>Ga0210380_10000256_pt1 | contig 26659 bp, 27 predicted proteins | sample PLM4_5_coexredo_FD_155476 | JGI IMG/M metagenome (GOLD analysis project Ga0210380, IMG submission 155476) | Groundwater sediment microbial communities from an aquifer in East River, Colorado, USA - PLM4_5_coex redo | ecosystem: Environmental > Terrestrial > Soil > Riparian zone | place: USA... | reverse complement strand
CGAGCCGGCGATCGACTGGGACGCGACGCTCGCCTACCGGCGCCATCTCTGGTCGTGGGGCCTCGGTCTCGCGGAAGCGATGGATACCGCGCAACGCGGCATGGGCCTCGACTGGAAGAATTCCCTCGAACTCATCGGCCGCACGCTCGACGCCGCGCAGGATTTCAAGGGCGCGGTGGTGTTCTCGGGCGCCGGGTCCGACCACGTGGCGCAGGCCGATGTCGCGGGAGTCATCGCGGCTTACGCAGAACAGTGCGGCGCGATCGAGAAACTCGGCGGGCGGATCATTCTGATGGCGAGCCGCGCCCTGGCCGCGAGCGCGAAATCGCCCGACGACTACGGCAAGGTCTACGACCGCATCCTCGGCCAGGTGAAGGCGCCGGTGATCCTGCATTGGCTGGGCGAGATGTTCGATCCCGCGCTGGCAGGCTACTGGGGAAAAAGGGACCACGCCGCGGCGATGGACGTGTGTCTCGAGGTGATCCGGCGCAACGCCGCGAAGGTGGACGGCATCAAGATTTCGCTGCTGGACAAGGACAAGGAAATCGCCATGCGCCGCAGGTTGCCCGAAGGCGTGCGCATGTACACGGGCGACGACTTCAATTTCGCGGAACTGATCGAGGGTGATGCGCAGGGCCACTCGGATGCGCTGCTCGGCATCTTCGATGCGATCGCGCCCGCGGCTTGTGCCGCGCTGGGCGCGCTGTCGGCGGGCGATGCGAAGAGCTACCACGCCTACCTGGCACCCACCGTCCCGCTCTCCCGCCACATGTTTTGCGCGCCGACGCGCTTCTACAAGACAGGCGTCGTGTTCATGGCATGGCTGAACGGCTACCAGGAGCACTTCATCATGGTGGGCGGCCAGCAGAGCGCACGCCACATCCTGCATTTCGCCGAGCTGTTCCGCCTGGCGGATGCGGCCGGCCTGCTCGCCGATCCGCCGCTCGCCTGCGCGCGCATGAAGCAGCTGCTGGCGCTGAACGGATGCAGCTGAAGAAGCTCAGCGCCGGCTTCGGCGCCGAGGCGGGCGACTTCGGCGCCGCGTTCCAGGAGATCTGGGATGCCTTCTTCGCCGCGCAGGTGCTGGTATTCCGCGGCCTGCGCCTGACGGCCGGGCAGTTCCTCGAATTCGCGCGGCGCTTCGGGCGGCCCGAGCCGCACGTCATCGACCAGTTCCACCACCCCGAGCATGCCGACATCCTGATCCTGTCGAACCGGAGGAAAGGCGGCGAGCCGGTGGGCCTCGCGGATGCCGGCACCTACTTTCACTCCGACTACTCGTACCTCGAGGTGCCGGCGCGCTGCACCCTGCTCTACTCCATCGAGGTGCCGAAAGAGGGCGGGGATACGCTGTTCGCCGACCAGTACGCGGCCTACGACGGCCTGCCCGAATCCATGAAGCAGCGCATCGAGGCGCTCGTTGCGCTGCACCACTACGGCAATCGCGACGATCAGGACAAGGCCTCGCGCACTGTGGCCTCGGTGCTGAGCGAGAAACAGGAAGGGAGAATTTCCTTGGTGCGGCATCGCGTCGTGCGCCGGCACCCGGTGACGGGCCGCAGGGCGCTGTACTCGGTGTCGGGCAGCTCCTTTGGCATCGAGGGCATGCCGGAGGATGAGGCGGTCGGCCTGCTCGACGAGCTCAAGCGCCACGCCACGCAGGACAAGTACCAGCTGCGCCTGAAATACGGCGTCGGCGATCTCGTAATCTGGGACAATGCCTCGCTGCTGCACTCGGCGACGCTGACCGATCCGGAAGATCCGCGCACGCTGTGGCGCATTACCGTCAAAGAGGAGAGGAAGACATGAAACGCAGATTGTTCCTGGCAGCCGTCGCGGCTGCCTTCGCGCTGCCCGCCGCCGCGCAGACCATCACCCTGCATGGCGCATCCCAGTTCAGCGACGAGCACGCCTTCACCAAGGCGATGGTGAAATTCGAGGAGCTGGTGAAGAAGTACTACGGCAAGCCGGTGAATTTCGTGCTGCACAAGAATTCCGAATTGGGCCTGGAGAAGCAGTACTTCGAGTACATGGCGCAGGGCAAGGCGGTGGACTACGGCATCGTCTCGCCGGCGCACATGTCCACCTTCTCCAAGGCGGCGCCGTTCATCGACGCGCCGTTCCTGTTCCGCGACCTGAAGCACTGGAACAAGGTGCTCGACGCCGACGTGCTCAAGCCCGTGGCCGACGAGATCGCGCAGAAGGCCGACGTCATGCTGATCGGCTACGCTGGCGGCGGCACGCGCAACATCTTCGTCAACAAGCCGGTGAAGAACATGCAGGAGCTGAAGGGCCTCAAGGTACGGGTGCAGGGAGCGCCGATCTGGAGCCGCACGTTCCAGGCCGCGGGCATGGCGCCGACCGTGATCGCCTACAACGAGGTCTACAACGCGATCCAGAACGGCGTCATCGCTGCGGGGGAGAACGAGGCCGCGGGCGTGGAGCAGATGAAGTTCTACGAGGTCGCGCCGCACCTGTCCATGACGCAGCACGCCATCACCATCCGGCCGCTGTGCTTCTCGGGCAAGACCTTCGCCAAGCTCGACAAGGCGCTGCAGGCGGCGGTGCTGAAGGCCGGCAAGGAGGCGGGCGCCTATGGCCGGCAGATCGAGTCGAGCGAAGACGAAGCGAAACTGGAAAAGATGGAGAAGGAGGGCAAGCTCAAGCGCGTGCCCTTCGCCGGGCGCGACCAGATGAAGAAGCTGGTGGACCCGGTGATGGCGGATTACGCCAAGGAGATCGGCGCCGAGTCAATACTCGCGAAGATCAACGCCATCAACTAATCGTTTTCACGGGAGGCGGCGGCGCGCCGGCGTCGCCGCTTTTTCATGTTCAGAAAGCTCACCCACTGGTACGGCACGCTGCTGTCCTGGCTGCTCGCCGCTTCCGTCGCGATCCTGATCTTTCCGGTGTCGCTGCAGATCTTCTCGCGCTACACCGACCTGATCCCGAGCTACATCTGGACCGAGGAGATGGCGCGCTTCTTCTTCATCTGGTCGATCATGCTGGGAGCGATGGTCGGCATCCGCGAGGGCACGCACTTCGTGGTGGACCTGTGGCCGGCGATGAACGCGCGCGCGCAGGCGGTGGTCCGCCTGGTGTCGAGCGTGTTCGTGCTGGTGTTCGCCGTGGTGTTCCTGTGGTGGGGCATCGACTTCACCCGCTTCGCGTTCAACCGCATTTCCGAGCTCGCCGAGCTGCCGCTCTGGGTGATCCACGTCGCCTGGCCGCTCGCCGGCGCGACCTGGATTCTCTTCCAGGGCGAGCACGTGTGGAATGATCTGCTCCTACTCGCGCGAGACGACCGATGACCGGCGCGACGCTCCTCGATCCGGCCACTGCCAGCATGATCATGTTCGGCGCGTTCTTCCTGTTGCTCGTGCTGCGCGTGCCGGTCGCTTTCGCGCTGGGCCTCGCCTGCCTGCCGATCTTCCTCATCGAGGACCGCCTCACGCCGCAGAACCTGGTGCAGGAGACCTTCAACGCCTACAACTCCTTCATCCTGCTGGCGGTGCCGTTCTTCCTGCTTACCGCGAACCTGATGAACGTGGGAGGGATCACCACCCGGCTGGTGCGCCTGTCGCGCGACCTGGTGGGGCATTTCCCCGGCGGCCTGGCGCAGGTGAACGTCGTGCTCTCGATCTTCTTCGCCGGCATCTCTGGTTCGTCCACCGCGGACGCGGCGAGCCAGTCGAAGATCTTCATCGAGGCGCAGAGAAAGGAAGGCTACGACGACAGCTTCTCGGTGGCGATCACCGCGGTGTCGGCGGTGCTGGCGGTGATCATCCCGCCGTCGATCCTGATGATCGTGTGGGGCGGGCTGCTCACGGTATCCATCGGCGGGTTGTTCCTCGCCGGCATCATCCCTGGTCTGCTGATCGGGCTGGTGCAGATGGCCACGGTGCACGTCTACGCCAAGCTGCGCAATTATCCGACCTATCCGCGCGCCACGCTGCTCGAGGCCTTGAAGGCGACGGGCGTCGCCATTCCGGCCCTCATGACGCCGGTGATCATCATCGGCGGCAAGATCTTCGGCTGGTTTACCGCGACCGAGTCGGCCTGCATCGCGGTGCTCTACGCGATCGCCCTCACCATGCTCGTGTACCGGGAGATGGACTGGAAAGGATTGCACGAAGCGCTGCTGGAAACCGGGCGGCTTACCGGCGTTGCACTGTTCTGCGTGGGCACGGCCTCGGCCTTCGGCTGGCTGCTCGCCTACTACCAGATCCCCAAGGCTCTGCTCGCCAATGTGGCGGCCTGGGGAATGGGACCGATCGCCACCGGGTTCTTCATCGCGGCGGTGTTCCTGGTGGTGGGCTGCTTCCTGGATGCGATTCCCGCGATCGTCATCGTCGGCACGGTGCTCGAGCCACTGGCCAGGAGCGTCGGCATGGACCCGATCCACTTCGCCATGATCGGCATCGTGTCGCTCGCTTTCGGCCTGGTGACGCCGCCCTACGGGTTGTGCCTGATGATCTGTTGTTCGGTCGCCGGGATGCGCATGGTCGACGCGCTGAAGGACGTGTGCATCATGCTGATCCCAATGCTGGCAGTGCTGGCGCTGGTGATCCTGTGGCCGGACCTGGTGCTGTTCCTGCCCAAGCTGTTCCCGCCCGGGACTCTGTGAGCGCGGCGGATCCCGCCAGGCTGTCGCTCAACACCGCAACCATCCGCGAAAAATGGGGCCTCGCGCAGGCCATCGAGGGCTGCGCGCGCCACGGCATTCGCGGCATCGCGCCCTGGCGCGATCAGCTCGCCGCGATGGGGGTGAAGGAGGCGGTGCGGGCGATCAAGGCCAAGGGCCTGACCGTGACCGGGCTGTGCCGCGGCGGCTTCTTCACCGCGCAGGACTGGCAGGACGACAACCGCCGCGCGATCGAGGAAGCGCATGCGTTGGGCGCCCAGTGCCTGGTGCTGGTCGTGGGCGGGTTAATTCCGGGATCGAAGGACCTGCCGGGTTCCAGGGAAAGAGTGAAGGAGGGCATCGCCGCGATCCTTCCCGAGGCGCGCAAAGCGGGCGTGCCTCTCGCCATCGAGCCGTTGCACCCGATGCAGGCGGCGGATCGGGCGTGCGTCAATACTTTGGAACAGGCGCTGGATATCTGCGATGCGCTGGGCGAGGGCATCGGCGTCGCGGTGGACGTCTACCACGTGTGGTGGGACCCGAAGCTGGAGGGCCAGATCGCTCGCGCTGGGCACAAGCGCATCCTCGCGTATCACATCTGCGACTGGCTGGTTCCCACGAGGGATCTCCTCAACGACCGCGGCATGATGGGCGACGGCGTGGTGGACCTGCCGAAAATTCGCGGCATGGTGGAGCGCGCCGGCTACGCGGGCTTCCACGAGGTGGAGATCTTCTCGCAGCTCGATTGGTGGCAGCGCGACCCCGACGAAGTACTTTCGATCTGCAAGGATCGACATGCAAGGATGACCTGACCATGCAGAAACTGAATGTCTTCATGACCGGTGCTTCCGGTTACATCGGCGGCACCGTGGCCGCTCGGCTCGTGCAGGCCGGCCACTCGGTCACCGGGCTGGCCCGCACGGAGGACACCGCTGCCAGGCTCCGTGCCCACGGCATCGATCCCGTGCGCGGCGAATTGAGCAGCCACAGCGTGGTGAGGAACGCGGCGCGCAGCGCCGACGCCGTCATCAATTGCGCCAACGCCGAGGACCCGTTCGTGGTCGCTGCCATCATCGAAGGGCTGGCGGGATCGGGCAAGGCGCTTGTGCATACGAGCGGGTCAAGCGTGGTTGGCGACAAGGCTGCGGGGAAGTTCTCGCCGAGGATCTATCGCGAAGACACGCCCTTCGAGCCGCTCCCGGAGAAAATCCAGCGCGTCGCCATACAGCGTGTGGTGCTTGCGGCGGCCGCTCAGGGGGTGCGCACGGTGGTGCTCTGCCCCTGCCTCATCTACGGCGAGGGCACGGGGGCGAACCCGGACAGCATCCAGGTGCCGAATCTGATCCGCCAGGCGGTCAGGAGCGGCATTCCCCGCCATATCGGAGAGGGGGAGAACATCTGGTCCACCGTCCATATCGATGACGTCGCCGACGCCTACCTGCTGGCGCTCGAAAATGCGCTCGCCGGATCGTTCTACTACATTGAAAACGGCGAAGCGAGCCTGAAGTCCATCGTGCAATCCATCGCGCGCCTGGTCGGCGGCAAGCAACCCCCGCAGAGCTGGGGCATCGACGAGGCGATCGCCGAATGGGGTCCGCAGGCGGCCTGGTTCTCGCTGGGCGGAAACAGCCGCGTGAGCGCGGACAAGGCGCGCAAGCAGCTCGGCTGGAAGCCGGGCGGCGCCGATCTGTTCCACGAGATCGAGCACGGGTGGTACCGGCGCCAGCTCGAAGCGGGCGCCTATGCGCGCCAGTAGGCGCGCGCGGCAAATGCGACGCGGGTTTGACGAATATCAAGAGCATGCGTGGCCAGGGGACCTAGCTTGCAGCCATGAAAGCCGCCGACATCATGGTGAAGGACGTCGTTTCAGTGAAGCCCGAGGCGTCGGTGCGGGAGGTGGCGTCGCTGATGCTCGAGCGGCGCATCAGCGGAGTGCCGGTGGTCGACAGCGAACGGCGCGTGCTTGGCATCATCAGCGAAGGCGACCTCATCCGGCGGCCCGAGATCGGAACCTACACCAGCCCGACCGGCTGGCTGACCGTGTTTCTCTCCCGGGACGAGAGCGCGCGCGATTTCGTCAAGACGCACGGGCTGCTGGCGAAGGAGGTCATGTCGCGGCCGGCGATCTGCGTGGCGCCGGAGACACCGCTCGCCGACATCGTGCGGCTTTTCGATCGGCATCGCGTCAAGCGTCTGCCCGTGGTCGAGCACGGGCGGCTCGCCGGCCTGGTGACGCGCGCCGATTTGCTGCGCGCCCTGGTCGCGCGCCAGGCGATGCCACCGATCGCCTCGGGCGACCAGGAAATTCGCGAGCGCATCGACGCGATACTTCGTGCCGAGGTGTGGGCTCCGAGCGCGTACATCAACGTGCAGGTGAGCGAAGGCGTGGTGCAGCTTTGGGGCATGGTGAATTCCATCGCGCAACGTGACGCGCTGGTGCTTGCCGTTCGCGGCACGCCCGGAGTCAGGGACGTGCAGCAGCACATCGGTTGCACGATGGTGGGCTGAACCAGCGCGCCGCAATGCTCCCGTCGGTTACGATACCGGCGTGAGCGCGCCATTCACGCTCGTCGATGCGCACCAGCATTTCTGGGACCCGCGCGCCAATTACCATCCGTGGCTTTGCGACCAGCCGCCGATCGCGTTCCGTTACGGCAATTACTCGGGGCTGCGCAGGCCTTACCTCCCGGTGGATTATCTTGCGGACGCCGGCCCTCACACCGTGGCGAAGACGGTCTACGTCGAAACCGAATGGGACCCGCGAGATCCGCTCGGCGAGACCACGTGGGTCGATCGGCTGCGCCGCGAACCCGGATTTCCCACGGTGGCGGTCGCGCAAGCCTGGCTCGACCGCGACGATGTCGCGAGCGTGCTCGAGCGCCAGGCGGCGTATGGTTTCGTGCGCGGCATTCGGCACAAGCCCCGACCCGGCGCGATGCGCGACGCGCGCTGGCGCGCGGGCTACGCGCTGCTCGCGCGCTTCGGGTTGCGTTTCGACCTGCAGGCGCCGTGGACCGAACTGGCCGACGCGGCCGCGCTGTGCCGCGCGTTTCCCGGCACGCCGCTGGTGCTCAACCATGCCGGTCTTCCTGCCGATCGCAGCGTCGAAGGCATCGCGGGGTGGAAGTGCGCGCTGCGCCTGCTCGCCGAGTGCCCGAACGCCGCGATCAAGATCTCCGGCCTCGGCGTGCCCGGCCGGCGCTGGACGACCGGGCTCAACCGCGAGGTCGTCCTTTCGGTGATCGAGATCTTCGGCATGCAGCGCGCGATGTTCGCGAGCAACTTCCCGGTGGACGGGCTATGCGCCACGTTCGATGAGATCTATTCCGGCTTCCGGAAGATTGTGAAGGGGTTCGCGCCGCTGGAGCAGCGAGCGCTGTTTCACGATAATGCGGTTCGCATCTACGCCATGGAGTGACGCATGCCTGGGAAACTTCGCATCGGATATGTCGGCGTCGGCCTCATGGGGCTGCCGATGGTCAAGCGGCTTGCATCTCTTGGTTACCCGGTCAGGGCCTACGACATCGTTCCCGGTAAGAGCGCTGCTGCGGTGGCGGCGGGCGCAACCGCAGCCGCCTCGCCCGCCGATACGGTGCGCAACGCGGACCTCGTGCTGCTCAACCTGCCGACCACCGACGCGGTGGAACAGGCTGTCTTCGGCGACGGCGGTCTCGCCAGCGCATTGCGCACTCCGCAGCTGGTGGTCGACTTCTCCACCATCAAGGTCGACAAATGCAAGGCGTTCGCGCAAAAGCTGCGCGCCGCGACCGGCTGCGGCTGGATCGATGCGCCGGTGTCGGGCGGGCCGCCCGCCTCCGGCGCGGGCACGCTCACCATCATGGCGGGCGGCGAGCCCGCGGCGATCGAGCGCGCGAGGCCGCTCTTCTCCGACATCGCCGGGCGCTTCACCCATATGGGGCCCTCCGGTGCCGGGATGGTGGCGAAAATGCTGAACCAGCTCATCGTGGGTTGCGGGCACGCCGTGATGGCCGAGGCCGTGGTGCTTGCCGAGTCCGCCGGCATCGACGCGGCGCGCCTGCCTGAATGCATCGCCGGAGGCCTTGGCGACAGCGCCCTGCTGCAGAAGCTCTACCCGCGCATGCAGCGGCGCGATTTCGCGCCGCAGGGTTACACGCGCCAGCTGCTCAAGGACCTGGAAATGGTGCACGAGTACGCGGCGGGATTGAAGGCTCCAACGCCGATGATGGGCGAGGCACTTTCCCTGTACCGCATCCTGGTGCACCTGGGACACGCGGAACTGGACACCGGCGCGATCCTCAAGATCTACGATCGCACGGGGTCTGCTGCAGGCGGGCCATGACTGCTGCACTGCAGCGGGAAGGAAACGGCAAAGTGGATTGACCAATTTCGCATATATCGCGATGATCGTCGGCCTAAGGGGAGGAGAGCCACATGTCAAATCATCTGCTCAAGCTAGGGGTCCTGGGCGCATCGGCCTTGACCTTCACGTTGCTGGCCACGCAGGCCGGCGCCCAGGAAACAGTCCGCTGGAAGATGCAAAGCGCCTTCGGCAGCTCACTGCCGCACCTTGGCCCCGGCGGTATCCGCTTCAGCAAGGACATCGAACGCCTGTCCGGAGGCAAATTCGACGTCAAGTTCTTCGAGCCCGGCGCGCTCATTCCCCCCTTCGAGTGCTTCGATTCGGTCTCCAAGGGATCGATCGAGTCGTGCTGGACCACCCCCGGCTTTCACACCGGCAAGTATCCTGCGCTCGCGTTCTTCACCACGGTGCCGTTCGGCCCGGGTATCGGCGAGTTCCTGGCGTGGAAGTGGAACGGGGGCGGCAACAAGCTGCGCGACGAGGTCTACGCCAAGCACGGCATGATTGCCGTGGATGCCTACTGCATCGGCCCCGAGACCTCGGGCTGGTTCCGCAAGGAAATAAAATCGGTCGCTGACCTGAAGGGCCTGAAAATGCGCTTCTTCGGCCTCGGCGCCCAGGTGATGCAGAAGCTCGGCGTGTCCACGCAACTGCTGTCGGCGGCCGACATCTACCCGGCGCTGGAGCGCGGCGTGATCGACGCCACCGAGTTCTCGATGCCGATGATGGACATCAAGCTCGGCTTCCACCAGGTCGCCAAGTTCAACTACTTCCCGGGCTGGCACCAGCAGGTCTCGTGCAGCGAGTTCCTGATGAACAAGGCCGCTTTTGACAAGCTGCCCGCCAACTACAAGGCGATGATCGAGGTCGCGGCCCAGGCGCAGGTGGTGGTCACCTACGCCGAGAGCGAGGCCATGCAGTTCGACGCCATGGCTGAGATGCGAGACAAGTACAAGGTTCAGATCAGGCGCTGGGATGACAAGACGCTTGCCGCCTTCGAGCAGGCCTGGCTCGAGGTGATCAAGGAAGAGTCGGCCAAGGACGCGTTGTTCAAGCGGGTCGCCGACCACTACCTTGAATTCCGCAAGAAATACGCCATCTGGGGCGACGCGCAGCTGGTAAAGCCGACTTACCTCAAGTGAGCGGCCGTCGGCGCAGCTCCGTGCTGCGCCGCCTCGGGCCGGCGTGGCAGAGGGGAAATGCCTCGGCGGCGGGCTAGGGCGCCAGGGCGAACGCGATGACCGCCTTGTTGAAGCTGGCGGATGGCCTGCGCCGGCTGCTCGAATGGATCGCCCTGAGCTCCGGGTGGTTGCTGGTGATCATGGCCTGCGTGACCACCTTCGATGTCGTCGCGCGCAAGTTGGGCCTGCAGTTGCCGTACACCAAGCTGCAAGAGCTGGAGTGGCACTTCCACGCCGCGATCTTCTCACTGTGGATGGGCTACTGCTACACCATCAACGCGCACCCGCGGGTCGATTCGTTCACCGAGCGGATGACCCATCGCGGCAGAGCCTGGGTCGAGCTCGCCGGTTGCCTGTTGCTGGCGCTGCCCTACATCGCGCTGGTCTCGTACAACAGCCTGGGTTTCGTCGAGTCCTCCTACTCGATGAACGAACAGTCCGACAGCACCATCGGCCTGACCCACCGCTGGATCATCAAGGGCGTATACGCCGCCGGGCTGTGGCTGGTGGTGCTCGGTATCGTCAGCGTGCTGCTGCGCGTCATCGTCTTCCTGTTCAGCGGCAAGACTGAAGCAGAGGTCAATCTGCAGATCGGCCATGTTGAATCCGACGTCTAGTGCGAACCAGGGACAAGCATCGTGACTGACTGGCTCGCCAACAATCTCGCCCTGATCATGTTCGTGTCGATGTTCTTCTTCATCTTCGTGGGCTATCCGGTGGCCTTCATCATGGGCGGGCTCTCGCTCGCCTTCGCGCTCCTGGGCGCGTGGCTCGGCATCTTCAATATGATCGGCCTGTCCGATATCGTGCTGCGCATGTGGGGCGGTGTCGCCAACGATCCGGTGCTGGCGTCGATCCCGATGTTCATCTTCATGGGCGCGATCCTGGAGCGATCCGGCTCCGCGAAGGACATGCTCGATGCAACCGTGGTGCTGCTCAAGCGGTGCCCGGGCGCACTGGCGGTCTCCGTGATGGTGATGGGCACCATCCTGGCCGCTCCGATCGGCGTGGTCGGCGCAGCAGTGATCACGCTTTCGGTCATCGCCTTGCCGCAGATGCTGGCCGCGGGCTACGACAAGAGGCTGGCCATCGGCACGATCGCCTCGGCCGGCACGCTCGGAATCCTCATTCCACCGGCCATCATGCTGGTGGTGATGGCGGAGATGCTGGCAACTTCGGCGGGCAACCTGTTTCTCGCCGCCATCATGCCGGGCTTCCTGCTCTCGGGCCTGTACATCGTCTATATCATCGCCGTCGCGGTGCTCAAGCCGGGGGCGACGCCCAAGCTGCCGGCGGATTTCGGGCCGCGGACCCGCAAGGCCTTCTGGTACGCCTTGTGGCGCGGCCTGTTCCCCATGACCACACTGCTGGTGGTCGTGCTCGGATCGATCTTCGCCGGCTGGGCGACGCCCACGGAGAGCGGCGCCGTGGGCGTGCTCGGTTCCATGCTCATCGCCGCGCTGAACAACCGCCTCAAGATGAAGATGATGACCGAGGCGATCTATTCGACCTGCCGCGCCAACGGGCTGGTGTTCCTGATCTTCCTCGGCGCCACCGGATTTTCCTACGTGTTTCGCGTGCTCGGAGGCGACGAGCTCATGATCTCGACGCTGGCGAAAATGGGCGTCGACACGAAGTGGGAGATGCTCGCTTTCATCATGGTGCTGATCTTCCTGCTCGGCTTTCCGTTCGAGTGGATCGAGATCTGCCTGATCGTCCTGCCGGTGTTCGGGCCGATCCTGGCGAAATACGACTTCTCCGACCACATCGGCAACAACACCGCGTTGATGACCTGGTTCGGCACGCTGGTCGCGGTCAATCTGCAGACCGCGTTCATGACCCCGCCGTTCGGCGCGACGCTGTTCTACATGAAGGGCACCGTGCCGCCGGGTGTGACCATGAGCGATGTGTTCAGAGCGATGTATCCGTTCGTCGCCTTGCAGGTGGTGGGCCTGTTGTTGTGCATCTGGTTCCCAGGCATCAGTCTCTGGCTGCCCAGATTGGCCGGTTTCCTCGAGTAACTGCCATGCGCGGCGCAGTGTTCCTCGGCAACCGCAACATCGAGATCCGCAATTTTCCGGACCCCGCGCCCGGTCCGGGCGAGGTGGTGATCCGCATGCGCGCCTCGGGCATGTGCGGCAGCGACTTGAAGTTCTACCGCCCGCCGCCCGGGGAAGCGCAGAAGGCGCTCGGGCTCGGCGGCAATGCCGAGCCCTTCATCGCGGGGCACGAGCCCTGCGGCGAGGTGGCAGCGCGCGGCGCGGGCGTGTCGGAGCGCGAGGCGCCCATTGGACAGCGCGTGATGGACCACCACTACGCGGGCTGCGGCGTGTGCCGCCATTGCCGCGTGGGCTGGTCGCAGCTGTGCCGCGAAGGGATCGTCGTCTATGGCGTGACCGCCAACGGCGGGCATGCGGAGTACCTCAAGGTGCCGGCGCGCACCCTGGTGCCGCTGCCCGACGAGCTTTCGTTTGCCGAAGGCGCCGCGGTGGCCTGCGGCACCGGAACAGCCTATGGCGCCTTGCGCAGGATGAATCTTGCGGGGGGCTCGACGCTTGCGGTGTTCGGCCAGGGGCCGGTGGGCATCAGCGCGACGCTCCTTGGCGCGAAGATGGGCGCGCGCGTCATCGCGGTGGAGTCCAAAGCCGAGCGCCTCGCACTGGCCAAGCAGTACGGTGCCGACGCGACCGTGGACGCCTCGAAAGTGGATGCAGAGAAAGAGTTGAAGGAGCTGACGCGTGGCGAAGGCGTGGACCTGGCGCTCGACTGCACAGGGGTCGCGGCGGCGCGGCTCGCGGCGGTGCGCTCGGCGAAGACCTGGGGCACAGTGTGCTTCGTCGGCGAGGGCGGCGACGTGACGCTGGACGTTTCGCGCGACATGCTGAGAAAGCAGCTCACGCTCATCGGCTCGTGGACCTTCAGCGCCATGGGCATGGGCGAATGCGCCCGGTTCATCGCCGACAGCAAGATCCCGCTCGAGCGCATCTTCACGCACCGCTGGAAGCTCGACCAGGTGCAGGAGGCCTACCGCGTGTTCGACGCGCAGTCCTCCGGCAAAGGCGTGATCGAGTTCTAGAAGTACGCCGCGCCCTGCGTGTTGACGTACAGCGCGTAGAGCGACGTGCTCGCCGCCATGAACAGGCGGTTGCGGTGCACGCCGCCGAAGCACACGTTGGCGCAGCGCTCGGGCAGGTCGATGCGGCCGATGAGTTTTCCGGCCGGATTGAAGACGTGCACGCCGTCCAGGCCCGCTTCGCCCATGCCCCAGCCGCACCAGAGGTTGCCGTCCACGTCCACGCGGAAGCCGTCGGGCGTTCCCTTGGGTCCGGCGTCGATCAGCACGCGACGGTTGGCGAGCGACTTCCCTCCCTTCACCTCGCAGGCGAGAATCTTCCTCGGCACCGAGCGCGACTCGACGATGTAAAGGAGGGATTCGTCCGGCGAAAATGCCAGGCCGTTTGGCTGGATGATGCCCTCGGCGACGACAGAAAGCGCCCCCGAGGGATCGATGCGGTAAACGTTCGTCGGCAACTCGGCATCGGCCTTGGCGCCCTCGTACCAACCGAGGATGCCGAAGCTCGGATCGGTGAACCAGATCGAGCCCTCGGAGCTGCACACCACGTCGTTCGGCGAATTCAGCCGCTTGCCCTCGAAGCGCTCGGCCAGCGTTACGATCCTGCCGTCCAATTCGGTGCGCGATACCCGCCGGCCGCCGTGCTCGCAGGTGATGAGCCGCCCCTGCCGGTCGCGCGTGTTGCCGTTGGCGTAGCCGGAAGGCTTGCGCCAGGCGCTCACCGCGCCGGTCTGCTCGTCCCAGCGCCACATGCAATCCCCGGGGACGTCGCTCCACAAGAGGCACTTCGCATCGCCGAACCAAACCGGGCCTTCCGCCCAGCGCGTGATTCCCGTGGCGAGGCGCTCCACCTTGGCGAGCGGCAGACGGTAGCGGCTGAACGAATCGTCCACCGCGACCACGGCGGAGTCGGGGGTGCGCGGGCTCGGCTGCCAGCTCTCGCTCATGCTCAGCGCGAGCGCGCGACCAGCGCTTCGAATGCCTTTTCGCTGAAGCCGCTCATCGTGTCGCGGCCATAGACAATGAGCGGAACGCCCTTGCCGCCCAGGCGCTTGAAGTCGGCATGCGCACCGCTGGATCTTTCCACGTCGTGATCGACGTATTGGATATTCCTGCGTGCGAAGTAGGCGCGTGCCTGCGCGCAGTAACCGCACCAGGACGTCGAATACAAGACCACCGGCCCGGCGACCGCGCTCCCGGCTTTCGCCGCAGTCGGCGCACGCTGCACCTCGATCGGACCGCTGTAGGAATTGATGCGCTCGCGGACTTCGCGCGCCGCTGCCTTCGGCGGCGGCTCGCTGCCGTAGTGCACCTTGCCCTTGTCGTCGGTCCAACGATAGATGCCCTGCGCCGTGGCGGTTGCGGCCGCGCTGAATGCGATCACGAGCAGGAGTGCGCGTATCATGGCGCCTGCTTAGTAACACGGCGCCGCGGCGCAGGCAATCGCCATACTCGAGGAACATGAAAACCGTGCTCATCACCGGTGCCGCCGGCGACGTCGGCACCCACCTGCGGCGCGAGTTGGCGGGGAAGTACCGCCTCCGCGTTTCCGACCTGCGCGACCTGAAGGAGAAGTTCAAGGGCCAGCAGTTCATGCGGGCGGACATCGCGATGTTCGCCGACGCCCTGCGCATCACCCGGGGCGTGGATGCAGTGATCCATCTCGGCGGCTATTCGGTGGAGGGGCCCTGGGCAGGGATACTCAGCGCCAACATCGTGGGCTGCTACAACGTGTTCGAAGCGGCGCGCCGCAACGGCGTGAAGCGGATTGTCTTCCCCACCTCGAACCACGCCATGGGCTTCTACCGGTGCGACCAGACCATCGACCACCGCGTCTATCCCAAGCCCGACAGCCGCTACGGCGTCTCCAAGGTTTTCGGCGAGGCGCTCGGCAGCCTCTACGCCGACAAGTACGGCATGGAGGTGTTGTGCATGCGCATCGGCAACGTCAACCCGGCGCCGATCGACAAGCGGCGGCTCGCCATCTGGTTCTCGCCCAGGGATCTCGCGCAGCTTGTTACCATCGGCATCGAGCACCCGGGGATCCGCTTCGAGATCGTCTACGGGGTCTCGGGCAACAAGCGCAGCTGGTACGACAACTCGAACGCTGCGCGACTCGGATACAGGCCCATGGACGACTCGGAGGCTCATGCGCAGGAGGTGCTGGCGCGCGAAAAGCCGGGCAACCCGGTGGCCGAGCAATACCAGGGCGGCACCTTCGTCGTGGCGGAGCAAATTCCGAACCCGGCGCCGTTGCCCAAGCGCAGGCAGAAACGGAGGGCCAGGTGAGAGGCACAGGTTGGCAGCCGAAATGAAGGCAAAGAAAATGGCGAAAGCAGAAAGACGCAAGGAATCCTCCAGCGACTTCTTCCGGAATCTGAGGCCCAAATTTCTCGACTGGCAGCCGCCGACGGAGGAAGAAAAGGCGCTCGAGGTGAGGACGCGGACTGAAGCCAGGGAGGTCGAGTTGAAAAGGGTGACCGAACTGGCCAAGGAAAGAGAGGCGGAAAAGGCGGGCATCGCCAAGCGAACCCGCAGCGCGGCCGCCAGGAAGAAGTGACGGCAGCGCGCTTAGGGTGAACCGATCGGGATTGTGTCTGCGCGCCCGCGGTGGCGGTCGGCCCACCAGGACCAGGCGGTGAACAGCGCGCCGCCCGCGATGCCCGCAATCGCGATGGCCTGCACGTTCGGTGGCGGCGGACCGAAGGCATTGCCAAGGTAGGCAATCCCCAGGAAGCCGATCAGTCCCCAGAACGCCCAGGTGCCGATGCGGTCGCGCGACGGTGAACTGCGGGCGTAGATCCAGACGCCGGCGGCGAACATTGCGCATTCGACGAGCATCGTCGCCGGCACCGAATTCCACAGGCCGAAGCCGACCATGGTGCTGCTGCCCGGCCAAAGCGGCAGGTCGGGCCGGTGCGAGATCGCATCCAGCACCCAATGGCTGAACACGAGCAACCCGAGAATCACCGCCACGCGCGTCCCGCTCCTGATGCAGATCAGGCCGAACAGGACGCTCCAGGCGATTGCCGCGACGAGGCTGTGCGTCCAAGGGTAGTGCACGAAATCCAGTGGCGTGAACGCGGTATTGCCCGGGTCGATCCTGACCTGTTCGATGCCCAAGAGCAGGAACACCGGCCACACCAAGTCCACCCAGAAGGCCGCCGCGAGCAGGAGCGCGAGCGAGGCGCGTGGTGCCAGAGGTTTCGCTGCGAGCGCCACTGCGGCGTGGCCGATAAACATGAAAAAGGGGTCTGACCCTATTTTTCAGTCGTCCGCGTGCGCGACGGGGCGGTGGGCGGAGACGAGCTTTTGCTGCAGCTGCGGCGGCGCCGGCTCGTAGTGGCTGAATTCGAACGTGTAGGAGCCGTGGCCGGCGGTGATGGATTTCAGCCGCGCCGGGAACTGCTCCAGCTCGGCGAGCGGCGCCTGCGCCGAGATCTGCACGGTGCCCGGGCGCGGCGCGTCCGAGCCCTTGATGTGGCCGCGGTGGCCGGAGAGCTCGCCGGTGATGTCGCCCATCCTCTGCTCGGGGGCGACGATCTCGACGTTGACGATCGGCTCGAGCACGATGGCGCGCGCCTTGGCGAGCGCGTCGAGCAACGCCTTGCGCCCGGCGGAGACGAAGGCCACTTCCTTCGAATCCACCGGGTGGCTCTTGCCGTCATAGACAATGACGCGCAGGTCCTGGATCGGGTAGCCGGCGAGGAAGCCCGTGGCGAGCACGCCGCGCACGCCTTTTTCCACTGCCGGGATGAACTGGTTGGGGATCGAGCCGCCCTTCACCTGGTCGACGAACTCGAAGCCCTTGCCGCGAGCGAGCGGCTCCACCTTGAGGAACACCTCGCCGAACTGCCCGGCGCCGCCGGTCTGCTTCTTGTGCCGGCTGTGCCCTTCGGCGCGCGCCGCGATGGTCTCGCGGTAGGGAATCGAGGGCGGCCGCGTGTCGAGCTCGAGCTTGTACTGCGATGAAATCTTCTCCAGCGTGGTCTTCAGGTGCATCTCGCCCAGGCCGCGCATCACCGTTTCGTTGGCCTGCGCGTTGTGCTCGATGCGAAAGCACGGGTCTTCCGCCAGCAGCTTGTGCAGCACGTCGGACACCTTCTGCTCGTCGCCGCGCTTTTTCGGTTGCACCGCCAGGCCGAACACCGAGGTCGGCAGCTCGAGCGGCCTGGCGCGGATGTGCGAGTCTTCCGCCGAGTCGTGCAGGATGTGGTCGAACTGGATCTCGTCCACCTTGGCGATGGCGCAGATGTCGCCGGGAACCGCCTCGGAGACTTCGATCTGGGTCTTGCCGCGCAGCATGTACAGGTGCCCGGGTTTGACCGGCTTGCGCCCTTCGCCGACGTAAAGCTGCATGCCGGGCGTGAGGCGCCCCTGGTGCACGCGGAACACCGCCAGGCGCCCGATGTAGGGATCGATCTCGATCTTGAACACGTGCGCAAGCGCATGCTTTCCCGGATCGGGCAGCGCCAGCAACTCGCTCGGCGCGCCGCCATCCACCGGCACGTTGAGGTAGGTCGGCGGATTGCCCTCGCTCGGGTTGGGCATCAGCTTGACGATCACTTCGAGCAGTTCCTGCACGCCGGCGCCGGTCTTCGCCGAGCAGAACACCACCGGGATCAGGTGCCCCTCGCGCATCGCCCGCTCGAGCGGTTCGTGCAGCTCTTCGGGCGAGACTTCGCCCTTCTCGAGGTAAGTCGCCATCAGCGTCTCGTCCACCTCGACCACCTGCTCGACCAGGCGCCGGTGCGCTTCCTCCACCGAGGAGAAGTCCGACTCGCCCGCAGGGGCGAAGAAGCAGTCCGACACTTTCGTCGCCTTCGCCGCGGGCAGGTTCAGCGGCAGGCACTCCTTGCCGAACGCCTGCTGGATGCGCTCGAGCAGGCCTTCGAGGTCCACGTTGTCGGCGTCGATCTTGTTGACCACGATCAGGCGATCGAGGCCGCGCTTCGCCGCCCATTGCATGAAGCGGCCGGTCATCATCTCGATGCCGTTCTGCGCGTTGATGACGATGGCGGCGGTCTCCACTGCGGCCAGCGCCGGCAGCGAGTGGCCGAGGAAATCCGGGTAGCCGGGCGTGTCGAGGAGGTGAACGCTGGTGGGCTGCGGTCCGCCGTTCACCTCGAAGCTCGCGACCGCGAGCTTGAGGGAGTGCTGCAGCTGCTTCTCCAGCGGGGTGTAGTCGCACACGGTAGTGCCGCGCTCGACGCTGCCCGCCACGGGCACCGCTCCCGCGCGCACGAGCAGCGCCTCGGCCAGGCTGGTCTTGCCGCAGCCTGCCTGGCCGACGAGCGCAATTGTCCTGAGGTGCTTGATGAGGTGCTTGGCCACTTGTCCCTTCCCATGCCTATGCTACTTCTGGATGTGGCGCGGCGTCGAGACCGCCAGGAAGATCTCGCGCAGGAACAGGAGCAAACTGACCGTCAGGCTGGCCACCGCGAGCACGAACAGGGCGGCCACCGACCGCGTCAGCTCCACCGAGACGAATGCGCCGATGAAGGCGGCTGCGATCAGCAGGCACACGAAGATCCCGCAGAGCACCGAGAACACGATCGAACGATAGACATAGCGGATGCGGCGCCCGATCTGCGCGATCTCCGCCCGGGCGTCCTCGTCCTGCTCGCCGGAGAGCGACTGCAGCCTTTCCTCGAGCACCCGGCGCCGGTCCACCGCGCGACCCAGCCGGATGTTGAGCGCGGCGAGAATGGTGCCGACCGCCGTGAGCATGAACACCGGGGCCACCGCGAGCTGGATGACGTTGGTGATCTGCGGGATGTGCGCTTGCATGGCGTCGCGCGCTACTTCTTGCCGCTTGCCTTCTTCTCCAGCAGCTCGGCGCGCTTCCTGAGGATGTCCTCGAACCTCGACTTGGCAACCAGCAGGACATGGGCCGCGAGCGCTTTCTCGCGCGGCAGCCGCTCGGCGATCTTCTTGCCGCGCTCGGCCGCATCCGGCCCGGTCGGCCTGGCCTCGCCGGTGATGGCAAGCGTGGCATAGAGGTTGTCGCCCGCGGGCTTGCCCAGCTTCAAGGTATAGGTGAGACCGTCAAACGTCGTGGCGACGATGGTGGCCGAGGGCTTGTCCAGGCCCGCGTCCACGGGCGTCAGGCCGGGCGCCGCAACATCGGCCAGCTCCACGCTGTTGAGCGAGTAGGAGGCGGAGTTGGCGCGGATCACGTCGAGCTTCTCGCCCGCGCGCAGCGGGCTGAGCTTCCAGTTCGCGTTGTCGCCGGGGCGTTCGATCCTCCAGCGCTCGCCGCCCGCGAGCAGCACTTGCATCGTTTTGACTTTTTCCGCCGCGAAGCCGGTGCGGCTGATCCAGTCGGCGCTTTTCGCGCTGGCGAGCGTCAGCGGGTCGGCGACCACCAGCACGGTCTTCGCGTCCTCGGGCAGCATGACGAAACGGCCGTCGCCGATCGCCCGGTCCGGGTTCTCCGTCTCGCGCTTGAAGTACTTGGCCCCGATGGTGAGGCGCGCGAGCGGCTTGCCGTCGGCGCCGCGGAACTCGAGCTGCGTGCCCGAGTCCTCCAGCTTGAGCCGCGCGCGGTCCTTCTCGCCGATCGGCTCGCTCTGGCCCACCTTGAGCTCGAGCGCCTTGAGCACCAGGTCGCGCACCTTCGCCACGTCGGCCGGGAAACCGCCGCGCTCGGCGATCACCCATTGGTCCGCTTTGCGCTCCAGCGTCAGCGCAGCGCCCGGCGCGCGGATCGCGATGGCCGCGACGTCGGCCGCCTTGAGATTCTTCAGCAGCGGCTGGCCGAGCGCGGCGGCGGCGGCGGGGCGCTGCGACTGGCCTTGCTGCTTCAGCAGCAGGGCGCCGCCGCCCAGCGCGAGCAGCAGCACCAGCAGCAGCGCCGCGATGCGCGCGCTCATGCGGCGGTGGCGCGCGCCTGCTGCCGGCGGCGCAGCAGCGCGATGCCGATGCCGAGCAGCGCCACCAGCAGCGGCATCAGGGCGATGTTGGCGATCTTGGTGAGGAACACCATGCGCTCGGAGTCCTGGCGCAGGTTCTTGCGCAGGTCCTTGAGCGACTTGCGCGTCTCGGCTACCTTCCGGCGGAAGTTCTCCATCTCGGCCTGCTGCTCGGGCGAAAGGATCTGGCCTGCCTTCGCGCCCGCGCCGGAGCCTTTCTGCAGCTTCTGCAGCGTGTCGGTGGTCTTCTGCAGCTCGTCTTCCAGCTCCTTGATCTTGCCGAAGTACTGCGCCTGCGCCTGGGCCTCCATCTCGCGCACCACCGTGAGCGGGCGGAAGGCGGAGGCGCGGCTCTTCAGGGACAGCAGGCTGTCGTCGGAGGCGAGCTGCTCGACCAGGCCCTGCGCGAAGGCGAGGTTGCCGTTCGAGGGCACCACCACGCGGCGCCCGAACACCTCCTGCACGTCCACCGCGGCGCCGTCCTGCAGCATGTCCACGTCGGCCACCAGCACCACCACGTTGTCCCTGGCCGATTCCTTCAGCGGCGGCTCGCCGGCCGGAGCGGGCTTGGGCTTGGCGGCCTTCTCTACAGGCTTGCCATCCGGGAACGCGGTCTTGAACCTGCCCGAGAGGCGCAACGCGAGCGGCAGGGCCTTGCCGCCGGGCTGGAAGCCCCTGGTGGCGGCGTCGCCCGCGGTCGTGGCTGCCATGCTGTCCACCAGCATCGAATTGGGCGAGCTCTTCACCAGTTCGCTCACCGCCAGGCCTTCGGCCTGCTTGAGGCTGAAGGCGCCGCCGAATGCGTAGAGCAGCGTCTCGATCTGGCTGGTGACCACGTCATCGCGTGCAAAGGCGGTGCGATTGAGCGAAAGCACAGTGGGCGTATAGCGCTGGCCGCCGCCCGAGGCGAACACCACGTCGGAGACCACCTTGCCCGGATCCATCTCCACGCCCCAGGCCTTGAACAGGCGCGGCAGCGTCGAGCTGGAGGCCATGCCCGGCATGCCCGGCATCGGCCCGGGCTGCTGGTCGAAGTAGGCGTAGGGATCGACGAAGGCGATGAGCTTGCCGCCGCGCAGGACGAACTGGTCGAGCGCGTACTCGGTCGTCTCCCCGATATCCCGCGGGTGGATGAGCAGCAGGACATTGATGTCCCTCGCGATCGAATCCGCGGTCATGTTGACCTGCACCACGTCGAAATCGCGCCGCAGCTCGTTGGCGAGCACCCAGGGCTCGGAGCTCTGCCGCGTCATCGGGTTGAAGCGCTCGCCCATCACCGGCAGGCCGCTCATCAGGCCGATCTTCGGCCGCTCGGCGATTGCGGCGCGCGCGACGGCGCGCACCAGGTCGTACTCGAGCAGCCGCTCGCGCGCCGGGGCGAGCACCGGGATGGATTGCTTGCGCTCGAGCTGGCTCACCGCGACGCCGAGGTAGAATTGCTCGCCCGACATCAACTGCTGCGGCTCGATGCCGTCGAGCTGCGCGGCGTCCTCCTCCTCGGAGTCCGGGCGCGGGTTGTACTTCTCCACCACCAGATTGGGGCCGGCGACGGACTTGAATTCGCGCACCAGGTCCTCTACGCGCTGCGCAAAGCTGCGCAGCGGCACGGGCATCGACTCACCTGCGCTGATGTAGAGCTTCACTTTCACCGGGGCCTGCAGGTTCTTGAGGATCTTGCGCGTGCCCTCGGAGAGCGTGTAGAGCCTGCCCTCGGTGAGGTCGGCGCGCACCGCTGCGCTCGAGGCGAGGTAGTTGAAAGCCACCAGCACGAGGAACAGGGCGGCGAGGCCTACCGCCGAGTAGACCAGCGCTTCGTGCTTTCTCAGGAACTGTTTCATCGGTTGCGCAGGACCACGCCGGTGGCGAACAGGGAAAACCCGATCACCGAAAGGAAGAAGAACAGGTCCCGCGTGTCGATCACGCCCTTCTGGAAGCCGTCGAAGTGCGTGACCACGGAGAACGCGGCCACCGTGTCCACGAACGCAGGGCTCGCCCAGCGCACGAGGAGATCCGTCACCGGGGTAAAACCAGCGAGGAGGAGGAACAGGCAAATCACCACCGACAGGATGAAGGCCACCACCTGGTTGCGCGTCATCGCCGATGTCATGCACGAGATCGCCAGGTAGGCGCCGGCGAGGAACAGGCTGCCGAGGTAACCGGCGAAGATCATGCCGTTGTCCGGGTCGCCGAGCACGTTCGCGGTGACCACCACGGGGAAGGTGAGCGCCAGCGCGATGGCGAGGAAGGTCCAGGAAGCGAGGAACTTGCCCAGGATCGCCTGCCAGGCGGTAATCGGCATGGTGAGCAGCAGCTCCAGCGTCCCCGAGCGCCGCTCCTCCGACCACAGCCGCATGCCGGCCGCGGGCACCAGCACCAGGTAGACCCACGGGTGCCAGCCGAAGAACGCGCCCAGGCTCGCCTCGCCACGCTCGAAAAAGGCGCCGGCTGTGAAGGTGAGAAAGCCGGTCAGCAGGAGGAAGATGACCAGGAACACGTAGGCCACCGGTGAGGTGAAGTAGGACACCAGCTCGCGCTTGGCGATGGTGCGGATGGCGTGCCAGGCGCTCATTTGCTTTTCACCGTGTCGGGGAGGGTGATGCGACGGAACACTTCGTCGAGCGGCCGGCCGAGCTCGTCGGGCGTGCCGCTCGCCACGATGCGGCCGCGGTCGATGATGATGGCGCGCGTGCAGGCGGCGTCGACTTCCTCGAGGATGTGAGTCGAGAAGATGATCGCCTTGGTCTTGCCCAGCTCGCGGATCAGGTTGCGCACCTCGTGCTTCTGGTTCGGGTCCAGGCCGTCGGTGGGCTCGTCCAGGACCAGCACCTCGGGATCGTGGATCAGCGCCTGCGCGAGGCAGGTGCGGTGCTTGTAGCCCTTGGACAGCGTGTCGATCGACTGGTGCAGCACCGAGGCGAGGAAGCAGCGCTCTACAGCGCGGCCTACTGCTTTCTTGCGCGCGTCGCCGTCCAGGCCGCGCAGTTCGGCGGCAAAGGAAAGGAAACCCTGCACCGTCATGTCGGGGTAGGAAGGCGCCGCCTCCGGCAGGTAGCCGATCAGGCGCTTCGCTTCCAGCGGCGCCTCCGCGACATCGTGGCCCCCGACGCTCACGCGGCCGCTGGTGGGCGGGATGAAGCCGGTGATCATGCGCATGGTGGTGGACTTGCCGGCGCCGTTCGGGCCGAGGAAGCCCAGCACTTCGCCGCGCTCGACGGCGAAGGTCACGTCGTCCACGGCGCGTTTGGCGCCGAATGCCTTCACCAGATTCTCGATACGGATCATTTGGGCTTGCAGCAGGCTTTCGCGGGGGCGCATTATCGCAAAGATTCGACCATGCACTAGAATCAGTTCGAGCCACCCCGGAGGCAGACCATGCTCAAGCTCGCTAAGTTCCTCGCTTTGCTGCTGTTTGCAGGCGCCGCAGGCGCCCAGCCGAGCCTGAAGATGATGATCCCGGCCAACCCGGGCGGCGGCTGGGACCAGACGGGCCGCAACCTCGCCGCGGCGATGCAAAGCACCAAGCTGGTCTCCGGTGTGCAGTTCGAGAACAAGGGCGGTGCGGCGGGCGCCATCGGCCTGGCGCAATTCGTCAATGCCAAGGGCGACCCCAACGCGGTGATGATCGGCGGCATGGTGATGGTGGGCGGCACGTACCTGCAAAAATCCCCGGTGACGCTCGCCCAGGTGACGCCGATCGCGCGGCTGACGAGCGAATGGGAGGTGATCGTGGTGCCGGCCAGTTCGCCGCACAAGACGATGGCCGACCTGGTGAAGGCTTTCAAGGCAGACCCGGGCAAGGTGTCCTGGGGTGGCGGCTCCGCGGGCGGCACCGACCACATCCTGGCGGGCCTGATCGCGCAGGCGGTCGGCGTCGACGCCAAGCGCGTCAACTACGTGCCGTTCAAGGGCGGCGGCGAGGCGGTGGCGGCGATCATCGGCGGGCACGTCACCGCGGGCGTTTCCGGCATCGGCGAATTCGCCGAGCACGTGAAGAGCGGCAAGATGCGCGCGCTCGCGGTGTCCGCGCCGTCCAAGACTGACGGGATTGCCAGCCTGAAGGAGCAGGGCATCGACGTGGTGCTGGGCAACTGGCGGGGAATTTTCGCCGCGCCCGGCATCAGCGGCGCGCAGCGCGACGCGCTGGTCAAGCTCGTGCAGGACGCCACCAACACGCCGGCCTGGAAAGGCACGCTGGAGAAAATGGGCTGGTCGGGCGAGTTCCTCGCCGGCGAGCAATTCAAGGTGTTCCTCGACGAGGACAGCCGGCGCATCGCCGGCATCATCGACTCGCTCGGCATCCGGAAGTAGCCGCGTGCGCCGCTCGGCGGCAGAGATCGCGCTGTCGGCCGGCGTGCTCGGCCTCGGCGCGTTCGCCACGGCCGTCACTGCGCAGCTCTCGGGCGAGGGCGGCTACGCCGGCATCGGGCCGAACTTCATTCCTGCAGTGGTCGCCGGCGGCCTGCTCGTCGTCGGGGCGTGGTTGTTGTGGGAATCGCTTGCTGGCGGCTGGCGCAATCGCGGCGCACCTGAGGCAGGCACGGAGCACGCGTTCAACGCCCCGGCGTTCTGGTGGATCACTGCCGGCCTGTTCATCCACATGGCGGTGATCGGCTGGGCCGGCTTCGTCGTCGCCGGTGCGGCGCTCTTCGCTTGCGTGGCGCGCGGTTTCGGCAGCACGCGGGTGCTGCGCGACGCGGCTCTCGGTTTCGTGCTTTCGCTCGCGGTGTTCGTGTTCTTCGTCAAGCTGCTGAACGTCAACCTGCCGGCGGGCTGGCTGCAGCCGTTGCTGGGAAGCGCAGGTATCTGATCTCTTAATGGTCGAGACCTTCAACGCCCTGCTGCACGGCTTCGGCGTGGCGCTGACGCCGATGAACCTGCTGTGGGGCTTCATCGGCGTCACCGTGGGCACGGCGGTGGGCGTGCTGCCGGGAGTGGGGCCGGCCCTGACGGTGGCGATGCTGCTGCCGCTCACCGCGAAGCTCGACCCCACCGGCGCGCTCATCATGTTCGCCGGCATCTACTACGGCGCGATGTTCGGCGGCTCGACCACCACCATCCTTCTCAATACCCCCGGCGAGTCGGCCTCGATCGCCACCGCGCTCGAGGGCAACAAGATGGCCAAGCGCGGCCGCGCCGGCCCCGCGCTCGCCAGCGCCGCCATCGGCTCCTTCGTCGCCGGCAGCATCGCCACGGTCCTGCTTACGCTGCTCGCGCCGCTGGTGGTGGAGATCGCACTCAAGTTCGGCCCGGCGGAATACTTCGCGCTGATGGTGTTCGCCTTTACCACCGTCGCGGCGGTGCTTGGCAGCTCCACTGCGCGCGGACTCGCCAGCCTGTTCCTCGGTCTGCTGTTCGGACTGGTCGGCATCGACGGCCAGACCGGCGCGCCGCGCTTCGCCTTTGGCGTGCCGGAGCTGCTCGACGGCATCGATGTGGTCGTGTTGGCGGTCGGGCTGTTCGCGGTGGGCGAAGCGCTCTACATGGCGGCATACACCAGCCGCCTTCCCGAAACGATGGAGAAGCTCTCCGGCTCGCTGATGATGTCGAAGGAGGACTGGAAGCGTTCCTGGCCGGCGTGGCTGCGCGCCACCGCGATCGGCTTTCCCTTCGGCACCATCCCCGCGGGCGGCGCCGAGATCCCGACCTTCCTCTCCTACGCGGTGGAGAAGAAGCTCACCAGGTATCCGGAGGAGTTCGGCAACGGCGCCATCGAGGGCGTGGCCGGGCCGGAAGCCGCGAACAACGCCTCCGCCACCGGCGTGCTGGTGCCGCTGCTGACCCTCGGCATCCCCACGTCGGCGACGGCGGCGATCCTCCTCGGCGCGTTCCAGAACTACGGCATCCAGCCCGGGCCGCTGCTGTTTCAGTCGCAGGCGGACCTGGTGTGGGGCCTGATCGCGAGCCTTTACGTCGGCAACGTGCTCCTGCTGATCCTCAACCTGCCGCTGGTGGGGATCTGGGTGAAGGTGCTGCAGATTCCGCGGCCGATGCTGTACGCCGGGATCCTGGTGTTCGCCACGCTCGGCGCCTACAGCCTGCACCAGTCGTGGGTGGACCTGCTCACGCTGTACGTCTTCGGCCTGCTCGGCTTCGCCATGCGCCGCTTCGACATCCCGGTGGCGCCGTCGGTAATCGGCCTGATCCTCGGACCGATCGCCGAGACCCAGTTCCGCCGCGCGCTCTCGATCAGCCAGGGCGATGCGACGGTTTTCGTCACGCAGCCGATCTCGGCGAGCTTCCTCGCCGTCACGGCGCTGCTGCTGATCGTGCCGTGGGTGTTGCGCCGGCGCAGGCGCGCGGCAGCCGGAAATTAGGCCATGTTATGGGCCGAATAAAATATCCATGCGCAGCCGCCGGCCAGTATGCTTGTGCACGTTGGGCGGAATTGAGTAGTCTTGCCCAATTCGGCGAAACTCGTCAGGAGAGAAGAACATGCAACATGCACGCAGGCTGATCGTCCAGGCGCTCGGCGCGCTGGTCGTGCTGGGCCCCGCGCGCGCGCTGGCCGCCTGGAACAAGGGTGCG
>Ga0210380_10000255_pt1 | contig 26699 bp, 26 predicted proteins | sample PLM4_5_coexredo_FD_155476 | JGI IMG/M metagenome (GOLD analysis project Ga0210380, IMG submission 155476) | Groundwater sediment microbial communities from an aquifer in East River, Colorado, USA - PLM4_5_coex redo | ecosystem: Environmental > Terrestrial > Soil > Riparian zone | place: USA... | reverse complement strand
CGGAGGCCGTAACGGCCAGCGCCAGGAGCATGCCCACGGTCAGAGTGACGCGGAAGGACCTCGTCACCTCACGCCCCCGCGACAGCAACCCATGGAGACAAATGTAAGATAGCCGTGTCACGACCGTGTGTCTAACCGGACAGCACGCCGCGAACTGCTCAGTCAGCGCGAATGTAGGACGCGTTCCGAGATTGCACCAGGAAGCGCGCCTCGACGAGCGTTCCGAGCACAGCGTCGCACAGCGCCCGATCGATGGCCCACAGCCGTTGCGCCTGCGCGAGGGTCAGGCGCAGACCCGGCATCTCGAGAAATTCGCCTTTGGCGCGTCGCAAGGCCGCACTCAGCCGTTCGTCAACGGGCTCCGAGGCGCGCGAGTCGTCCGCGGGCGTCACCGGTCGCCCCCGGCGTCGTAGCGAAGACGTTCAAACGCGGTTCCCAGTACCGGCTGCCGCACCTCTGGCGAGGGGAGGTCAGAGGGCTGCAGGTGCGCGCCGGTTGCATGGGAACGAACAGGGCACCGGAGCGCCCGGCGCTCGATCACGCGGGTGTGCGCAAGGCCTGTCCACGGGTTGCACGCGACATACACGTCGCATCCACACTGCAGGGTGATGGTGTATGACATGGCGACAGCATCGTCGTGCAGCGTGTCAACCACGTGTCGGCGGCGTCAATTTTGAGCCGCAGCGGAGGGAATGGAGACAGGCCGGAAGCGCGCGCGCTTCGTCGGGGCAACTGGAGGATGTCAATTCCGCGACCGATATGTTAAAAGGCAGCCCAACCTCCGCTCACGACCGCCCCCCTCAGCCGACGACCACCGCATGACGGACGACACGCTCGCAATCATTCTCGGCGGCGGCCAGGGCTCCCGCCTCTTCCCGCTCACGGCCACCCGCTCGAAGCCGGCAGTCCCGATCGGCGGCAAGTATCGACTCATCGACGTGCCGGTCAGCGGGTGCCTGCACGCCGACATCCGGCGCATCTACGTGCTCACGCAGTTCAACTCGGCGTCGCTCAATAGACACATCTCGGCTACCTACCGGCTCGACACGTTTTCAGAAGGCTTCGTCGAGATCCTCGCGGCCGAGCAAACCCCCGACAATCCCCACTGGTTTCAGGGCACGGCCGACGCGGTCCGGCAGGCCGCGCGACACTTCGCTGGGCACAAGGCCAAGCACTACTTGATTCTGGCGGGCGACCATCTCTATCGAATGGACTATGCCGAACTGATCGCTGCCCACGTGGCGCAGCGCGCCGACATCACCATCGGCGCGCACCCCGTGACCCGCGACGACGCGACGCACATGGGAATCTTCCATTTCGATCGGGATGGCAGCATCGTCGCGTTCGAGGAGAAACCCTCACTGCCGCGGCTCGACCAGATCGGTCGCAGTATCCCCCCCGACGCCACTTTCGCCACGCACTCGGACGATCGCCCATTCATGGCGTCGATGGGGATCTACGTCTTTTCACGGGACGTGCTCCTCGACATGCTGCGCCGTGAACCGGGGCACGACTTCGGACGCGAGCTCATTCCCGGCGCGCTCGTCGGCAACCGCGTCAAGCCGTACCTCTACAGCGGCTACTGGGCCGATGTCGGCACCATCAAGTCGTTCTACGATGCCAACGTCATGCTCGGGCGCGTCGCCGCGCCGTTCAGGTTCTGGGATCCGAAATGTCCCACCTACACCCACCTGCGTCATCTACCCGGGACGCGGCTCACGGACTGCCACGTTCGCGACTCCATTGTCGCGGACGGCTGCTACCTCGACCGGTGTAGCATCGCCGAGTCTGTCATCGGCATTCGCACGCACATCGAGGGCGGCGCATCGGTGACCCGTTCGGTGCTGCTCGGCGCCGATACCTATCGCGACGGACGAGGCGCTGGAGACGTGCCGGCGCTGGGAATCGGACGGGACGTGGTGCTCGACCGCGTCATCGTGGACAAGAACGCGCGCATCGGCGCCGGCGTGCGGCTCGTGAATGAGCAGCGCATTCAACACGCCGACGGCGACGGCTGGTACATCCGAGAGGGCATCGTGGTCGTGCCGAAGGGGGGCGTCGTTCGTCCCGGCACGGTGGTGTGAATCAGCGTGCAGCTGATGGCCGGGCTGGCCGCGACAGCGTTACCGCCCCAGCGTCTGGCTCACCTTGCCACGCAGCTCGGCAAGCGTGGCCGGCGATCCCGTGAACAGACCCTCCGGGTACTGGCTCTCACGAATCATGTTCCGGTAGATCGCATCGCTCTGATACAGGTTGAGACCGAGGCCGGCCAGGTACTGCAGGCGCAGGTTGCTGTCGCGATTGATCATGGCGCCCTTCAGCCAGCCCGTCATATCGAGGGCGCGGCCCGCGTACGTGCCGAACAGGTCGGTCGCCGAGTAGATCGCGATTTCGTTCAGTGACTTCGTGATGGCCGCGTTGGCCGGATCGTTGAGGCGTGCCTGCACGGCGTCTACGTCGATGGGCCGCGGATTGAGCTGCCCGAGCAACACCAGGTCATAACCGAGACCGTTCGACGTGTTGGCGAAGACGACCCCGCCTGGAAACGCCTCGAGGAACGTTGCGACCTCGCTCTTGACCGCCGCGTCGTTGCTTTCGTACAGCTGCACGAAGAGCGTCACCACGCCCCCGGGGTTGAGGTGCGCCTTGGCCACCTCGAAAAACTCGCGCGTATACAGGGTGGCGGCGCCCCGCACCCATGGGTCGAGCGGATCCGACGTGATCGCGTCGAACTTCTCTCGCGTCGTCAGCAGGTAGTGCCGCGCGTCGTCGAGGTGCAATGTAACCTTGGGATTGGCGACGACGTTGAAATTGTGCTCGGCGAAGTACTTCGAAACAACCTGCGGCACGAGCGGCTCGATCTCGGCGATGGTCTCGGCTTCGACACGCGGATCCACCGACACCGCGCCCGCGGTCACCCCCGCGCCGCAGCCAATGACGAGCACGCGCCGCGGGTTGTCGGGCACCAGGGTGGTCAGGTGTCCGAGCATGCGCTGCAGGCGCATGTCCTGCGGCTCGCTCGACGCCTGCACCTTGCCCGCGTTGTGGTAGTTGAGCACGCCGGCCGGCGTCCGCGACACGGCCACCGACGCGGTCACGCCTTCGCCCGAGTAGATGATTTCGTTGATGCCGACCCACGTCGCTGCATAGCGGCCGTACGCAACGAGGATGCCCGGAAGCGGAGGCACCGTACGCATGAGCACGCCGGCCGCCGCGCCGGCAAACACCATTGCGACAATCGGCGCCGTCCGTTGCTGTCCCCGCCCGCTTCCAGCGCTGATGAGCATCAGCAACCCCGACAGCGCCGACACCGCGATCAGCGCTTGCTGCGCTACCTGGCTGCCGAAGGTCCCCACGAGCACCAGGCTCGTTGCCAGCGCACCGACGATCGCGCCCACCGTGTTGGCGGCATAGACGCCGCCGACAAGCCGGGCCGTGTCCTGTCCCCTTCGCGCAACCGCGTTGATGGCCAGGGGAAAGCTGGCACCCCAGAGGGTAGAGGCGGGCAGAATGACCCACAGCGATCGCAGCAGATCCAGATCGAACTGATAGGCCGGGTTCTTACCGATCGCCGGGTTAATCGGCCAGAACGGGAGCGACGCGCTCGTCGTGTACGCGGCCCACGCGATTGCGCCGCACAGTAGCAATTGGCACACGCCCAGCGCGGCGCGCGATCGGGGGAAGCGCTCGGCGACCCGCGAGCCGATCGAACTGCCAAGCCCCAGCCCCGTCAGGAACACCGCGAGGATTAGTGAAAACGTATATGTGGTGGCCCCAAAGAGCAGCGACAACAGGCGTGTCCACACGACCTCTGCCCCGAGGGCCGTCATGCCTGACAGCGCGATGGCCACGTAGACCACACGCACGCCGGCCTCGGTGCGCGGCACCTCGGTGACCGCGACCGGCCGGTACGACATGGTGCCCGCCAGCGCGAGCGCGATGACGGCGACCAGCACGTTGAGCGCCACCGCAACCATCGTCGTGGTCGGCATGTCGTAGACGCGCAGCAGGTAGTACCCCGCGAGGAGGCTCCCCGAAACGGCGCCGACAAGGTTGCCACCATAGAAATAGCCGAGCCACGACACACCGCTCGGTGTGGCCTCGACGCCGCGAGCGACAACCGGAAGCGTCGCGCCCATCAGGAACGTTGGCGGCAAGAGACAAATGCTGGCGACGACGGCCCGAAGAATGAGGCTCGTGGTTCCCGTCCCAGCCCACTCCGTGTAGATGCCTCCGATGACGGGCACCGCGTACAGGACGAGGATCCCGAAGGCGCCGATGCCGAGCTCCAGATACGCGTACACGCGGAGGGGATGGTGATGCGCGCCGACCAGCCGCGGGAGGACGAGGCTGCCCAGGCACATTCCGCCCATGAAGATTCCCAATAGGACGCCCAGCGAGACCGCCGACGACCCGATCGAGAGCTGAAGCAGCTGAAACCAGACGACCTCGTAAATCAGGGCCGCGCAGCCCGATCCCACAAACAGCACGAGCAGCGCTGGCAGCCAGCGCGCGCGGAGGTCGGCGGGAGTATCCCGATGAGTCGTGGCAAAGACAATGGGGTCTGCGGTCTCCGACGGTTCGCCCTGGGGTGACGGTTCTGTAGCGGACATGTGAGGCGCGATAGTAACGCACATTTAACGACATCGTCACCGCGGGGAAACGTGCGTTCACTACGGTCGATCGTGGCCATGATGGACATCAGGACCGGTCGGACGCGCGTGCTCGTCGTCGAGGACGAACAGGACATCGCCGGGCTCATCAAGCACGCGCTCGAGCGCGAATCGGCGGTCGACGTGGAGATTGCGTCCAGCGGAGACGCGGCGTTGAAAAGTGTGACGGAGGAGAGACCGGACCTCGTGATCCTCGACCTCAACCTGCCTGTGCTCAGCGGCATCGAAGTCTGCCGCATCATGCGCGGGCGCCCCGAGACGGCGAAGGTGCCCATCATCATGCTGACCGCCCGCACCTCGGAGAGCGATCGCATCGCAGGTCTCGACGTCGGCGCCGACGACTACGTCACCAAGCCGTTCAGCCTGCGAGAGCTGGCCGCGCGGGTGCGGGCCGTGCTGCGGCGGCAATCTGGCGGCGACCGCGCCACCGCGGCGCCGCTCTACCGGGGCCGGCACATCGTGGCCGACTTCGAGGCGGTGTCGGTGGCCGTGGATGGAGCGCCCGTGCGTCTGACGCGGCGCGAATTCGAGCTCCTGCGATACCTCGTGGCCAATCGCAATCGCGTGCTCTCACGAGACCGGCTACTGGAACGAGTCTGGGGCTACGACCAGGCCATCGAAACCCGATCGGTGGACGTGCATGTCGGGCGGCTGCGAGGAAAGCTTGGCCCGGCGGGCCAGCAGATTGAAACGGTGGTGGGCCTGGGGTACCGGTTCGTCGAATAAGCTCAGCTACGACTCGCTCCAGCCGCGCTCCTGAAGCGCCGCCGCCTCGATCGCGAACGCCCGTTTAGCCCGCTCCACGCGGTGCCAGTCGTGATAACTCACGCGGCGGATCACCTGGCTGTCCTGCTCCTCACTGACCTCCCACCCCCCGATTTCCTTGGAGCTGATCGTGAACTTTCGGATGTGGGTGGCTTTTTCGAAACGACGTGTGTACATGCTCCCGGGATCTGTACTCCGGATATAACCGCCTGTGACGTAAAGCTTGTGTAAACATCCAGCCTGGGGGCGTTAGCCCTATTACGTCGAATCAGGGCGTTTTTACGCGTAGCGCTCGAGGTCTGACCTCTACTTTCAGGCGCGCCGTAGTCCCAATTGCTTCTCCATCGAGCTGATACGGGATCGGACGGGTTGCCGTAAGCTCAATCGACTCGGCCCGCTCCGCAGTCACCCCAGGCAACATCATCACCCGCCCCATGAACAAGAACGGCAGCTCAAAACAGGCGCGGACGAGCGAACGCCCTTCATACACCATCACGTCCAGCCGGCCGTCGTCGAGGCGGGCGCCCGGCGCGATGATCGCTCCCCCGCCGTATTGCCGGCCATTGGCAATCGCGACGAGCAGCACCGACCGTGTTGTCGACACGTCCTGTATCGTAAGGGACACATCTTCCGGTCTCGCCTCCCACAACTCGCGCAACGTGAGGCGCGCGTAACGGACGAGGCCTCGCCGCCCCTGCGTGTCGGTGGCGAATCGATGTGCCACGCGCGCGTCGAGCCCCACACCGGCGACGTTGAAGAAGTAGCGGCCGTCGATCTCGCCGGCGTCGATCACGATTTCGCGATGACCACAGGCGACGGCGAGCGCCGCTTCCGGCCGAAACGGAATTCGCAGCTCGCGGGCGAGCCCGTTCCCCGATCCGCCCGGCACGAGGGCCAGGGCCGTTCCGGTGAATGCCAGCGCTGAGGCGACCTCGTTCATCGTCCCGTCACCACCCCACGCCACAACTGTCGCAACGTCGCGGGCGACCGCCGCCGCCGCGAGGGCGCGAGCGTGGCCCGGACGCTCGGTGAGAAACACCTGCGAGGGGTCGCCACCGTTGGCCGCGAGAAACGCCGATGCCCGAGACGCGCGCAGACGCCCCGCGTCCGTCCCGGCTGATCCCGAGCGTGGATTGATGATGACGGCGAGCGAGCGGGCGGGCACGACGGTGCGTTCAGTCTTGAAGACGCCGAAGTACCTTCGGCGGCAGCAGCCACCCCAACTCACCCGGCCGGCGCCCCGCGAGACTTTGGATCGAGATCATGCACACCGCGCCCTTCTTGAACGGAATCGCTCGTGGTGCACCCAGCAAGTGAGCCGCCAGCGCGCCGAGGTCGGGTTCGTGCCCGACCAGTCCGATCCGACGGCGGCGGGCGGCGCGGCTCAGAGCGGCCATGACGATACGCGGTTCGTGGCCCGGCGCCAGAGCGTCGAGCGTCTTGATCGTCGCCGTGCCACCCAACCCACGCGCCAGCAGATCAGCGGTCTGTCTCGTGCGTACGAGCGGACTCGTAAAGATCTCGTCGATCTGAACGCCCAGCCAGACGAGACCTTTGACGCTTTCAGCGAAGCGCGAAACGCCTTCGGCCGTCAGCGGCCTGACGCCGTCATCCGGCCATTCGTCGCCCCGTTCGGCGGCGATGGCGTGCCTCACCAGATACAGATCGCAGGGTTCCATCAGGTGAGCCGCCTGCAGATCGACAGCAGTCCCTTGCGCACCAACATGTATTGACCGTGAAGCCGGCGGCACTCCGACTCGAGGTGGCGCACGAGCTGATCTAGGTCGGCGGAGATCTTCAGACTGGACGCGCCCGGCGATGCCTGGGTCGCGCGGGTCCGTGCGATCAGCACCTCAAGGTCGTGGATGCGTCCGAGCAGCGCCTGCGCGGCCTGGAGCGTGCGGACGCGCGCTCTGGCTCGCGAACCGCTGAATCGCTGTTCGACTTCGAGCGTGTAGCGCAGCTTTTTCACGGCAATCCGGACATCGTGGAGCCGGTCGGGCAGATAGAGACCCGCCGCCCCTTCAAGGGCCCGCATGAGGCGGTTCGCCCGACGCCCGGCCTCGGCACGCGCCTCGGCCGCGCGTCGAGCGTCGCGCAGGCCAAAAGCGGCGGCCTCGTCGGTGTGCGTCGCGGCCGCGGCCCGCTTACGTAGCTTCTCGAAGTCGACGCCTTCGAGCTCGTGTTCCAGCACACTTCGAAGCCGTCCCCGTTCGCCCTCGATGGCCGCTCGCAGTGCCCTCGCGGCCGCGTGCGACACCTTCCCCTCGTCTTCGAGGTCGCCGAGCATCTCCAGAGCGACGTCCAAGTCACGCGCCGGCCCGAGCACTTGCGTGATGCGACGGACCAGCCGCGCGACCCGCTCGGCCTTGCGGCCGTTCGCCACGATCGGCAGCGCCACACGCAGCCGCCGCGAAACGACGCGCGCCTTGTGCAACGAGGTCACGTCACCCTTCGTGGCGGCCGGCAGCGCGCGGCTCAGGGCGTCTACGTGTTCGATCATGAGGCCTTCCGCGGCGGATACGCGCATAATGAGTGCTCTAACCGCTTCACTATACGACGGACGCGCATGCGTATTGCTGCGATAGACATCGGCACCAACTCCGTCCACATGATCGTCGTGAACGTGAGATCCGATTTCTCGTTCGAGGTCGTCGATCGCGAGAAGGCGATGGTACGGCTGGGCGCTGGAGGGCTCAACGGCCGGGCGCTCACCCACGAGGCAATGTCGTCGGCGCTCCAGGCGCTTTCGACGTTCAGTCGGCTCGCGGCGTCGCACGGCGTGGATGAGACTCTGGCGGCCGCCACAAGTGCCACCCGCGAGGCTCGGAACGGCGGCGAATTCCTGGCCAGCGTCGAACGCGAAACCGGCATCCGGGCGCGAGTGATTTCGGGAGCCGAGGAAGCCCGGCTGATTCATCAGGCGGCCGTGTACGGCGTCAACGTGGCCAGCGGCCGGGCCGTCGTCATCGACATCGGCGGCGGCAGCGTGGAGATCACGCTCGGGTCGGCGACCACAGTGCAGACCGCGCGCAGCTTCAAGATCGGCACGATCCGCCTCACCGAAGAGCTCGTCAAGACCGACCCGCTGTCCGAACGTGACGAGCGGCGGCTCACCAAGCGCGTGGTCGACGAGATCGATCGCTACTGCGAGCAGATCGTGGCAAGCGGGTTCGACCGGGTCATCGGTACGTCTGGAACCATTCTGAGCATCGGCACCGTGGCCGCAAGCGGGGTAGACGGCGAACCGCCCGAGGAGATCCGCAATCTGCGCGTGTCGGCCAAACAGATCCGTCGCGTCAGAAAACAGATGGCGTCGATGAACCTGGCAGCGCGGCTCACCGTGCCAGGCCTCGACCCACGACGCGCCGACCTGGTCGTGGCCGGCACGGTGCTGCTCGACACCATCCTGCAGCGTCTCGGAGCCGACGAGCTGACGCTTTGTGATCTGGCGCTGCGAGAGGGGCTGGTCATCGACTACATTCGGCGCAACCACCGGCAGATCGCCAAGGTGGATAGCATCCCCGACGTCCGGCGCCGCAGCACCCTCGAACTTGCCGAACGCTGCAACTACAGCGCCGATCACGCTCGGCAAGTGGTACGCCTGTCGCTGGCCCTCTTCGATCAGACGCGGTCGATTCATGCGCTGAGCGAACGCGAACGTGAATGGCTCGAGTACGCCGCCCTGATGCACGACCTCGGGGGGCACATCAGCTATGCCCGTCATCACAGGCACTCGTACTACCTGATTAAGAACGGCGATCTGCGGGGATTCTCGCCGGACGAAATCGAGGTCATGGCGCTCGTAGCCCGCTACCATCGCCGCGGTACACCCCGGCGCTCCCACGACGAGTACGCGCGTCTGCCCTCATCGCTCCGGCGAACGGTGCGGGCGCTCGCGTCGATTCTCAGAGTGGCCGAGAGTCTCGACCGCAGCCATGCACAGCCGGTCTCTGGCCTGCGGCTCACGCCAGAGGACAGCGCCCTCGTACTGAGACTCGAAACGAAGGGAGATGCCGAGCTGGAGATGTGGGCCACGAGCCGGCACCTGGAGCCGTTTGCGGAACTCGTGGGCCGGCCTGTCCGTGTCGAGATGGAGACTGCGGCTGCGCGGCGGCCGCATCGTGTCAAATCGCCCCGCGTAACACGGAATTAACAGCCCGGTAACGGCTGCGAAACCCACGTCCGGTAGCGTTCCGAGGATGCTCAAGCCGCTGCGTTCTCGCCTCGCGCTCGCCATCACGATTGTCGTTTCCTCGGCCTGTGGAGGCGGCGGCGCGCAGCCCGAAGCGACCTCCGCCCCGGCTGGGCAGGCCGTGCAGATCAACGGTGCAGGCGCAACGTTTCCCTACCCGATCTACTCGAAGTGGTTCGCCGAGTACAACGCGCTGCGTCCGGACGTGCGCATCAACTACCAGTCGATCGGGTCTGGCGGCGGCATCCGTCAGCTTCTCAACGAGACGGTGTTCTTCGGGGCCACTGACGGACCGATGACCGATGAGCAGTTGAAGTCGGCGCCGGGACCGATCCTGCACCTGCCGATGGTGCTCGGGGCGGTCGTTCCCATCTATAACGTGCCGGGCGTGGGCGAGCTGAAGTTCACTGGGTCGGTCCTCGCCGACATGTATCTGGGCAAGGTGAAGAAATGGAATGACCCTGCCATCGGCAAACTCAATCCTGGCGTCACGCTCCCCGCCACCGACATCACCATCGTCCACCGCTCGGACGGATCGGGCACGACGTACATCTTCGTGGATTACCTGTCCAAGGTATCCGCCGAGTTCAAGACCAAGGTGGGCGTCAACACGTCGGTGAACTGGCCTGTGGGCGTCGGCGGCAAGGGGAACGAAGGCGTCTCGGGGCTGGTGACACAAACGCCGGGATCGCTCGGCTACGTCGAGCTCATTTTCGCCTCACAGAACAAGATCAGCTACGGGTCGGTCGAGAACGCCGCCGGAGAGGCAGTCAAGGCCACGACCGACTCGGTGTCGAGGGCCGCAGCCGTTGCCGCAGCCAGCATGCCAGCCGACTTTCGCGTGTCGATCACCAACGCCGAGGGTCCTGGCGTGTACCCGATCTCGTCCTTCACGTGGCTGCTGGTCTATCAGCAGCCGTCGGACAAGGCCTCCGGAAAAGCGCTCGTCGACTTCGTACGGTGGGCCCTCAGCGACGGGCAGAAATACTGCACCGACCTGGGCTACGCACCACTCCCGCCGTCGGTGGTGATGCTCGAGATGTCCGCCCTCGATACGATTTCCGTTTCCTAACAGCTGGGTGATGCGCTCGCGCGACCTGGGGTTTCGGCTAGGCGTCGGGCTGTTCGCCGCGGCGCTCGTGCTCATCGTGGCCGCCATCGGTTACGAGCTGACGCGGCAGTCGTGGCTCTCCATCCGTCAGTTCGGCCTGGACTTCTGGCGAACGAGCACGTGGGACCCGGTCGCGGGTGAGTTCGGCGCGCTGCCGTTCATCTGGGGGACGCTCTATTCGTCGCTCCTCGCCCTCGCCATCTCGACGCCGGTGGCGCTGGGCATCGCCGTCTTCATCTCGGAGCTCAGCCCCCCGAGGCTCCGGACGCCGCTCATCTTCATCACCGAGCTGCTTGCCGCTATCCCCTCGATCGTCTATGGCCTCTGGGGTATCTTCGTCCTTGTGCCGTTCGTCCGCCTCCTCGAAACGTCGATGCCGGACGCTCTGCGGGAGTTTCCCCTGCTCTCTGGGCCCCCGCTCGGCGTCGGCATGCTGTCGGCCGGGCTGATACTGGCGGTGATGGTCGTGCCCTTCACCTCGGCGGTCGCGCGCGAGGTGTTGAAGACCGTCCCGCTCGCCCAGCGCGAGGCGGCCTATGCGCTCGGCGCCACGCGGTTCGAGGCTATCCGCGCGGCGATGTTCTATGCCCGTACCGGCATCGTGGGCGCCATCATGCTCGGTTTCGGCCGCGCTCTCGGCGAGACAATGGCCGTGACGATGGTCATCGGGAACAACCCGCAGGTGGCGGCATCGCTCTTCGCCCCGCAGCACACGATGTCGGCGGTCATCGCCAATGAGTTCACCGAGGCCGCCGACGCGCTGTACCTCGCGGCGCTCGTCGAGATCGGCCTCGTGCTCTTCATCATCACCCTGCTGGTCAACGGACTGTCACGAGGCCTCATCTGGACGATGGGACGGCAGCAGCCTTCGAGGACCGCGGCATGACGTCGCAGCGAACCGTGGCCGCGCGGAAGGTCCTCTCATCGCTCTTTGTGGGCGCGTGCGCGCTCTCGGTCATTGTGGCGCTCGTGCCGCTGGCCTTCATTCTCTTCTTCGTCGTCAGCCAGGGCTTTCAGTCGCTGACCCTCGACTTCTTCCTCAACGACCCGCGGCCCGTCGGCGAAGCCGGCGGCGGGATGCGAAACGCCATCGTCGGCACGCTGATGCTGACAGGCCTGGCCGCCACGATCGCCGTGCCGATCGGCGTCCTGAGCGGTGTTTACCTTTCGGAGTATCGCGGGACACGCTTCGCGTCGGTCGTGCGGTTCGCCGCCGACACGCTCAACGGCGTGCCGTCGATCGTCATCGGCGTGTTCGCCTACGGCGTGGCGGTGCTGCCCTTCAAGCATTTCAGCGCGCTCGCCGGCGGTCTCGCGCTGGGCATCATGATGATTCCCATCATCGCGCGCACGACCGAGGAGCTACTGCTGCTCGTGCCGAACGCGCTGCGCGAAGGCGCGCTCGCGCTCGGCGCCACCCGCGCCCGCGCGGTCGCCACGGTCATCGTCCCGGCGGCGCTCCCCGGCATCATCACCGGGATCGTGCTCGCCCTCGCCCGCGTGGCGGGTGAAACGGCGCCGCTGCTCTTCACCTCGTTCAACAACCGGTTCTTCTCCTCGTCATTTACGGAGCCGATTTCGTCCGTCACCGTCCAGCTCTTTACATATGCCATCTCGCCCTATGAAGACTGGCATCGGCAGGCGTGGGCTGGCGCCCTCGTGCTCGTGACGATTGTGCTCGTCTGTTCCGTGGCCGCGCGCCTGGCCACAGCGCGGCTCACCCAACTTCGTGAACAGTAGACCGTGGACACACTGAACCCGCCACTGCTCTCCGTGCCCCGGCCCTCCACGCCGGCCGCCCCCGACCTCGGGCGACAGCTCAAAATCGACGTCGAGCGCCTGTCCTTCTTCTACGGCGCGAAGCGCGCGCTCGAGGACATCTCGATCAGGATTCAGCCGAATGTCGTGACCGCGTTCATCGGACCTTCAGGGTGCGGCAAGAGCACGTTTCTACGCACGCTCAACCGGATGAACGACATCATTGCCGGCGCGCGCGTCGAGGGACAGGTACTCATCGACGGCCACGACATCTACGGCCCCGGCGTCGACGTCGTGGCGCTACGCCGCAAGGTCGGCATGGTGTTTCAGAAGTCGAATCCATTTCCGAAGTCGGTCTTCGACAACGTCGCGTACGGACTGCGCATCAACCGGATGGTGTCGAGCCGGTCCGAGCTGGCCGGCCGGGTCGAGGAGAGCCTCAAGCAGGCCGCGATCTGGGACGAGGTCAAAGACCGCCTTCAGGAATCGGCGCTGGCGATGTCGGGCGGACAGCAGCAGCGACTGTGCATCGCGCGAACCCTGGCGGTACGCCCTGACATCATCCTGATGGATGAGCCGGCGTCGGCGCTCGACCCGATAGCCACGCAGCGTATCGAGGAACTGATTTACAACTTGAAGAAGACCTATACCATTGTGATCGTGACCCACAACATGCAGCAGGCGGCCCGCGTGTCGGATCACACGGCGTTCTTCTGGCTGGGACGACTGGTCGAGTACGGCCGCACCGAAACGATTTTCACAGCTCCGTCCGAAAAACTGACTGAGGACTACCTGACGGGGCGGTTCGGATAGTCGGCAGTAGGCGGTAAGGCAGCAGGATCGAGCATGGAACGAGTCGTTCGTCATTTTCAGGAGGAGCTCGAGCAGCTTCAGGCGCGGCTGCTCGAGATGGGCGGACTGGCCGAAGAACGCGTGCGGGCGGCCGTTCAGGGGCTGTCGACACGGGACGTCGACCTCATCGATCAGGTGCTGCAAGGCGACGAACCCGTCAACGAGCTGCACGTCGAGATCGACAGCCGCTGTTTCAAGCTGCTCGCCCTCCACCAGCCGATGGCAACCGACCTGCGAGCCGTGGTATCGGCGGTCAAGATCAACACCGACCTCGAGCGAGTGGGCGACCTGGCGGTCAATATCGCAGAGGCCGCCAAACGCTACGCCACCCATGCGCCGGTCAAGAAGCTGATCGACCTCCCCCAGATGGGCGACCTCGCGCAGGCGATGCTTCGGGACGCCCTCGACTCGTTCGTCCGCCGCGACACGACCCTCGCCAAGCAGGTGCTGGACGAAGACGACCGGCTCGACGAGCTCAAAACCAAGATCTTTCGCGAGTTGCTCGCCTACATGCTGAACGACCGCGCGACGGTCGAACCGTCCCTCGACCTGATCCTGATCTCGCGTCACCTCGAGCGCATCGGCGACCACGCCACCAACATCGCCGAAGACGTCATCTTCATGGTGTCGGCGCTCGACGTGCGGCATCACGCGGTAAATCCGCAGAATTGACCCCCTCCGCAATCTTCAATCGCGCAGGGCGCAATCCTTGACTTAGAATTGGTCGGATGGGCGAGGCGCAGCTGTGCGTCCTGTGTGGTCGTCACCCCGCCGGGGGGCGGTGGCGGCCGTTCTGCAGCGAGCGGTGCCGCAACGAAGACCTGGCGCGATGGGCCGACGGCCGGTATCGCATCGCCGGCGACCCGGTGCCAGAGCCCGGCGACTTCGACCCCGACGAGGATCCCGGCCCGTCACGTTCACGTCTCAATTGACAGGAACCCTGCGAGAACCGCTTCGACGCTGACACTATGGCCGACACCCTTTCGATCACCGACAACCGCACCGGCAAACAGTACGAGCTGCCGATCAAGGACGGCGCCATCCGCGCCATGGACCTCAAGCAAATCAAGACCGGGGCCGACGACTTCGGATTGATTACCTACGACCCGGCGTTCATGAACACCGCGTCGTGTCGGAGCACGATCACGTACATCGACGGGGACAAAGGCATCCTCGAGTATCGGGGCTACCCCATCGAGCAGCTCGCCGAGAACTCCACCTACCTCGAGACGGCGTACCTCATCATCTTCGGGGAACTGCCCACCAAGGCTCAGCTCGCGTCGTGGACCAGCGACATCACCGATCACCGCCTGCTGCACGAGAACATCAAGAAGCTGATGGACGGCTTCCAGTACGACGCCCATCCGATGGGCGTGTTCCTCAGCATGGTCGGCGCGTTCTCGACGTTCTATCCTGACGCCAAGCAGATCTTCGACGCGCAGTCGCGCCGCAAGCAGGTGCATCGCCTCATCGCCAAGGTGCCCACGATTGCGGCCTACGCGTACCGCCACAGCATCGGGCGGCCCTATGTCTACCCGGACGACGACCTGAGCTTCACCGGCAACTTCCTGAACATGTTGTTCAAGCGGACCGAGCTGAAATACAAGGTCAATCCCGTTCTCGAGCGGGCGCTCGACATCCTGTTCATCCTGCACGCCGATCACGAGCAGAACTGCAGCACGAGCGCCATGCGTTCGATCGGCAGCTCACACGTCGATCCCTATTCCGCCATGGCCGGCGCCGCCGCGGCGCTCTATGGACCGCTGCACGGGGGCGCCAACGAGGCGGTGCTGCGCATGCTGCAGGAGATTGGCGCGATCGGCAATATTCCGGGCTTCATCAAGAAGGTGAAGGCCGGCGAAGGCCGACTGATGGGATTCGGCCACCGTGTCTACAAGTCGTACGATCCCCGTGCCAAGATCATCAAGAGGACGGCCGATGCGGTGTTCGACGTCACGGGTAAGAACCCGCTGCTCGATATCGCCCTCGAGCTCGAGCGCATCGCGCTCGAAGACGACTACTTCATCACCCGGAAGCTGTACCCGAACGTCGACTTCTACTCGGGACTGATCTACCAGGCGATGGGGTTCCCCGTCACGATGTTCCCGGTGCTGTTCGCCATCCCCCGCACGTCGGGCTGGATCGCACAGTGGGAAGAAATGCTCCTCGACGGCGATCAGAAGATCACGCGGCCGAGGCAGGTGTACATGGGGGCCACGCGGCGGGACTACACACCGCTCAACAAACGGGGGTAAGTGCGACGGTGCGAAGGAGCGAAAGGTGCGACGGTGCGTCCGAGGGTGCGAGGTGCGAAGGTGAGTTCGAACCTGCGAGGAGTACCCGTGTGAGGAGCGTCGCGCTGGCGGCGGTAGCAGTGGCGATGCTGATGGCCTGTGGAGCCGATGCCAGCAACCCGGCGCCCGACGCTCGCACCTCGGCACCGTCGAACCCACCCTCGAACGCTCTCACCCCCGCACCGTCAGACACACCGCCCGCACCGGGCACCGCCGCACCCCTCGTACCTCTCGCACCAGCTCAGTCGGGTGTGCCGCTCCGTTTCGACAGCGCGCGCGCGTGGGAGCATTTGCGCCGGCAGGTGGCGTTCGGTCCGCGGCCATCGGGATCCGCGGCGCTCGCCGAGTGCCGTCGCTATATCCTGACCGAGCTGAAGGCCGCTGGTATCGACGCTCGTGAACAGGCCTTCGATGCGATGACCCCGGCAGGCGTCATCAAGATGATCAACGTCATTGCGACGATCCCGGGCCGACGGCCCGATCGGATCGTGTTGGCCACCCACTACGACACGAAGCGCTTTCGCGAATTCGCGTTCGTCGGCGCCAGCGACGGCGCCTCGTCTACGGCCGCGGCGCTCGAACTCGGCCGCGTCCTGCGCGCCGGCCCGCGCGAGTACACCGTCGAACTACTCTTCCTCGACGGCGAAGAGGCGGTCAACACCGAGTGGCGCGACCCGGACAACACCTATGGCAGCAAATACTACGTGCGGGCCGCTCGGCAGGCTGGCACGCTGGCCGGGCTCAAGGCGCTCATCCTGCTCGACATGGTCGGCGATCGCAACCTCGACATCCGGCGCGACACCAACTCGACGCGGTGGCTGACCGACCTCGTGTGGAGCTCCGCCGCCAGACTCGGTTACAGCTCGACCTTCATCGACGAGGCCTTCGCGGTTGAAGACGATCACCTGCCGTTTCTCGAGGCAGGCGTTGCCGCGGTCGACATCATCGACCTCGACTATCCCGAGTGGCATACCGCGCAGGACGACCTCGATCACGTCAGCGCGCGCAGTCTGCAGACCGTCGGCGAGGTCGTGCTCGACGCGCTGCCTCGCATCGAGGCGCAGCTCGGCGCCGCGACTCCCCGCTAGGGGCGCCTAGTTCGCTCGGCCCTTTTCCTCCTGCACGCGCTTCACGAAATTCGCCTCGGCCTCGTCAAGCATCCTGGTCCAGGCGCCCGGATTGTCCAGAGGATGCGGCCGCTCTCCGCCCTTCATGCGTTCGATCTTGCCCATGAAGAGCGCCTGTGGATGGCCCGTCACATAGATGTCCGGTTTCAGCGCCTTCAGCTTGTGGAAAGTGCCTAGCGCATCGTCTGCGAGTGTCGGGAACTGCTGGTTACCCACCACCTTCACCCCGGCATTCGGTCCGCCACAACCGAACAGCGCCACCGAGTACATGCGCCCGGCGTCCGGTACCGTCGTCGTCCAGACCGTGCAGCCAGGCGTATGGCCCGGAGCCCACACGGCCGTGAGCGTCGTCCCGCCCAGCGCCACCGTCTCACCATCCTTCAGAACCCGATCGACCTTGACTGCCTCCCACCCCTCGTCGCCGAGCGGAGAAAGGTCCTTCCCCGCCTGCAGCGCGTCGGCGTCCTGACGGATCGCCATGACCCGTGCACCAGTCGCGCGCCGCATTGCGGCGTGGCCACCGACGTGATCGAAGTGGGCGTGGCTCGACAGCATGATCTTGATGTCCTGCAGCTTGAACCCGAGTTTCTGCACGCTGGCCGTGATGACCGGCGTCATTTCGACGGTGCCGGTATCGACCAGGATGTGACCCTGGGGCGTCGCGATGAGGTACGACGCGATGTTCTTTGCGCCGACGTAGTAGATGTTTCCCACGAGTCTGAACGCATCCTCGGGCTGGCTGTAGGGTCCATGGAACTGGGCACGCTGCTCGACAGTGAGCAGGGGGCCCTGCGCCCGCAATACCGCGGCGCACGTAAGCAGCAGAATCCCGGCAACGCGAGCTGAACGCATCGGGCCCTCCTCTTAGAATTGGCGCGCGGATTGTAGCCCCAAACACGGGGGTTCGCCCGGCTCCAGGGCTAGGAGTTCCGCCTGCCTACTGCACCCGCCACGGCGAGCCCGACCAGGGCGACGGCTCCGCCCCACTCAACTCCCCGCCACACCGATTGTTTGAGGGTCGGACGCATGATCTCATCGATGGTCACCGGCCGTCCGTCCCCTGCCAATGCGGCTCGCTGCATCTCGACGTAGCGTCGCGCTCCTGCCGCGGTGACACGATCCTGGACGACGCAAAACGTCGCGAAGCCGGCGATCAGCGCGAGTGCCGCGATCACGCGTGGGGCGCGCGACGTCATCATGGCGCGCCCAGCACCCAGAGGGACACCAGTGCCGCGACGATAACCGCGGCGACAACCGCGACGACGACCAGGATGGTGATTACGCGAGAGCGACGGCGAGAGCGCCCATCAAAGAGCGGACCCTCGTCAGGGGGCGCGATGCGCGGGTCGGTCGTCGCGCGCCCGCACCGGTAGCAGATCAGCGCCTTGTCGGCGATTTCGGTCCCGCACTGTCGGCAGATCATTCGGGCTTAGGGCTCAAGACTCAAGGCTCAACATCAGGCCTTAGTATAAGTACCGTGAGCCTTGAGCCCGTAGCCCTGAGCCCCTCGTGATTCCACTTCGCGACGTCATTCCCTCGCGCACTACCCCGGTTCTCACTGTCTCCCTCATCGCGGCGAACGTTACTGTGTTCCTCTACGAGCTGACGCTCGGTCGCGGCGTCGAGGAGTTCACGCGCGTCTTCGGCCTCGTGCCGGCAGACTTCTCGTGGTTCACGCTGTTCACATCGATGTTCCTGCACGGGGGTCTCTTCCACGTCGGGGGCAACATGCTGTACCTCTGGATCTTCGGCGACAACGTCGAGGACCGCATGGGCCACGGGCGGTTCCTGGCGTTCTACGTGCTCTGCGGCACCGCGGCAGCCCTTACGCAGGTCTTCACCTCGCCCGACTCGACAGTACCGATGGTGGGCGCCAGCGGCGCCATCGCCGGCGTCATGGGCGCGTATTTCGTGCTCTATCCGCGGTCGCGGATTGTGACGTTGATCCCGCTCTTCTTCTTCTTTCAGATAGTCGAGATCCCAGCGATCTTCTTTCTCGGCATCTGGTTCGTCATGCAGTTCCTGAGCGGCGTGGGCTCAATCGCGGCGTCAGCGACCGGAGGCGTGGCGTTCTGGGCCCACATCGGCGGGTTCGTGGCTGGCGTCGGCGGGGTGCTGCTGTTTCGACGCCCCGAGCGCCAGCGCGTCGAATGGTGGCACGACGTGTAGCTACTGCGCGCTGACGACCTTCAGCAGCAGTTCCTGAGCCGCCTCGTACGACGGTGCGATTTCGAGCGCGGCGAGCACTTCGCGCTTGGCGTCAGCCGCCTGCCCTCCCGCGAAGTAGGCCTGGGCGAGATCGAGATGCGCCGCTGCCTCGTCGGGCGGGCGCGTGGCCAGCGCTGAGCGAAACGCGCGAATCGCAGCCGCCGCGTCGCGGCGCTGCAGCGCCATTCGACCCACTATCGTCTGCGCGTGTGAATCGAACGGATCCACGTCCACCACACGCTGGTACGCCGCCGCCGTGCGCGCCGCATCACCCAACGGCTCGAGCAGCTGCGCCCGCTTGCGGGCGGCCTCCACGTCATTGCCGTCCACCGCGAGGAACGCGTCGAAGGCCTGCAGGGCTCGTGTCGTGTCGTTCTTCTCGAGGGCCAGCGTCGCAATAATCAGGTTCGGGTTCTGCTTGCCCTGCAACCCGGGGACGAGTTGCGCGGCACGTTCAAGGTTGCGGATCGCCGCGGGCGTGTCACCTGCCTTCTGCCGCTCGGCGGCGAGGCGCATCTGCACCGCCACGCTGTCCGGGTTGGCGTCGGCCAGCGCTGCCAGCTGGGGGATCGTTGCGCCTTCCGGAATTTCGATCTTCTTCAGCGCCCGCCTCAGCGACGCAAAGTCGCGATCGAGCGACGCGTCGAACCCGGTCTGAATCTCGTCAATCGTCGCACCAAATGCGTCCTTCAGCGCGGCGTCGGTATCGAGCCCGCGGCCATAGGCAAGCAGCAGCGCGCGCAGCTTCGCTTCACCGTAGGTCTTGACCAGATGATCGATGACGAGCGACGCCTCGTAGTACGACAGCACGATCATCTCGGGATCCTGGAACCCTTCGTTCAGGTCTTTCAGCTTGAGCACCTTGCCCTGCTCGAGCGCCTGCGCGAAGGGCACGTGCGTCTCGCGGCCCCATTCCGGTCGTCCCCGGCGCTCCTGCCAGACCGAGATGCCTTCGGTCAACCACCGGGGCACTCGGTTGTTCGACATCTGCAGCGTGAATACGTGAGTCAGCTCGTGGAGGAGCGTTTCCTGCCAGCTGAAGTCACCGGGCGGCCGCGCCTTCGGAGAATCCAGCACGACCACGGTACCGAAGCACACGCCCAAGGCCCCCACCATCCCGGGTAGCCCCATCGTTCTCACCGCGAAGTCGTCGTGCTTCGGGAACATCTCGATCAGCAGCGGACCCGCGGGCGTGAACTCCCACTGCTTGCTCAACGTCTCGACCGCCGCCTTCGTGAACGGCACCGCTGCCTCGCGCATCACGACGGCTTCGTCGGGACTGAACTTCATGACGAGGTCGCCGTCACGAACCGTTTCGAACTTCTCGAGCGCGTCGAGCATCGTCAGCAGGTTCAGGGTGACGACGTCTCCACCCACCTTGTTGTCTGGAAACGCCTTCTCCAGCGCCGCCCGCGCCTCGGCCTCGTTCCCCGTGCGTAACAACTGCATCCCCAGGGAGGAATACGCACGCGGACTCTCCGGATCGACGGCGACGGCACGCCTCGCAAACTGCGCGGCCTCGACGTATCGATAGTTGTGCGACGCCTGTTCCGCCGCCAGACGGTAGACCTCGCCATACCGCGGGTTGATGGCCAGCACGGCCGCCACCTTCGTGTCGAAGTCCGCCGCGCGTCCCTCGAGCAGCGCGATCGACGCGTCGAGCGAGCGTGCCTCGAGGCTACTGGGATTGATCTCGAGCGCCTTCTGCAGGGCCGCCTTGGCGTCGTCGCGGCGGCCGTCGTCGAGCGCGATCTCGGCGGCGAGCAGGTGCCCTGGGACGTAGCTCGAATTCAACTTCAGGGCCTCGTCGAGCTGCTTCTTCGCTTCGGGTGGGTTCCGATCCGCCGTCAACCCAGCCATGCCGACCAACGCCTGGACGTTGTCGGGTTCAGCCATGAGCACGATCTGGAACGATTGCGCGGCCAGATTGGCCTCGAGGCGCTCGACGAACATCTCGCCCCACGCGACGTTCACCACCGCATCGTTCGGGGCAAGCCGGTTGGCGGCCTTGAACGATTCGTTGGCTTCCAAGTATTGGGCGAGACCGTGCTCGGCTTGCGCGATGCGGACCATGTCGGCCGCCGAACCCCGCGGACTGACCTGGATCACCCTCCCGAGCGTCCGGCGCCCTTCGGGCCGTCGGCCGAGATACATCTGCAGCTTCCCCAGTTCGAGCGCCGCGTCACTGCCCGGGGCGGCGCTGGCGGGGCCGGTCAGCAGTCGTTCTGCGTCGGCATAGCGCCCGTGATCGATGTCAACGCGCGCCCGCAAAGCCACGGCGCGTGGGTCGTTCAATGCTCCGAGCAGGCGCGGGATCTGATCGTACTGTCCGAGGTTGATCGCCTTCCGCGCCTGGTCGTAGACCGAGCCGCCAGTCGGGCGGCTCTGCGCGCGCAGGAACGCCGCGATCCCCACCAGCAGGGCGCACACGCAGAGGAACAGCGCGGCCAGCTTGACGGTGCCACGGCGTCCGTGAAGGGCGGCGGTCATGTGAACTGCGCCAAGTATATTTCAGGCTCGGGGTCTGAGAGCCCGTTCCTCGACCGCAATCCTTTTCCGGATGAGTACGGCGAACGCAGCGAGCGCTGCGATACCACTAAAGGCTGCGCCGACGAAGAGCGCGAACCCCGCGATTTCACCGAAAACGGCCAGATAGTTCGGGTGACGAACCCAGGCATAGGGGCCACCGGTCACGAGCGGAGTATCCGGCAAGACGAGCACGCGGAAGCTCCAGCGCGGGCCGAGCCACCAGATGGCCCAGCCTTTCAGACCCTTTGCGGCGATGAGCACCAGTAGGCCTGCCGATGCGACGAGCCCCGCGTGCGGATAGGTCCGCACGCTCTCGGCGGCCATAGCGACAAAGGCCAGTGGGTACACCCAAGCGAGCTGGCGATAGACGTCGCCGGACGGCTCGACGGCTCCGCGCGCGCGCAACACCGCTTCGTGTGAGCGCGAGAGCGCCAGTTCGCCGAGCATCATTCCCAGTACTACGACGAGCGCGATGGCCGCGATTGGCTCGTCAACTGGCATCGCGAACGAGATGGACATCGCCCGCAAGCCGAACGAGCAGCCGGACCGGCGCTCCCCATCGGCGCGACAACCGGGCCGCAACCCGCGTCGCACGTGGGGAATCGACGAGCACCCGGAGGCCGCGGTTGAGCCTCCACTTCGACCCGAACTCACGCCGGCGCGCGGCCCAGAGCTGGGCATGCGCCGGTGATCCCGACGTCAACTCATCGAGCGCCGCCAGTGCGGCGAGCTCTCCACCGCGGATCGCAAACCGCATCCCATCCCCCGTCATGGGATCGATGAATCCGGCTGCGTCACCTGCGAGTAAGAGTCCCGGACGTCCGGCACCAATGGCATCCACCGCGAGGGGGCCAAGAGTGGTCACGGGGGATAGCTGTCGGGCCCGCGCGAATCGATCGCGCAGCGCAGGGTCACTGCGTAACACTGACGCGATCGTGTCTGCCGGCCCCATACGCCCGCGCGGCCGCTCCGCCGAATCCGTGACGACGCAGACGTTGACGATGCCGCCCGGCAGGGGGGCAACGCCAACATAACTGCCGCGGCGGACGTGCATCTCGCCCCGCGCCGACATGCCGGCGACGTCGCCGAAGTACGCACCGAAGGCCCATCGTTTCGGCGCGTGCGCGAACCGTGACAACCCAGCCGCAGCAGCGAGCTTCGATGCGCGCCCATCGGCGGCGATCACCAGTCGCGCCCGAACATCGCACGGCGTGGAACCGACGGCCGCGCGCACGCCGGCCACCTGATCGTTCGGACCTGACAGAAGGGCACCACGCACGGTCACGCCGCTGTCGAATGTCACACCTGCGTTCGCGGCGGCTTCCACGAGAAGCCTGTCCAGGTCGCGCCTGATCAACGCGGCGCCGCGGAGCACGCCCGGATAGTCTGCAGACACGGTCACGCCGTCCGGACCGGTAATCTCCATGCCCGTGATCGGCAGCGCGCGCTGTCGAATGGCTGCGCCCACGCCCAGCCGGTCGAGCATCGACATCGTGCCCGGATTGAGAGTGTCGCCGCAGAGCTTGTCACGCGGGAACGCCGCTCGATCGACCAGGCGCACCCGAACACCTGCACGCGCGAGGACGAGCGCCGCCACGCTGCCAGCCGGACCCGCGCCGACGACGAGCACGTCCGGGGCGATCATGGGACGCGACCGATCACGAGCGCGCTGTTCTTGGATCCGAACCCGAGGCAGTTGCACAGCGCCGCCTCCGCCTCCACCGGGCGCGAATGGTTCGGAATGAAGTCCATGTCGCACGCCGGGTCTGGATCGTCGAGATTGATGGTGGGCGGCAGGATGCCGTCGCGCATGCTCAGCGCCGTGGCCGCCACACCTGCGGCCCCGCTGGCCCCCTGCGGGTGGCCGATCATCGACTTGATGGATGACCCGGGCAGCCGTTCGGCGTGTGCGCCGAACGCACGGCGCACGCACCGCGCTTCGATCGCGTCGTTGAGAAGCGTCGACGTGCCGTGGTAGCTGACATAGCCGATCTCCTCGCGCGGTCGCTCAGCCCGCGCCAGCGCCATGTCGATGCATCGGACGATCTCGTCACCGCGCGGATCCATCTGCACTCGATGGTAGGCATCGCATGTCGATCCGTAGCCTTCGATCCTGACGTAGGCCCGCGCGCCCCTCGCGCGGGCACGGTCCTCGCGCTCCAGAACGAACATCCAGGCGCCCTCGCCGAGGACGAACCCGTCCCGGCCCCGATCGAACGGACGGGACGCGGCCTCGGGCCGGTCGTTGTAGTGCGTGGACACCGCCCGCATGCGGCAGAACCCGAAGAGCATCCCCGGCACCACGCATCCTTCCGTGCCGCCCGACAGCAGCGTGTCGTACTCCCCCGATCGAATGAGCGCGGCGGCGTACCCGAGGGCGTCCGTGGAACTCGTGCACCCGCACGACAGGACGTGGCTGATGCCGCGCAGCCCGAGCGAGATCGAGATCTCACTCGACACCATGCCGCAGATACCCACGGCAATCGCGTACGGCGTGACGTGGCGGCCGCCGGAGGTGAAGTAGTCCTCGTACTGCAGCTCGCCGATGTCGATGCCGCCACCCCCGCACCCGATCAGGACACCCGCCCCGGCCTCGCCGGCGCGCAACCCGGCGTCGCACCATGCTTCACGCGCGGCCACCACTCCCAACAAGGCGGCCCGTGAATAGCGTTTCGGATCGGCGCGCCCGCCCAGTTCGCTGTCGCCCTCGAGGGCCAGCGCCGAGTCGATTGAGATCGGTGGAACCGCTGCGACCACGCGGCTGGTGCACGCCGAGGCGTCAAAGGCTGCCGCCCGCGTGCCACTCACACCGCCCATCACGTTCCGCCAGAAGCATTCGCGACCGACGCCGAACGGGGAGACCACACCAATGCCACTGATGACGACCTGTGGCGCGCTTCTGACCGGCATGGGCTCACTATAATACCGGCCGTGCGATCGACCCCCGCGGCGCCGCGTCTAGGTGCACGACTGATCGCGCACGCTGGACTGCTCGCCTTCGGCGCCTCCCTGATCTATTTCGTCTATTGCTACTCGGTAGGATTCGGTCGCGTCGTCCCCGGCGCGATCGAGCCGTCAGCGATCGTGATCGACGTCGCCCTGTTCACCGCCTTCGCCTTCCACCACAGTGTCTTCGCGCGTGACGAATGCCGCCGCTTGATGACCGCTGCCGCCGGCCCGCTCGAACGGTCGGTCTACGTGTGGATCGCGAGCATCCTGTTCGTGGTGGTGTGCGCGGCCTGGCGCCCGATTGCCGGCGTTGCGTGGCAGGTCGATGTCCCTGCCATCGCCTGGGGTCTTATGGCGGCCCAGGCCTTCGGTGTGTGGCTGTCGCTGCGCAGCGCGGTCGCGATCGACATCTTGGAGCTGGCCGGCATCAGGCAGCTGCAGCCGGGCGCTGCTGCTCCCCTGGAGTTTCTCGCCAGGGGCCCCTACGGCTGGGTCCGCCACCCGATCTACACCGGCTGGTTTCTGATCGTCTTCGGGGCGCCCGTGATGACGACAACGCGGCTGGTCTTCGCCATCATCAGCTCGGCGTACCTACTCCTCGCCATCCCACTCGAGGAACGCTCCCTCCGCCGCGCCGCACCCGGCGCCTATGAGCGCTACATGCGCCACGTCCGGTGGCGGCTGCTGCCCGGGGTCTACTGATCCTCGAATTCGTCCACCTGCGGCAGACCCTCGAGCTCCTCCAGAAACACCAGGCCCCGGTGGGAGGGAATCTCGAACCGCTTCCCGCACGTCTTACAGGTAACGTCGTCGTCGACGCGAACCAGATGGTCCTTTACCTTCTCGAACATGGCGCGGTCTCGGGCGTCCGCCCCTCCAGGAACCTGACTCTTCTTGGTTCGGCGTATCCAGCGAATGCTGTAGTCGTTGGTCCGCCGGCAACGCGGACACTGGAAGCGAGCCGGACGCATCTCGGGCTTCTCGGTGAAGAACTGGCGTTCGTCCATGAATGAAGGCCTTCCGTCTTTGGATTTGAGTACCTCAAAGGAGCCCTATCACGATAGACTGGAACGGTCTCGGCCGCCCCAGATAGATCTCGACACGACCGCTGCTGGCCCAATGGCCGAACCGACATTACCGACGCTTCCACCTGAACTTCCCGTATTGCCGCTTCGACGCACGGTCGCGTTTCCGCTGACCCTGCAGCCGCTGGCCGTGAACCGGCCGGTGTCGGTCGAGTCGGTCAATCGGGCGCTCGCCTCTGACCGCCTCGTCCTTCTGCTGCTCCAGCGCGGCGAGGCCGACGAGCCGGGACCCGACGACGTCTACCGCGTCGGCACGGTGGGCATTGTCCGGCAGATGGCCAAGGTCAGCGGTGGCATCAACATCATCGTCGAAGGGATCGCCCGCGTCCGCGTGGACCAGATCACGCGCGCGGGCACGTCCATGCGCGCGCAAGTCACGCCGATGCCCGAGACGGCGGAGCGGACAATCGAGGTCGAGGCCCACGTCCGCCGGATCCAGGAGCTGGTCGAGAAGGCTCTGGGGCTGTCCACCGGGCTGGCCGAAGAGCTGCGCGGCATCGTGATGAGCATCGACGACCCGCTGCGCCTCTCCTACATCCTCGCGACGCTCATCGACATCAAGCCCGAGGAAAAGCAGTCGCTCCTCGAAGAGAACGAGCTATTGAAGAAGCTGCAGGCCGTCGAGGCGGCCCTCTCGCGCGAGATCTCGCTGCTCGAGATGAAGAGCAAGATCGAGTCGCAGGCTCAGCAGGAGATGACCGACGCGCAACGCCAGTATTTCCTGCGCCAGCAGATGAAGGCCATCCAGCAGGAGCTCGGTGAGGGCGAGGGCGAAGAGCTGGCTACCCTTCGCACGCGCATCGACGACGCCAAGCTGCCAGACGCCGTGGGGGCCGTCGCGCGGCGCGAAGTGGAGCGCCTGGCCAGGATGACCGGAGCATCACCCGAGTACCAGATGCTCAGGACCTACATCGACTGGCTGCTCGACGTGCCCTGGTCGACGACCACCCCCGATCGGCTCGACCCCATCGAGGCGCGCCGCGTCCTCGACGAGGATCACTACGACCTCGACAAGGTCAAGGAACGGATCGTCGAGTACCTGGCCGTGCGCAAGCTCAAGGGCGACATGAAAGGGCCGATCCTCTGCTTCGTCGGCCCTCCGGGCGTGGGCAAGACGTCGCTCGGACAGTCGATCGCGCGCGCGATGGAACGG
>Ga0210380_10000254_pt1 | contig 26732 bp, 27 predicted proteins | sample PLM4_5_coexredo_FD_155476 | JGI IMG/M metagenome (GOLD analysis project Ga0210380, IMG submission 155476) | Groundwater sediment microbial communities from an aquifer in East River, Colorado, USA - PLM4_5_coex redo | ecosystem: Environmental > Terrestrial > Soil > Riparian zone | place: USA... | reverse complement strand
TGGGTCTGCGCCGAAAGCGTGTACATCGCCGTTGCCAGCAGCAGGCTGATGATCGTGAAGACCACCGCGAGCTCGGTGAGCGTGAAGCCGCGCGCGCGGCGTGCGCCGAGCCATACCATCAGGGCAAGGTGACGACCCGCAGGGGCGTCAAGCTGACGACTTGCGCGGCGTTGGGAGGAGATGCCGAATCCCAGTCGACCAGGACGATCCGGTCGTTCCAGGGCGCGTTGAACGGCGACGAAGTCGCGACATTGCTCATCCTCGCCGGAACCTGTACGTAGAGCGTACCGCCATCGCCGTTCTGGTCTTCGACATAGGCCAGGCGGTCGCTGCTTGGGCGCGTCGCCTGCGTCGGCAGCCTGCGGCCCGCGAGCACCAGCAGCGCCCGCATGTTGTACGTGGCCGAGTCATTGAAGCGGATACAGTTGGAGCTGGCCGCGCTGCAGCCAAGCGAGGGCAGCCAGTCCGCCGTATTGGCCTGAGCCACCGCGTAATAGGTGTTGCGGTACCACTCATTGCGCACGAACCAGCCCAGCGTGGGGTCGGTCTTCTTGAGCAGCGCGTGGTCATCGAAGACCGCGCGATTGATCCGGATGCGGAAATCTGCGTACACATTCCACCCGTAGACGTCGATGTTGGGCAGCGTCGCGTGGAAACGGATGGTCACCGATCCCCGGGGCGGCGTCGTGCCGTCTGGCAAGGCGATCGCACCATCGTTCATCCTGATCTGCACGATGCTCGGGGAAGGCGTGACCCACGCGCCGGTGCTGCCGTTGTCCCTAGCCTCCACGAGCGTTTGCGACACAGGACTTGCGGCCAGCGCGCGAAACCCCATGGCGACGTTGGAGAAAGTCGCAGCCATCTCTATGCGAACGTTGCGCGTGGGATCAGTGTCGTCCTCGTGGTATTGCCCCTCGCAAAGGATCTCTGTAGCCGACGTCGAGCATGAATACGACATGAGGTAACCGAACAGGGTTGACCTGACCGAGTGGGGGTGGCTGACGGGAAGCGTCGTGCAGGGCGGCGGCGCGGTGCACGCGTCGTTGATCTGGTTGAACGGCAGCAGGCCCTGCGGAGCGGCGTTGCCCGCCACGCCCAGATAGCTGGAGGTCGTGGGATTCGTGAACGGCACCGGATAGGGATAGAGCGGAACGCCGGCGGGTATGCCCGAATACTGCGTCGAGGTGTACGCCGCGGCTTTCAACGCCGGCGCGATTTCGCGCTGCATGCGGTCCGCGATCACTGCCTCGAGCGCGGGGATGACATCCGTTTCCGTCACGCGCACTACCTGGTCATTGAACGTATTGCCAGGCGCGCTGGTGGTGAAGTTGCTCGCTTCGTTGCCGCACTCCAGGTAATTGCGCAGGTCGGGCGCCCCGGCGGCGGGCCGGTTCTGCGCCCGTGCGGCGCAGAGTCCCCCCGCTTGCACGACGATCGCCGGCCCGGGGGCGATGATCAGGGCCACGGCGGCGTTCGCGGCGCCGTCGAGCGCGAGCTGCCCGAGCGAGTCCGAATTGATCGTCAGGTTCGTGGTTGAGTTGGGCCGGTGCCAGCCGCTGGAAACCGCGTACCACAGCGGCTCGCCGGCCGAGTCCACCAGCTTGGCCAGCCCCAGCGTGCGCCAAGGCAGCCGTCCCACCGCCGGCGCGGCACAGAATGGGGCCTCGATGCCCTCATTCGCCGTGCCGAAATTCCCCGGCGCCTCGGGGCAGGGCAGGTGACCTGGATCGTCCTCTCCAGCCAGGGCTGCCTGCTGCGCCATGTAGCCGATCAGCGCCTGCTTCGCTTGGCTGAGCACCTTCGCGTTGTGTGCGCGATCGATGCCGACGAAGCGGCTGGCGGCGTTCAGCTGGCTGGTCAGGACGTAGGCGAACGCCATCACCGCGACCGCCAGCAGGCCGAGCAGGGCGATGCCGCGCTGCGCGCGGCGGCTAGCGGCCCTGTGCGCCACCGCGCCCGATCCTCACTTCACCGTTTCCGATCAAGTCCTTCACCTCGCCGGTGGCGCGGTCGATCGTCTCGCCGACGCGCAGCACGATGCGCCGGCCGTCCTCGCCCACCGTCACGGTGACCCTGGTCGGATCGTTGCCGCGCTGCACGCGCAGGCCCTCGATCTGCAGGCCTTCGGGCATCGCCTCGCCGTCCACCCATACCGTGGACTTGCCGCTGGAGCGCTTCACGTATCCGTCGACACGGGTGGTGGGTGACTCCGCCACCGCTGCAGGCTTGTCGGGCATGCGCGCCGCGCGGCGCGCGTCCAGCGCGGCGCGCTGCTCGGGCGAGAAAAACAGGCGTCCCAGTTGTTGTGCGGCCGCGGGGCCGGCGCTCAACAGGGCGAGCAGCAGGGCGAGCGGGGCGAGGCGCTTCATGCCTTGGCCGCCCGGTCGATGATGGTGATCAGGTCAATCTCGCATTCAGCGCGCAGGCGCGGCGCGAGGCCGGCGACGATGGGCGCGAGCCCCGTGCGCGCCAGCGAGCAGCGCCTGACCGCGTAGTAGGCGTTGCCCGAATCGCGCAGGTCGGCGAGGAAATTGAGCAGGTCGCCCTCGTGCAGCAGGGCTAGCTCCACTTTCATGGTGCTGGCGTAGAAGTCCACGGTCAAGGGCTTGCTCGCCACCGAGGAGATCAGGCGCTGGCGCTCGACGCGGTAGCGCAGGTCGGGCAGCTCGCGTTGCGTGCGGATGCGGGTCATGGAGTCGGCCCACTCCAGTCGCCGCTCGTCGCCGAGGATGCCCAGGGCGCGCAGCCGCAGGTACACCTCGAGCTTCTCCTTGACCTCCTTCTCCTCCTCGGCGATGCGCATCAGCCGCTCGCGCCCCTGCGCGCGCTGCTCGCGCGCCACGGAGAGCTCGCCCGTGGCGGCGCGCTCCTGCTGCTGCGTCCAGGCGATGAGCGCGGCCCCGGCGGCCAGCAGGACCACGCAGGCCAGCAACGGCAGCGCCAGCGCTCTCAGTTCCTTGGCAGTGAAGTTCATTGCACGTTCCGCGCCAGAACGATGGTGAAGCGCGGTGCTTCCCCCGTCTCCGCGGCGGTGCCGATGTCGCCCGACAGGGTGCCCTCGGAGGTGATGTCAAAAGGCAGTTGGGTGCGCACCACGCGATACGCCGAGTCGGCGCGTAGCGCGCCGGCGAAGCGCTGCACTTCGGCGGTGATGGCGCGGTAGTCGGACCTGCGCATGGCGCCGACGCGCCCGGAGAGCTCCAGCACCTGAGCGACCTCCCCAGCTGCCGCAGGCGCAGCGCCAGCGGGCGGCTTGGCCGCTGCGCGCTCCTCGGGCCGCTCGAGCCGCCACTGCAGCGAGTCGAGCTCGATCTGCGCAAAGTCGTTGAGGACCTGCGATACGTACACCAGCGCGTCGCGCGGTGCCGCTGTGCGCCGCGCGATATTGCCGAATTCGATCACGGTGGCGCGCAGGTTGTCGGTGGTGGTCTGCGTGACAGGGAATGCGGAGGTGATGCGCTGGTACTGCAGCGTAACCACCTGGGTCTCCTCTCGCAGCTGCCGCGTCTCGCCCAGCATGCCGCTGACGTCCAGCCAGTTCACGCCGGCCACCAGCGCGCAGGCGGCCAAGCCGAGGGCGCCGGTCGCCACCAGCCCCCGCTGCATCTGCCAGAGATAATAGCTGCGGCGATCCTCGCGCCGCGCGAACTGCTCGCGCGGCGGTCGCTTGACCGCGAGGTGAAGGTAGAGCTGCTCGGCGCCGGCACTCGCCGGCGCGGCCTTCACCCCGACCTTGCGCGCCGCTTCGGCGGCGTCGAGGGTGACGAAGGACAGCCGTGCGTCGGACACCAGCGCGCGCTCGAACGCGGCGCGCTGCCCCGGCGGCGCGATGACGATGGCCTGCACGGGGGGCCCGTCGCGCGGCAGAACGCGCAGCGTGGCCAGATACTGAGCCAGGCGCCCGGTCTCCGTGCGCACGAACGCGGCGAAGGCGTCGGGCACCATGTCCACCGTGCGCTCAAGGCGCGCGAAGCGCAGCCGGCCTTCCTCGACGAAGCACTGGCGCAGTCCCGCGCTGTTGGCGCTGACCACGAACGCGCGTCCGCCCTTCACCCCGAGCCGGGCCGCCAGCGCCGGCGCCAGCAGGGGAACCGAGTACACGCCCGCGAGCTTGGCGCCCGCCTCGCCAAGCGCGTCCAGCCAGGGCGCCAGCTGCTGCGTATTGGTGAAGGAGGTGAGCAGCAGGCGCTCGTTGCGCCGCTCGCCGCTCACCGTGCCGAGGGTCAGCGCCGCGGTGAGGCGCGTGTCGCGGTAGCGCTGCGCGAGGCGCCGCTGCACCACCTGCTCGCGGTCGCCGCCGCGCAGGTAGGGGATCTGCTCCTCGTGGAAGTCCTCGCCGGCGAGGTCGGCCATGGCGTAGAACAGCGCGCCGCGCCGGCCGGCGAGATACTCGCGGAAGCCCGTGACCCCGGTGTCGTCGCCGGGGAACCTGGCTTGCAGTTCGAGCCGTCCTCCCGCCCACGAGTACAAGTAGTGGTCGGCTGCGGTGAAGTAGACGATGTGCTTCATGGCTTCAGAATTTCATCTTGCTGATGGTGTCGTACACCGGGCCGAGCACCGACAGCATCACCCAGCCGAGAATCGCGCCGAGCACCAGCGTCAGCGCCGGTTCGATCATCGCTTGCACGCGGCCGATGGCTTCCTTCACCTCGCGGTTGTAGAAATAGCTCACGTTGAGCAGCGCGGTGTCGAGGGCACCCGTATTCTCGCCGATCCTGAGCATGCGGATGACGAGCGGCGGAAACAGCCCCACGTCCTGGAACGCCAGCGTCAGGTTCTTGCCCTCGGCGATCTGCTGGCCTGCGCTGCGCAGCGCGTTCTCGATCGGGCGGTTGCCGACGATTTCCTCCGCGCTGCGCACCGCGTCGAGCACAGTGATGCCGGAGGAGTACATCATGGCGAAGCTCGAGGCGAAGCGCGACAGGATGATCTTCTTCAGGATCGGCCCGACCAGGGGCATCGAGATCTTGTAACGGTCCAGCGTGAAGGCCACCGCCGGATAGGTGCGGGCGGCGAATTTCACCCCGAACCACACGACAAACGGGGCGACGATCACAGCCCACCAGTAGTTGACGAAGAAATTCGACACGACGATCAGGATCAGGGTCTGCAGCGGGATCTCCTGGCCCATGTTGCGGATGAAGCCGGTCATCTGCGGCACCAGGTAGATCATCAGGAACAGCGTCACGAGCAGCACGATCCCGCCGACGAACGCCGGGTACATGATCAGCTTCTTGGTCTGCGCGGCGAGCTCGTCCTCCCACTTGAGCGACTCGGTGAGGCTTTTCAGCACCTCCGGCAGGCGCCCGGTCTGCTCGCCGGAGCGCACCAGGCTGACGAACACCTTGCTGAACACCTCCGGGTACTCGGCCAGCGACTGGGACAGGTTCTTGCCGCCTTGGATCGCCTCGACCAGGCCCGAGATCACTTCGCGGAAGCGCGGGTTCTCCATGCTGTCGCGCAGGTCTTCCAGGCCTTCGAGCACGGGCACGCCGGCGCCGGAGAGCTGCTCGAGATGGAAGCAGAAATTGATCAGATCCGCGGACTTGATGCGCGTGCCGCCTATCAGGCGCGCGGTCTGGCTGGTGGGCGCGCCGTACACCAGATCGAGGCCCATGCGCCCCAGGCGCTGCTCGAGGTCAAACGAGTTCATCGCCTCGGTGCGCCCGATGACGTTCTTGCCCTGCGGGTCTATGGCCTTATATGTATAGAGCGGCATGCCGGCGCTGTAGCGTGGGCCCGTGGCCCACCCTACGCCATTCGATCCGTGAGATCCACCACACGCATCAGCTCGTCGACACTGGTGAGGCCGGCGCGCACCATGCGCACGCCATCGTCGGCCAGCGTCCTGAAGCCCTTGCTGCGCGCCGCGGTGAGGATTTCGCGCGCGGTGGCGCGGCGCGCGATCAGTTCGTCCAGTCCGCCGTCGATCTTCAGGATCTCGAGGATCGACTGCCGGCCGCGGTAGCCCTGGTAGTCGCACTGCTCGCAGCCCACCGCGCGGAACAACGTCGCGGTTTCGGTCGGCGAGAGATTCACCAGGCGCCGCTCTTTCACGTCCGGGTCGTAGGTCTGGCGGCAGGTGCGGCACAGCTTGCGCACCAGGCGCTGGGCGACGATGCCGATGATGTTGCCCGACATGACGTCGGGCACGATGCCGATATCCAGCAGGCGCGGGATCGCGCCCACCGCGGAATTGGTGTGCAGCGTCGAATACACCTGGTGGCCGGTCATCGCCGCGCGGAACGCCATTTCGGCAGTGTCGCGGTCGCGGATCTCGCCCACCAGGATCGCGTCCGGGTCCTGGCGCATCATCGCGCGCACGCCGTTGCCGAAGTCGAGCTTGGCGGATTCCGACACCGAGGTCTGGCGGATCAGGGTCATCGGGTACTCGACCGGATCCTCCAGCGTCATGATGTTGATGGCGTCGGAATTGATATGGTTGAGGATCGAGTACAGCGTGGTGGTCTTGCCGCTGCCGGTCGGGCCGGTCACCAGGATGATGCCCTCGGGCCGGGCGATCATGCGCTTGAGCAGGTCGAGGGTCGCTTCCTCCAGTCCCAGCTTGTCCAGCGGCACGATGCCCTTTTGCCGGTCGAGGATACGCAGCACGATGTTCTCGCCGTGCGTGGTGGGCAGGCTGGCGACGCGGAAGTCCACTACCCTGCCCGACATGGTGGCCGAGATGCGGCCGTCCTGCGGCGCGCGCGTCTCGGCGATGTTCATCTTCGCCATCACTTTGAGGCGCACCGCCATCGCCGGCCAGTAGGTCTTGTGCAGCGAGCGGATCTGCCGCAGTACGCCATCGACGCGGTAGCGGATGCGCAGGAAATTCTGCTCCGGCTCGAAGTGGATGTCCGACGCCCCCCGCTCCACCGCGTCGGCAAGCAGCGCGGAGATGAGGCGCACCACCGGCTGCGAGTACTCGTCGCCCTCGGAGATCGTGGCGTAGTCAACTTCGCCGGTCTCGATCTCGCGCAAGATGCCGTCGATGGAGAACTCGTGGCCGTAGTAATGCTCGACCGCGCGCTCGATCTCGGAGTCGCCGGCCAGCCGCAGCTCGATCTCGAAGTCGCCCTTCAGGTGCGCGCGCAACTGGTCCACGGCAACGATGTTGTTGGTGTCGGCGAGCGCGACGATGAACTTCTTCGACTGCCGGTCGAGCGCCACCGGGAACATGCGGTAGCGGCGCGCCATGTCGCGCGGCAGTATCTTGAGCGCCGCCGGGTCGACGATGATGTGCGCCAGGTCCACGGATTGCAGGCCCAGCTTTTCGGACAGCGCGTCGCGCAGCGTCGCCTCGGAAACGAAGCCGAGCTGCACCAGGAGGCGGCCCACCGGGGCCTTGGACTTAGTCTGCTCGAGCAGCGCGATGCGCAACTGGTCCTCGGTGAGGATGCCCTGGTCGATCAGGATCTGGCCGATGTGACGCTTGGCCTGCGGATTGGTGGGCGAGTTCATCCAAGTTGCATGATACCGAACCCCCGCAAAATCCGGGGTTTAGGAACTGTCAGCGCGCCAACTGCTGCACACGCTCCCGCGCTGCGGAACGATCGAAGCTGGGGATGCGTTTCTGCGCCAGCGACAGCGCGCGGCGGTAGTAATCGAGTGCCGGCCCCGGCTGGCGCAAGTGCTCCAGGCTTACCGCCAGGTTGTAGGCATAGTCGGGGTTGTCGGGGTCCGAGGCCACGGCCTTGGCATAGGCCTGCTGGGCGTCGGCCCAGCGCCGCTGCTGCACGTAGTGGTTGCCCAGCGCGAAGTGCAGCACGCCCGCCTCGGGATCGGCGGCAAGCAGCGTCTTCAGCCGGCTCTCCACGGAATCCGGGTCGGCTGCCTGGCCGCGCAGCGCGAGCAGCCCGGCGTGCGCGTGCGGGTCGCGCGGATCGGCCTGCAGCAGCCGCCCATAGATGTCGGCGGCAATCTCGTAGCGTTGCGCGCGCGTCTCGACCGCGGCGAGCCCGAGAAGGGCGTCGCGGTTGGCGGACTCCTCGCGCAGCGCCTGCTGGTAGTCGTTGCGCGCGCCTTCCAGGTTGCCCGCCTGGTAAGCGGCATACGCCAATGCGACACGCGGATGGACCTGTGGTGCGGGTCGATTCGATGCAAGGGTGGCCGCTTCGGGCGCTCGCTCGGTTGCCGCCACGCGCGCAATCGGAGCAATGCGCGGTGCCGGGGCATCGCGCGGAATTGCCGGCGTCGCCGAGCGCGCCGCCGCCGCTTGTGGCGCAGGCGCCGCGGGCGCTCGCGACAGCGGCGTGCCGCTTGGCAGGCCTGGAATCACTGCCTGGCCCGGGGCGGCCGCCGCGGGTGCAGCCGCTCCGAGCGATGCGGCCGCGGCCGGACTTTCGACCAGCGGCTGGGGGGAACCGGTATTCACCAGCAGCGCGGGCGGGCGCAACTGGATCCAGAAATAGATCACGACGCCGAGAGCGAATGCGCCGAGCGCGCCGATCGCGATGAAAAACGGCAGGCGCGGATTGGGCTCACGCACTTTCGCTTCGAACACCTTGCGCGCTGCGGCGCGGTCCGCCGCGCGCGGATCGGCGCCGGCGCCGGCGCGGCGTGGCGCCGGCGCCTCCATCGAGGGTTCGCCCGCGACGGACTTGGCTGCCAGGTCATCCGACAGGATTTCCAGAGGTGCGGTGATGTCGGGCAGTTCGGGGCGCGTCAGGACGGGCTTGGCCGGCACCGCGCCGGGCGCGTCCTCCGCGAGGCGCAACTCGCCCGTGCCCTCGCGCGCCCGGCGCTGCGCGTCCTCCTTGGCTTTTTCTGCCTTCTTGAGTGCCTCGAGCAGCAGGCTCATGTCACTTTGCGGCCGGTGACTCTGCCGGCTGATCGCGCCCCGGATTGGCCTTGCGCAGGAAATCGGCGCCCGGCAGCAGTTCGCGGAACGCGCGGTAGTCGCCCTCTATGCTGGCGTCGCGGATGACGGTGGCGCGCAGAAAGATCACCAGTTCGGTCTTGAGGTTGACGTCCTTGCGTTGCGAAAACAACAGTCCGAGCAGCGGGATGTCGCGGATGCCCGGGATCATGTCCTCGACCCTCTCCACCGAGTCCTGCATCAGGCCGCCGAGCACCGCGGTCTCGCCGCTCTGGATGCGCAGCACCGAATCAAACTCCCGCGTCTCGAATACCGGGATCAGATTGGGCGTCGCCAACCCCAGCGCGGGGTTGGGGTCGGTGGCGAAGGCCACCCGCCGGCGGATCGTCGGGCGCACGTTGAGGACGATGCCGTCCGAAACGTTGATTTGCGGCAGCACACTCATCATGAAGCCTTCGGCCGCGATGTTCGGGGTGGTGGTGAACGCAATCGGCACGACCGGCGCGCCGACGCCTCCGGTGATGGTTACCGGCGCGGTCGAGGGCGTGATCGTGAAGTACACGATGTCGCGCGTGACGCGCAGCAGGGCGGTCTGGTTGTTGAGCACGCTGACTTTGGGACTGGAGAGCACGCGCACGCTGCCAAAGGACTCGAGCAGCTTCATCGCGGCGCTCAGGTTGAGGCTGTTGATGGCGCCGCCCAGAATGAAGGCATTGGTATCGACGGCGGCGGGCGTGCCGGCCGACTGCTGCTGGAACGAGACGCCAGACTCGCCGGTGCCGAACGCCGGAACGCCGACTGTGCTGGCCCCGGTGCGCAGGCGCCGCCAGTCGATGCCGCGCTGGTACTCGTTGTTCAACTGCACTTCGGCCACCGTGGCCTCGATCAGCACCTGCCGGCGCACGCTGGTGAGCACCGAATCGAGGAACTCCTGGATCTTTTCGTGCTGGCGCGACGTCGCACGGATGAACAGCACGCCGCTCTCACGATTGCCGATGACCGAGGCGGCTTCGAGATAAGTTCCGCCAGGCTGCGGTGCTGCCGCCGCTGCCTGCGGCGCGCCGCCCGGCGCGGGCGCGGCTGGCGCGGGCGCCGGCGCCGCTCCGAAAGGGAGCGCCTTATCCGTTTCCCGCAGAATGTCCTTGACGTTCTGCACCAGCGTTTCCCACAGCTGGCTGGTGGAAGACACGTCAATGGTGGCAGTCGAGCCGGTGCCGCCCGACGAGCCGCCGCCGGTGCCTCCGCCGCCCCCGCTGAACTGCGTGGAAGACTGCGACTGCATCTTGACGTTGCGCGAAGCGCTGACGAAATCGACCTTGTAGGTGCGCAGGAACGGCGAGTCGCGCATCACCAGCAGGTTGGGTCCGTCCAGTTCATAGCGCATGTCCACCTGCTTGGCGATGCGCGCCAGGAGCTGCGGCAGGGTTTGGTCGATGGCGTTGAGCGTGACCGAACCGGCGATGCCGGGATGGATGTCGATGTTGAGCCGCGCATCGCGCGCCAGCGCGAACAGGAGGTCCTGCACGCGCACGTTGCTGACTACGACGCTATAGGTCTCGGGTCGGGAAGTCGCCTGCGGCTTGGGCAGCACCGGGGCGATCTGCACCGGCTCCGGGATCTGGCCGGCCGGCGCCGCCGCGCTCTCCGCGCCCAGATGAGTCGGAGAAGGCTTGACCGGAGTCTGGCCGCAACCGGCAAGCGCCGTCGCGAGCGCAGCTATCAATACCGTGGTTTTCCAAGCCATCACGCCCCGGCTTCTCCCTTGGCAATTAGCATAACACGGGTGGGTCTGAGGAAAAGCCGCTAACCGCCTGTCGCGGGAGAGTTTTCAGGATTTTGCAATGCCCGCTCAGAGCGCGCGCCGCAATTCGGCAAAGCTGCGCGGCTCGGTGCGAAAGGCGTGCTGGTACTTCGGGGGCAGCCGTTGCGCGGCCTGCCGCGCCGCTTCGTGGTCCGGATACACCCCATACAACGCCCAGATCCGGTAGCGGCCGCCGCTTTCCACGGGCACCACGAATACCTCGTCCAGCGGCACCAAGTCGCGCGCCCGCATCAGGAAGCGCTCCACCCGCGCCGCGTCGCTGTTGTCGGAGATGTACAGATCGATGCTGTAGCGCTCGTCTGGCTCGGCTTCGAGCCGGGCGCGTGTCGCCTCGAGCCGCGCACGCAGCAACGGGTTGCGCCCGGCGCTGTAGCCAGCAAGGCGCGACAATTGCTCGTGCTGCAGCAGCGCTGGCGGCGCGGCAGGCGCGGCAGGCACGGCAGGCACGGCCGGGACGGCCGGGACAGCCGCGACCACTGGCGCCGGCTCGGCGGCCGGCGCCGGCGTACGTACGGCTGGAGCAGTGGGGGTGGCGGGCGCCGCTGCTTCCCTGGGGACGAGCAGCCAGGCGAGGGTAAGCCCGAGCGCCAGGCCGGCTGCGCCGACGGCGGCGAAGGCGGCGACCGGCCTCTGCGCCCGCGAGCGCGGCGCGAACTCGGAATCAGCGATCGCGGCCCGCGCCTGCCTGGTGCTCACCGCGTGCGTGCCCTCGCTGAACGCGGAAAGCAGCGCCTTGTCGGCGAGGATGTTGATGCGGCGTGAGAGGCCGTCGGCAGCGCGCGCGATCAGCGCCACCGCCTCCGGCGCGAAGATGTCCGGTCCGCGGTAGCCGGCGGCGCGCATGCGGAACGTCAAATAATTCGACGCTTCGACCTGCGATAGCGGCCGCATGCGGAAGCTGTGCGTGATGCGGTCCTTCAGCTGGCGCATGCCGGGCAGTGCGAGCATCTCGTCGAGTTCGGGCTGACCGAACAGCACGATCTGCAGCAACTTGTGGCGGCTGGTCTCGATGTTGGACAGCAGGCGCACCTGCTCGAGCGTCTCCTCCGGCATGGCGTGCGCCTCGTCGATCAGGATCACCGTGCGTTGCCCCTTGCCGTAGGAAGCGATGAGCCGGTCCTGCAAGGCGCGCAGCGCGATGGTGACGCGCTCGCGCGAAAACTCGATCTTCAGCTCCTCGGCCACTGCGTACAGGATCTCGTCGCGGGTGAACGAGGGATTGGCGAGGTAGATGGTCTCCACGTTCTTGGGCAAGCGCTCGATCAGCACGCGGCACAGCAGGGTCTTGCCGCTGCCTACCTCGCCGACCACCTTGACGATGCCTTCCTCGTGCTGGATGGCGTAGAGCAGCGCGTCCAGCGTGGCGCCGCGGTCGGCGCCTTCGAAGAAAAAGTCGGTGTGCGGGGTGATGCGGAACGGGGGCTCCCGCAGGCCGAAGTGCTCGAGGTAAAGGGCCAACTCAGGACTCCTTGTCTTCGGTCGTGCCGATTCTGCTGTACAGCGTGGTCCGGTTCACGCCCAGCAGCCGCGCTGCCTGGCTCATGTTGCCGCGCGTCAGGCGCAGCGCGGCCTCGATGTAGGCCCGCTCCCAGGCTTGCAGCGTGTCATCGAGGTTGAAGCCGCCGCGCTCGAGCTCGCGCTGCGCGTCGGCGACCAGGTCGCGTTCGCCCGGCGCGCCCGCTTCCAGCGCCTGCGTCTCCAGGTCGAACTCGGGCTCCAGCTCGGCAATCGTCAGGCGCTGCCCGCCGAACTTGGTGGTGAGGCGGATGACGATGTTGCGCAGCTCGCGCACGTTGCCCGGGAACGGGTACGCCAGCCAGGCGCGCTCGGCGGACTCGTCCAGGCTGAACGGCGCCACGCCGGCCTGCGTGGCGTAGTACGTGCGGAAATGCTCCAGCAGCAGCAGGCGGTCGCGGTCCATGTCGCGTAGCGCCGGCACGGCGAGCGTCAGCACCGAGAGCCGGTGGTAGAGGTCGGCGCGGAAGCGCCCCTGGCGCACTTCCTGGCGCAGGTCGCGGTTGGTCGCGGCGAGCACCCGCGCTTGCGCCACGCGCTGCTGCGTCTCGCCGACGCGCTGGTACTCGCCGTTTTCCAGCACGCGCAGGAGCTTCGCCTGCATCTCGAGCGGCAGTTCGCCGATCTCGTCCAGGAAAAGGGTGCCGTCCTGCGCGTCCTCGAAATAGCCCGCTTTGGTCGCGGTCGCGCCGGTGAAGGCGCCCTTCACGTAGCCGAACAGCGTCGGCTCGACCAGCGTCGGCGCGATCGCAGCGCAGTTCAGCGCCAGGTAGGGCTTGGCCGCGCGCACCGACATGCGGTGCAGGCTGTGCGCCACGCGCTCCTTGCCGCTGCCCGATTCGCCCTCGATCAGCACCGGGAAGGGCGAGTCTGCCGATTGCGCGATCTGGCTGCGCAGGCGCTCGAGCGCGGGGCTCGCGCCGATCAGCCCGGCGCCGGCGCCTGCCGCCGCCGGCTCGGCGCCGCGGAAGGCCAGCGCGCGGTTCAGCATTGCCTTGAGCGTGGCGGGATCGCAGGGCTTGGCGATGAACTCGGCGGCGCCGAGCGCGCGCGCGTGCCGCGCATTGGCAGCGTCGCTCTGGCCCGAAAGCACGAAGATGTGCATGGCGCGCGAATGCGCGAGGAGATCGGCGATCAGCTGGAAGCCCTCGTCAGGCGCATGCGGCCGCGGCGGCAGGCCGAGGTCCACGAGCGCGAGTTGCGGTGGCTGCGGCAGCTGGCGCAGCAGGTCGATGGCATGCGCGCGCGAGTCGCAGGCGTAGACCTCGAAATCTGCGCCCAGCGCGTAAGCGAGCGTCTCCGCGATCAGCGCGTCGTCGTCGACGATGAGCAGCGCCGGCTTGCCTTCGCGCGCTTCCTGCAGGTTACTCGCCACGCGTGCACCGGATGAAGGCCCGCTCCAGGCTGGGTTCGGCAAAGCGCGCGCAGAGGTCCGCCGGCGTGCCGCGGAAACGCAGCCGACCGCGCTCGAGCACGGCGATCGAGGAGCACAGCTCCTCGACGTCGGACAGCACGTGCGAGGTGAAGAACAGGGTGCGGCCCTCGCGCGTGAGGCGCGCGAGCACGCCTTTCAGCGCCCCGCGGCTCGAGGGATCGAGCCCGCTCATCGGCTCATCCAGCAGGTACAGGTCGCGCTGCAGCAGCAAGCCGCCAGCGAGGCCCAGTTTCTGCATCATGCCTTTGGACAGCTCGCGCACCGGCCGCTCGAGCGCGTCGGTTTCGAGTTCAAGCTCGGCGAGCAGCGCGCGCGCCGCCGCCTCGCGGTAGGCGCCGCCGCCCAAGGCGGCGGTCAGTTCCAGGAATTCGCGCCCGTGCAGGTAGTGCGGCGGCAGGAACCGCTCGGGCACGTAGGCCAGGCGCGCGCGCGAGCGCGCGGCGCCGCTTGGCACGCCGAAGATCTCCACGGCGCCGGCGTCAGCCGCGCAGAAATCGAGCATGCACTTGATCAAGGTGGTCTTGCCGGCGCCGTTGGCGCCCACCAGGCCGAAGGCCTCGCCCGGCGCCACCTCGAGGTCGACGCCGCCCAGCGCCTCGCGTCTGCCGAAGCGCTTGACCAAGCCCGCAACGCGCACCGCAGCGCCGGATACCGCTCTGTCCACACCCTTACTATATTGGAAACGGGGACCCGCCAGCGTGTCGAGTAAAATCAGCATCTTTGCCGCCGTCCCCTGCCCCATTGACCGACCCCGCCATCGCCGAGATCGAGGACCTTTCGTTTGCCTACGACCGGCAGCCGGTGCTGCATGGCATCCGTCTGAGCATCCCGCGCGGCAAGGTGGTCGCCGTCATGGGCCAGTCGGGCTGCGGCAAGACCACGCTGCTCAGGATCATCGCTGCGGCACTGCTGCCCAGCAGCGGCCGCGCGCGCGTGCTGGGGCAGGTGACCGGCGAGCTCGACCGCGACGGGTTGTACGCACTCCGCCGCAGGATGGGCATGCTGTTCCAGTTTGGCGCCCTGTTCACCGACATGTCGGTGTATGACAACGTGGCTTTCCAGATGCGCGAGCACACCGACCTTGCCGAAGACACGATCCGCGACCTGGTGATGATGAAGCTCGAGGCGGTCGGCCTGCGCGGCGCCGCGGACCTGATGCCGGGCGAGCTCTCGGGCGGCATGGCGCGGCGCGTGGCGCTGGCGCGCGCCATCGCGCTCGACCCGCAGCTGATCCTGTATGACGAGCCGTTCACCGGCCTGGACCCGATCGCCCTCGGCGTGGTCGCGCGCCTGGTGCGCCAGCTGAACGACTCCCTCGGCGCCACCTCGATCATCGTCACGCACGACGTCGCCGAAACGCTGCCGCTGGTGGATTACGTCTATTTCATGGCCGACGGCCGCGTCGTCGCCAAGGGCACGCCGGGGGAAGTGAGCCGTTCCGGCGTGGCCTTTGTCGAGCAGTTCGTGCGCGGCGAGATCGACGGGCCGGTGCCGTTCCATTACCCGGCCGCGGGCTACGCGGCCGACCTCGGCCTGGCGCAAGCGGGCTGAGCGATGCGCGCCGCGCTCACCCACCTTGGCGCCGCGGTTACGGCGGGCGTGTGGCGCCTGGGTTACGCCACCCGGTTCTTCGGCTACCTGCTCTGGCACTCCGGCACCGCGTTCCGGCGCTTCCGCCTCACGCTGCGCGAAATCTACTTCGCCGGCGTGCTCTCGCTGATCATCATCCTGGTGTCGGGGCTGTTCGTCGGCATGGTGCTCGCGCTGCAGGGCTACGAGACGCTGCAGCGCTACGGTTCCTCCGAGGCGCTGGGCATCCTGGTCGCGCTTTCGCTGGTGCGCGAACTGGGGCCGGTGGTGGCGGGGCTGCTGTTCGCCAGCCGCGCCGGCAGTGCGATCACCGCGGAGATCGGCCTGATGAAGGCCACCGAGCAACTCTCGGCGATGGAGATGATGGCAGTCGACCCGGTGGCGCGTGTGGTGGCGCCGCGCTTCTGGGGCGGCGTGATCTCGATGCCGCTGCTGGCGGCCCTCTTCTCCGCCATGGGCATCTTCGGCGGGTATCTGGTCGGCGTGGTGCTGATCGGCGTGGACGAGGGCGCGTTCTGGTCGCAGATGCAGGCGGCGGTGGACGTGCGCAACGACATCCTGAACGGCGTCATCAAGAGCGCGGTGTTCGGCGTGGCCGTCACGTTCATCGCGGTGTTCGAGGGCTATGATGCGCCGCCCACCGCCGAGGGCGTGTCGGGAGCGACCACGCGTACCGTGGTCACCTCCTCGCTCGCCATCCTCGCGCTCGACTTCGTGCTCACCGCGCTCATGTTCACCGGAGGAAACGCAAAATGAACCGCTCCACCATCGACCTCTGGGTCGGCATCTTCGTCGCCATCGGCCTGGGCGCACTGCTGTTCCTCGCACTGAAAGTCGGCAACCTTGCCTCCTTCTCCACCGCACAGACGTACCTGGTGCAGGCCAAGTTCGCCAACATCGGCGGCCTGAAGGTGCGCGCGCCGGTCAAGAGTGCGGGCGTCGTGGTGGGACGCGTCGCCGAGATCCGCTTCGACAACGAGACCTACGAGGCGGTGGCGATGCTCAAGCTCGAAGCGAGCTACAGGTTCCCGCGCGACACGTCGGCCAAGATCCTCACCTCGGGCCTGCTCGGCGAGCAGTACATCGGGCTGGAGGCGGGCGGCAACCCGGCGATGCTGAAGGACGGGGAGCGCCTGCGCATCACGCAGTCCGCGGTGGTGCTGGAGAACCTGATCAGCCAGTTCCTGTTCAGCAAGGCCGCCGAGGGCACCGAGGCGAAGGGCAGCAAGTGAGGCCACGCGCCGCGGCGCTGGCGCTTGCCCTGCTCGCGAGCTCGGGCTGCTCCACCACCGCGACCGACCCGCGCGACCCGCTTGAGGGCTTCAACCGCGCCATGTACGCGTTCAACGACGGCCTGGACGAGGCGGTGTTGAAGCCGGTGTCGCGCGCCTACAAGGCGGTGGCGCCCGACCCGCTGCGTGGCATGGTGCGCAATTTCTTCTCCAACATCGACGACGTCTTCAACGGCCTGAACAACCTGCTGCAGGGCAAGCCGCTCGATGCGGTCACCGACTGGGCGCGCTTCGGCTTCAACACCGTGTTCGGCGTGTTCGGCATCAACGACGTGGCGAGCGAAATGGGGCTGGAGAAGCACAACGAGGACTTCGGCCAGACCTTTGCCGTCTGGGGCGTGGGCGACGGCCCCTACCTGGTGCTGCCGTTCTTCGGCCCCTACACGCTGCGCGATAGCGCCGGCCTGGTGCTCGACTGGGAAAGCGATCCGGTGGTGCGCGCCCGGCCCATCGCGCTGCGCAATTCCCTGATCGCCACGCGCTTCGTCAGCAAGCGCACCGACCTGCTCGACGCCAGCCGCGTGTTCGACACGGCGGCGCTGGACCGCTACGTGTTCCTGCGCGACGCCTATTTGCAGCGCCGGCGCAGCCTGATCTACGACGGCAACCCGCCGCGCGAGCGGCGCCCGCAGGAGTGACAAGGAGGCATGCCATGAGGAACTGGATTGGGTGCACGGCGCTCGCGTTCGCCGCCGCGGCGGGAGCGCAGGACACGCCGCCCGACGAGTTGGTGAAGCGGGTGATGCTCGAGATCCAGGCAATCGTCGCTCAGGACAAGGACCTGCAGGCGGGCGAGCGCGACAAGACCATCGCCTTGATAGAGCAGAAGGCAGTTCCGCATTTCAACTTCGGCGGCATGACCGCGCTCGCCGTGGGGCCGGCCTGGCAGAAGGCGAACCCCGGGCAGAAGAAGCGCCTGGTGGAGGGATTCCGCGGCCTGCTCACGCGCACCTATGCCAGCTCGCTCAACACGTTCCGCAACCAGAAGTTCGATTTCCGGCCGCTGCGCATGAAGCCGACCGACACCGACGTCACGGTGCAGGTGCGCGTGCTGCAGCCGGGCGCGCAGCCGGTGGACCTCGAATACGACATGGAGAAGACCACGCAAGGCTGGAAGTGCTACGACGTGCGCGTGGCCGGCATCAGCCTGGTGGTCAACTACCGCACCGAGTTCGCCAACCTGGTGCGCGAAGGCGGCGTCGAGGGCCTGATCAAGACGCTCGAGGCGAAGAACAAGGCCGCCGAGCGCCCGGCGGACGCCACGGCCAAGAAATGATCCGGCGCGACGGCGACCGCCTCTACCTGTCCGGCCCGGTGACGCTCGCCAACGTCGCCTCGCTGCTCGAGGAGGCGCGCGCGCCGCTTGCCGAGGGCGTGCGCGAAGTCGATCTGGGCGAGGTCACCGACGTCGATTCGTCGCTCCTCGCGGCGCTGCTCGCCTGGCTGCGCGAGTCGAAGAGCAGTGGCCGCCCCCTTTCCTTTTCCCGCATGCCGCCGGACTTGCTGACGCTGGCGCAGCTCTACGGCGTGGCGCAGCTGCTGCCCCTAGACAAGTCCCACTGATTCCCGCGATCGAAGTCCGCGATGTGGAGAAGCGCTACGGCGCGCTGCGCGCGCTCGCCGGGGTGTCGCTCGAGGTGCGCCAGGGGGAGTTCTTCGGCCTGCTCGGCCCGAACGGCGCCGGCAAGACGACCCTCATCAGTATCATCGCTGGGCTCGCCCGCGCCAACGCCGGCAGCGTGTCGGTGATGGGCGCCGACGTGGTCGCCGACTACCGGCGCGCGCGGCGCCTGCTCGGCGTGGTGCCGCAGGAGCTGGTGTTCGATCCCTTTTTCACGGTGCGCGAGACGTTGCGCATCCAGTCGGGCTATTTCGGCCTGCGCGGCAACGACCCCTGGATCGAGGAGGTGATGCACCACCTCGACCTCACCGCAAAGGCCGATGCCAACATGCGCTCGCTCTCGGGCGGCATGAAGCGGCGCGTGCTGGTGGCGCAGGCGCTGGTGCACAAGCCGCCGGTCATTGTGCTGGATGAGCCCACCGCGGGCGTGGACGTCGAGCTGCGCCAGGGGCTGTGGCAGTTCGTGACCCGGCTCAACCGCGACGGCCACACCGTCGTGCTGACCACGCACTACCTGGAGGAGGCCGAGGAGCATTGCGAGCGCATCGCCATGCTGAAGGCGGGGCGCATCGTGGCGCTCGACTCGACGAAAAACCTGCTGGCGAGCTTCGCCGGGCCGCATCCGGCCGACCTCGAGGACGTCTTCCTGCGCATCATGCATCGCGACTGACCGTGATCGGCTTCAACACGCTGCTGTACAAGGAGCTGCTGCGCTTCTGGAAGGTCGCCTTCCAGACGGTGGCCGGGCCGGTGCTGAGCGCGCTGCTCTACCTCGTCATCTTCGCGCAGGCGCTGGGCGAGCACGTGCGCGTGTTCGAGGGCGTGCCCTATACCGCGTTCCTGGTGCCCGGGCTAGTGATGATGAGCATCCTGCAGAACGCATTCGCCAACAGTTCCTCCAGCCTGATCCAGTCCAAGATCACCGGCAACCTGGTGTTTGTGCTGGTGACGCCGATTTCGCACCTGGAGTTCTTCGGCGCCTACGTGCTGGCGTCCGTCGCGCGTGGCCTGGTGGTAGGCGCTGGCGTGCTGGCGGTCACGGTGTGGTTCGTGGAACTGCGCTTCGCGGCGCCGCTGTGGGCGCTCGCTTTCGCGCTGCTGGGCAGCGCGCTGCTCGCGGTGCTGGGTTTGCTCGCCGGCATCTGGGCCGAGAAATTCGACCAGATCGCGGCGTTCCAGAACTTCCTCGTGCTGCCGCTCACCATGCTCTCGGGCGTGTTCTACTCGATCCATTCCCTGCCGGCGCTGTGGCAGCAGATTTCGCACCTGAATCCCTTCTTCTACATGATCGACGGCTTTCGCTACGGCTTCTTCGGCGCCTCCGACGTGGCGCCCGCGGCCAGCTTCGCCGTGGTCGCGGTAAGCTTGGCGCTCCTGTCGGCGGCCACCCTGTGGCTGCTGAAGAGCGGATACAAACTCAGGACCTGACCATGGTGAACCCCGAGAGCATCGAGCAGGGCATCGCCGCCGGGCTTCCCTGCGAGAAAGTTGAAGTGGTGGGTGACGGCCAGCACTTCCAGGCGCTCGTCGTGTCCAACGCCTTCGCCGGCAAGAGCCGCATCCAGCGCCACCAGCTGGTGTACGCGGTGCTCGGCGAGCGCATGCGCGAAGAGATCCACGCCCTGTCGATGAAAACGCTCACGCCGGAGGAGTTCGCTTCGGGTGGATAAGCTGCTGATCACCGGCGGGCGGCCGCTCGCGGGCGAGGTGCGGGTCTCGGGCGCGAAGAACGCCGCGCTGCCGATCATGTGCGCGGCGCTGCTGACCGACAAGCCGCTGGTGTTGGACAACGTGCCGCGGCTGATGGACGTGCGCACCATGGCGAAGCTCCTGGCGCTGATGGGCGTCGAGCTCGGTGCGCAGGAAAACGGACACCTTGAGCTGCGCGCGCGGGAGATCAAGGATCCGACCGCGGGCTACGAACTGGTGAAGACCATGCGCGCCTCGGTGATGGTGCTGGGGCCGCTGCTTGCGCGTTGCGGGCGGGCAAAGGTATCGCTGCCGGGCGGCTGTGGCATCGGCGCGCGGCCGGTGGACCAGCACATCAAGGGCCTGCAGGCGATGGGCGCCGAGATCGTGCTCGAACACGGCTACATGAACGCCAGCGCGAAGAAGTTGAAGGGCGCGCGCATCGTCATGGATGTGGTAACCGTCACCGGCACGGAGAACCTCATGCTGGCGGCGACGCTCGCCGAGGGCGTCACGGTGCTGGAGAACGCGGCGCGCGAGCCGGAAGTGGTGGACCTGGCGAATTGTCTGACTACCATGGGCGCGAAGATCCAGGGAGCGGGCACCAACACTATCCGGATCGAGGGCGTGCGCTCGCTCTCGGGCACCAGCCACCGGGTGATGCCCGACCGTATCGAAACCGGCACCTACCTGGCTGCAGTTGCCGCTGCCGGCGGCAAGGTCAGGCTGGTGGGGACGGCCGCCGATACATTGGGCGCTACGTTGGAGAAATTGCGCGAGGCAGACGCAAAGATTGCCGTCGCTGACCAAGCGATCGACATCGAAATGGTGCAAAGGCCGCAGGCAATCAGCCTGACCACTGCGCCCTATCCAGGATTCGCAACCGACATGCAGGCGCAGATCATGGCGCTCGATTGCGTGGCCAACGGTACCGGGCAAATCACGGAGACCATCTTCGAGAACCGCTTCATGCACGCTCTCGAGCTCCAGCGGCTGGGCGCGGACATCTCGATCCACGACCGCACTGCGGTGGTGAAGGGGGTAGTTCGCCTGCAGGGGGCCAAGGTCATGGCGACCGACCTGCGCGCTTCGGCGAGCCTGGTGGTGGCGGGGTTAGTGGCGCAGGGCGAGACGCTGATCGACCGCATTTACCATTTGGACCGGGGCTATGAGGCGCTGGAGCACAAGCTCTCCGCCCTCGGCGCCAAGATCGCCCGGGTGCGGTAAAATCCCCGTCCGAATCAAGTTGGAGGGGCCCTTCGGGGCCTTTTTTCATTTGCACCATGACCGGCATCGGCATCGCGCTGTCCAAGGGACGGATCCTGGAGGAAACGGGACCGCTGCTCGCGCGCGTCGGTCTCAGTCCTAAGGAAGACCCGGAGGGCTCCCGCAAGCTGGTGATTCCCACCGCACGCCGCGACGTGCGCCTGATCATCGTGCGCGCATCCGACACGCCGACTTACGTGGCGCACGGCGCCGCCGACCTCGGCATCGCCGGCAAGGACGTGCTCGCCGAACACGGCGGCGAGGGCCTGTACCAGCCGCTCGACCTCGGCATCGCCAAGTGCCGCATGATGGTCGCGGTGCGCAAGGGTTTCGACTACGACGGCGCGGTGAAGCAGGGCGCGCGCCTGCGCGTGGCCACGAAGTACCTGAACACCACGCGCGATTTTTTCGCCGCGAAGGGCGTGCACGTGGACCTGATCCGGCTCTACGGCTCGATGGAGCTGGCGCCGATCCTGGGACTCGCGGACGCGATCGTGGACCTCGTCTCCACCGGCAAGACCCTCAAGGCGAACGATCTGGTCGCGGTGGAGGAGATCATGCCGGTGTCGGCGCGGCTCATCGTCAACCAGGCGGCGCTGAAGACGCGGCGCGCGCTGCTGCAGCCGTTGATCGAGGCCTTCGCCAAGGCGGCCAAGCAATGAAGCTGCGGCGTCTGTCGACGGCAAGCGCCGGGTTCGATGCCGAGCTCGCGGCGCTCACGCGCTATGAGGCCGCGCAGGACGAAGCCGTGGAGGCTACCGTGCGCGCCATCATCGCCGACGTGAGGAAGCGCGGCGACGCGGCGGTGCTCGAGTACACGCGCAAGTTCGACCGCATCCAGGCGCGCACGATGGCCGAACTGGAAGTGCCGCGCGCCAAGCTCGAGGCGGCGCTCGCCGCGCTGCCCGCGGCGCAGGGCGCTGCGCTGCGCGAGGCGGCCGAACGCATCCGCAGGTTTCATCAGCGCCAGCTCTCGAAGTCCTGGGATTTCACCGAAGCCGACGGCACACGCCTCGGCCAGCGCGTGACGCCGCTCGAGCGCGTCGGGGTCTACGTGCCCGGCGGCAAAGCGTCCTACCCCTCCACCGTGCTGATGAACGTGATTCCGGCGAAGGTGGCGGGGGTCGGCGAGATCATCATGACCAGTCCCAACGCGGAGCCGATGGTGCTCGCGGCGGCGGCGCTCGCCGGCGTGGACCGCGTGCTCGCGATCGGCGGCGCGCAGGCGGTGGCCGCGCTCGCCTACGGAACCCAATCGGTCGCGCGGGTAGACAAGATCGTCGGACCGGGCAACGCTTATGTCGCGGCGGCCAAGCGCCAGGTGTTCGGCCAGGTCGGCATCGACATGATCGCCGGGCCCTCCGAGATCCTGGTGATCGGCGACGGCGACACGCTGCCGGACTGGGTGGCGATGGACCTCTTCTCGCAAGCCGAGCACGACGAAGTGGCGCAATCGATCCTGCTGTCGCCTTCGGCGGCGTACCTGGATGCGGTCGAAGCGAGCATCGTCAAACTGCTGCCGACGCTGCCGCGGCGCGCGGTGATCGAGGCGTCGCTTGGCGCGCGCGGTGCCCTTATCCTTACGCGCAGCCTGGACGAGGCCTGCGCCATCGCCGACCGCATCGCACCGGAGCACCTGGAACTGTCGGTGGAGAACCCCGATGCACTGCTGCCGAAGCTGCGCCACGCCGGCGCGATCTTCCTCGGCCGCTGGAGCTCGGAGGCGATCGGCGATTACTGCGCAGGACCCAACCACGTGCTGCCGACTTCCGGCACGGCGCGCTTTTCCTCGCCGCTCGGCGTCTACGATTTCCAGAAGCGCACGAGCATCATCGGCGTGTCGCAGGCCGGCGCGGGCACGCTCGGCCGGCTGGCCGTGACGCTGGCCGAGGGCGAGGGGCTGTCCGCGCACGCGCGCTCGGCTGAAATGAGGTTCAAGTGACTCCGGACAAACTCATCCGGCCGGAGATCCTCGCGCTAAAGGCTTACCACGTGGCCGATGCCGAGGGCATGGTGAAGCTCGACGCGATGGAGAACCCCTACCCGCTGCCCGCGCAGATGCGCCGCGAGCTGGGGGAGGTCCTGTCTCGCGTAGACCTCAATCGCTATCCCGATCCCACGGGCAGAAAACTGCGCGAGCTGCTGGCGAAGAAGATGCACGTGCCCGCGGGCATGGAGATCCTGCTCGGCAACGGCTCGGACGACCTGATCCAGATCGTCACCTTCGCCTGCGCGCGTCCCGGCGCGGCGATGATGTTCCCGGCGCCGACTTTCGTCATGTACTCGGTGGACGCCGCGCTCTCGGGCATGAAGGCGCTGCGTTACGAACTGCGCGAGGACTACACGCTCGACCGTAACGCTTTCGTCGCCCGGGTGAAGGCCGAGCAGCCAGCGCTCATCTTCATTGCCTACCCGAACAACCCGACCGGCATCCTCTACCCCGAGGAGGACATCGCAGCGGTCCTGCGCGCCGCGCAGGGACTCGTCGTGCTGGACGAGGCCTACCACGTGTTCGCGCAAAAGAGCTTCATGCCGCGCCTGGCCGAGTTCCCGAACCTGGTGGTGATGCGCACCGTGTCCAAGCTCGGGCTGGCGGGGATCCGGCTGGGCTACCTGGTGGGGCGCCCGGAGTGGATCGGCGAGTTCAACAAGGTGCGCCAGGCCTACAACGTCAATGTGCTGACGCAGGCGGCGGCGACCTTCGTATTGGAGCGGCTGGACGTGCTCGAGCAGCAGGCGGCGAAGATCCGCGCCGACCGCGCCGGGCTCGGCCAGGCCCTTGCGGCGTTTCCCGGCGTAACGGTCTACCCGTCTGAAGCGAACTTCTTCCTGGTGCGTGTGCCCGACGCCGACCGCGCCTACGAAGCGCTACGCCGCCAGGGCGTATTGGTGAGGAACTTAAACGGCCCCAGCCTGAAGAACTGCCTGCGTATCACCGTCGGCACGCCCGACGAAAACCGTATACTGCTCACCGCCATGCGAGAAGCACTGTGAACCGTACCGCCGAAGCGACCCGCAACACCAAGGAGACGCAGATCCGGGTGAAACTCAACCTGGACGGCAAGGGCGTCTCGAAACTCTCCACCGGCCTGCCGTTCCTCGAGCACATGCTCGACCAGGTAGCGCGCCACGCCATGCTGGATCTGGACATCGAGGCGAAGGGCGACCTGCACATCGACGCGCACCACACGGTGGAGGATATCGGCATCACCTTCGGCCAGGCATTCCTCAAGGCGATCGGCGACAAGGCTGGTGTGCGCCGCTACGGCCACGCCTATGTGCCGCTGGATGAAGCGCTGTCGCGCGTGGTGATCGATTTCTCGGGCCGCCCGGGCCTGGAATACCACGTCAAGTTCACCCGCGCGCTGATCGGCGAGTTCGACGTCGACCTGATGCACGAGTTCTTCCAGGGCTTCGTCAACCACGCGCAGGTGACGCTGCACATCGACAACCTGCGCGGCGACAACGCGCACCACCAGTGCGAAACCATCTTCAAGGCTTTCGCGCGCGCGCTGCGCATGGCGGCGGAAGCCGACCCGCGCGCCGCAGGCGCCATTCCCTCCACCAAGGGCTCGCTCTAGTTGAAGATTGCGGTAGTCGACTACGGCATGGGCAACATCCGCTCGGTGTCGAAGGCGCTCGAGCGCGTGGCGCCGCAGGAGCGGGTCGAGGTCACCTCGGACCCGGCGTTGATCCGCGCGTCCGATCGGGTGGTAGTGCCGGGGCAGGGCGCGATGCCCGATTGCATGCGCCAGCTCGCCGCAAGCGGCGCGCGCGACGCCGTGATCGAAGCGACACGCGAAAAGCCCTTCCTCGGCATCTGCATCGGCATGCAGATGCTGTTCGAACGGGGCGAAGAGGGCGACACGCCCGGCCTCGGGTTGCTCGCGGGCGGCGTGCCGCGCTTTCCGGCGGCGCGCATGGCCGGGCTGAAGGTGCCGCACATGGGCTGGAACCAGGTGCGCCAGGCCAGGCCGCACGCGCTGTGGTCGGGCATCCCGAGCGGCGAGCGCTTCTATTTCGTGCACAGCTACTACCCCGCGCCGGCGGATGCCGGCCTGGTGGCGGCGACCTGCGACTACGGAGTTGCCTTTACCTGCGCGATTGCGCGGGATAACATCTTCGCCGTGCAGTTCCACCCGGAAAAAAGCCAGGCCGCCGGGCTCCGCCTCCTCTCCAACTTCGTCCAATGGCGGCCGTAGCCCCCTAAGGCAATTCGCTTCACCGCGTGCTGATCATCCCGGCAATCGACCTGAAGGACGGCCGCTGCGTGCGCCTGCAGCAGGGCGACATGTCGACCGCCACCGTGTTCGGCGACGATCCGGTCGCCATGGCCAGGCACTGGGCAGCGCAGGGCGCGCGGCGCCTGCACATCGTGGACCTGAACGGCGCGGTCGCCGGCCGGCCGAAGAACGAGAAAGTGATCCGCGAGATTATCAAGGCGGTCGGCGATGCCATGCCGATCCAGCTCGGCGGGGGCATCCGCGATCTCGACACTATCGAGAGCTACATCGACGCCGGTGTCACCTACGTGGTCATCGGCACCGCTGCGGTGAAGAATCCCGGCTTCCTCTCGGACGCGAGCTACGCCTTCCCGGGCCACATCATCGCCGGGCTGGATGCGAAGGACGGCAAGGTGGCGGTCGAGGGCTGGTCAAAGATGACCGGGCACGACGTGGTGGATCTCGCGAAGAAATACGAGGACTACGGCATCGAGGCGCTGGTCTATACCGACATCGGGCGCGACGGCATGATGACCGGAGTCAACGTCGAGGCCACGTTCAAGCTCGCGCAGGCGATCAAGATCCCGCTCATCGCTTCCGGGGGCCTGAACAGCATCAAGGACATCGAATCGGTGTGCCAGAAGCTCGTGCCCGAGGGCGTGATCGGCGCGATCACCGGGCGCGCGCTGTACGAGGGCAAGATCGATTTCAAGAAGGCGCAGGCGGCAGCCGACAAGGCGGTCGGCAAGTAATGGGCCTCGCCAAGCGGCTCATCCCCTGCCTGGACGTGACCGCGGGAAGGGTCGTGAAGGGTGTGAACTTCGTCAGCCTGCGCGACGCGGGCGACCCGGTGGAGATCGCCGCGCGCTACGACGCGGAAGGCGCCGACGAACTTTGCTTCCTCGACATCACCGCGAGCTCGGACGAGCGCGACATCCTCCTGCACGTCATCGAAGCGGTGGCCTCCCAGGTGTTCATCCCGCTCACGGTGGGCGGCGGCGTGCGCAAGGTCGAGGACGTGCGGCGCCTGCTCAACGCGGGCGCCGACAAGGTGTCGATCAACACTGCCGCAGTGCAAAACCCGGCGCTGGTCGAGGAAGCTTCCGGCAAGGTCGGCAACCAGTGCATCGTGGTGGCCATCGACGCGAAACAGAAGGCGGGCGGCGGCTGGGAGGTGTATACGCATGGCGGGCGCAAACCCACGGGCCTGGACGCGGTGAACTGGGCGCGTCGCATGGTGGCGAGCGGCGCCGGCGAGATCCTGCTCACCAGCATGGACCGCGACGGCACGCGCGATGGCTTCGACCTCGCGCTCACGCGGGCGGTGGCCGACGCCGTCAGCGTGCCGGTGATCGCCTCCGGCGGCGTCGGCAGCATGCAGCACCTCGCCGACGGGGTGCTCGAAGGCAAGGCCGATGCGGTGCTTGCCGCGAGCGTGTTCCACTTCGGCGACTTCACCGT
>Ga0210380_10000251_pt1 | contig 27015 bp, 27 predicted proteins | sample PLM4_5_coexredo_FD_155476 | JGI IMG/M metagenome (GOLD analysis project Ga0210380, IMG submission 155476) | Groundwater sediment microbial communities from an aquifer in East River, Colorado, USA - PLM4_5_coex redo | ecosystem: Environmental > Terrestrial > Soil > Riparian zone | place: USA... | reverse complement strand
GCGAAGCCCACCGAGCAACACCGGAACACCTCGTCGCGCAATCAATGCAACGAGTTGATACCTTGACGTGTCGCTCGATGTGACTCCGCATTAGCCGGCATTTGTGCCGGTCTCGGACCGACGTTACACAGCTTCCACACAATCTCCACTTCGACTTGTCGGCGCCAGGCAGGCACCAACGACCTGGGTGTCATCCACCCTCAGCGCGACTCCCTCAGTGGCAGGCCTCAGTTCCCGTCGCCTTTGACATTCGGCCCACACACGGTTCCCCGGTAGACGAGATCGACGGTCTGCGGGACTGTGCCCGTGTGAGACGTGCCGTCGAACGTCATCGTGCCAGTCGCCTCGGTGTATTTGCCAAACCCCCCGACGATCGTCAGGTCCACATGCGTTGTGAACTCGCCCGACTGGCCGGGCACGGGCGTTCGGGTGGGAAGACCCGTCGCGAGCAACACGTCGCCCGCCGTTGTCAGAAAGACGTCGTATGACATCGTGTTGGGTGGTGGGTTGGTGATGAACACGGTGCTCGCGCCGTTGAGCACTCCAGTCACTGTGCCCAGATACCTGCCGAACTGATCGTTTGACGGAATCCTGGTCTCCGCGATCGAGCCGCGAACACTGTGGCAATCGGCCCGTGCCTCGACCGCCGTGCCGGCCACCGCCACGCACAGCATCAGCGCCAGTTGTGTGTACCTTGTCATGACGAAGCTCCTTTGCTTCCCGACGCTCAGCCTGCAGGTTCCAATGCGCCCCGCCGCGGCGTCAGTCGGGTTCTACTCAGATAGGCGCAGGAACCGGAACGGAACTATCAGTCGAAGAAAAAGAGAAGGACGCTATAATCCGCCGGTCAGCACCATGAATCCCCGCGAGAGCACTGGGGGACCGGCTCGAGGTGACGTGAGTGCGCTTCTACGGGCGTGGACCGACGGAGACCAGCGCGCCCTCGCGCAGCTGACACCGATCGTGCTCGGCGAACTCCGCCGCCTGGCGCGCTATTACATGAAGCGCGAACGAGTGGGCCACACGCTGGAGACAATGGCGTTGGTCAACGAGGCGTACATGCGATTGGTCGATTACAGGCGCATGGGGTGGCAGAACCGCGCGCATTTCCTCGCCGTGTCGGCCCAGGCGATGCGCCGCATCCTCGTCGACCATTCCCGTCGTCGCAACGTGCGCGGCGGCGGCGCCGAGCACGTCTCGCTCGACGCCGCTGCTGTGCTGTGCGCGGATCACTCCAATGATTTCGTGTCCCTCGACGATGCCTTGAGCGCGCTGGCGGAGTGGGCGCCGCGCAAGGCAAAAGTGGTCGAGCTGCGCTTCTTCGGCGGGCTGAGCGTCGAGGAAACCGCTGAAGTTTTGCAGGTGGCGCCGATTACGGTGATGCGCGAATGGAAGACCGCCAAAGCCTGGCTCTATCGTGAGCTGGCCGGCGGGACCGAAGATGGATCCCGAACGCCGCAAGCAGGTCGATAAGCTGCTGGAGTCGGCGCTGGATCTGCCTCCGGCGGAGCGCGAGGTGTTTCTGTGGAACTCCTGCAATGGCGACGAGCAATTGCAGCACGAAGTCCGCTCGCTGCTCGACGCCCACGACCGCGCCGACAGCTTTCTCGGCGCGCCTGCACTCGATCTTGCCGCACGCCAACTCACCGGCGAGGGCAACGGCGACAGCAGCGGTCCCGGCCCCGATCCACTGATCGGTCAGACGTTCTCGCATTATCGGATTTCCGAGAAGCTGGGCGGGGGCGGAATGGGCGTCGTCTACAAGGCCGAGGACACGCGGCTGCGGCGCTTCGTCGCGTTGAAGTTCCTGTCGCCCGACCTCGCTGACGATCCCGATGCCCTGGCCCGATTCCGCCACGAGGCGCGGGCCGCGTCCGCCTTGAATCACGCCAACATCTGCACCGTCCACGACGTCGGCGAACAAGACGGCCGCGCCTTCCTGGTGATGGAATGCCTCGAAGGGACGACGCTGAAGTACCGCATTGCGGGGCACCCTCTCGATATCGACCTGCTGTTGGCCGTGGCGATCGAGATCGCCGACGCGCTCGAGGCGGCGCACGACGCCGGTATCGTCCACCGTGATATCAAGCCGGCGAATCTGTTCGTCACGAGCAGCAGCCACGCCAAGATTCTCGACTTCGGCCTCGCCAAGGTCCGTCCGAGTGTCGGCGGAGACGACACCGCGGCTTCCGTAGCGGCGGTCGCCGGCTTGACCAGTCCAGGGAGTCCGCTGGGCACGGTCGCCTACATGTCGCCCGAGCAGGTACGGGCGCAGGACCTGGATGCCCGCACCGACCTGTTCTCGTTCGGCATCGTGCTGTACGAAATGGCGACCGGTGCGTCACCGTTTCACGGCGACAGCCCGGGCCTGATCTTCGACGGCATTCTGAATCGCGCGCCTGCGCCGGTGCGACACCTGAATCCCGGGCTGCCGCACGAATTGGAACGCATCGTTGCCAGGTGCCTCGAAAAGGAGCGAGAGCGTCGCTACCAGCACGCCAGCGAGCTCCGCGCGGACCTCCAGCGTGTGCAGCGCGATTGGCACTCGGGGCACGCCGTGCCGGGCACAAGCGTCGTCGAGCAGCCGGTGTCCTCTCGGCGTCGTAGACGGTGGCTGACGGCTGGCGCTGCGGTCGTCGTCGTGGCCGTGGCAGCCGCGGGAGCGATGTACAGCCGTCGCGCTCCGGCGCTGACCGACACGGACACGATCGTGATCGCCGATTTCACCAACACCACGGGCGATCCGGTGTTCGACGAGACCCTGAGACAGGGGCTGATCATGCAGCTTCAGCAGTCGCCCTTCTTCAGCATGGTCTCCGACGATCGCGTGCGTAGAACCATGGGACTGATGGAGCAGCCGGCGGGCGCACGATTGACTCCTGACGTTGCGCAGGCCGTGTGTATACGGACCGGCGGCGCCGCCGTCCTGGAAGGATCGATCGCCGCGCTCGGTCGTCAATACGTGCTGGGCCTGCGTGCGAAGAACTGCACCACCGGCGACATCCTCGCCGACGAGCAGGCGCAGGCGGCACGCAAGGAAGAGGTCCTCAGGACGCTCAGCCAGATTGCGACTCGTTTCCGAACACGAGTTGGTGAATCGCTCGCTACCATCGAGAAGCACTCGACGCCGCTCGAGGAAATGACGACGTCGTCGCTTGAAGCGTTGCAGGCATTCAGCGCCGGACGGAGCGCGATCAGATCAACATTCGACTGGGTCCCGCGCCTGCCGCTCCTACAGCGTGCGGTCGCGATCGATCCTGAATTTGCGATCGCCCACGCGTTTGTCGGGTTCGGCCACAGCGCGTTGGGAGAGTCGGTGCTCGGGCGGCCGAGCTTGCTCAAGGCCTACCAGCTGCGCGAGCGGGCTAGCGACGCCGAGCGCTTCTATATCGAGACACTGTACGACCGTGACTACACGGGCAATCTGGAACGGGAGCGACGGACACTGGAAACGTGGGCCGCGACCTACCCGCGCGATCCAGTGCCGCCCTCACTGACCGCGGGTCTCGCCCTGACGAGCACCGGCCAACATGAGCTGGCGATCGCCGAAACCGACAAAGCACTCGCGCTGGAGCCGAACTCGACACCGACGTACGGCAGCAAGGCCATCAATCAGCTCTTCCTGAATCGCGTGGACGATGCGTTGCTGACGGTCCGTCGCGCGACGGAGCGCAGGCTGGACTCGCCCGACTTGCTCGTGATCCAGTATTTCGCCGCGTTCCTGACGGGCAACGACGACGAACGCGGACGGATTATGACGCTGGCCAGGAAGAGCCCTGGGGCCGAGGATGTCATCTCGCATGTCGAGGCGCTCGCCTTGGCTCGCTCCGGCCGCCTGCAGGACGCGAGGCAGATGTCTGCGGTTCCCATCGAGATCGCGCAGCGGGCAGGTCGGCGCGAACGGGCCGGCTTGTTCGAGGCGGGCAGAGCCGTGTGGGAGGCGTTTTACGGGAATGCGACCGCCGCCAGGCAACGCGCCGCCAGGGCGCTCGAGCTCGGACGGGGCGGTCGCGAAGTGGACTATGCCGCGGCGTTCGCACTCGCCCTCGCGGGTGATCTGCCGCAGTCGCGAGCCCTCGCCCAGGATCTCGCGCGCGAGTCCCCAGAGGATACGTCGGTGCAATTCCTGTATCTGCCGACGCTGCGGGCCCTGTTCTCACTGAACGATCCCACGCCTGATGCGGCAGCGGCGATTCAAGCCCTGCAGATCGCCTCGCGCTACGATCTCGCTCTGGGGCGTGTCGGTTTCATCGGACGTTTCGGCGGCCTGTATCCCGTCTATGTGCGAGGAATGGCCTACCTCGCCGCCCGTCAACCCGCCGAAGCCGTCGGCGAGTTCCAGCGGATTCTCGATCATCGAAGCATCGTCCTCGTCGATCCGATGGATGCGATGGCGCGCCTGCAGCTGGCACGAGCGCTCGTGCTCTCGGGCGACAACACCAAGGCGAAGCGCGCTTACGAAGATCTTTTGACGTTGTGGGAGCACGCCGAGCCCAAGATCCCTGTTGTCGAACAAGCGCGGGCGGAATACGCCCGGCTGCCGTGAACGGCGCATTCCACCATCGTGTTCTCCCTGGCCGAGTCGCTGGGCATCCGTCGGTTGGCGACACGCGACGTGCGTCACTTCGCCGCTGTTCGACTGCGTGATGGTCGCGCCTTCGATCTCGTCGTTCATCCCAGCGACCCGGACACGTCGTGAAGTTCACCGTCCACGCGTCGGCTGCCGTGTAACAGGATCAGACGCGAGACAGAGTTGTCTCAGTCGGCTGCCCCTGGGGAAGTGATAGTTCCCTCGAACGAGCCGGATGTCACATGCGTTCCATCGGCACTGGGTGCCAGAACGTGTGTGCGGACCACCGTAAAGCTCCCCTGCGCGCCCGAGAATCGACCGGTCCCACCAGTAATGGTGTGATTCTCCGTATTGGTACGGACAACCGGACCGAGTACCGACGATACGACGACGGATGTCGTCTCGAGGCTGTCTCCGTTGGCCGCCACCCATTGGGAAGACCCGGTGAGAGCGGGAAACGCTACGACGTGCGCAAATGAGAACTGACCCAGATGGGTCCCAGTTCCGGTGGCGCGTGTCGTGATGGTGGGCGGCGCAACAGTGTCACTCCCGTCGAACGTGCCCTTGAAGGGCACTGGCACTTGGTGCTGCGCGGCAAACGAGACCGCCAGCGGCGACGTGGAGGACACTCCGATCGATGACGGGACGGACGTCGGGCTGGTCGGTGAGGCGGTTTGACCGCATCCGACCAACAGGAAGGTAGATCCGGTGAGCACGACGATAGCGATGCACGAGGCACGCATTGAGGACTCCTTTCACGTCACGTGTAACGCCCCAGGGCATGTCCAGGATGGCGCCTGCCTCCGAAACCCTGGCACCCGGCTTGAGCGGGGGATTACCGCCCTTCACTTCACAAAGGCGTAAGATCCGCCCGGAAGGGATCACCCGGGCTTAGCCCTCATGGAAAAACCGTCACCACTCAAGGCGCTTTCGGCGGACACCGACGTCAGCGCGTTGCTCCGCGCCTGGAGTGACGGCGATCAGGACGCGCTTCAGGCGCTCACGCCCATCGTGTACGAGGAGCTGCACCGCTTGGCCCGCCGCTACATGCGCCGCGAGCGTTCAGGGCATAGCCTGCAAGCCACTGCTTTGGTGAACGAAGCTTATATGCGCCTGGCGGACTATACGCGCATGCAGTGGCAGGATCGCGCCCACTTCTTTGCGGTGTCTGCCCAGGTCATGCGGCGCATCCTGGTGGACCACGCGCGGCGGCACAACGTCAAGCGGGGTCGCGGCGCCCAGCACGTTCCGCTCGAGGATGTGGTGGTCGTTGCCTCCGGCGATGATACCGACACAGATCTCGTGGCGCTCGACGAGGCTCTGATCGGCCTGACGCGCATCGATCCTCGAAAAGCTCAGATCGTCGAGATGCGTTTCTTTGGCGGGCTGACCGTGGAAGAAATCGGCGAGGTGCTAAAGGTGTCGACAGGCACGATCAAACGCGAGTGGCGTGCGGCCAAAGCCTGGCTGTATCAGGAACTGACCCGCTGAGCGGCAGACATGGACGCAGAACGTTGGAAACACGTCGAGCGCGTGTTCCAGTCGGCCCTGGACCTTCCGCCTGACGAGCATGACGCGTTCTTGAAGCGGAGCTGCGCCGGCGACGAGGCGCTGGAGCGGGACGTCCGCGCGCTGCTGCGGTCAGCAGGGGCGGCTGGTACGTTTCTGTCGGGACCGGCGATCGAGGTCGCGGCCAAGGCTGCAGCTCGCCACCAGCCCGATCAATTGGCGGCCAGCGACACTGGCCCCGTAGGGCAGACCTTCTCCCACTATCGCATCATCGAGAAGCTGGGTGGCGGCGGCATGGGCGTCGTCTACAAAGCCGAGGACGCGCGGCTGCATCGGTTTGTCGCGCTGAAGTTCCTGTCGCCAGGCATGGCGGAAGATCCCGACGCGCTGGCACGATTCCGCCGGGAGGCGCGCGCCGCATCGGCGTTGAACCACGCCAACATCTGCACGGTCTATGATGTCGGCGAGCAGGACGGCCGCGTGTTCCTCGTCATGGAGTTTCTCGACGGGACGACGCTGAAGCATCAGATCAGGGGGCGCCCGCTCGAGATCGATCGACTGCTGGCGTTGGCGATCGAGATCGCCGACGCGCTCGAGGCAGCGCACACGACCGGCATCGTCCACCGCGACATCAAGCCGGCAAATCTCTTCGTTACCGCGCGTGGACACGCGAAGATTCTCGATTTCGGGCTGGCCAAGGTCCGAGCGGCTGGCGGCGGTGATGACGCCGCGCCGACGGTGACGGCGGTTGACGACCTGACCAGTCCGGGAAGCCCGCTTGGGACGATCGCGTACATGTCGCCCGAGCAAGTGCGAGCGCAGGACATTGATGCCCGCACCGACCTGTTTTCGTTCGGCATCGTGCTGTACGAAATGGCGGCTGGTGCGCCACCGTTTCACGGCGACAGCGCTGGGCAGATCTTCGACGACATTCTGAATCGCGCGCCTGCGCCGGTGGGACGCCTGAATCCCGGGCTGCCGCAGGAATTGGCGCGCATCATCGGCAGGTGCCTGGAAAAGGATCGAGAGCTTCGCTATCAGCACGCCAGCGAGATCAGCGCGGAGCTCCAGCGCCTGCAGCGCGATCGGCAATCGGCCCGTGTCGAGCGGAACGCAACGGCGGGACGGCGGTCCCTGCTCGCGAAGCGTCGCATCCGATGGCTGTCGATCGGCGCCGCTATCCTCGTTGCCGCGGCAGTCGCCGGTGCGATCTACAATCGCCGGCCCCCGACGCTGACCGACAAGGACACGATCGTGCTTGCGGAGTTCACCAACACCACGGGCGATCCGGTGTTCGACGAAACGCTGCGCCAGGGGCTGATGGTGCAGCTTCAGCAATCGCCGTTTCTCAGCCTCGTTTCCGACCAACGCATCCGGCAAACACTGCCGCTGATGAGCCAACCGCCGGATGCGCCATTGACTCCCGGCATTGCTCAGAGCGTGTGCGTACGAACCGGCAGCACCGCCGTCCTGGAAGGATCGATCGCCGCGCTCGGTAGTCAATACGTGCTGGGCCTACGCGCGATGAACTGCGCGACCGGTGACATGCTTGCCGACGAGCAGGCCCAGGCGGCACGGAAGGAAGATGTCCTGGGCGTGCTCAGTCAGATGGCGACCCGTTTCCGAACGCGCGTTGGAGAATCGCTCGCCACCATCGAGAGACACTCGACGCCGCTCGAGGAAGCGACGACGCCGTCGCTCGAAGCGCTGAAAGCCTATAGCGCCGGATCGAAAAACTTGCAAGCCGGCTGGGCAAGGCGACTGCCGCTGTTCGAGCGTGCGGTCGCGATCGATCCCGAGTTTGCGATGGCCCATGCGCAAGTGGGCTTCGGTCTCAGCACCATGGGAGAGTCGGCGCTGGGACGGCAGAGCCTGCTCAAGGCTTACCGGCTGCGCGATCGGGCCAGCGACGTCGAGCGCTTTAATATCGAAACCCTCTACGACCGCGACGCCACTGGCAACCTGGAACGAGAGCGACGAACCCTGGAAACCTGGGCCGAGACCTACCCGCGCGATCCACTGCCTCACGGATTGATTTCGGGTTTAGCCCTGACAGCCACCGGCCAATACGAGTTGGCCATTGGCGAAGCCGACAAGGCCATCGCGCTGGATCCCGACCTCTCACCCGCATATGCCAACAGGGCACTCAATCAGCTCTTGTTGAATCGTCTTGATGATGCCTCGTTGACGTTCCGTCGCGCAGCGGAGCGCAGGCTGGAATCCGGCGATTTGCTCTTGATTCCCTATTTCGTCGCCCTCTTGAAGGACGACCACGAGGAACTCAGTCGGGCGGTGGCGGTGGCCAGAAAGAACCCCTCTTTGGAAGACGTCATCCCGCATCTTGAAGCGCTCGCCCTGGCTCGCTCCGGCCGCTTACAAGACGCGAGACGGATGTCTGCGGTCCCCGTCGAGATCGCGCACCGGTCGGGTCGGCGCGAACGGGCCGGCTTGTTCGAAGCGGGCAGAGCGGTGTGGGAAGCGTTTTACGGGAATGCGGCCGCCGCCAGGCAGAGCGCCAGCAAGGCGCTCGAGCTTGGCAGGGGGCGTGACGTGAATTATGCGGCGGCGTTCGCGCTGGCTCTCTCAGGCGACCTTTCGAGATCGCGAGCCCTCGCCGAGGATCTCGCGCGCGAGTTCCCGGAGGATACGTTCGTGCAGTTCATGTATCTGCCCACGCTTCGGGCCCTATTCTCATTGAACGCTGACGACCCGGCAGCGGCGATTCAAGCGCTGCAGATCGCCTCGCGCTACGATCTCGCTCTCGGTGGCATCGGCTTCATCGGACGCTTCGGCGGCCTGTACCCCATCTACGTTCGCGGCCTCGCCTACCTTGCGGCGCATCAACCGGCTGAAGCTGCCGCCGAGTTCCAGCGGATTCTCGATCACCGGAGCATCGTGCGCGTCGATCCGATGGACGCCCTGGCGCGCTTGCAGCTGGCGAGGGCACTCGCACTCTCGGGCGATACCGTGAAGGCGAAAGGCGTCTACAACGATCTCTTGAGGCTGTGGAAGAATGCCGACCCGGACATTCAAGTTCTGAAAGAAGCACGGGCGGAGTACGCCAGGTTGCCATGAGTGACATCTTCCGCTCGCCCGCGCAGTACCGCTCAACCCTTGAAGGCGGCGATGGTTTGATCGGATAGGTCCGAACCGTACTTCCAAATGGCGTCTATTGGCCCCACGGCGTGCTGCCTAAGCACGCGGTTCGTTCGTGGAGGGCGCACCTTGCGACTGCGAGGAGCCATCGAACGATACGAACGCGGACGCATTCACGGCCGACAGGCGGCCCGTGCGTGCATGACGCACGATGACTGCCTCCACCGCATCGAGCCCGTCCACGCAGACAACCTCGGCACGCGTCATGACCCGAAGCTGACCGCCGTCGGCATCCGCGGTTTCAAGGAGGCTCCTCCGAAGACGTCGCGCGACTCGCGCGTCAGCAGAACGCAAGACGACGAGAACGCGCTGGCCGCGTTGCAGAGCGCTCACCGCGGCAAGGCCCGCGGCGCTGCCGTCGCCGGCGATGACAAGATCGACGGTCCGGATCATTGCGTGCGCCTCGCAGGAGCGGGTTCGCTGACAGCTATCGGACCGCTCAGCGTCCGCAGGAACGCTTCGAGTTGTCGCAACTCGACCGGTTTCAGTCGCAGGGGCCGCAAGTCGCTGTGGCCCGTCACTGCGGCGGGCGCACGATTGTAGTGATCGAGCACCTCGGCGAGCGTCGCGAACTGCCCCGCGTCCATGTACGGCGCGCGTTCGGCCACGTTCCGCAGCGACGGCACTTTGTAGGCGCGATCGAGCGTGTGCTGGCCGGTCACGATGAACTCGAGCTCAGAGCAACGCTCGCGCGCGTCACTCCACTGGCTCCGACAATTGAATTCGTCTTTCAGCACCGCCGTCGCGCCGGCCAGGCGCCCGTGGTCAATCGCGAGCTCCGGCCGCGGCGCCACGCCCGTGTTGTGGAATTCGTTGCTGGTGAACAACGGTCCGTTGTGGCACTGCGTGCAGTTCGCCCTGCCGATGAACAGCCGTAGGCCGGCGACTTCGTCGTCCGTCAACATGCTCTGCTGCGGCTGCCCGTTCGTTAACCCGGCGACGTACGTGTCGAAGCGAGAGGCGCCGAACTCGATCCGCCGCTCGTAGGCGGCGATAGCCTTGCCGATGTTGACGAACACACGGGTCACGTCGTCCTGCTGCGCGCTGCTCAGCCCACTCCACGCTGACGCGGCTTCGCGATCCGAGACCGGACCTGCGGATCGCGGCACCCGAGAGAGATCAGGTAGCGCGCCGAAAATCTGCTCGTAGTCCCGAGCGTAGGAGTCGGCGACCACATGCGCGTACTGCGCGCGCGTGCCGCCGTGCTCGACCGGACTCTCCAGGGGACCGAGTGCCTGCGCCCAGAGGCTGTCTTTCCGGCCATCCCAGAACAGAAACGGTGATCGCGTCATGCCGGCGATCGGCATGGTGCGCCGGGCGGTGGTGCCGACGGCCGTCGCGAGTGCGGTCCCATCCTGGAAGGCGCGGTCCGGCTGGTGGCACGTGCTGCACGCGACACGGCCGTTGGAGCTCAGTCGGGTGTCGAAGAACAGCCGTCGGCCGAGATCCGCGGCTTGCGGGTCGTCCGCAACGCGATTCGTGGGGTCTCGCGGGAGTGGCTCGAACTCCGCGAGCGACATCGATCGGAGCTCTTCGAGCTGCGCGCTTGTCCAACCGTCACGGCCCGACGCCGTCACAGTCGCGATCGTCGCCAACAGGACCAGTACGGCCGATGAAAAGATGCGGTTCGTCATGGCAGCGACTCGAATCACAGATTCAGGTTGAACGTGACGGTGTCCGCACCGCGGGAGCCTGCAATCGCGAGCTTGAACTCCCACCAGCCGCCCATGTTGAAGCGCACGCCTTCGATCTCGTAGATGCCGTCGCCGAGGTTCCTGGTCACGCGTGGCCGCGTCGGCAGCCCGTGGCCGTGCTGCGGCATCCCTCCATCAACCGAGAGTTGCGCCTCGTCGATCGCGCGCCCTTCAGCATCCCGAACGGTGACGCGGACGGTTTGCATCTGCCGAGGGTGCAGGGGCTTGGCGGGCTCGAGCGTGGCCACGTAACGGCCCTCCGCTGACGACCGCGGGCCCAACCCGAACTCGCTCGCCGCCGGCCGCCTCGCGCCGGTGCCGTGGATCATCATCATCGCGTGGCTGCATGCGGTCATGCTGATCGCGACTGTCAGGGTCGCGAGGGTGAGCACGGTTCGCCGGATCGTCGATTTGTCGATACGCTGGGTGTCTCTCATCGTCGTCTCCGAATGTCAGCGCGGCGGTGATCGCCGCGGTGTGGTTCGAAGAGTAGCGAGCGCACCGGCGTCGGGGATTGAACGCTCAGGTCAAACTTCTTGAACGTAGCGGCTAATGTCCTCGAAAACCGGCCACGGAGGGCGCCGCACCCGCTGGTAGAATGCCTGCCTGTCCTACACACCCAACCACGAAGCGCCGTATCGCTGGTTGAGCGTTCCGCGCTGGTACTTGTGGGAGGGAGGCTTCCTCCTCACGGCCAGAGCTCAGGGCGTCGTGCCCGCCCACGCACACCACGCGATTCAGATCGTCATCGCGCTCGACGGGTGCATCGCCATCGCCGGCAGTGACGGTGAATGGCATGAGGCGCGAGGCCTCGTCGTGCGGCCGGACGCCGAGCACTCGTTTGATTGCAACGGCGCACTCGGCGTGATGGTGTTCGTCGATCCGGAGTCGAGCGAGGGCGCCTGGTTGTCTACGTCGCTTCGGCAGGACATCACGATCGTCCCGGATACCCGGCTGGGTTCGATTGTGCCGGCGCTTCGCACGTTCGCAGAACAACCCGACGAATCCGACGACATCGCGGCGCTCATCCGCCGGTGCATCCAAGGCTTGAGACCCGGGCTCGCGCCGACTCGCCGGTTGGATTCGCGCGTGACGACGGTGCTCGACGCGATTCGAGCATCCGACGACCTGCGGATGTCGCTGGATCAAGCGGCGGACAAGGCCTGTCTGTCGTCAACGCGTTTCGCCCACCTGTTCAGGGATCAGGTCGGTCTTCCGTTCAGCCGGTACATGCTGTGGCGCAAGTTGACGCGAGCCATGGTCGCCATCGCGTCCGAGGACACGATGGCAGCTGCGGCACACGCAGCCGACTTCGCAGATGCCGCACACCTGACGCGGACGTTCTACCAGATGGTCGGCATGGCCCCGTCGGTGTTGATGCGTGGCGACTTCATTGAGATCCCCTCTCCGTTCAACATGTTGCCGGGACATGTCACCCGGCCCCGGTTTCCTCGACCGACCGAATAGCCGATTTATGCAACGACAATAGCCGCTCCGTCCAATCCTGCCTGCCGGCCTGGATGCGACACTCCCTTTCGTTGTTGACGTGACGTCAACACGGAAAAGGAGCTTCTCGTGACCACTCAATCGAACGTCTGCGTATGCGGGACTTGCGTTGGGACCCAGTGCACCTGTGGCTGCCAGAATCCCGCGCCGGTGAAGATCGCTTCGTGCCAGTGCGGTAAGGTCTGCAGCTGCGGCGAGACGTGCAGCTGCAACGGCTGCCAGCACGCGAACGCGCATCGCGGAGACCCGGTGATGCACGCCGGTACAGGCGCCCTCGCTGTCGTCGGCAGTGTCTGGCAGCGAGCGCACCAGCGATGATCCATGGGGTTCCCTTGGTGGCCGGCTTGGTAACAGAATGAAAGCCATCGTCCGAGAGACGTACGGACCGCCCGACGTGCTGCACCTTGAGGATGTTCCAGTGCCGACACTCGGTGACGGCGACGTGTTGGTCAGAGTTCGCGCAGCATCCGCGAACGCAGGCGATTGGCATCTGCTGCGCGGGACGCCATTTCCATTGCGTTTCGTCGCCGGGCTTCGCATGCCCAAGTTCAAGATCATCGGCACCGACGTCGCCGGTCACGTCGAAGCAGTCGGACGGAACGTCACCCAGTTCCGTCCCGGCGACGAAGTATTCGGGGAACTGTCCAGATGTGGCTTCGGTGCGTATGCGGAATTCGCGGCTGCACCGGAGAAGGCGCTGGCGTTGAAGCCGGCCAACCTGTCCTTTGAGGAAGCCGCGACCTTGCCGACGGCCGGCTGCACGGCGCTTCAAGGTCTTCGGAAGGGACGGATACAACGAGCACAGCGGGTACTCATTAGCGGCGCATCCGGCGGGGTCGGAACGTTCGCGGTCCAAATTGCCAAGACCTTCGGAACCGAGGTGACCGCCGTCTGTAGCACGAGGAACGTGGAGGTGGTGCGCTCGATTGGTGCAGACCACGTCATCGACTACACCAAAGACGATTTCGCGACGCAAGGCCACCGATACGACTTGATCTTGGCGGCTAACGGAGACCGATCCATTTGGGAATATAGGCGTGCGCTGACAGCTGACGGCTGCTACGCAATGACTGGTGGCTCGAATCGTCAACTGACCGAGGCGCTGGTGTTCGGACCACTGCTTTCGATGGGCGCTCAACAGTTCGGAAACGTGTTGGTGAAGCCCAACCAAGGCGATCTGCTGGTGCTGAAGGAACTCTGCGAAAGTGGAAGGGTGCGACCGGCAATTGACCGCCGATTCGCGCTGAACGAGGTTTCCGCCGCAGTCCGCTACGTCGAGGACGGACATGCACGCGGGAAGGTCGTCGTCACGCTCTGACGGCACGAACACAATTCCCCTTCGTGTCGCCGCGCGTGTGCCAGCAAACGATTGCACGACGGGACATCTCAGATCGGATGTGCGTGAAGGTAGGTTTTGCGCTATCCTGTTCCAGGCCGTCCGCAACTCGTTGATTCTAAAGACGGAGAGATGTCCGAGTGGTTGAAGGAGCACGCTTGGAAAACGATTCCGGCGACGCTCAGCAAGGGATACTGAAACACTTCTTCGCACAATCGATTCAACGACTTCCCGCCACAGAATGCTTCTCGATGTGACACCGTAAACGTCGGTGTTTGTCAGCGGTTCTGGGGCGACCTTACACAGTTTCTACACAGTTCTCGGTTCCACTTGTTCGCGTACGCCGTCGTATCGCTAAATGTGCGTCCATCCTCTAGATGGACTGCGTCAGGTTCGCGCAACGACAATCCTGCCGCGCCCCAGAGGGTCAACCTCGACACTGCGCCGTTACTCGCGGGTTGTGATGATTCTGGGCGGCGTCGGCCGCCGCAGCGGTCAGACTCGGCCGAACGTCGCCTTTCAGGACCGATCACACCAACTGGCGCTGCTGCGCCACGACCGGAGTGTTCGCGTCTGCGCGAGCGCCGCGGATCAGCACGACGCCGACGACCAGGAACCACATCAGCGGCGGGAAGTTCGCGAGGATGGCTGGCCCCCAGCCCCCAGCGTTGTAGAACCCCGCCGCGTCGACGGCACCGGAGAACATAGCCGGCACGGAGATCAGACACAATGCCGCCGCCATGTGGGCGAGCCAACCCGTCCAGCGAGGAAGCACGCCGCTGTCGAGCGTGGCCCACCCGGCGCTTACGAGGAAGAGACCGGTGATGGCGAACGCGATCGACCCGTTGTAGATGAGCACCGTGCCCATCACCAGGGCACGGACCGCCGACGCATCGGCGTCGCCTCGCAAGGTATCAAGGACGGCGCCGCCCATCAGTCCGTCGGCGACCAGCGTGACCGCGAGCCATACCGCGGCGGCACCGAACGTCAGGGTGCCAAGCCATTCGCTTTCAGGTCGAGCGTGCCGAACCAGGTGCCGGAAGCCCGCCGCGAACACCATCATGCCGACGTAGATGCCCTGGTCCATGAGCACCCGAAGCAAGGCCATGGTGCGGATGTCGAACAGGTGGCGGGCGAAACCCGCGCCGTCGTACATGGACGGCGGCGCTCCGATGACCCACAGGGGAAACTGCAGCCAGCTCAAAGTGACACACGCCAGGGCCCCGATACCCGAGACACGGGCGACGCGAGTTTCGGTCATTGATGTCCTCCGTACGGTCGAAGCCTCGCTACGTCGACCCCATGCGGCCGAGACACCAGGGCATCAGCGCGAACACGCAGAGACTCAGGTAGTACGCTGTCCCTGAAACGGGGTCATGATTCAAAAACACCTCTTTCGGAGTCAGGCCGCCGAGCGTTACTCCGAGGATCAGCTCTGCCAGGAGCAGAAGGGCGAAGGCCACGACACCGACGATGAGCCGTGCCGATTGATCGCGTTCTGTCAGGAAGCGGCGATTGACCCAACGTGCCGCGAAGAAGACCACGGCGAGCATCAATGGCAGTTCCGTGAGCTCTGCGACCCTGACGCCGACCGCCGGCACTAACCACATCACTCTGACCGTTCCGAACACGAAGCCGGCCCCAAAGACGATTGCGAAGTACACCGCGGACGACGTGAACAGCTTCATGGATGTATTCGCGTCACGCATTCGCGTGAAAGCTCGTACTCATGACCCCTCGCGGTCCCCGCGGACGCGGTCGTTGCGCACCAAATATCGGCCACCGAGACGTATGGGCACCGGCTCGCCACTCAAGGGCGCGAGGGTCGAGCCGGGTCGTTGCGCGTGGACATGCAGGTGGGGTTCTCCCGTATTGCCGCTGTTACCGACGAAACCGAGCACGTGTCCGAGTTCCGTGATTTCTCCTACGTGCACGGCGACACTGCCGCGTTGCAGGTGCCCCAGGACAATCCACACCGATCCGCATTCGAGAATGACGTGATTGCCGGCCATGTGCGCACGATCGGCCTGAGGCGGGGGCATGTCAGCGGCGCCATCCTCCACGAATAGGACTCGCCCCCGACACGGCGCCAGGACCGGATCGCCATAGATGAAGTACGCTGCGGGATCTGCCGGAAGAAGCCCTGGGACGCGGAGGCCGACGCGGTTGATGCGCACGAGATCCACGCCATAACTCTGCCCGCGGTAGGGCGCGAATCGCTCCCCCTCGAGCGTGCCCAGATGCGCGTTGGTCAGCGCCTGGCTGCCGCCGTTCACCACGAGGTACGTGCCGCTTCCGAGCGGAAACGTCAAGTCGACGGGATCTCCTGGGGGCTGCCGGCCCGCGAGCGCCAGACCGACGATGCCTATGAGGAGCACCGCAAGCGCGCCGATCAACACGGTCACCACGAGGCCCCAGACGGCTCGCGGCCGTTGCGGCCGGTGATCACCGCCACGTAACCGACGTGCGATGGTCCACACGCCCACAGCGCCGTAGCCGAAGGGGAGCCACCAGGGGACCACGAGCCAGAGGCCGGCGATCCCGATGGCCAGGACATACGTCCCGACGAGTGCGGCGACCGCGATGGAGCGCGCTTTCGTTGCGTGAAGACCGAAGGCCAGCCATGCCAACAATGAAATCGGAACGACGAGCTGCGATACGAGTGGCAGCCACACAGAGAACCATTCCATCGTGAGCCTTCCCGGCGCCGCGAACACGTATTTCTCCGCGCTAGTCAATTAGATCGCCATCTCCTGACGTGGTGACGGCTCTCACTCCTGCGGTCGAAGCTGGTGCGCGATCTCCTCTGCCCACGCCTCGATGTCAGGCCACTGGCGGTTGTCGCCCGCGTGCCCGCCGAGAGCTTTGAACAGGAGCCGCCCCCACGCGGGCCAGTGATCGAGATCAATGACTCCCGCAAAAACACGATAGTCGCGAGGCCGAAGCATTTGTTCGAATTCGCTGATCTCCTTGGGCTCCTTCTTGATCAGGCCGCCGATAATCGGGTGTCGATCGCCGAACGATCCAACGCTGAACAACCACACGGGCTTGCGCGCCAGGACACCAGCGTGTCGGCGCATGAGTTCAGTCGCTTCTGTCGTCCATGATCCGTCGTACACACCACTGCCGAACACCACCGCATCATAGTGATCAAAGTCCGAAATCTCGTCGGCGGAGCGCACGTCGACGAGGTGGCCGCGTGCGCGGACGGTGTCCGCGATCCGGATGGCGATGTCCTGCGTCGAACCGAATCGGCTTGCGTAGCCGATGAGCATCCGCATCGTCTTGGCCACTACGTTCATGCACCCTTCTTGGTCGGCGGCAATCCAGCGTCGCACTCGGATCAACTACTGACGAATGCTGTCCTCATGAGTGTCTTGCAATGTTCTGTCGCCGATCCATCAACGTGTCAGCGGTCCGTCCGGCGCAACCACGCGCGACGATGCGCGTGGCACGCCGTGCAGCACCAGAAGCGCGGTGTCAGAACCTCAGCGCCATGCCCACGTCGAACGTGACATCGGAGAGCGTGCTCGATGGCTCGACGCCACCAGATCTCACCGTCGGCTCGAACCGGCGATACCGAAGGCCAGGCGTCAGGCTCCACGGGCCGCCCAACGCCACCTCGAGACCACCGCCCACCTCTAGTTCCAACGTGTGCTTGGAGTCCGCAACGAGCAAGCCCTCGGAGGAGCCTTCGACCTCAACATGGTTGTAGAGTCCTCCTGCCCGGACCCACGGCTTCGCTCGATACGAGACGGGCACCACGTATCGCAAGCCGAAGGCAAGCCCGTATCCTCGATATGCGCGCTCGCTCCGAACACGGGTGCCTGGGCGCTGTGATGCTGCCAGTCCCACCCGCCGTAGGCAAACAGATCCGGCAGGACCCGCACACCAAGAGCGCCTCCGAAGCCGATTCCAGTATTCAGGTCGACTGTCGACAACTGGCTCGAGTTGACGTTGGCGCCGCCGCGTACCTCGGCGGTCCATCGGTCCTGAGCACGCACCGGGCTCGCTGCCAGCAGAACTGCCAGTGCTGATGCTGAGATGATTGTGAAGAGTCTCATGACGATGCCTCGCTTTCTCGACGGATGTCGAGCGTCACGCGATCAACCGCGTGGCATCCTCGCCGGCACATACTGTGCGAAGGTGTTGAAGCCCGAGCCGCGAATCTGCGACTACGGAAATGCCGGCCCCTGGCGCCGTTACCGATGAACGGCTCTGACTGGGAAGTATTCCGCTCTGTCGTCGGAAAAATCCGCCTGGCTATCGCCCAATAGGTGCTTCCAATCTGCTGGGAATCATCCTTAGCGCAGAAAGGAGACTGCCAAGATCGCCACCCACAGCATCGTCGCGTAAATATTGACTCGCTCGACGAGACCCAACAGAGGCGTTGGCCCCGGCATACGACGAGCCAAGATTCCCGCCCAAGCGCCAAACACAATGACAGTTGCGATGGTCGCAAATGAGTAAAGCCTGAACCGCGTCTCATGAGCGAAAGCCCCGAACGCCATCACCGCAACGATGAACATCGACATCGCAATCGTGGCAATAATGTGCAAGGCGTCCCGCTGTGACTCCACGGTCCCTCGGATGTCCATCGGAAAGAGCAATAGCCCCGCCGTGCTAATAGCGCCGTATCCGACGAGCGCTGCCGCTGTAAATCGCGTGGCGCGTTTGCCCCCAGCCGACGCCCACACGCCCATCGCAAGGACGAAGACAAGGACGTTGTAGGCGATCGAACACCAGACCATGAGGGTCCTTGTTGGGGCACCCACAGCAAACAACTCACTCACCATCTGGCCTGCGTAGTTGTGGTAGTCCGGATATCCAAGGGGCGCGATCACGTCGATGCTGATCACATACAGCAGGGAGGAGAGGACACCTCCGACGAGCAAGACCTTTCGTACCATCGCTCACCGTCCCTTGATGAACTCTGAACTCTGGAGCGCCGCGTAGAGCGCGTCTCTGAGCGCCACATCGCAGGGGGCGCCGGTCAAGTACGTGCCGATCCGGTTCGTGACGTAGGCGTACCCGATCCCGGCGGTCGGATCCGCAAAGCCCAGCGAACCACCCGCTCCAGGGGCCCCGAACGAACCGGGGCTGCCAAACGGCCAGACTGGCGTCGGCTTCATGAAGCCCAGTGAATACTGCGCGCCGTCGCCCTTCATGCACTCGTCGTAGAACCCGCGCGTCGGGGGCACTGCCGCGCTGGTCAACAGATTCAACGTCTCCCGTCGCAATCCCAGCTCGCGTCCGCCGGTCGCGAAGACGCTGTACGCGTGTGCTATCGCCCGGGCGGTACCAACACCGCCGCCGGACGGTACTTCGAGATTACGCGCATACACCTGTTGCTCGTCCAAAGCGATCGCCTGGCCTGGGTTTGTCATGAGGGCGCGGTGGATGTTCGAGCGGGGATTCAGCGCGTCCCGTATCAACCACAGCGGGTAGCCACGCAGCATGTCGATCGGCCCTGGAGGCGCCAAGGTGGCGAGGCGCGACGTCGGGATCGTTTCGGGCAGGCGGATGTAGACGTCGAGGCCGAGCGGTGTCGCGATCTCGTCTTGAAAGAACTGTCCGAGGCTTCGATGCCGCGGATCGACGCGCCGCAGCAGCTCGCCCTCGTAAAACCCGAGCGTGAGGGCGTGATAGGCCTGACGCGTGCCGGTCTCCCACGCAGGCTTCTGACGGGCGAGGACGACTGCGAGACGATCCAGATCCGCGACGACGCTCCGATCGACGGGCTCATCGAACGCGAACAGCCCCGCCTGGTGGGCGAGCAGTTGGCGAACGGTGATCTTCTCTTTCCCGTGCTGCGCAAACTCGGGCCAGTACGTGGCGACCCGCTCTTCGTAGTCGAGCCAGCCGCACGAGTGGGCGATGGCCAGAGTCATCGCGGACAGGCCCTTGGTGGCCGAGTACACGAGCACCATGGTGTCCCGCTCCCATGGCTCGCCCGTCCGCTTGTTCCGGATCCCGCCCCAGAGGTCGACGACCTTCTCGCCGTGAACGTAGGCGCAGCAGGCGCCGCCGAGTTCGTGGCGTCGAGCGAAGTTGTCGGCAAACGCCTCGCGCACCGCCTCAAAGCCGCGACTGATATGTCCCTCTACCGAGTGTGATGCGACCGCAACCATGATTCCCTCCCGGTCGCCACACGGCGGCCTTCAGAATTGCCCGTCATGCAGCATCCTTGTCTGCCGTCGGCGAGCGATCGGCCGGCATGAGCGTGTCCGGCCGCGTTGACTCGGCGCGGCGCCTGATGCCAAGCAGCTGTTTCCGCTGCATGATGAAGTGGACGACGCGGACGACGAGTCTCGTCAACGACCGCGGCAAACCGTGGAATCGGTAGCCCGGGCCGCCACGGACGCGCACGAGAAGTCGCGTCACGCCGGGCGCCACTTCATCGAGCACTAACGTCCACGTCACCTCTGGCGTGCCGTTCACCGCCAGCCAGCCAAGCGTCAACACCCGCTCGTGTTCGATCGCCAGCAGGGTGAATCCCTCCGTCGCGCCGGGCAGCGCAGGAAAGATCGTGCCGACGGTCGGATGCTGCAGTTCTGGCACGATGTGCGCCGCGCTCGGCTGCCGGCCGTTGTCGAGCCAGTCGTAGCTGTACCAGCCGCCGCGGCTGCCCGCTCCCATCTGGATCAGCCAAGGCCACACGTCACGCGGCGCGCGTCGAATCGTCACCCCGTGCGTCAGCGTGTCGAAGGCTTGTAGAATCCGCTCGTCGCCCGGCAGTGCCCGTGCGCGTTCGTCAGTGGTGGCGCGGACCGACCGCCAGAGTCGCCGGGAACGGAGCGGGACGACCGCCGCGCGTTCGGCGCGCCGGCGAACCGCCCGCAATAACTGCCACGTGACAAACGCTCCCATCGGCTGGATCACACTCCAGTACCGTGCGAACTTGCGCTCCGCGAGTGGCGACAGCGCACGTGTCGCGTGCTCCAGGACCAGCCAGTGCTCACCCGGGCGGCCGGTCGGCGCCACGCGCACGCTCATGAATAGCTTTTCGTGGTCGGGATCGTCGAACGCCTCGAACGCCGCTCGGTTGACGAATCGCTGTGGCGCTTGATGCACGCGGTGCAGCTGAGCGGCCGATCCGGTGATCACCTCCCGCGGCGTATCGTCGCGCAAGATGAGCGTGCCGCCCTCGATGAGCGTGTTCATGAACGGCCGACTCGAGTCGGCGACCGGCATGTGGCCAGCCAGCCGCGAAGGGAGGTAGCGCAGCTCACCGAGCAGCCAGGCGAACTTCATGTCGCGCAGCGTCACCTCATGAAGCGCCTGGAAGGTGGTCTCCGGCGACGCCTTGACGACGACGGCAATACGGTCCCAGAACTTGGCGCCGCGCGCGGTGCCTTCGAATGCCAGAGACGAAGGAACAGGCGAGCGACGCGTCATGAGCACACCTCCTGCGGCTGCCTATGGGAACGCATGAACCTTGCCGCTTGTCGGCCATGGCTGGCGGGCCGTTTCAGGCGGTCGCGCCGAAATCCCGTCGGTGTCAGTGGGGAAAAGTACCGGTTGAGTGCTGACTTTTCGGCAGGTGCGACGTCGTCGACGTCCGAGGCGGCGTAAACCAGCCGCTCCAGCGCGTGCGGCAGCACGCCCTCTCGCTTCGACTTGGCATCTGGTCTGCTCTCTCGTACCGGTGGAGGCGTAGCCCCATGCAACTGCCGTTCACGAAGGAGCAGTTTTTCGATCTACTTGCCGCCTACAACGTGGGGTTGTGGCCGGCCCTCCTCACGCTGTGGATCGCGTCAGTTCTGGTCAGCGGACTGCTGCTCTCGTCGCGCCGGCCGTCCGATCGGTGGATCAGTGCCCTCCTCGCCGCGCACTGGGCCTGGTCCGCGCTGGCGTATCACGTGGGGTTCTTTACCCGCATCAACCAGGCCGCCTGGGTGTTCGCGGCGCTGTTCCTTCTGCAGGCCGCGCTGTTCTTCTGGGCGGGAGTCGTCCACGGGCGCTTGTCGTTTGCCCCCTGGCGCAACGCCTGGGCGCCGGTGGCATGGGGGCTCGTCGCGTACTCGCTCGTATATCCGGCGATCAACGCGGCTCAACATCTGAGTGTGGTGAGAATTCCAACCTTCGGAGTGCCGTGCCCGACGATGATTTTCACGGCCGGCATGTTGATGCTCGCCACGCCGCGTTCGTGGCGCCTGTCGATCGTTCCTGTGATCTGGTCTCTCATCGGAGGATCCGCGGCGTTCCTCCTGGGTGTACACGCCGATTACGCCCTCCCGCTCGCAGGCATTGCATTGACGATCTTCTCGACCCAGAGGATCAGCGGCAACTGGGGATCGCGAAACGCGTCGAGTCGGTCTCGGCCGGTGACAGAGACATATCAAGAGAATAGGGGCGCGGCATGAACCAGACGTCACACCTCCGAGCGAGCGCGAGATGGTTAGCGGCCGGCGTTGGAGTGATCGCGGCCGCGTATGGCGCGTATGTCGGCATCACGTGGTTGCGCTACGGCGACGCGGCACCGCCGAGTCCTGAGGAACAGGATCCGCTGCTCGATCGATTCATGCCGTCGTATGACGTTGCTGAACGTCATCATGTGCGCGTCGCCGCGCCGGCCGCAGTGACGCTCGCCGCCGCGCAGGAGATGGATCTGCTTCACTCGCCGTCTGTGCGCGCGATTATCAAAGCACGCGAGCTGATCCTCGGGGCCAAGCCTGATGACCGGCGTCGGCCAAGGGGACTCGTGGCCGAAGTCCAGTCGCTGGGATGGGGCGTCCTCGCAGAAGTTCCCGGCCGCGAGATTGTCGTGGGCGGGGTCACGAAACCGTGGGAGGCGAACCCAACGTTCCGGGCGCTGCCGCCCGACGAGTTTCAGGGGTTCAGCGAGGCCGACTACGTCAAGATCGTTTGGACGCTTCGCGCGGACCCGGTTGGCACGGCTGAATCATTCTTCCGCACCGAAACGCGTGTCAGGACCACCGACCCCGCCGCGCGCGCAAAGTTCCGGCGGTACTGGTCCTTCCTGTCGCCCGGCATCATCTTGATTCGATGGATCTCGCTCGGGCCTTTGAAAGCGGAAGCCGAGCGCCGTGCCCGCGCGGAAGGCTCGTCAACCCACACTGAGAGGCTATCTGAACTGCGGTCAAGATGAAGCCAACATGCTAGACCGGATGCGTGTGGCCCGACGGCTGAGCACTGTACTGCTCGCGGTCATGTTGATTCAGGCGCTCACGGGACTGGCCTTTCAGGCCGCGTACCGCGACGTTGAGTGGATTAGAACCACCTGGTTCGGAAACGACTGGGTGACGCTCGTCGTCGCTGCACCTCTGTTGTTGATGGGACTGCGCCGCACCGCTGTCGGATCTGTACAAGGATTGCTGTTGTGGCTCGGCCTGATCGGGTTCGCGCTCTATAACTACGCGTTCTACCTGTTCGGTGCTGCCCTGAATGCCTTCTTGCCGTTCTACGTCGTGGCAGTCGTGCTTGCGGCGACCGTACTCATCCTCGCTCTATCGCAGGTCGACGCGATTCGATTCGCTCACAGTGTTCGGCCGACAGCCCCGGTCCGACTTCTTGGCGGTTCTCTAGTGTTCATCGCAGTGGGTTTGGCGTCGGCGTGGATTGCCATGTGGGCGGCATACGTGTTCGCGGGGCGACCGACGCCCGTCGAACCCGAGGCGTTCAAGCTGGTCGCTGCACTCGACTTGTCGCTGATCGTGCCCGCACTTGGCATCGGAGGCGTTCTGCTCTGGCGACGAAGGCCGTGGGGGTTGGTCATTTCAGCCATCGCGAGTGTCCAGGCTGCGCTCTACCTGTTGGTGCTGTCGGTCAACTCAGTTGTGTCCATACATCGCGGCCTTACGAACGCTCCCGGCGAGCTGCCAATCTGGGGAACGCTGACCTTAATCACGGGGACTGTGGCACTCGGACTGTTCGCAAGTGTTCGATCGGAACACGCCGCATTTGTTAAGAGATGACGGATGCAATCACCGCCCCGAGCTCGCCGGCGGTCCGACCGCCGCATCGGGGGGAAGCCGTGAGTCCTGCTAGTGCCCAAGAGCCAGGAGGAGGATGAGCAGCCCGCCGATCGCGGTCGCAGGCTGCATCCATGATACGTATCCGATGATGGCCACCTGTACCCCGATCCAGACGAGAACGACCGTGCCGGCCGTCAACGCACTGGTGCGGGCGATCCGTGAGCGCACAAAAACAGCAACGGCGGCGACGAGGAATGATCCGCCAACGACGACCAAGAGAATCACGCTCGGAACCGTGTAATCACTGAATGGACTTCCCTCGAGCCACTCAGTAGGGACACCTTCTGCACCAGACAGTCCATAGTAGCCGCCACCGAAGGCATTCAAGGCTCCGAAGGCGAGGAGTCCTCCGAGCACGTAGCGGATTGTCGACGACTGAGAGCTGCTGACCATCGAGATGTCCTCGCTCAGTGCGCTCGGCGGCGAGCTGATTCAGCATGGTGCATGTATGTTGACCGGCAGCGCCACTTCGCGAAACGCTCGAAGCGGTACGCGATCTCGAGCCCGCCGTCGCCCTGGTACGCGAGCTGGGGATCGTGCCGAACGCGGACACGACCTTCACACGGCGAACCTTCTTCGCGAGCTCCTCAGTACCGGACAACGTGTGGCCAATGACCAAAGCGGTCTTCGTTCATCGCACGGTAGCCATCGGTGACACCGTCGACAATCGTGACACGATCGAACACACGGTCCGGGTGAATCCGCCTCGAAGTGTTGGCGAGGGCTATACTGAAAACGCCCGTAAGTGATCGCAGCAGACTAGGAGGTCTTACACAATTCGCCGTGGCCTGACCGCAAGTGATTGATTCTAAAAGGAGAGATGGCCGAGTGGTTGAAGGCGCTCGCCTGGAAAACGAATCCGGCGACGCTCACCGAGCGATACGGAAACATCTCTTCGCGCAATGGATTCAACGACTTCCCGCCGCAGAATGCTTCCCGATGTGAACCCGTAAACGTCGCTGTTTGTCGGCGGTTTCGGGGTGACCTTACACAGTTTCTACACAGTTCCGCCGACCAATTACAGCAGCGCACGTGGAAGCGCACCACCGAGTACGCAGTGCGCGGCCCGGATCCTTCCTCCGTCAGCGTTTCAGCGCTCATCGAGACATTGCGCCTCTAGAGGGCGAGCGTTCGGGTGCGCGGGCACTGGGACCACATTTTGCTCTTGCATTCAATATGGATACTACTATAGTATCCATAAATGGCTTCCGTAAACACTCAATTTTCGATCGCCGTCCACGTACTGGCGGCAATCGCACATCACGAGGGAGTTTTCACGTCGGAAATTCTCGCAGGCAGCGTGAACGCGAACCCGGTGTTCGTCAAGAGAATCCTCGTTAAACTCTCGAAGGCGAAGCTGGCGAAGACGACTGTTGGTAGGTCGGGTGGTTATGGCCTGGCACGAAGCCCAAAGAGTATTTCCCTCTTAGACATCTACTCTGCGGTCAACCCTCCAGATGCTTTTGCCATCCATGCCTATCCCAAAACGAAGGAGTGTGTCGTGAGCTGTAACATCAAGGAAGTCATGAGCGACGTGCTGGTTGGCACTCAGGAGGCCGTCCGTAGGGATCTGAGGCAGACGACATTGGCGGACGTGGTGTCGAAAATCAGGGCCAGGTCCGGTTAGCTTTTTTTGCTCAAAATAGATACTTTTATCGTAACTCATATTCACTGAAAGGAACACGAGATGACTAGACTGAATGGAAAGACCCCTGTGATCACCGGCGGAGCCGCAGCAAAGCGGGGCATGGATGCGCCCACCGCCGTTCTCATCGGGGTGACCGGAGGACTTGGTCACGCCCTGGCCAGACTCCTCGCGGCCGAGGGCTTCCGGATGGTGCTCGCGGCGCGGCGCGAGTACGACGCCGCGGCGCTGACCGGCCGGAGCGACGGTTCAGCGATTTACCTGCGCGCGGACGTCACCGATCCGGCGAGCCTCGAGAAGCTGGCGGCGGCGGCCTTCGAGCACCTCGGCCGGATCGATGCGGTGGTGAACCTCGCGGGCATCTCGCCGCGCAAGTCCATCGAGGACTACACGCCGGCCGACGTCGACGCGCTGCTCGCGGTCAACGTGAAGGGGCCCATCTTCGTGACCCAGGCATTCCTGCCGGGGCTGCGCAAGCAAGCCGGCGGCGGCGTGGTCGTCCACCTCGGCGGCGCCATGGACGGCCGGGTGGCGCTGCCGTTCATGAGCGCCTACGCGGCGACCCGCGGCGCGCTGGCGAGCTACGTGCAAGGCGCCAATCGCGAGCTGGCCGGGACCGACGTGGTGCTTTCGTTCTTCGGGCCTGTACCCTCCAACACCGAGTCGGAGTCCCCATATTTCGACATGTGGCGCAAGATGGGCGTCGCCCTCTGCGAGCCCGACGTGGTCGCGCGCGAGATCCTCGCCACCATCCGCCAGCGACGTCGCGCCCACATCATGGGCGGAGGGCTGCTCAGGATGCTCACGCTCGCGAACGCCGTGTCGCCGTCCGCTGCCGACGCGATCGGTCTGCGGCGGTTCGCGAAGCTCATCCAGCAGCATCGTCCAAGATGATCTCCGCTCGGGGCAGTAACGAGAGGCATCGAAGCGAAGAGATGAGCGATCATTTCGACAACGGGCGATTCTTCAACCCGAACGGCGCAAACGGACAGCCGGCCTGGAAGGCGCCGCGCATGCTGTTCGAGCGTGGCATGCCATGGCCGGCGCAGGTGCCAGTCGTGCAGCGGACCTCGCTTCCGCCGACGAGCGGCGACGAGATCGTCATCACCTTCATTGGTCACGCAACCTTTCTGATTCAGACGAGCGCCGGCAACATCATCACCGACCCGGTCTTCGCGGAGCGCGCCGGGCCGTTCGGGCGGACAGGGCCACGGCGCGTGCGTCAGCCTGGCATTCGCTTCGACCATCTGCCTCAGATTGCTTACGTACTCCTGAGTCACAATCACTACGACCACTGCGATCTGGAAGCGCTGCGGGCGTTACAGCACCGCGATCATCCGCGGATCGTGACACTGCTGGGCAACGCGACGCTGCTGCGATCGGCCGGCGTGACGCGAATCGCCGAACTCGACTGGTGGCAGCGCATGCCAGCCGAAATGTCGGCCATGCTCGGTGCGCAGACGCTCGACCCGGCCGTCACCCCTGGACGCGAGATAGAGATCACTGCGACCCAGGCGCAGCACTTTTCCGCCCGCACGCCCTTCGATCGCAATCGCGCGTTACGGGGCGGCTTCATGATCACGATCGACGCGCAGCAGATC
>Ga0210380_10000250_pt1 | contig 27016 bp, 16 predicted proteins | sample PLM4_5_coexredo_FD_155476 | JGI IMG/M metagenome (GOLD analysis project Ga0210380, IMG submission 155476) | Groundwater sediment microbial communities from an aquifer in East River, Colorado, USA - PLM4_5_coex redo | ecosystem: Environmental > Terrestrial > Soil > Riparian zone | place: USA... | reverse complement strand
GGGCCACGCCCTGGAGGGACTGCACCTTCTTCCCGATCATCAACCCGGCGTCCGACTCGCGCAGGATGAGCGGGAACCCGTTGATCTCGATGTCGTAGGGCCACGGGCGGCGGCGGGAGTGGACGGTGACCGGTCCGCTGACGCGGGCGGGGTCGGTGCGCGTCAGCCGCGGCGTGATCGCTGGCATCAGGGGGTATTACTCAACGGGTTGTCCGGCCACAGCCTGGAGGACACGGACAGCACCGGCTCGTGGCGCGGCGGGTCGAAGTGCTGCGTGGACACGCGGGTGAACTCCGCCGCCGCCTCCGCCTGCTTGGGCCACAGGTCCAACTGCGACAGGGCCGCCAGCCGGGGCCGGACGCTGCGCCAGCACTCGATGTGCCCCGCCGCGGCGGGGTAGTCCAGGGGGATCGGGAAGCGGTCCTCGTCGTCCCACGGCTCGTTGACCGTCCCGGCGCGCACCCCCCAGTCGTCCACCCCGGCGACCACTCCCGGGTCTCCGTACGGGAACAGGACGCTATCCCAGGTGTGATTCGCGGCGAGGTCGTCCCAGGTGTGGAAGGCCACCCGGTCCCAGGTGCCCAGGAGCGGCCCGCCGCCGGGAAGCGCGTGCGGCGGGGCGAGCCACACCATGGCCGTCGCCGGGCGGCGGTTGACCACGTAGGACTTCCCGTAGGCGTACTCGCGCAGGACCAGGAACAGCCCCCCACCATACGACTCCACCCGCCAGGCCACCGCCGGGGCGCCGCCGGAGAGGGATACCCCGTAGACTTGATCGCGTGACCTGATCCACGGCGCCCGCTCGGTCAGGTCGATGGTGTCGAAGGCCCCGCCGACCGTCCCGTCCACGGTCAGCCGGTGCACCACGTAGCAGCGCCGCAGTCCGGCCAGAACAGCGGGGCGCAACTCCTGCTCCGGGTCCAGGTGGTGCAGTTCGATCTCCTCGCCGTCGTAGACGGGGTGGTCGTAGGGCCAGTCCACCTCGACCAGGCCCTCCTGCGGGCGGTAGGCCCGAACCGCCCGCACCCGGTCTCCGGGCGACCATGGGCGCTCCGGGTCTGGAGCGGTGGTGGGGAAGCGCGTCCCGTCCGCCAGCCGCCCTCGGCGCAACACGAACAGGTCCTCGATCCCGCCAAGGTCGATGGTGGATCGGATCGCCGGGACGGCGATGGTTGTGGCGTCACTCTCTGTCGGGGCCTGGTTCCGTGCCACGCGCAGGAAGAACGGCCCCACCCGGCGAGCCACTTCCTGCTCGATCTCGCGCAAGGACACCGTATCGGGGGCGACGGGCAGGCCCGGGGTGAGGTCCGGCTCCGGGGGGAGCGTCAGAATCATACTCACGGCAGTTTGGCCTTCAACAGTTCGATCTCGGCCAGCGCGTGCTGGAGGGCACAGGCGACCACGGCGAGGTCACTGCTGGGGCTGGCGCTCTCCCGGTCGGGCTGCCCGAACAGGTCGTGGACCTTGTGGTCGGGCGACCGCAAGACGTACCCCTTTTGGCTGCGCTCGCTGACGGACTCGACCAGATACCTCGCCGTCCGCTCGTCGGTCTCTCGCTCATCATCGGACTCGATCTGCGCCACCGCGGGCTTGTAGCGGTACGACAGCCAGTCCGTCTCCGTTACCGCGGCGGCGCAGGCCGCCGGGTCGAGCGGGGTGAAGTCCTCCTTCGCCTCGTAGGTGGAGGTCTGGATCGTCCCGTTGCCCGCGTAGACCACGTTCCAGCGTTGCGAGGCGGAGCCGAGCGAGGCGGCGTTGTCGAACCCGGCGACGGGACGGAAGTACATCATCGGGCCGGAGAAGCCCTTGATCTCCATCCCGTTCGTGGACCCGTCGCCCGCAAGCCCCTGGTCGCCGCGGGCGATTCCGTAGGCGACCTGCCCCGCGTCCTGGACGACGGTGACGGTGCCGGTGGCGGCCACCGCCAGTCGGGTGACCCAGCCCACGGCGGTGTCGGCCGCGGCCGACCCGGTGTGCTGGTACGAGAGCGTGGCCCCGAGGAGGTACAGTCGGGAGGCGGCGTCGGCGCCGATCAGGCGGAAGCTGGTGCCGTCGAAGTAGGCGTTGTACGACAGGTAGGCGTCGGTGCCGCCGCTGACGAGGTGCATCCGAGGACCGATCTGGCAGGACGTGACGCCGCCAGCCCACGGCTTCGCCACGCTCGGGTTGAACGCCAGCGACCCCGGCCCGGTGCGCTGGAGGGCGATGTCGAGCACCGTCGCGCCGCCCGGGCCGAACCACAGCCCGTTGTCGGCCAGTTGGCTGCGGGGCTGGGTGTCCGCCGTTAGTTTGACGGCGACGACCGGGGTGGTTTTGCTGACCACCAGGTCGCCTGTGAGCGTTCCGCCGGTCAGGGGCAGAAAGCTGCCCACGGCGACCGGGGCGCCGTTGAAGGTCAGGGCGTTGGTCGCGTCCACCACCAGGGCCAGGTCGGCGGTGTTGCCCGCGTTGCGCCACGCGAGGGCCTGGTTGTTGGGGAGGCGCACCGCCCCGGAGGCCGCCGGGGTCGTGCCCAGCTGGAAGGCGGTTCCGCTGTACGCCAGCCGGTCGCTCGCGTCTACACCGAGCGTGAAGGTGCCGTTGTCCGCCGCGTTCCGCCACGCGAGGAGGGCGGTGTTCCGCATCCGGACCGTGCCCGTGGAGGGCATCAGGGTCGTCCCGAGCCGCAGCGTCCCGGTGTTGCTGATCGTGTAGTTGGTGGAGTAGGTGTCGGCCCAGAAGCTGCCCGAGCTGCCGAGGTTGTAGCTGTTCGTGGTGTCGGGCACCCACGAACCGATGACCTGGAATTGGGTCGAGCTGGCGCGGAAGATCGCCTTATCGACCGCCGAGGCGCCGCCGGCCCCCCACTCCAGCCGGCCGTTCGCGTCCGACCGGAACCGGGGCTGCGTATCCGCCGCCAGCTTCGCCTGGAGGACGTTCGTAGTCGCCGCCGCCCCCTGAAGAATGAGGGCGCCGGTCATCGTGTCCCCGGCTTCGTCCACGAACGCGCCGCCACCCGCCGCGGGCGTCTGCCAGGCCGTGGCGTAGTCGGTCGCGCTCGTCTTGGTCAGCACCTGGCTGGTGGTGCCGCCTGCTGGCACACCCGGTCCCGCCGGGCCTTGCGCTCCCGTCGCCCCGGCCGTACCAGCAGGCCCCTGGATACCCTGCGCCCCGGGGTCCCCCGTATCACCTTTCGGACCAGTCGATCCCGGAGCACCGTCCGCACCGGCTGGGCCAGCCGGGCCTTGCGGTCCGGGCACCGTAGAGGCGGCCCCGGCAGGCCCCTGGATACCCTGTGGCCCAGCGACTCCTGGAGCGCCGTCCTCGCCCGCTGGTCCTACCGGCCCCGGCTCGCCCGGCTCGCCAGGCGGCCCTGGGGGTCCAGTCGGTCCCGGGGTGCCGCCCCCACCGGTCCCCACGTCTGCCGTGAACTGGACATCGAGCGTCTGCCGAACCGCTGGGTAGCCGGGGAGCCAGGCGGACACGACGAGGCGCACCGGCGCCGCCGCCCAGACCTGGATCAGCCCGTTCGCGTCGGCCCGCTGCGGGAACAGCAGCGGAGTCGGCGCGTCCGGCGCGTCGTACAGGGCGCCCCTGTAGAGGACGGCCCCGCCGTGAGCGGAGTCGTAGGGGAGCCACTCCGCGAAGGCGGCGGGGCACAGCACGCCGCGGCGGTTGACCTGCACCGGCACCGAACCGTAGGCGCCCCAGGTCGTCGGCGCCGCGAGCGTGGCCGACATCTACTTCTTCGGGGCGGACTTCGCCGCAGCGCGCTCGTTGGCCGCCCCGGCCTCCTCCACGGTCTGCGACGGCATCGTGGTGGTGGTCTGCGGCTTGCCCGCGGCCTCCTGGGCGGCGGCGGTCTGCTCCGCCTGCTCAGACTCGATCTGCTCGCGCATCTGCTTCTGGAGGTCCTTGTTGGCCTTCCAGAGCTTCTCGTCTACGCCCTCGGGGGCCTTTTCCTCAGACATCTTCTTCTCCTACGGGTGGCGGCCAGCCAACCACTTGGTGCCGTTCCAGTAAATCTCGGAGGCGTCACGGCAGACGATGTAGTTCGTGGCGGGCCAGTTGGTGGCGGGGTTCGTCGCCGGGGGCGCGGCGAGCAGGTTGTACGGAGCGGTGACCCCGGACGGTATCCAGGCTCCGGGGATGCCGCTTGAGGCCCCGGTGGCCTTGGCGACCTCCCCGTTGGGCGGGTTGTTGATGCCCCCGCTCGCTGGCGGGGCGGCGTAGGCGGGGACGGATACGGTCTGCCCGGGAGGGTACTTCGGCGGGGTGACGAACGAGGGGTTCTGGTCGGAGAACTCCGCGTTGTTCCGCAAGGCCACCACCACCGGGACCGGCGTCAGCGGCACCATCAGGGCGTAGGTGACGATCATGAAGGAGGTGTCCAGCACCCCCGTGGTGGGAGCGACGTACCGCTCCGGCGTGCCGGAGGAGGCCGCGATCCCTGAGACGGTGGTATTTGGCATGACCTACTTCGCCTTCTTGGTCTTGCTGTAGCCCTTGGCGGGCTTATGGGCGTAGTCCCCAACCTGGTCGTCGGTCATGGACGGGAGCGAGGGTTTCCCCCCGCTCCGCCGCCGGTTGAGTTCCGCCCCCATCATGCGCTGCTGCTTCGCACTCTTAGCGGGCATCGCGGACTCCTTCCCGCTCGGCTCAGGGGATCGGGACCTGGAGGAGGACGCCGAACGGGTAGCGGTTGGCCTCCGACGCCTGGGTGCGGGACACCGGGTTGGGCACCTGCCAGGCGTAGCGGCAGACCACGCGCATCGCCACGAGGTCCTGCTGCGAGAGGTTGTAGATGATCGCCCCGGTGTTGTCCTGGATCACGGACTGGTCGAGCATCTTGAAGGTCATGTCCTGGCGCACGCCCAGGATGCCCTGCGAGAAGTCGCCGGTGATCGCCTCGGCCTGGGTGGCCGCGCCGCCGGTGGAGGTGGCGAACCCGGAGAGGCCCGCGTAGGAGACGTAGGCCGGCTCCCCGAACAGCATCCCGGCGCGGATGCCGCCGTCCGCCGTCTTGCCGCGGCGGGTCAGGGCCAGGGCGTCGTTGTTGGCGACGCCGTAGTTGGACGGCCCCTCGGGCAGGAACAGGAAGTCCTTGTTCGCGTCACGCAGGCCGCGCAGGCGTCCCTTGAACTGCGGGCGCAGCCACCACCCGGTGGGGGAGTAGCCGTCCACCTCGACGGAGAGCAGGACGTTGTTCAGGTCCTCGGCCACGTCCAGGGCGGTGGACGTACCGGCCACCACGCTGTTGCCAGCGGCGATGGCGGCGGGCACCACCGCGGCGGGCCAGGAGGCGGGCTTGCCGACCCCGAAGAAGATGGCCTCGTCAAGGGCGATGGCGATGGCCTCCTCCAGCAGGGGCCGGATCTCGTCCCAGAGGTCGTAGTCGGTGTCGTCCAGCAGCTTCTCGGGGATGGGGACGATGACCGCCAGTTCCTCGGCGATGAGCCACTTGTTGGCCCACTGCACCGCCGTGGTCTGCTTGAGGCCGGTGTCCCCGGCCACCCAGTAGGCGCTGGGCAGGGCCGACACCACGGGCATGCGCTGCTGCATGCGCGACATGGTGCGGTGGGGGAACAACTGCATGGCCGCGGACTTGTTCAGGATTCCCTTGTAGATCTCGCGGGAGAAGTCCTCGGGAATCAGCGCGCCGTACCCGGTGCTGGGAACCGAGACCGATTCCTGCCGGGTGACGATGCTGTTGTAGGGCATGGGTCTACTCCTAGACGGCGCTAACGGCTACTTCGACTTGTGCTTGCCGAGGCTGGCCCGCATCCAGTCGTTCATGTCCCAGTCGTCGCCCCCGCCCGCGGCGTTGCCGTTCCCCAGGACGTGCTCCGGCTCGTCGTCCGCACCGCGGATCTCGTGCAGGATCTCGTCGCGGAACTGCTTCGACCGGCGGAGGCCGCTCCGGGCCTCGTCCCGCCCCTTCTTCAGGCCCTCATCGTAGGCCGCCTTGCGGAAGGCCTTGAGGCCCTCCTCGACCAGCAGCTTCCGCTGGGGGATGCCGTGGACCTCAGCCGCCTTGGAGAGGATCGCGTTGCGCGTCTTCTCCTCCAGGGAGTTCATCAGCGGCTGGAGCGCCGCGGCGTCGTAGTCCTGGGCCAGTTGCCGCATGGACGCGGCGACGGTGTTCTGGGCCAGGGACTGCTGCGCCTGCTGCTCCTTGTACCGGGCGTACTCGGTGGGGTTCTCCCGCCGGAGTCGCTCCTCGATCTGCACCTCCGCCCGCTGACGCCGGACCTTCTCGCGGCGGTCCACCTCGGCCTGGACTTTGCGCTCGAACGCCCCGTCATCTCCCTCCCGAGGAGACGCCTTGGCTTCCGGCTTACCGTCAGGCTGAGTGTCAGTTGGCTCCGCATCCTCCTCGGATGGCTTGTCCTCGGACTTGGCCTTCCGGCCACGGCGCAGTTCGGCGTTCGCCTCGGCCCACTCCTCGCTCCGTTTGGCCGTGTCGAGGGGTCGGGAGTAGATCAACCCCTGAGCGGTCTCGCGAAACCACGAGTTTCCCTCGGACTTCTCGCCGTCTGCTGGCCCGTCGCCTTCCGGTGTCGAAGGGGCCTGCTCTTCGGCCGGTGCGGGTGCTGGTGCTTCCTGAGTCTCGACTTCTTCGGGCATGGGACGGCCTTATCTTACCCCCGGCCCTGACCGGCGCCGGGTCGGCTGCTGAAATCGGGCTGCGGCGGGGGGAGCGCGGGTAGGCTCCCGTTGGTTCCGGCCATGGCGAACTGGCCGATGTCGATGGGCTGGGGCATGAAGTTGGTGTTGGTCTCGGGCATCTGCTGAGGGTTCGCCAGGGCGTCGCTGACCACCCCGGTGGCCTGCTGCTGCAATCCGGTCATCTGGCCGCCGCTCATCACCTGACCGGGGTCACCGATCTGACCCTGGGCACCGGCGATGGACGCGGCGTACGGGCTGATGCCCTTGAGCATCTCCGCGACGTGGCGGCGGGCGAAGTCGTCCATGGACTCGCTGACCTGCAAGGTGCTGTTGGGGTTGGGCGTGTACTTGCCCTGCAACGCATCACCGAGTTGGCCCTGGAAGGACTGGTTCCACCCCGCCGGGGCGGTCTGGTTGAGGATGGTGGAGTAGGCGTTCGCCGCGGTGCCGTAGGCGGCGTTGCTCAGGGTGCCGACGCCCCGCTCGTGCTCTGCCTGCTGCCCGGCCCGCTGGGTGATGGCGTTCTGGGTGTTGAGTTTGTACTGCTCGGTCTCCCGCTGCTGCTGCAAGATGGCGAGGGGGGCCTCGACGTTGGTCTTGTACCACTGCGCCCACCGCTCCTTGCCCTGGTCGAAGGTCAGCTTCCCCGACTCGATCTGGGCGGTGAGCAGGTTGCGCTGCTGGTCCACCGCCGCCGCCAGCGCCGTGGTCACGCGCTGGGTGAGGGTGGTCATCGCCGTGGTGGTCAGTTGGGTCTGGGAGTTGATCCCGGCCACGCCCAGGGAGGTGGCGGCGCCCACGTCCGCGCCGTAGCGGGAGGCGTCGGCCGCGGTCTGGGCGTTGGCGCGTGACGCATCGGAGGCGTAGCGCGACGAACCGGCGGCCACGTCGGAACTGTAGCGCGAGGCGTTGGCGGCGATCTCCGCGCCCGACTCCTCCGGGTTGGGGTTGGGGATCTGCTGGATCTCCATCTGCCCGGTCTGCGGATTCTTCCGGTAGACGGTGATGTACTTGGAGGAGGGGGAGGTGCCGGGCAGGATGGTGCCGCTCTCCTTATCCGCCTGCGCCGTGCGCCGCTCCTCGATGTTGGCGAGCGTCGGCCCCATCCGCTGGAAGGTGGCGATGGCGGTGTTGAGGGCGTTCTGGGCGTCTGGGTCCTGCGGGTCAATCGCCAGCTTGGCCTGGGCCGCGTCGATCTGGGCCAGCAGCGCGTTGGCCTGCTCGACCTGCGCCCGGTCGGTGCCGGAGTAGAGCGAGGGGTCGGTCCACCCGGCGGGGCGCTTGTTGGGGTCGGCGGCGGCGCGGGCGGGGCTGGGTCCGGTGGACTGCCCGGGTCCGGCCTGGTCTCGCGCCTCCTGCCCGGCGATGCCCATGATGAAGTCGGTGTCCCGGCGTCCGCCGCCGCCCGGGCCTCCTGGAGGTCCACCCGTTGAGGGCATCGTCGGGGGCGTGCGGCCTCCTGGGTTGGTCGGTCCGGAGTAGGCGGGAGGGTTGCGGTAGCCGCCGGTCATACCGGGGGCGACATCGTTGGTGCCGGTCGCGGCGATGGCGGCTCCGACTGGAGACGCCGCCCGCATGAGGCCGATCATGAAGTCCTGGAGTCCGGCGGGGCCGCCCCGCTGGAAGGCCTCCTGGAGGTCGGCCACGTTGACCTGGACGGTCTGGTTCCCGGCCTGGTTGGTCGGGCCGCGGTACGGACTGGTGCTCTGGTTCCCGAGGTTCGGCCCCTGGAGTTGGGGCATCTGGGGCAGGTCTCGGCCGATCTCCCCGGCGGCGGTGCCGATGTCTACGCCGAGTTCCTGGAGGCGGGACAGCAGCGCGGCCATCGGGTTGGGGCGGTTGCGGTCTCGGTTGCGGTCGCCTCCACCAGGAGGGCCACCAGGCCCACCGGGTCCGCCCGGCAGGTTGGGCGGGCCTCCGAACGGGCCACCGGGCGGCGGCGTCTGCATGATCGACCCTCCAATCCCCTCCGCAAAGCCCATCACCTTGGTGATGTGATTGCGCGTCTCCGCGTTGTTCAGGTTCCCCGCCGGACCGGCGTTGTACTTGCCGACCGCCTGCGCCCAGTCTCCACCGGACTGCTCGGCCAACTGGCCGAGGTATCTGGCCCCGGCGTCGATGGCCTGGGCCGGGTCGAAGGGGTCGATCCCCATGCCCCGGGCGGTGCCGGGCATGAACTGCATCAGGCCCTGCGCCCCGGCGCGGGAGACGGCCCGCGGGTCGCCGCCGGACTCCTGGATCAGCAGCCCGGCGAGGACGTTGACCGGCACCCCGTGGGCGACGGAGGCCCGCATGAGTTCCTGGGCGTAGGGAGCGGCGGCGCCCCAGGCGGCGGCGACGGGGTTGCCCGCCGTGGCCTTGCCCTTCGCCACCAGGGTGGTCGCTCCGGCCACCAACTCCTTGGCGTCGGGGCGGCCCTGCCACTGCGGGGGCGGGTCGCCGATGCCCACAAGCAGGTTCTTCCAGTATCCGTTCTGGAGGAAGTTATCGACGGTGACGCCCTTGTTCGTGGAGGACACCATCTGCCCGTTGCCGATGTTGATCCCCACGTGCCCAGCCATCCCGTTGGATGGGTCGGGCCGGAAGAACACCAGGTCGCCCACGTCCGCCTCGGCTGGGTCGATGTTCATGTTCAGGGCGTTGCCCGCCACGGCGGCGCTGCGGTAGTTGCCGCTGGTGCCGTAGGCGTTCTCGATGAACCGCTGGCACAGGTTCAGGTAGTCCTGCCGCCCGATCTGGTTCAGCGCCCACTGCGCCGCCTGGGCCTGCTTGATGAGGGTGGCCTCGTTGGTTGCCATCAGCGGCCCCTACCTTCTCTGGCTCGGGCGGCGGTTCTGCATATTGGGCAGGCCGGTGAGGTCGAGCATGTTCCCCCCGGTGCCGAAGTCGGGGATGAGGAACTGGCCGTCGTCGTCGGGGATGCCCAGGCTGGCCTTGTTGGCCTGCTCCTGCATCCACAGCCGGTCCTGGCTCATCGGCCGGTAGCGGGTGGCGAGGCGGTACGCCTCCGGGTCGGTCTTCCGCATCAGGTTGATCGCCCGGCTGCGGCCGATGCGGGCGGAGAGTTCGGAGAGCGTCTCCCGGGCCTGGGCGATCTTCTGGTTCTGCTCCGCGATCTCGTCCGGAGCGCCGCGCACCCCGCGGAAGCGGGCGGTCTGGAGTCTGGCCCGCTCCAACCGCTTCTCCGGGCTGGGGTTCACCCCGGGCGCGCCGAAGGCCGCGTACTCTCCCCGCTGGCCGGAGCGGTTCGCCGCCTGGGTCAGCATCTGCGCCTTGAGGCGCGGGTCGGCGGCCTGGTACTGCGGCGACTCGATCAGGCGCAGCATCTCCTCGCCGGACTCCCGGCCGAAGGCGACCTGCGCCCCGCGGATGCCCTCTCCGGTCTGCCGTGCCCCGGCGAAGTCGAGGCCCCGGGACTGCTCGCCGCGGGTGAAGGTGCGCGGGAACACGTCCGACTCCAGGCCCTCGGAGGGGCGCACGCCGCCCTCCCACGGCAGGGAGCGGCGGGAGGCGGCCACCGTCTCGCGGGCGATGGGGTTGCGCTCGGACGGGGAGGCGTACACGTTGCCGGAGATCCCGCCCAGGGCGGTAACCGGGCTGAGCGGCTGCTCCGATGGCCGCCCGCTGTACGGCGACACCTGGGCCGGGAGCCGCTCGCGCAGCCCTGGGATGCCGGACTGGATGTCCTCCACCGGGTTGGTGGCGAGCCGCTGCTGGGGGTCCATGAGGGTGGCCGCCGTGCGGAGCGCCCCGGCGGCGGGGACGAAGCGGCCCGCGACCTGCCCGGCCACGCGGGAGATGCCCGGCGCGCCTCCGGTGGCGTTGAGCGCCTCCACCAGGTTGATCATGTCGCGGAAGTAGGTGTTGTCCATGACGCCCTTGGCGATCTCGGGCATCACCCGGCTGAGCGTCTCCGCGGTGGACTCCATGTCCTTCCCGTCGAAGGCGTAGGCCTCGTACATGTTCCCCATGACGGTGGCGACAATGCTCACCGGGCCGGGCATCGAGGTGTACTTGACCCAGGTGTGCCCAGCCTCGTCACCGCCGGGGTTGGGGAGGCGGATGGAGTCCGGCCGCCAGATGGGGTCGCCGTGCTCGTCGGTGGCCTCCATCAGGGCCTGCCGGGTGCCCGGGTCCTGGGGGCCGTGGCCGGTGATGTTGCCGCTGATGACGTGGTAGGCGATGAACCCATTGAAGCTGTTCGCCAGGGCGAACTTCTTGGCCGCGTACTTGGCCCCCTCGCCGTCCCCGGCGCGGATGGCCTTGGCGAACTCGGCGCCGTGGATCGGGGCGCTGAACAGGGTGCGCGTCCCCGACTTGATCATCGGCCGCAGGCCGTAGACGAACGGGAACATCAGGTTGGCGAACAGGCCGGTGGCCCGCTCGCCGCCGGTGGCGCCGGGCTTGTTGAGCAGCCCCTTGGCGTCACCGAGTTGCCGCTCCAGCCACCCGGCGTGGCCGCCCTCGTTGACGAACCGCGACTGCTTGAGGGCGGCGTCCACGATCTCCTGCGGCAGGTTGCCCATCATCTCGCGCACGTTGGGGTTCCGCTTCACCCCGGTCTCGTCCACGATCTGCTCGATGCGCCGCCCGCCGGGGAGGATTCCGCTCTCCGCCGCCGTGTGGACCAGGCGGTTGACCTCCCCGAAGTAGTTCCCGGTCTGGAACGCCTCGGAGATGCCGCGGCTGACCTTGTGCATGGGCGACATCAGTTTGGCGAGGCGGTTGGCGCTGTCGGAGCGGATGTGCCCGGCGCCGCGCTCGGCCACGTCGCGCATCTCCCCCGCCGCCTGCATGGGGCCGATGTCCTTGATCCCGCGCAGGGCGTTGACGATGGCGGGGGCCTTGATGCCCTCCCCTAGGGCGGCGATGTCCCCGCTGGTGATCAGGCCGAAGGCGCGTCCCAGGCCCTGGAGTTGCCGACCCGCCCCGGCGTAGTCGCCCCGCAGGAAGGCCTGGAACGGCTCGTTGATCGAGGAGAGCGCGGACTCCAGCACGGACGCCTGCACGAAGCGGGCGGTCGTCAGCACGTTGGAGGTGCCGAACGACATCAGGTCCTGGAGGCCGGTGACGGGGACGCCCGCCAGCTTCTGCTCCTTCTTGAGTTCCTGGTCGAAGATGCCCAGCAGTTGGCGCTTCTTCTCCACCGCCTCCTCGGCGCCCGACCCGGCCTTGCGGGTCGGCGGGCCACTCCCTCTGATGCGGTTGCGGACCGACTCCGCGGCCCGGCGCAGCACGGGGAACGAGTCCGGCGGCCAGGACTCGATCCGCAGCCCCATCCGCTCGTAGGCCCGTTTGGCGGTGGCCTCCAGGTCGCGCAGCGCGGTAGGCGACTTGCCCTGGTTGCGGGCGGCGCGCAGGGCGGCCGTGGCCTCGTCGGCGTCCTTGATCAACTCCTTGGACACCATCTGGAGGGCCTGCTGCTTGGTGATGGTGTCCGCCCCGCCCAGGTAGGACTGGCCGGAGACGTTGGGGTCGAACTTGACGAAGGGGCGCATCTCCTTGTCCACCCCGGCGGCGGTGCGGGCCTCGTCCCAGAACTTGCCCACCGCGGCGCCGTCGTTCAGGTCGAGGTTCATCGCCGCCTTGGTACGGTCGCGGCGGAACCGGTAGCCGCCGAGTTCCTCCAGCCCGGCCAGCAGGTTGGTGCGGTCGGCGTCCTCGTCGCCGGTGCGGCGCAGGATGTCCTCCCACTCCAGCCCCATCGCCGCCAGGGGGCCGTTGGGGCGCTTGCCGCCCACCCGCTGTACGGCGCGCTGGGTGGCGGTGGTGGACACGTCCTGTCCGGCCTGCTCCCCGCGGCGGGCCTTGCGGAACTCCGCCTGCATCCGCTCGTATGCCTTCTCCCGGCCGGTCTTGGCCGCCCGGTTGACCACCTCTCCTGAGCCACCAGCCACCCCGGGCACCACCGGGCCTGGCACGTCCCGCATGGAGCGGAAGGTGCGACCCGACTCGGATGGGGCGATCTCCCCGGCGTAGCGGCCCAGCACCTGACGGATGCCCTGCCAGTAGTTCATCGCCTGCTCGGCGGCGGCGAGCAGGTCCGGGTCGGCGTCGGGATCGGCCGCCATCTTGGCGTGGTCGATCATGGCGTAGTAGGAGGGCCAGTGGGACTGCGCCCAGGCCTCCCGCCCCGCCCGCAGCAGGGCCTCGTTGACCGGCTCGTTGGGCTGCGCCTCCCGGGCGAAGGGGAGGATGAACTCCATCACCCGCTCGGCGGCCTCGCGCGACTCCTTCTCGGTGCGGAAGCCGTGGGACGCGCGGAGTTCCTGCTGCAATTCGGCGATGCCCTGGGCGGCCATCTCCTGCATGCCCTCGGGCTGGTTGGCGAGGACGTTGGCGCCGCCCAGGTTGCGGTCGTCCCTCGGCCCAGCCGGGCGCTTCACCGGGGGCGTGTAGGGGAGCGGATTCGCCGCGTTCGCTGCGTCCATGGCGTCCCCGATAGCCGAGGAGTCGTCGGCGGCGCCCTCCGGCTGGGCCACCCGCAGCACCTGCTCCCAGCGGTTGCCCTCCGGGAGCCGCTCGGTCTGCTCGATGACGTTGCCCGCCCAGGGAGCGCGGTGCGCCACCTCCTCGCCGTACCGCTGCGCGGCCGCCCGGCCAGCGGGCGTCAACTCGTTGACCACCCGCGACAGGTAGTCCGAGGCGCTCTCCGGCGGGGGCAGCACGTCCTCGTCAGGGGTCAGATCGTCCGCGAGTTCGCCACCGGCTTCTCCGGCCATGCCCGCGAAGCGGCCCACTCCACCAGCCTGGTCGGTGAGTGCCGACCACAGGCCGCGGTCGTTGCGCTTGATCTCCTCCAGGAAGTGGTAGAACTCGTGCGCCATCACGTCCGCGAACTCGTCCTTGGTCAGGGGGAGGTTCTCGAACGCGGTGTTCCAGACCAGGATGGGCTTGCCGCCGGTCTGGGCCTCGCGCCGGGTCCGCATCTGGAAGCCGATATTGGGGCTGTCGTTGATGTGGCCGCCCAGGGGCTGGGTGCCGAACAGGCGGTTGGGTCCGCTGGTGTCCAGGCCCAGGTGCTCCGCGATCTGGTTGGCGATGTCTCTGACCTTGTTCCCCTGCGAGGTCGTCGCGTTCCCGTAGACCGCGTTGGCCTGCGCCCTGGCGGGGTCCACGTCGAGGCCCATCCGGCCCTGGGCGGCGAAGATGTCGGCGGCGTGCTCCTCTGCCCGCTCCGTGCCCATCGGCAGGGCGCGGATGAAGTCGATCACCATCGACTTGAGGTCTTTGGACTCGGCCGTCGGATCGCCGGGGCCGAGGAGGGACAGGACCTCCTCCTTGGTCAGGTCCCCGGTGACCAGGTTCCTCACCTCGTCGGGGATGCCCAGCGGAGACACCTTGTCCAGTGCCCCGATGATCCCTGGGACGCGCACCACCTCGCCGGGCTGCGCGTCCTGCGCCATGGCCCGCATGATCGCCCTGATGCGGTTGGCACCCATAGGGTGGGTCTGGAGGTAGTTGACGGGGATCTTCCCCTCCAGCACCCGCTTGTCGATCAGGTCGATCAGGCCGCGGTTGATGGCCCCCAGGGCCACCGGCGACCCGATGGCGCCCAGGGCCAGCCCGGCGACCCCGCCGCTGATCGCCCCGGAGCCGGTCGCCAGGGCGCGCAGGGCGGGATTGTCGTTCTCGTCCGTCGCGGCGTAGGCCCCGGCGCCGCCAGCCGCAGCCCCGGTCACGCCCCCAACGGCGGCCCCGCCGATCATCTGGCTGCGTGCCCGCCGGGCCAGGGCGTTGAACTGGTAGTTCTGCCACGCCGGGTGGATGTTGGGCAGGCGGATCTGCGGCTTGGGCTGCGGCCCCCACTGCGACGGCCACTGTCCGTTGGGCGTAACCGGACCGCCCGCCTCTCGCGTCACGCCCCCCGCGGCCTCGTCGCCGTAGTCGCCTATGATCCCGCCCCGGCGGCCGGTGAGGGAGTTGAACACCGACTCCAGGCGGTCGGGGAAGATCACCGCCACCTGGTGGACGATGGGGTTACCGGCCTCATCCGGCAGCGGGGACCGCATCCCGCCCTTGTGCGTCAGCCCGTCGTAGCCGATGTCGGAGAGCAACTGGTTGACCGCCTTGCGGTCGCCGTTGAAGAACTGCTCCAGGCCCCGGTACACGTCGTTGCCGGTGAAGCCCTGGATGTCCGCGGTGGCCTGCGCCGTCTCGTCGTAGCCGCGGGTGTTCTGCTGGCGGGCCATCTGCTCGCGGTAGATCTTGTTGATGGCGTCGTCCCAGTTGCGCGTCCCTGGTGGCAAGACGCCCGGGGAGTTGTCCATCGTGGGCTGCGCGAGCGCGGCGTTCACGTCGCGCCGCTGGAGGCCCTCCAGGTGGTTCTCGATCTGAGTCCACTCGTCGGACGGCAACGCGCTGTCCGCGTCGAGCAGGCGCAGGTCGGGGGCGACCTCGAAGGGGCGGATGTTGGCCGGGCCGGGAGCGGTCGTACCCACATGGCGCATCCGGTTGATGATGTTGGTCGCCCCGTCCTCATCGCCGTTGAGCGGGTCGGGCGCCATCCAGTCCCCGGTCATCGAACTGGCCGGGTGGTCGGGGTCCTGAATCTTGCTCTCGATGTACGAGTAGATCTCGTCCAGATAGTCGGATGCGGACTGCCCGTCCATCGGCTCCGGAAGGCCCTCGGGGAACACCGCTCGCAGCAGGGCGTTTCCGCGGAGGTGGTCCTCACGGCGACCGATAGTGAACCCGGTGTCCTGCGAGTCGAGCACCTGCCGAATCTCCGGCATCGCATCCGCGGCCTCGACGGGGGTCGCCCCACGCCCGGCGCTGGAGGCGTAGGACGAGGCCAGGCGGGGGTCCTTGGTGCCGTACAGTCCCGGACCGAACAGCGCGTCGGGATCGAACTTCTCCGGGTCGTAGGTGTCGAACACAAAGCCGCCGCCGTGCAGGAAGCGGCCGTGGGTCTCCTCGCGCTCCCCGGCTGTGATCCCCTTGGGGACACCGGAGATGGCGTTGCGGACCTTCCCCACCTTGTCGGGGAAGATGATGTCCACGTCGTGGCCGATAGGCACGCCGTTCCGCATCACCGGGCTGCGGAGGCCGCCCTTATGGCGGATGCCGTCGTAGCCCATCGCGGACAGCAGTTCGTTAACCTTTTCCTTCTTGGCCCCGGTGATGTTCATCAGGCCGCGCCAGTAGTCGAACCCGATGGGGCCGGTGATGCCCTCGCGGACGGCCTCCAGGTCCTCGGCCCGGGTGAGCGTCCCGTTCGCCCGTCCCTCAGCGCCGATCTCCCCGTGAATCGGCAGGTCATCCCAGAGGGTCCGTCCGCTGAAAGCGGGAGACGGTATCTGGCTGGCGGCCGCCTGGATCATCTGCATCTCGTCGTCGGGGATGGGCTTGTTCAGGTCGAGCAGCCGCGTCCCGGCGGGGACGGTGATCTTCCTCACGTTGGGGGCCGCCACCGATCCGTAACGGTCCATCAAGTCGGAGGCGTGGCTGCTGACGTTCGCCCGCAGGCGGGCGAACTGGGCACGCTCCCTGGGCGGCGGGAGGTTGCCGCCGAACTGATTGCCGCGCAGCTTGACCAGTTCGTTGTCGAGCCAGTTGGCGTAGTCCCCGACGTTGTTGATCACCCGGCTGGTGACCTGGCCCTGCGCGTTCTGGGGGTAGATCAGGTAGGCGGGTCCACCGGCCTGACGAGGAGCAATCGCCATCGGGGCGCGTCCCTCGGTCGTGGGGAACGCGGCTGACACCTGCTTGGCGAAGGCCTGCTCCATCGGGTCCTGGGAGTTCCGCATCCCGCTGACCATCCGCCAGGTCTCGTTGAGCATCCGGGCCAGGTCTGGTTCCTTGATGTGGTTGCCCCGGTTGAGGACCCGCGTCTCGCTGGCGTAACTGGACGCCACCTCCGGCTCGCGGGTCAGGTAGTAGCCGGGGCCGAACAGGCCGTTGTTGTTGAACTTCGTCTCGTCGATCTGATCAAAGACCAGCGGCGTGCCGTGGAACATCGTCTCGTCGTCGGCCTGGGTCAGGTGGCGCATGATGCCCTGGGCGGCGCCCATCCCGCGGTCGATGGCCTGGGGCACGCCGAACTGGTCGGCGGCCCGCCCCAGGGCCTCCACGAGCGGCTGCGCCGCCTGCCCGGCGGCGCGCACCACCGGCTTGCCCACCGCGGAGAGGCCCTTGCCGAAGGCCTGCTCGGCGGCCGTCTCCGGCATGAGCACGTTCCCGGCGATGCCGCCCCACTCCCTGGGGTTGTTCAGCCCCCCGATCACCGGGGTGTCGGGGTCGATGAAGGGAAGCACCTGCTCGGGGGTCTGGTACTCCTCCGCGACGGAGCGCCACATCCCCTCCAGGGGTCCGGTCTCCCCGAGGGTGGCCTGGAGGGGGCCACCGACCGCGGCGAAGGGGTCGCCCCCGCGGAGTCCCTCGGCCGCCCCGCCGAGGGTGTTGGCGAAGTTCGCCACGCCCTGCGCGGTGCCCCCCATCAGCCCGCCGATCACCGGCACCTGGGTGGCCCCGCTGCGGCGCAGTTCGTCGGCCCCGCGCTGCGCCTCCTGGCCGATGTAGGAGAAGACGTTGGGCGCGCCGGGGCTGGTGCCAGACCAGAAGCCGGGCTGGTCACCGCCGCCTTTTGGGACCCCGGGCAGCACCTCGTTCGGGCCGGGCGGCCCCTGCACCGGACCCACCGCGCCCATCTGGGGGGCGGCGAACTGGTCCGGCGCCGACATCATCGCCCGCAGGTCGTCGTAGGGCGCGGCGGCAGCCTGGGACGCCTGCTGCATCTGCGCCATGCGCGCCTGCTGCTGCGCCGCCTGCTGCATCTGCTGCTGGCGGGCGAGTTCCTCCTCCCGGCGGCGGCGCTCGTCGTCCGCCTGCTGCTGGGCCATGACCTGGGAGAAGATCGGGTCGAAGCCGGTGGCGGTGTCGTGCTGGAAGCGCAGCGAGTCCAGGATCGGGTCGGTGGCGGCGCGGAACTGGTCGGCGGTGTAGGCGTTCCAATCCTCGTCGCTGATGTCGGGCAGGTCGGCGATGCCCACGGCTTACCCCTTTACGAGAACAGGTTCACGCGACCGACGCCGCCCGCGGCGGCGTACTGGGGCAGGGAGTTCTGGAAGATGCGGGCCACGTCCTCGACGTTGTAGCCCGCCGCCTCATAGGCCGCGAGCAGCACCTTCTGCTGGGCCGGGGTCATGCGGGCCAGGTTGGCGGCGCTGATCTGGTTCGGCGGGGGCAGGTTGAGGTTCTGGGCTTCGGCCCCGTAGTTGGGGTCGTTCATCTGGGTCAGCAGGTCGTTGATGTCGGACGGGTTGGAGTAGCCGCCCACGGTGACCTGCCCGCCCCCGGTGCGCGGCATGTTGTACTTGCCCGCCGCGGCGTTCACCACGTCCTTGATCCCGCCGGGGGTGCCGCCCAGCACCTTGAGGTACTGGAACAGGTCGCCCGGCCCGCGCAGTTGCGAGGTCAACCCCAGATACCCCAGCGAGGTCTGCTGGCGGCCCATCTCCTCGCGGAACTGCTGCACCGCCCGGTTGAAGGCCAGTTGGTCCTGGAACTGCTGGGAGTTCTGCGCGAGGCCCGCCGTCTGGAGGTCGATCAGGGCGCGGTTGTAGTTCCACGCCTCGGTGCCCGCGCCCATCGGGCCAGTCTGCCCGGTGGCCGAGGCGACCCGCGGGGCACCGGGCGCGCCCGCGGCGGTCTGCCCGCTGGCTCCTCCCGTTCCGCCCGCGCCGCCGTAGCCGACCGACTGGGCGAAGCCGGGAGCCTGTCCGCCGATGGTCTGCGGGGTGACCCCGCGGGAGGCGAGCAACTGCCATCCGCGGGCGGTGGGCTTGATGATCCCCCGGCCGATGGCCTGGTAGAGGCCGTCCCAGTACTGCTGCGGGGCGCCGAAGGCCACCGTGGAGATGCCCGAGGGGGTGTCCCCGCGGGCGAACAGGGTGGGGATGTAGTCCAGCCCCTCGGTGCCGTTGTTGTGGCGGGTGCCGATGTTCCCCACCATGGAGTCGAACAGGTGATCCCCCTGCACCCACTGGTCGGGGGTCTGCTGCTCCAGCCCGGCTTGCGCCCCGTGGGTGGGATCGCCCGGTCCGCCGACCCCGAAGTTCAGGTTGGACATCACGTTGTTCGGGCCGATGCCCCCGAACAGGTTGCCCTGACCCAGGTTGTACTGGTTGTAGGAGCCGCTGCCGGGGATGTACCCCGGGGCTATCTGCTGCTGCAACTGCCGGTTGCCCAGGACGGCGGTGTTCGTCGGCGTGATCGCCACCGGGGTCTGGCCCCAGTTGACGTAGCCGATGGACCCCCCGGGGGCAACCTGGGGTCCATTCGCCGCCGGGTTCGTGTAGACGCTGGACTGGCTGGCGTACTGCTCCGGCTGCGCCGTGATCTGGTAAGGGTCGGGCATCGCCGTGATGGCGTTGCCCGCGGAGTCGATGGTCGTGCCCAGGTTCTGAGCGGCCTGGGCGGCCAGCGACTGGGCCATGGAGTCCTGGTCGGGGTAGTTGCCTCCCAAGTTGGAGAACTGGGCCTGGTCGAGCGGCGCCTCGGACCCCGGCTCGGTGACGGCGAAGCCCCCCGGCAGGTTGGGGTCGGGCGTGAAGTTGTACTGGTCGATGGGCGCCTGCTGCCCCGGCCCGGCGTAGGTCGTCCCCGTGTCGAACTGGTTCTGCGCCGCCGCGGTCTGGTTGGGGTTGAAGTCGCCCGCCGCCCCGTCCGAGTCCGTCCACCACTCACCGCTGCTCATCTAAGGCCTCCATCGGGGACGGCGGCACGCCCTCGCCCGCCTCGCCGCTGCGCTTCATCTGCCGGGAGACGATGTGCACCACCTCGGCGTACTGCCGCGGGGTCAGCTTTTGCAGCAACTCCTGGCGCCCCTCCATGTTGGGGGTGCCGTCGTCGTTGAACAGTTTCCGCCGGAAGATCTCGTACTTCTGCTGGCCGGTGGCGGCGTGCATGAACGGCCCCTGCTTGTGGGGACCTCCGCGCATGGCCGTGGCCAGGATCTTGGGCATCTTGTGGAGCCACTGGGCCAGGTCGTGGGCGACGATCTCGTAGACGTGATCGTAGGCGCCGCGCGGCGAGTCCCGACCGAACTCCGGCTCCAGCATCGCGGGGCGCTGCCCGACCTCGATCCCGGCGGCGGCGAGGGCCTTCGCCAGGGCGTCGGGCGTGCCCAGCCCGGTGGGGCCACCCGGGCCACCGATACGGCCTGGGCCGCCGGAGGTGACCACGGGCGCCCCCACCGGGTGCACCGGGGGTGGCGCAGGGGGCTGCACCGCCCCCAGGCCCGAAGGCCCCAGGACGGGGGGACGGCCTGGCATCACCCCCGGTAGCAGCGGGTTAGGGGGCATGCCCTGCGGCGGTCCGAGGACCATCTAACGGCCTGGGGCGACCGGCCCCGGGGTGCCCGGCTGCTGGGTCGTCATCCCGGGAGGCGCGGGCGGCACCATGGGAGCGCCACCACCAGGGAGGCCCGGCGTGATCGCCACCCCGGGCGGGGGCGTGCCGGGCTGCTGGCCGGGCATCCCTCCGGGGGCCTGCCCGCCGCCCATCACCGGCGGGCGCAGGGACGGGGTTGGCCCCTGGCCGGGACCGGCCTGCACGGCACGCGCTTCCGTGTTGGCCTTGTTCAGGGCCTCCTCGTCCATGATCCCCAACTCCTTGAAGGTCTCCTTCTTGAGTTGGGCCTTGATCATGGGGTCGTTCTTGAGGTCGTAGAGCAGCCAGGCCGCCTCCACCTCGTCCGGGTTGCCGCCCATCTGGGTCACCGCGTCGTTCCACGCCTCCAGGCGCAGGCCGAGCAGTTCCTTGTGGGTGCGGATCTGCTGGATGCGGTCGGCGGGCGTCTCCGGCTGGAGCACCACCCGGTAGCGGTGCACGCCGTTGAGGTCGTCCGGCCCCACGGTGAGCCACCCCTGGCGCGCCCTGGCGGTGGTGTAGTTGGCGGGCACCTCGCCCCACACGGAAACGGGTTCCCGCACCCGCTTGTCCAGCAGCCACGACTCGAAGCCGGTGCGGCGGGACAGGGCGAACTGGGCGTTGTCGATGATCGGCTGCCAGCCCAGGCGGGCCAACTGGGAGGCCTGGGTGATGGCCCACCCGGACTGCTCGGCGGAGACCGCACCGCTGACCACGTTGGGCATCGCCATCTGGATGAAGTCCCTGATCCAGGTGGTGGTCTTCTCCAGGTCGATCCCGGAGCGGGGCATGTCTACCGGGGCGATGTCGCGGGGGTACAGCGTGCCCGGCTCGATGCGGGTGCGGCCGCTCTCGCCCTCACCCTGATCGTTGCCGAACGGCCCCTGGAGGGTCGGCCCCTGCGGCGCGGACTCCTTGAACGCCGGGAATCCGTAGAGGAACGCCGCGTTGGCCTGGATAGTAAGAAGCGAATCGAGCATCGGAAACAGTTCGAGGAAACCGAACAGAATCCCCAGTCCCGCATGCTCGGGCAGACGACTGTGGGTGGTGATTCCCAGCGCCTGAAAGTACGGCCCGCGGAGTGCCCCCGTAATACGGTCACCGTAGCGATGCCGAACTGATCGTACGACAGTGCCACGTCCGAGGCGCTTACCTCCTCGTGTGACCTGACCGGGACCGTACAGGATGTAGGTGACCTCATTGGCGTCCCAGGCCTCCACCATCGTGATCGGCTTGACGCGGCCGCGGCCGGTCCACTGGCTGCGCCCCGGGGTGGTGGAGCCGAAGGCGGTGGCCCACTCGTGGCGGGCGAGGCCGGTGGCCCGGTAGTCGGACGGGGCCAGGATGCGGCCCTGGGCGTCCACCGAGGCGTTGAACCGCTCCAGGGTCTCGTAGAAGGGGACGGTCTTGACCTCGCAGCAGAACGTGAAGCCGTCCTCGTTCTTGACGTAGTAGAAGGTGTCCGGGGGCACGTCGGTGGTGGCGATGGGGTACGGCAGGTTCCGCTTCCACGCCTCCGTCTGCTGGCCGTACAGCTTCTCCTTCTCGTCGTCGGAGAGGTCCTCGTCGTCCTCCAGGATGGAGCGCAGCTTGGCGGCGTCCCGGGTGTACTTCGACCACGACTTCTTGGTGCGCTCGACGGTCTTCAGGATGCCCTCGCCCTTCGTCACCAGGGCGTGCATGAACGGCCGGTAGAGGGGCCGCTGGGCCTCCTCCTCCTGGCGGCGCCAGGCGGCCTCGAAGAACTTCTCGCGCAGGGTGGAGTTGGCCTGGGCGGGGTCGCCGAAGGAGACGGGATCGAACTGCACGTTGGGCGGGTTGGTGGACAGGGCCGCGGTGATGGTGTTGGCGATGTGCGGCGCCAGGGGCGACTTCACCTCCAGCGCGATCTTGCGGTAGTTGTCGGGGATCTTGACCTCGTTCTGCTGGAACAGCACGGTGTCGTAGGCCGCGTAGAGCGCGTCCCGGTCGCGGAAGTCGTCCCGCAACTGCTGCACCAGGTCCTGGATCATGCCCGTCTTGGCGTCGTTCTCCCCGGTGGCACCGCCCGCCCCCGCCTGCGGCGTGGGGAACGCTTGAATGAGATCGCCTGCCGTCATGGCCTCGTCATCCCCACATCACTTTCATCGGCTGTCGCTGGGGCGCCGCCGCGGCGAACATCGCCATGGCGAGGGCCATGGTCACGTCGTCGTGCATGCCCTCGGGCGCAGCGTACCTCAACATGCCCGAGGGCAGCTTTTCGGCGTCGAACGCCATGAGTTCGTTGCGAAGGATGTCGTTATCCAGGAGCGCCAGTTGCCCACGCTCCAGAGCCAACGCTAAAGCGTCTACCGCCAGGGCCTTGGTGGCGTTGCCGGTCGTGAACGGATAAACAGGGAGGCCCATCCGCTGCATGACCTCGATGAGTGGCTCACCGGCCGCGTTCCTCTCCGCCACGATCAGCCCGGGCTGGAACCGCTCGTAGGCCGCCACCAGGCGTCCCATCTGGAGGGTGTAGTCCACCTGGTTGAAGCGGTCCATGTGGCAGACCTCGATGCGGGGCAACTCCCGCTTGTCCCACGGGGAGCCGATCACGGCGTGCTGCGTCACCCCGCCGGTGATGTCCAGCACGATGATCACGGTGAAGTCGTTGTACTTCCCCCAGTCCACGCCCATGACGTAGTGGTGGCCCGGCTGGGCCTGCTGCTGGGCCTTGCAGATGGGGGCGTCGGTGATGTGGCGGAACACGCCGCCGCCGGAGTCCACGAACTCGGCGAGGAACTCCTGGGAGAACACCAACTCGGTCATGGTGTCGGCCAGCAGTTGGGCCTCCTCGAACTTGAAGAAGGGGTTCTCGAAGTCGTGGGGCACCCGCTCCAGGTTGCCCCACTGGGTCTTCTTCACCCCCAGGGTGGGGGCCTGGAAGAACACGCTGTCCGGCCGGTTCTTGGCGTTGACCGCCTCCCGCCAGAAGAAGTTCTTACCCTTGGGCGTGCCCATGAGCATGGCCCAGCCGTCGGTGTCGGAGATGATCGGCCGGATCACCTCGTACCAGGCCCGCTCCTGGATCAGGGGCGCCTCGTCGATGACCACCCCGGAGGCGGTCAGCCCGCGGGCGTTGTCGGGGTCATCGAGACTCCTGAAGGTGACGCTCCCCCCGCTGGGGAAGGTCACCTCCATCCGGTTCCTGGCGAAGTGGGCCGTGCCCGCGCAGGCCCGCTGCATCTCGCGCCAGCCGATCTCGCACTGCCCGAACGTAGGCGCGCCCCACAGGATGGGGTCACCCCGGATCGCCCCCTCCGCGGCGAGCATCATCGCCAGGGTGGTCTTGCGCCACCGCCTTCCGGCGGCGAGGTAGGTGAACCGCGTCCGGCGCCGCATCACCTCGATCTGGCCCGGATGGGGCGCTGGGAATCGGTAGACGGCCTTGCCCGTTTCCGTAGAAAGAGTCGGGGTTGCGCTTGGTGCGCGCGGCATCGCCTCTCCAATCGTCCACGTAGGTGATGACCGCCACGCCCTCGGCGGCGGCCTTCTGCTCCGCCTCGCGCTGCACGCGGGCCATGTCCTGGAGGGACGCGCCGCGGGCGAGCCGCTCCAGGGTGGCGGCCTGCACCAAGAACTGCCTGACCTCCGCCGCGGACAACTCCTCGGGGTTGAGTTGCTGGAGGCGCATGAGGGCCTTCTGCTGGAGGGCCATGGCCTCCCGGGCGTGGCGCTCGCCCATCTCCCGCCACGCCTCCAGGGTGCCGTCCCGCTCCGCTTCGAGTTGGGACTTCTCCTTCCACACGTCGAAGGCCTCGCAGCGCTCCCGCCAGCGCCACTTGCGGTGCTGCCCCTCCCAGGACTTGGGCGGCCTGACGACATCGGGCCTGGTCTCGCCCGCATACGCTCCGCCGCGGTAGGAGATCCAGGCGTTGATCAGGGTCCGCCTGGGGGGCGGCAGGTCGCGGAAGATCTGGAAGTGGGCGTACTCCTCCTCGCGCTCCTCGGGCCAGCGCAGCCAGGGGGACTCGTGGGACGGCCCGTCCAGGGGCCAATCCTGGGTGGTGTAGTAGTCGCCGTTCTCACCCCGCGGCGCTTTGGGCTTCACTGGTCGCGCCACGGCCACTCCTTGACATGTTCTGGGGGGCGACCCCGAGTCTCGACATCCTCTCCAGGGTCATCGCCGCGTACTTGGGGTCTTGCTCGATGCCGATGCAGAGGCGGCCCAGGGCTTCGGCGGCGACCATGGTGGTGCCGCTGCCCAGGAAGGGATCGACCACGGTGCGGCCGGGGTCGGTGAACAGCAGGATGCAGCGCCGGGGCAACTCCAGGGGGAACGCGGCGGGGTGGTTGCCCTTATCGGCCTGCTGGGACTGCACGGACGGGAACGACCACAGGCTCCGGAACCGCCAGTCCTCGCTCTGCGGGACCCGTTCGCTGACCGGCTTGAAGGGGAACCGCCCCGGCTTCATGAAGAAGCCGACGAACTCGTACTCGGGGACGGGCTTGTAGGAGGCGAGCCAGTAGGCGTTGTTGCCCCAGACCGGCCCCTTGTGCCAGAGCCGGGTGGCCGCGAGTTCCCAGCCGTAGGTCTGGCAGATGGACACCAGGTCGCCGTAGGTGTGGCGGGAGAAGCCGGGGGTGGGCGTGACGGTGTGGTCCGCGAGGTTGATGCAGGCGGCGGTGATGCCGTCGCTCCAGTGGTGGGCGAACGAATCAATCGTCTCCAGCCAGAAGGCGATGGAGGCGTCGGTGGGCCTGCCCCCTTTTCTGTCTCTGGAGCCTTTATCGCCCTTGCCGCGGTGCGCCACCTGGTGGGTGTCCGCGAAGCCCGGCTCGTAGTCCTGGCCCATGCCGTAGGGCGGGGAGGTGACGATGACGGTATCCGGCGGCAACTCGGGGACGGGGGCGGTGAGGGCGTCCCCCACGATGAGGGTGTGGACCCACCCGGGGGACTTGCCGGAGGGGATGTGCCAGACCTGGCCCACCTCGACTCCCCACCTCGCTACCAGATCGGGAAGCTGCGCGACCTCCTCGCCGGTGCGGTCGTAGCCCTCGCCCTCCCCTTGGGTGATGGGGACGGCGGGGGCCTTGTCCTCATCACGCAGGAGGTCGTCTAAATCGGGCGATTCCCCCACGGGCATGAGGTCGCCTCTGGAGAGGTCCTCCATGAGTTTGGAGAGGGTCTCGTTGGTGGTGAACGCCCTCACGTCGTTGAGTAATCCCTGGAGCAGATCGTCGTCCGCTACGGCGAGGGAGCCGAGCGGATCGAAGGTGGCGAGGGCGAGGCGTTCCTCATCCGGCGACAGTTTGACGTAGACGACGGGGACGGCCTTCTCGCCCTTGGAGATGGCGACCGCCACGCGGAGGTGCCCGTCGATGACGTGGCCGGTGACGGTGTTCACCACGACCTGCTGTATCCAGCCGATCTCGTCCAGGGCGGCGGCGACGGCCGCCTGCTGGAAGGCGGGGTGCACCCGCCAGTTCTGGGGGTTCGCCAGGAGGTTCTCCGGCGGCTCGGTGCCAGACCCCTCGATCCGGTTCTTCCAGGGGCGGCTGGCGCCTGTGGGTGATGACTGCGTGGACATGGCGTGATTGTAGTCGGGGAGAGGGTCTCGGTCCTTGGATAGGTCTCCCCGTGCGTGATCGTCCCTGTGGGGGCCGAGTCTGCCCTTAGATAGGTTGGGACCCCCACGAGAACAGCCGACCCCCGGCCGTTAGGTCCCAGCTAACCATTCGATGGAGGCTGAGGGTTCACCGGGGGCTACAGGTCAGTGGCGGACTACCCGTTCGATCCCACCTAACCACTCACCCACGCCTAATGAGCTACGTCAGTGCTAACCATTCAACGCACGCTATGGATCAGGCCCCACCTAATCGTTCAACAGTCCCTAAAGATCAGGCAGGTCCTAATGCTTACCAATCATCAATATTCACCCCATGTATGGAGGTCGGGGTGCCCATGTGGTATTCTAGAGAGGTCGGGTGGGGCGGGTCGCGCGCATCGCGCGCGCGGGCCGGTCCTCCCGGCCGGGGGGCATCGCGAGATGCCAAACCGACATCCGTCCTGTGAGGTCCGGTGGCACGGACCTTGGGTCAGGACGGCCAGAGATTGCGTCGTCTTGTTGTTGGGATGTACCCCCCAACCTGTAATGACCGCACCGGGAATGGGCGTTTGCGCGTCTGGCCGGGCGTGGGTGGCGACGATCTGGGAGAAATTGAATACGCACGCGACCTGGGTGGGGTGTGTCGTCCTCGGATGGCTGCACCTGGGTCGAGACGGGAACGGTGCCGGGTTGCCGATCCGGTGTGGCGCTGAAACGTCCACCACCCCCGTAGGACCACAACCAGCCCCCGGTAGGGCTGCGAGAGAAGATCGTCGCTTTTCGAGACCTCATCGTGAGGTCCCAGGACGACCTCCCACCGCAAGAGGACCGGAGTGGGGATGGTCTCGGCCGAAAGGCCCGTGCGACACCGATCACGCAGACGGCATCGAGCGATGTCCCACCAATCAAGAGAATGGTGAAGACATTGGCTGCAATGACCCGTGCTGACGTGCAGAACGCGAAGGTCCCGGTGGAAGAGATGTACAAGCGTCTCGACCCCAAGACCAATCGTGGGCACAAGGCCCGCTTCTTCAATCACGTCGTCCGATTCGGTCTGGCGCGTGCGGGCAAGGTCCTGACGGACGAGAAGATCGACAACCTCGCTTCCAACCTGGCGTTCAATTTCACCCGCTTCGCGGAGAACAAGGACGACAGCTTCCGTCTGGGCACCGACGTGGAGATCCAGGACGTGCTGACCGCGTGGGCGGCGCTGCTGAACGGCACGCTGTCTCTGGCCGGGACCTCCAACGGCAACGGCAAGAAGTCCGAGACGACCTCGACCTCCACCACCCCGACCGGCACGGAAGCGCGCCGGGCGGAGGAGGCCGCTGCCGTCCCGCCCGTCTCGCAGAACGTGTTCGCGTCCTCGCTCAAGGTGTTCGACGCCGTTCGCAAGAACGAGGTCGCTCCCCCCAAGGGCGCCGACGACG
>Ga0210380_10000249_pt1 | contig 27047 bp, 21 predicted proteins | sample PLM4_5_coexredo_FD_155476 | JGI IMG/M metagenome (GOLD analysis project Ga0210380, IMG submission 155476) | Groundwater sediment microbial communities from an aquifer in East River, Colorado, USA - PLM4_5_coex redo | ecosystem: Environmental > Terrestrial > Soil > Riparian zone | place: USA... | reverse complement strand
CGTCATCCATTGCTTGAAGACAACCTGCGGAGCATGAATCGGAAAGTATTTCCCGTCTCGCTCGATCTGGATCGCACGCGACGCATTCTCGTCATCAGCGGTCCGAATGCGGGAGGGAAGACCGTTGTACTGAAGACCGTCGGGTTGCTTGCGATGATGGCTCAGTCCGGAATTCCCGTTCCTGCCGAGGAAGCGACAGTCCCTGTCTTCGATCAGATTCTTGCCGACATTGGGGATCAGCAGTCCATCGCCAACCACCTGAGTACATTCTCGGCCCATGTTCTCAGTGTGCGATCGATGATGGAATCCGCAACTCCGAGCTCTCTTATTCTCATGGATGAAATTGGCAGCAGTACCGAGCCCGGTGAAGGTGCAGCCCTGGCCCGCGCCGTTCTGGAACGGTTTCGTGAAATGGGTGTGCTTGCCATCGCAACCACGCATTACAACCGCCTCAAGATGTATGCGGAATCGACGCCGGGAGTGGCCAATGCCGCCATGGAATTTAATGAAGCCACACTGGAGCCAACGTACCGGCTCCTGCACGGTCTGGCTGGGGCATCCAGCGGATTGAAGATTGCGGAACGTTTGGGGATGCCGGAGTCCGTACTAAGAGATGCCACCACGTTCCTCGAAACCGGAGAGATTGAAGCCGCACACTACGCCAATGAACTTCGCCGGAGAATTTCCGAACTTGAAGAAGACAAGGCAGCCTTCGAAGCCTCGCGCCGGGAATTCGAGGTCTGGAGGCAGCGCGAACTTGGCCAGCTCAAGGACCATCAGAAAGTAGAGATCGCCCGGATGGAGCGCCGACTGGAGGAAATCGCAAAAGAAATGTCGGACCGGGCGATTCGGGAATTGCAGTCTGTGCAGGATGAAGCCGTCCGGAAAAAATTTGAGAGAAAACTCGATGCGGTCAAGGCGCATGCGACGGCAGAGATTCGGGCGGAAAAAGCGAAAGCCTACGACGTCCCAAAGCCTTCAACCCCGATAAAGCCCCTGACTCCGGGCGTGCCCTTGCCAATTGAGGTTGGAGCCACCGTTCGAATTCGTTCCCTCGGAGTGACAGGTTCGGTTGTAACGCTCGCCAGTTCCGATGCGGAAGTTCTTGTCGGAAACATCCGAATGCGGCGGCCTCTGGAAGACCTCGAGGCCATCCAGAAGCCTGGAATTCGGCTGCCGGCGGGCGTTCATCTTTCTGTTTCGTCCAAGGAGATGCAGTCCAACGAAATCAATCTTCTGGGCTGCAAAGTGGATGAAGCCGTGGAGCGGGTCGACAAGTTCCTGGACGAAGCCAGCCTGGCACAGCTCGCTCAGGTGCGAATCGTTCACGGCACGGGGACCGGAGCCTTGAGAAACGCCATCATCGCAATGCTTCGCGAGCACCCTCAGGTCGAGCGATTTGAATCCCCGCAACAGTCGGAAGGCGGTCGCGGAGTCACGATTGCGGTGCTTCGGGATTGATTTAAACTCAATTTAACCTTGTTATTTCCAGCAAATCCCGTATACATTACCTGATTCGTTTTCGTTCCTCTGCGGCACCCTTTAATGAAAAACTTTGCCGAAACCGTACGCGACACCGTTCGCGAATCTGCCGATATTGTCCGTGTGGTTTCGGAGTATGTCGCCCTGAAGGACCGGGGCAACAGTCTTCTGGGCCTTTGTCCTTTCCATTCGGAAAAAACGCCTTCATTTAATGTTTCCCGCGCGCGCCAGTTCTTCCACTGTTTCGGCTGCAGTGTGGGCGGAGATGTTTTCAAGTTTGTACAGCTGATCGAGCATGTGAGTTTCCCCGAATCGGTGCGAATCGTGGCCGATAAGTGCGGAATTTCGATCCCGGAGCCGGCAGGCGGTGTCGATAAAGCGGAACAGAAGAGGGAAGACGATCGCAAAGAGATCTTTGAAATTCATGAAAAGGCCGCTTCCTTTTACCGCAAGATGTTGAATACGGACGAGGCCGCCATGGCCCGTCAGGTCCTCGAGAAACGTCAGATCAACAAGACTTTTATCGAACGGTTTGGGTTGGGATATGCACCCCCTGCCGGGTTGCTGGCTCAGCTGAGACCCCGGGATCCGCTGTCAACCGGTCTGTTCGCAAAAAACGAGGACCGAGGCGAAATTTATGAGCGCTTTCGCCATCGCCTGATGTTTCCGATATGGAACGAACGGGGCAAGACCATCGCTTTCGGTGGGCGTGCGCTGGGTGATTCTCCCGCGAAATACCTGAACTCTGCGGAATCGCCGCTTTACACCAAGTCCAATGTTCTGTATGCGCTGCACCTCGCAAGAGACGCCGCCCAGAAGGCCGGCCGGATGGTCGTGGTCGAAGGCTATTTCGATTGTCTGAGTCTCCATCAGAACGGCATCGAGAACGTCGTGGCTTCCTGTGGAACCAGCCTCACTGAACGGCAAGTGGCGTTGATGGCCAGATACGTTCCCGAGGTCGTCATGAATTACGACCCGGACGCAGCCGGGCAAAATGCCATGCGTCGCTCCATTGAGTTGCTCCTGGCTAAGAAGTTGAGTGTCCGGATTCTGAAATTGCCCGGTGGCCTGGACCCGGACGATTTCGTCCGCAAGGAAGGCGGCGAAACATACGGCCGTCTGCTGGCGGCAGCTCCATATTTCTGGCAGTACCTGATGTCGGAAGCAAAAGTACGCTTCGACCTGGACCAGCCGGCCGTCAAGGCGGAAGCCGTTCGTGATGTGATGGAACAGGTTGCAAAGATTCAGGATCGGGTCGAGCAGCTGGAGGTGGCCAAGGCGATCGCGGAAGGTTTCAAACTGCCGGAAAATCTGGTTCTGGAGCGCCTGAATCTCGAAGGCCGAAGACCGGAACTTATGCCCGTCCGGCGACAGCAGCCGCCCCAGACAACCCGCCGTCTCACCGATGCGGAAAAGCAACTCATCCAGGCGTTGCTCAGCACCGGCGAAACGGTCCGCCCCGTGCTACAGCCGCTGGTGAGCCAGGAATTCTGGCGAGAAGCCTGGAGCTGGCCTGTTCTGGAAAAGCTGATCGAGGGTTCGCAAGGTGTCGATAACGTGTTGAACGGTATGGAAGGCGCAGCAGGTACGGAAGATGCCGCACTTATCGGAGAAATTCGCGCCGCCGCACTGGAACCGTCCGAGTCGCTGACCGTAGAACACGTTTATGCATCGGTCCAGAAGCTATTTGATGCCCATCTGTCCAGGAAGAAGCAGGTGATCCTGGAGGAATTGGCAGAATTGCAGAAAAGTGGGAGTAATGGGGCTCCAGTCGATTTACTAAAAAGACTTCAGGAGATTCAGTCGGAACGCAGCCGCGTGGCGAATACCTTGAAAGCGCGCGCTTAAAGCTTATCGTTGGTGAAGGATTTATAGGTTTCGGAGGCAAATTTGGGAATCGAAGAAAAATACGACGAGGTTCAGAAGTTAATCGACATGGGCAAAGAGAAGGGCTACCTCCTCTATGACGAGGTGAGCGACCTCCTGCCCCCGGAAATCACTGCCTCGGCCGAGGATCTCGATGATCTCTTTACGGCATTTGGCACTGCCGGCATTGAAGTCATCGACACGGAAGACCAGACTTTTGCCGGACTCGACAAGATTCCCGGTGAACGGAAGATTGAAGCCGAACATCCCGAGGGAGAAGGCGTCGAGCTGGATCTGACCCCCGGAGCGCTGGAGAAAACCAACGATCCGGTCCGCATGTACCTGCGCGAAATGGGTACAGTTCCACTGCTGACGCGAGATGGCGAAGTGGAAATCGCAAAGCGCATCGAACGCGGCCAGCTCGCCGTATTGAAGTCTCTGTCGCGATCCACCGTTATCGTTCGGGAAATCATTTCCCTCGGCGATGCCTTGATGAAGGATCCGAGCATCATCAAGGATCTGATCCAGTTCAGCGACGAAGAACTCACCGACGAGAAGGTCGAACAAAAACTCGAAGAAACCCTCGTCACCATCATGGAGATCGGCAAGACCTATAAAAAGGTCCAGGCCCTTCGCATCAAAGCCGACGCCACTCCCAAGACGAAGAAGCCGCAATTCCGTCGGGCCCGATGGAAACTGGGACGTACGCGGGTTCAGTTGTCGTTGTTAATCCGGTCCCTGGAGTTTTCCAATCTTGAAAAACTTCGCTTGATGGACCTCATGAAGCGAACGGTCGAAAAAGTTCGCCCATTGCAGCAGGAGCTGACCAAGCTGGAGCGTAAAGCCGACCACGTGCGCAAGGATGCACGTAAGGTGGTGCTGAAAGATATTCGCGCCGTCAAGGTCAAGATCGAAGCCATCGAAGTGGAAACCAAGTCCACGGCGCTCGAACTGCGCCGGACGCTTCAGTCGATGGTTCAGGGACAGATCACCGCGGAAATTGCAAAGCGCGAACTGGTGGAAGCCAACCTTCGACTGGTGGTCTCGATCGCCAAGAAATATACGAATCGCGGTCTGCAGTTCCTCGACCTGATTCAGGAAGGAAACATCGGCCTCATGAAGGCCGTCGACAAGTTCGAATACCGCCGCGGATATAAGTTTTCGACGTACGCCACATGGTGGATTCGTCAGGCTATTACGCGCGCGATCGCCGACCAGGCCCGCACCATTCGAATTCCAGTGCACATGATCGAAACGATCAACAAGTTGATCCGAACTTCACGCGCACTGGTTCAGGAACTGGGTCGCGAGCCCACAAGCGAAGAAATTGCAAAGCGCATGGACATTCCTGTGTCGAAGGTGCGCAAGGTTCTGAAGATTGCTCAGGAGCCGATCTCACTGGAAACACCGATCGGAGAAGAGGAAGATTCGCATCTTGGCGACTTCATTGAGGATCGCGGTGTCGTCTCACCCGCCGATGCGGTCATCAACATCAACCTCAAGGAAATGACCGAGCAGGTGCTCAACACGCTGACGCCTCGCGAAGAACGGGTCATTAAGATGAGGTTCGGTCTTGAGGATGGCACCGAACACACGCTCGAGGAAGTCGGACAGAACTTTGCGGTCACCCGCGAACGCATTCGTCAGATCGAAGCCAAGGCCCTTCGGAAACTGCGCCACCCGAGCCGAAGTCGCCGGCTGCGTGCTTTCCTGGATGGCACGGGTCGCGATTAGGCTACAATCTGATCCTGTTTTGTTGGGCCCATAGCTCAGTTGGTTAGAGCTCCCGGCTCATAACCGGGCTGTCGTAGGTTCAAGTCCTACTGGGCCCATTAGGGGACCGTCGCAGTTTACGATGAACGTTGATCTCAAGAATCTCATACGTCTTCAAAGTATTGACCTCTCCATTTTGGAAATACAGGAACGAATCGTAGTATTTCCCGGCATCTCCAAGGCGCTCGACGCAAAGTTGAGCGCCGCCGTTTCCGCCCTCGACGCCGCAAAGGAAAAATCCAAAACCGACACTGCCGCTCGAAAGAAACTTGAAGGCGAAGTGACGGCGTTTGAAGCAAAGATTTCCAAGTATCGGGAACAGATGCTTTCGGTAAAGACGAACGAAGAGTACAAGGCCTTCCAGAAGGAAATTGAACACGCCCAGGAAGGCATTCGCGGCGTGGAAGATAAGATTCTTACTCTAATGATGGCCGCCGAAGGCGTTCAGGCGGAAATCAAGGCTGCCGAAGTCCGGCTGAAGGAAGATCAGCAGCTCGTGAATCAGGAGCGCAAGGCGCTTGAGGTGGAACATCAAAAGGATGTCACCGCACTGGAAAGCTATTTGTCGGAACGCAAAACCATCGAGCCGACAATCTCTGCAGATCTGCTCCCCCGATATGAACGCGTCCGGAAATTCCGCGGCGGCATCGGCGTGGCACCGGCCAGGGACTACATGTGCGATGCCTGCAAAGTTCGTCTCCGTCCCCAGGTCTTTCAGGAAATTCGAAAGAACGATCAGATCATCGCCTGCGATGCCTGCCAGAGAGTCCTCTATGATCCCGAGAATATGGATAATCCCTTCGAAGTGGCCTGAGACCCGAGCACGAATTCCGTCGTTTTCGACAACTTCAAAATGAGGTAAATTGTCGCCATCACCTTTGCGGAATTGCCGAGAGGAAATGACGATGAACTCTGACGAAATTAACCGCACCATCGACTTCATTCTGCAAAGCCAGGCAAACGCGGCAACTCGCATGGATGAGATGGCAATACAGCAGGAAGCCACTAATCGCCAGGTTCGTGAGCTTTCTGAATCCACGACGCGTTTCCAGGAGGACACGACGCGTTTCCAGGAGGAAATGACGCGTTTTCGGGAAGAAATAAGGGGATTCATCCGCGTGCTCGTTCCTCTCCTTGAAAATCATTCGAATCGCCTGGACCGCCTCGAAGGTCAAGCTTAGCCGGAACACCCCCTGTTATAATTTCCGGATGTCATCGGACAGCACTTACAACCATACCGACATCGAACCGAAGTGGCGGAAGTACTGGGCTGCGCATCATCTGCATGAAGCCCACGACGACGATCCACGCCCGAAGTACTACTGCCTGGATATGTTTCCGTATCCTTCCGGTTCCGGTCTCCACGTCGGTCACTGGCGCAGTTACGTTCTGCCGGACTGCTGGTCGCGATACAAAGTGCTCCAGGGATTCAATGTGCTTCATCCGATGGGATGGGATGCCTTTGGTTCCCCGGCGGAGAATGACGCGATTAAGAAAGGCATCCATCCCAGCATAGGAACACGCCGCAACGTCGAAAACTTCAAGCGTCAGCTGAACGAAATCGGGGCCATATACGATTGGACCCGCGAAGTGAACACCACCGACCCCGAGTACTACAAGTGGACCCAGTGGATCTTCGTGCAGATGTTCAAGCGCGGTCTCGCCTACAAGACGTTCATGCCGATCAACTGGTGTCCCAGCTGCAAGACCGGGATTTCCAACGAAGACGTCGTCAACGGTCGTTGCGAGCGCTGCGGCACGGAAGTGACGAAGCGCGAAATGAATCAGTGGATGCTGCGCATCACGAAGTACGCGGATCGTCTGCTGTCCGGTCTCGATGGATTGGACTGGCCGGACAAGGTCAAGACCATGCAAGGCAACTGGATCGGTCGATCCGATGGTGCCGAAGTGACATTTCGTGCCGTGTCCAGCGCCGGAACCGAACACCCTCTCGTGATTTTTACAACCCGGCCGGACACGCTGTTTGGCGCGACATACATGGTGATGGCGCCCGAACATCCTTTGGTCGCGACCCTGACGTCCAAAGACAAACGCAAGGAAGTGGATGGGTATGTTCAGCGTGTGAAAAACGAGTCCGACCTGGATCGAACATCAAAGCCGGAAAAAACGGGCGTGTTTATTGGCGCCTATGCGATCAATCCTGTCAACAACGAGCGCATTCCCATCTGGATTTCCGACTACGTGCTCATGGGCTACGGCACCGGCGCCATCATGGCCGTGCCGGCGCATGATGAGCGCGACTACGAATTCGCGAAAAAATTCGGCATTGAGATCCGCGAGGTCATCTCCACGGATAAAGGGATTGGGACGGATGCTTCCATCGGCGAAGGCATCATGGTGAACTCCGGGGAGTTTACCGGAATGCCTTCCGCACAGGGCCGGAAGAAGATTGTCGAATGGATGGAGGCGAAAGCCATCGGCCGCGCCACGGTGAATTACAAATTGCGCGACTGGGTGTTCTCCCGCCAGAGATATTGGGGCGAACCCATCCCCATCGTCGATTGTGGGAAGTGCGGCCTGGTTGCTGTGGATGAAAAGGATCTTCCGGTCCGGCTGCCGGAGGTCGAACGTTACGAACCGACGGGAACGGGCGAATCCCCACTGGCGGCCATCGAAGAATGGGTGCACACAAAGTGTCCGAAGTGTGGCAAGGACGCAAAACGCGAAACCGATACCATGCCGCAGTGGGCCGGGTCCTCGTGGTATTTCCTGAGGTACACATCTCCGCACGAATCCGATGCGTTGATCAGCGAAGCCGGCAAGAAGTGGATGCCGATCGATCTCTATGTCGGAGGCGTGGAGCACGCCGTTCTTCATCTGCTCTATTCGCGTTTCTTCACGATGTTCCTGTTCGATATCGGCGTTGTCGGATTTGAAGAACCGTTCAAGCGTCTCTTCAATCAGGGCATGATCACGTATATCGGCAAGAGCGGCAAGGCGGAGAAAATGTCCAAGTCGAAGGGGAATGTCGTAACGCCCGACGACCTGGTTCGCAATTACGGTTGCGACTCGCTGCGCATGTACGAACTCTTCGTCGGCCCGCCGGAGCTCGATGCGGAATGGAGCGATAAGGGAATCGAAGGCGTGCACCGCTTCCTGAGGCGAACGTGGAATTGGGTGATGATGCAAAACGGACATTGGTCCAGCACTCCGTCGCGCGAAATCCTCATTCACCGTCACCTGCTGGTGAAGAACGTCACCGAACGGCTGGAATCGTTCCGGATGAATACGGTGGTCAGTGCCTTCATGGAGTTTATCAACGCAATGACGACCATGAAGGAATCGCCCGACAAGGAAACCGTCGAAGCGCTTCTGGTCCTGCTGTCGCCGTTTGCACCGCATTTCGCGGAAGAACTCTGGGAACGCATCGGGGGCAAGCCGACGATATTCCGCCAGAAATGGCCGAAGTGGGATGAACAGTTCACCACGATGGATATCGCCAGCGTCGTGATACAGATCGATGGGAAAATGCGGGGATCCGTATCGGTCAAGGCCGACGCCGTGGAAGATGACGTACTCATCGCTGCCATGAAGGACCCGGGCATCGCCCGCCATATTGCGGGGAAACAAATCCGAAAACGTGTTTATGTGAAGGGGAAGATTCTCAACCTTGTGGTGGGATAGCCGTTCATGTGAAGTTGCGACAATAGCCCCTCCCGGCCAGGAGGGGTGGCTGCGCCGAAGGCGCAGACGGGGTGGTGGTTCAGATTCGACAGGCAGAATTTCTAGATCCAGAACAACCACCCCGCGCTTCGCGCCTCCCCTCCTGGCCAGGAGGGGCTATCCGCTTTATTAAATGTGTCTCTACAAACAGGAGGGTTCGCAATGCCGACCGTGATTTCCGCTCCGTCCATCATCAAGGCCGCGGGCAACAAACCGAAAATCATCGAAGAGTTCATTGGTCACGTGAATTCCAAAACAGGTTCAGTCAGCGTGGCGAAGATGACCAGCCCTGGTGGATGGGTGGAGCCGGGTCAGCGTCCGGCGTTTGATGAGTACACCGTCGTGTTGCGCGGCGCGCTTCAGGTGAAGACCGAAACCGGAACCGTCGAAGTGAAGGCCGGTCAGGCCATCATCACGCACAAAGGCGAGTGGATTCAGTACAGCACTCCGGGTGCGGAAGGCGCTGAATATATCGCGGTGTGTCTGCCGGCGTTTACTCCGGACTCGGTTCACCGGGACGAATAGATCAGTTCGGGGAAAAGGGGCCGTAACCCTTGAGGATTTCGTCGGGCCTGTCTCCCCAGCTCCATCCATCCGCTGGGCGTCGAATGATTTTCATGAGCACTTTGTGTTCATTCAAATCACGTGAAGGCCGTCCGATAATGGTGATAAGGTCACCAGCCTTCAGGGTTTGCGCAGTGACTCCGGTCTGAGTCAGAAGCGTCGCTCCATTCCATTCAACACCCCATCGAACGACTCTACCCGTGGAGTCCTTTACATCCAAACTGATGAACGAGTGGGGATTGCGGACAGTGAACTGGAAAATCGTCCCCTCGATAGTGGAGGTCTGGTCCAGAACATAGGTTCCGGCAAGAGAATGATGCGCGGTGGCTGGTGTGCTGGTTGCCAGGATCCATGCAGCAATCAGTACAAGCGATGCGAGTTTCATGACGAGAACGATGCCATGCCGACCTCACCCCGTCAATTTCAAAGAGGGCACCAGAGTCTGAAGTTTTCGTCAGATTTTATCGGGAAGGCTTTCGTCTCATGATGACCATGATTATCGACCCAACGGTTCCACCAATGATGACAGAGCCAATGACCCACGCGACGCCGGCTGCAAGCGGGACGAGGACAAACGCCCGGAGTGGTGTGACGTCAGGTCCGACGACGCCTCCCTGACTGACGAGGAATCGGGGCGTCTGCCACTGATAAATGTAGGCCAGCCAGTAGGTGGGAATGACGAGGCCGCGAGCCAGCGCGGCGTACACGGTGATGGATTTGAGAAGCTGGCGATACGGGTGATCCACTCCACTACGGGCGATGTGGATGGCGAAGTAGATCGGAAAGATCAGCAGATACATCGCAACAACGCTGATAAGGTTCGTCAGCGTCGACGGTGCCTGAAGTTGCTCCAGCACGACCCTCAACACGACGGCAACTCCAGCGATAATTAAAGGCCACTTCAACATGCCTTTCAGAGATTCATTACTCATGGTTGCGGGAATATAGCACAGCGGGAGCGCGCCGGATTTGCTCCGAATCAGTTATATTCTTTCTCTATGTCGAATAATCAGCCTATTAATTTCACACGAGGAATTCCTGCAAACGAATCATTTCCATTAGCCGAAATCACCGAAGCGTCCCAGGCGATACTGGCGTCGAGTGGGCCAGGCATCATGCAATACGGTCCTGCTTTGGGCTTCGGGCCATTCCGGGAGTGGCTCGCGGAATGGCAAGGAGTGGAGACCTCGCAGATATTGACCGGCAACGGCTCGCTGGAGCTTGTCGAGTTTCTGTGCCGCTACATGATTCAACCGGGGGACACCGTATTTACCGAGTCGCCGTCCTATGACCGCGCCATCGGACTTTTTCGCAGGCATAAAGCCGAGATAATCGGCATACCTCTGGAGGCAGACGGTCCGAACATCGATGCACTGGAAGCCGCGCTGAAAAAACGCGTGCCGAAATTCTTCTACATTATTCCGGACTTCCAGAATCCCTCCGGTGCCACCTGTTCTGCGGCAAAGCGCCGCCGCGTCGTCGAACTGTCCGAGAAACATGGATTCATTCTTCTTGAGGATGCGCCGTACCGGCTTCTTCGATATCGCGGGAAGGCCGAGCCCACGCTGTTTTCACTGGCACCGCAACGCGTGCTTCACATGAGCTCCTTTACGAAGCTCATCGCTCCCGGCGTGCGTGCCGGCTTCATGATGGGGAATGCCGGCACCCTTGCCGGGATCGCGAAGGTCGCCGAAGACACGTATATCTCGCCGGGATATTTTGCACACGGTGTGACCTTTGAATGGTGCCGGCGAGGCTTGCTATTACCCCAGATCGAAAGGCTGAAAGCTCTGTATGCGCCAAGGCTCGATGCGTGCCTGGCAGCACTCGACAAGTACATGCCCGAAGCAAAACCCACGCGACCGGATGGAGGTTTTTTTCTCTCCCTGACGTTGCCCGAGGGGTCGCGCACGGCCGATGTTCGTGCGGCAGCAACAAAACGGAATCTCAATCTGGCCGACGGAATGGCGTTTTTCCCATCTGGCGGCGGCGAGCGGTTCCTGCGCCTGCCTTATTGCGCGCTGAACCCTTCAGAAATCGACGAAGGCATTCGCCGCCTCGCCGACACCGTCCACGAAAAATAAAGAAAAGGGGCCAGACGGGTTATTCCCCTTTTTCCGGAAGGAAAAAGGGGAATAACCCGTCTGGCCCCTTTTTTTCTCGTAATGAGTTTCTCTGCAAAGGTACTAGCTACCTGTGGGGCAAACTGAGCGCGTGCGGGGAGAAAATGTCAGGCAGGACGACTTATTTCAGGACGCAATCACCCGATATGGTGCGGCGATGGACCGGCTCGCGAGGGCATATGAAGCGGACCCGGAGAAGCGCCGCGATCTGTCACAGGAAATTCAACTTGCCATCTGGAAGAGTCTTGATCGATTCGAGGCGCGTTGCTCGCTTCGAACATGGGTCTACCGTGTTGCGCACAACACGGCTGCGAACTACATCGTTCGACAGCGGCGGTCGAATATTTCGAATCTCTCAACACTCGAAGAAATTGAATCTTCCCCGGATCCCACCAATCACCAACGTACGGCCGAAGAACGCATTGCAATTGACCGGCTGCTGCAGTTAATCCATCGGCTGAAGCCGATGGATCGGCAGGTCATGCTTCTGTATCTGGAAGATCTGGATGCCGAGTCGATTGGAGAGATCACCGGAATATCCGCGGGCAACGTTCGCGTGCTGATTCACAGGGTCAAGATCATCCTTGCGCGCCAGTTTCATGAAGGAAAACATCCATGAATCCCAGAACCATTTGGCAAAGCCAGGAAATGGAGAATCCCACCATGACGGTTCACGAACTTCGTGAGAAGGTCAAAAGCCTCAGGGCAAAAGCGCGCTCGACAATGATTTTCAATCTGGTCACTGCGCTCGTCGTCACTGCAATCTTCATCCGGGTTTTTGTGCTTTACGTGCACGGCTGGTACGGTCGAATCAGCTGGAGTCTGGTGCTTGCAGGCACGTTCTATATGCTGGGCTACCTGGTATACGAAAGCCTTCGGCTCAAGCGAACAGAACGCGTGGATATGGATGCCGGCATTTCGAGTTGTCTCCGATTTTATCGCCGGATGCTCGAACAGAAGCGTCAGCACGCCCGCCACATGACGTTTGCAGCGGTTCCACTTGTTGCCGGCGGCTTGATGAGCTTTCTGCCTGCCCTCGCACTGACAATCCAGCATCCGGATGGCAATGTGTGGGTTCGGCTATTTCCGTTCTCCGTCATTCTAGTGACCTGGTTCGTACTTTTTTGGATCATGAGGCGCCGGCTACGACGGGACTTTCACCGCGAATTTGCCACGCTCGAGAATCTCGAAAGGGAATTTCCGGACAGATAGAAAGGAGCCTGACGGGGTGTCCCTCTCCCGAAGGGACAGGGTGCCGCGGAGCGGCGGGTGAGGGGTGGAATAAAGCTGCTCATTGCCTTACCCCTCATCCGGCCCTTCGGGCCACCTTCTCCCTTCAGGAGAAGGTAATACCCCTCTGTCCCCTTTTTTACTGGAGGCCGGCGAGGGAGACCAGCGTCGTCATCACGAGGTGAATGCCCTTCACGCTGGCGTTCTTTTCCACATCGATCCATTCATCGAGGGAGTGAGCACGACCGCCATTGCCACCGGAATCGATGGTAATGGCAGGGATGTGAAGGCTGATGGGAATGTTGGCGTCCGTGCTGCCGATGCTGTGCATCGGTTGCATTCCGAACTTCAGCACGACGGCGCCTGCGATCTGCACGATCGGGGAGCTTATCGGCGTCGATCCCGACGGCCTCTCACCGATAAGCTTTGCCTCGACTTCAATCTTGCCCTGAGCCGTCGAGCGAGCCGCGTTCTCGTCGTCTGCTGCAGCGCGCATTTGTGCAATGAAGGTTTCCGTCAGTCTGTCGAGGTTGTCCGGCGATTCCGAGCGCAGGTCGACATCCATCCAGGACTCATTCGGGATGGCGTTCACCGAAGTGCCCCCGCCGATGACTCCCACATTAAACGTCGTGCGTGGATTTGCGGACACAGGAATCCTCGCCAGTCGCGTCATCGCACTGGCCAGCGCATAGGCGGGATTGACCAGACCGAATGACCCGTAGCTATGTCCACCGGGTCCCTTGTACGTCACGCGGTAACGTCTGCTGCCCAGTGCGCCCGTCGTGAGTTCGCTGCCATCTCCCGCTCCATCCAGAGATACAAACATCTTGATCTTGTTCTTATAAGGACCCTTCTCGAACAGATACTTCATGCCGCGAAGGTCGCCGGGACCCTCTTCGCCGACGTCCGCGACAAAAAGAATGTCGCTTGTCGTCTGAATCTTTGCGCTGTCCAGCGCGCGAATAATTCCCAGCATTACCGCAAGGCCTCGCGTGTCGTCTCCAACTCCGGGAGCAAGCAGGCGAGTCCCGTCCTTTTTCACCTTGATCTTCGTGGTTTCGGGAAACACGGTGTCCAGATGCGCGGCGATGGCGATCAGCGGGCCGTTCCCAACGCCCTTGCGCAGCCCCATGGCGTTTCCTTCCGAATCCATCTCCACGTTGGCGAGCCCATGTTCCTTCAGCATCTGCATGAAGGCGCGTGCACGTTCGCCCTCCATGAATGGCGGTGCGGGAATTTCGGTGAGAGAAATGAGTTCGCGGATGATGCGGTCGTGGTCGGAGCGTATGAACTGCTCGGCCGATTTCAGCCGGGGATCGCTGACGACACGATCGACTGTCGACTGGGGCGACTGCGCCCAGAGCGACGTCGTCAGCACGAATAGTGAAATGATCCTAAGCGCGATCCTCATAAACGAGTTTGCCATACACAATAGTGCCAACCGCTTTTCCCGTCATCATGCGGCCATGAAATGGAGAGTTCCGGCTTTTCGACCGGGACTGGCCGACATCGAATTTCCAGTTTCGTCCCGGATCCAGAAGGGTAATGTGCGCATCGCTGCCTTCAAACAGCCCCCAGGGCGTCACGCGCATGATCTTCTGAGGATTGATCGCCAACATTTCAATCAGCCTGCCTATGGGAAGCTGAAGTTCGGTGAATGCCAGCCCCACTGCCGTTTCCAGGCCTGTGATACCGAACGGCGCGCGATCGAATTCGAGCATCTTCAAATTGATGTGATGCGGAGCATGATCGCTGGCGATCACGTCGATGGTGCCGTCGGTAATTCCCCTGCGAAGTGCGTCGACATCTTCCTGTGAGCGCAGCGGCGGATTCATTTTAGCGTTCGTGTCGTATTCGGCGACGGCGGCATCGGTCAGCGTGAAATGGTGCGGCGTCACTTCAGCCGTAATGTTCAGTCCCTGCGACTTCGCCTGACGCACCATTTCCACGGCGCGCCGTGTGCTGAGATGCGCCACGTGATACCTCCCGCCGGTGGTTTCTGCAAGAATCAGGTCGCGAGACACCATCGTGTCTTCGGCGGAAGACGGAATTCCCTTGAGGCCGAGCCGCGTCGAATAAACGCCTTCGTGCATGACGCCGCCCTTTGACAGGTTCAGATCTTCGCAGTGCTGAATCACAGGAAGATTAAAGAGCTGAGCGTATTCCAGAGCGCGCCGGAACAGACGTCCATCCATGACGGGTTTGCCGTCATCGGAAATGCCGACGATGCCCGCTTCCACCATTTCGCCGATTTCGGCAAGCGTTTCGCCTTTCTGCTCGCGCGTCACCGCGCCGATAGGAAAAACCAGAGCGGGAGAAGATCGTTTTGCTTCAGAAATGATGTACGACGTAATCGACGGATTGTCGTTGGAAGGTTTGGTGTTCGGCATGGCGGCGACAGCCACGAAACCTCCGGCTACGGCAGCAGCGCCTCCGCTGGCAATGGTTTCCGCTTCTTCGGTCCCGGGCTCTCGCAGGTGAACGTGGATATCGAAGAAACCAGGTGCGACGATCAGGCCGGTAGCATCGAGTTGCGGAATATCCGGAACGCCGGCTTTTCCAATGGAAGCAATCTTTCCATTGCGGATCACCACGTCCGTCACCGCATCGATCTTCCGTGCAGGATCCACCACACGGCCGTTTTTGATCACCAGATCCATTACACCCCCAGCAGCAGATACAGAATTGCCATGCGCACCGCGAGACCTGCGGCGACCTGATCGAGAATGACGGAGTACGGGCCGTCGGCCACATCGGAAGCGATCTCGACCCCGCGGTTGATCGGCCCCGGATGCATGATGATGGCGTCGGCTTTCGCGCGCGAGGCCCGTTGCCGACTCAGACCGTAGTATCGGAAGTACTCGCGGACGGAAGGGAAGAACGACTCATTCATTCGTTCAAACTGAACGCGAAGCATCATGATGACGTCGGCCTGGTCGAGTGCCTCGTCCATGGACCGGGTAATATGCAGCCGCTCCGGATTCTCCGTCAGCATTTCGTCCATTTTCACGGGCATCAGAGTCGGTGCCGAGCAGGCCCACACGTCCGATCCGAATTTCGTGAGCAGGTGAATGTTGGACCGTGCCACGCGGCTGTGCGCAATGTCTCCCACAATTGCGACTTTCAATCCACTGAGGGTGCCTTTGCGCTGTCGTATGGTGAGCGCGTCGAGCAATGCCTGGGTCGGGTGCTCGTGTGCGCCATCGCCTCCGTTGATGACGCGTGCTTTCGTCATTCGCGCAATCGTATGCGGTGCGCCCGACGATGCATGCCGAATCACGACGCAGTCCGCGGACATCGAGTCCAGCGTTTTGGCGGTGTCGATGAGGGTTTCACCCTTGGAGACGCTGCTTGTAGACATCGAGATATTCACCACATCGGCGGACAGCCACTTGCCGGCAATTTCAAACGAAGTCCGGGTTCGAGTGGACGATTCGAAGAACAGGTTGATGATGGTCTTGCCTCGAAGCGTTGGGACTTTCTTGATCGGGCGCGACGACAGTTCCTGCATGGAATCGGCAGTGTCCAAAATCTCCAGAATTTCGCTGCAGTCGAGTTCCCGGATTCCCAGCAGGTCTTTTCGCTTCACGCTTTTTCCATCACATAGATTGCGTCTTCGCCGTCGATCTCGGTCAATCGCACTTCGACGACTTCGTTGTCTTTGGTGGGGATCTTTTTTCCGATGAAGTTTGCTTCGACGGGAAGTTCCCGGTGGCCGCGATCCACAAAGACCGCGAGTTGAATGGTCCGCATCCGGCCAAAATCGGTGAGCGCTCGCAATGCGGCTCCGACAGTGCGGCCGGTATAGAGGACGTCATCGATGAGAATGACGTCTTTGTCGTCGATGTCGGGCGGCAGTTCGGTGCGGCGGACAATGGGCTGAACCGCGGCATGCGTCAGATCGTCGCGATACAGATTGATGTCGAGCATTCCCAGTTGAGGATGGACGTTTGCCTTCTCAGTCATCGTCTTCGCCATCCGCTGCGCCATGGGGATTCCGCGACGCTGAATACCTACCAGGACGAGACCGCGGCCGGCGTGTGCCGACAGGATTTCATCTGCCAAACGATGGAGGGTGCCACGCATTTCATCCGCATTCATCAACTGATAGTTCGGCTTCAGTGTCATGGCGGCTGAAATTATATGCTAAATTCCAGTTTGCGAATATGAGCCAACCGCCCGACCTTTCCTTGGAGCTCGCGGGAATCCGCCTCGGGAACCCCGTTATTGCAGCCAGTGGGACGTTTGGTTATGGCGAAGAATTCTCCCGCTTTGTTGAACTGAAGCGCATCGGAGCTGTGGTTGTGAAGGGGACTTCGGCGAAGCCCATCGCGGGAAACAGCCCTCCCCGCCTGTTTCCGACTCCCTCCGGAATGCTCAATTCCATCGGACTCGAAAATGTCGGCGTGGACGCATTCATCCGCGACAAGATGCCTTTTCTTCGCGAGGCTGGATGTTCGGTCTTCGTGAATGTATTTGGCTTTGCCGAAGACGAGTACATCGAAGTCGTCGAGAAGCTGAACGGTTGCGATGGAATTGCGGCCTATGAGCTGAACATTTCGTGTCCGAATACAAAACACGGCGGAATGGTCTTCGGGACGGATCCCCAACTGACGCGCAACCTGACAGCGACTTTGAAGAGCAGGTCGAAGCGTCCGCTGATTGTGAAACTGTCTCCCAACGTCACCGACATCGCGGAAATGGCGCGTGCGGCCGCAGACGGCGGGGCGGATGCACTGAGCGTTGCCAATACCTATCTGGCGATGGCGATCGATACTGAAACGTTCAAACCACGCATCGGCAATATTACCGGGGGACTTTCGGGTCCCGCGATACGTCCCATTACATTGCGAATGGTCTATCAGTGCGCGAAAGCCGTGAAGATTCCCATCATCGGACTTGGTGGAATTTCTACGGCGGAAGACGCGGTGGAGTATCTCCTGGCCGGCGCCTCGGCGATTCAGGTAGGAACTGCAAATTTCCACGATCCGAAAGCGCCGCTGCACGTGCTGGACGGCCTTGCGAAGTTCCTGCAGAAACGCGGGATGACATCGATACGGGAGCTTGTCGGAAAGATCAGCATATGAAAGATAAAATCATTCTTGTCCTCGATGTCAGCACACGCGGCGAAGCCATGAAGCTGGTGAGGCCTCTCTACGAACATGTGGGAATGTTCAAAGTCGGCATGCAGCTATTCACCGCAGAAGGACCGTCTCTGGTTCGGGAGATCGTGGATCTCGGCGGGAAGGTGTTTCTCGATCTGAAATTTCACGATATTCCCAACACCGTTTCTCACGGCGTTCTGGAAGCCGCAAGGCTCGGAGTATCGCTGATGACCATTCACGCGGCAGGAGGCCGGACCATGATGGAGACTGTCGCCAGGGAGCTGGAGGATAGTTTTGGAAACCGCAAGCCGATGGTCGTGGCAGTGACAGTTCTAACCAGCTTGAACGATGCGGGGCTTGCCGAAATCGGCATTGCCAGCCCAGTGGCTGCCCAGGTTCTGGCGATGGCAAAGCTTGCCGAAGAGTGTGGGATTGCGGGAGTGGTGTGCTCACCTCAGGAGATCCAGCTCGTGCGAAGGTCCGCCGGACCCGGTTTCAAAATCGTCACTCCCGGCATCCGAATGCCGGGCCAGTCCTCCAATGATCAGCAACGCCTCTCAACCCCACGGGAAGCGATCTCGGCAGGGGCCGACTTTATTGTAGTTGGCCGCGCGGTTACGGCTGCCCCAGATCCTCGAAGCGCACTCGACGCCCTTGTGGAATCCACGAGATAGTCAGAAATAGAGTCCCGAGTCGGTCACAGACTTCCACTTGTGGTACCGGGCGTCTTGGGAAATTCTGGAACTGAACTCCCAATCTCATAAAAGCCCTGTATTTCCGCATTTTGGCACAGGAAATGCACTAAATCCTTCGAGACAAAGGAGGACCTATGAAAAATCGGACGCTCAGCAGCATTTTATTGGCGCTGTTTTCCATTGCGATCTTGTCTGCATGTACATCGCGAGAGACAAAGTCGACAGATGTTCGTACGGAAATCCGGACTTCCCTGGATAAAGCCGGCCTTGAGAAGGTATCGGTGGACCAGGATCGTGACAAGGGCGTTGTGACACTGAGCGGAAAAGTTCCCAGTGAAGGTGATAAGGCACAGGCCGCGGCCATTGCAAATTCCTGGGCAGGCGGGCAGGTGGTCGCAAATGAAATTGAAGTTGTTACACCCGGAGATGAGTCCGACAGCAAGGCTGTGAACTCGGACCTCGATAAGGGAATCGAGAAGAACCTCGATGCCGCGCTGATCCAGAAAAATCTTCATGACGACGTCAGTTATGACGTGAAAAATGCAGTGGTGACCTTAAAAGGCGCAGTGAATACGCCAACTCTGCGGCGGGATGCGGAAAAACTGGCGTCGACCATCCCGAATGTCAAACAGGTTGTCAATGAACTGGAACTGAAAGATCCGAAGGCGACATCCCGAAATTGAGGCGCTCGATTCCGGATGGAAGGGGCGCCGCGAAACGCACTCGGCAGTTGTGCGCAGCGCAGGGCTTCACTATATTGAAAGCCACGCTAATTGAAGGTTACTGCCTCAAATGCACGAAGATGTTGAAGATCAAAAGCGGCCATTTCCGCTTCAGGTTGAGCCGCAGGCGCAGCTCGCCGCCATTATCGAATCCTCTGACGATGCCATTATCAGCAAGGATCTAAACGGCATCATTCAGTCCTGGAACGCCGGCGCGCAGCGTCTTTTCGGATGGACGGCCGCTGAGACGATTGGAAAACCAATCACGCTGATCATCCCTCCGGATCGTTTGGACGAGGAGCCGCAAATTCTCGCACGACTGCGAAGAGGCGAGCGGGTGGAACACTTCGAAACGCTTCGAATCGCAAAAGACGGCCGGCGTGTTCTTATTTCCGTGACGATTTCACCAATCCAGAACAGTGAAGGACGCATCGTCGGCGCTTCAAAGATCGCGCGCGACATCACGGCGGTCCGGGAATACCAGCGCCAGCTCACGGACCTGGCTGAGAACGCGACCATCGGTCTTCACTGGGTCGGGCCTGACGGCATCATTCTATGGGCGAATCGTCATGAGCTGGAGATGCTTGGCTATTCGCAGGATGAATATGTCGGACGGCATATTGCCGAGTTTCATGCAGATCAGGATGTAATTTCGGACATTCTTCCGCGTTTGGCGCGCGCTGAAAAGATTCACAATTACCCGGCTCTGCTGCGATGCAAGGATGGGTCCATCCGAAACGTGCTGATCAGCTCATCCGCACGATTTGAAAATGGCCAGTTCAAGAATACCCAGTGTTTCACCAACGATGTCACGGAGCGCACCTTGTTTGAGGAAGAACGCAGCCGGCTGCTGGAAAGTGAGCGCGCCGCCCGAATCGAAGCCGAACGCGCCGGCGGGATCAAGGATGATTTTCTTGCAACACTCAGCCATGAGCTGCGCACGCCGCTGAATGCGATTCTGGGTTACGCGCAGCTGGTTCGGCAGGGTGCATTTTCAGCGGAGCAGCTTCCGGGAGCGATGGAAGTTATTGAGCGCAATGCGCGAAGCCAGACCCAGATTGTTGAAGATCTTCTCGATTTATCGCGCATCGTTTCGGGAAAGGTTCGCATTGAAGTCCAGAGCGTGGACCTGGCTTCTGTTATCTGCGCTGCAGTCGAAACACTCAAGCTCGCTGCGGATACAAAAGGGGTTCGTCTGAAGACCGTACTCGACCCCTTTGTCCGTCACGTTAAAGGGGACCCATCACGCCTTCAACAGGTTGTCTGGAATCTTTTGAGCAACGCCATAAAGTTCACGCCGAGGGACGGCGAGGTCCGGATCGCACTGGAACACGTCAATTCGGGGATGGAGATCATCGTCAGCGATACAGGCGAGGGCATCCCTCCGGATTACCTGTCGCAGGTCTTCGATCGATTCTGGCAAGCCGATTCGTCCATCACCAGACGACACGGCGGTCTGGGTATCGGATTGTCGATCGTGAAGCAGCTTGTCGAATTGCAGGGCGGGACCGTTCGCGCGACGAGTCCTGGTGTTGGGCAGGGTTCGACTTTCATCGTAAGTCTGCCCATCGGCGCACTTCGCCTTGGAGATGGTGAAGCCGAGTCGCCTTATCCCTCAACGCTATCGGACATCACCAGAGAGGACGTATCTGGCGATATCGATCTTACCGGTGTCCGAGTCCTGGTAGTGGATGACGATTCGGATGCACGGAATCTCGTTTCCCAAATTCTGCAGTTATGTCACGCGGAGGTCAAAACTGCCGCGTCGATGAGCGATGCGCTCGAAGAGATAAACCGGCGGCCTCCGCACGTGTTACTCAGCGACCTGGCAATGCCGGATCAGGACGGCTTCGACCTGATTCGAGCCGTCCGCGAATTGCCTCCTGAACGGGGAGGCGATATTCCTGCCGCTGCGCTTTCCGCATTCGCGCGGTCTGAGGATCGCCGCCGGGCAATAATCGCAGGCTACCAGACGCATCTGGCCAAACCGGTCGAGCCTTCGGAATTGGTCGCCGTCATCGCCAGTCTCGCTGGTCGAATCGGGAGAAAAATCCATCAATGAAATCCGGGGATTGCGATACCCCGATGCCTTATTCGAGGGCTTCACCGCTGCGCCCGGTGACGCTCGCAACGGTGGCAACCAGCTCAGATGGCTCAACCGGCTTGGAGACATGGACCAGAAAACCGGCACGCAGGGCGCGCGTCCGATCTTCGGACCGGGCAAAGGCAGTCAGCGCAATGGCAGGCATTCTCCCGCCTCTGGTTTGCTCCAGAGTACGCACGCGTTTTAACAATTCGTATCCATCGATATCCGGCATGCCGATATCGCTCACCAGCACATTCGGGTTTTCACTCTCCATCAACTGCAGTGCGTCGATGGCGGATCCCGCTGTGACGACTTCGGCATGGCAATCCGATAACACGCGTTGCACCAGATCCCGCGCGTCGGTTTCATCGTCAACGACCAGCACTTTAATGCCGGATAAGTTGACACTGCTGAAATCCGGTGATTTAAGCTCCATTGTATTTGGGGACGTCTCGGTGTCGAGATCGGGCCTTCGGTAGGCGGACATCAGCGGGAGCTGAACATGAAATGTCGCGCCACGGCCAGGGCCTGGGCTTTCGGCACGCACGGTCCCGCCATGCAATTCCACCAGATGCTTCACAATCGACAGTCCGAGCCCCAGCCCGCCATACCGTCGATTGATTGAAGCTTCTTCCTGCCGGAACCGCTCGAACACCTGGGCCAGAAAGTCCGGGTGCATGCCGATCCCTGTGTCTGCAACGGTGATCTCGGCCTGACAGTCCACACGTGTCAGGATGATCTGCACCCGTCCGCCGGTGGATGTGAATTTGATCGCGTTCGAAAGCAGATTCCAGACGACCTGTTGCAGGCGGCCCGGATCCCCCGCAATCGGAGAGGCTTCAGAATCCAGAACTTTCTCGATGTGGATGCCTTTGGCATCCGCCGCCGGTCTTACCGTTTCAATGGCCGCTTCGATAAAAGAAATGGGCTCGACGGGCTGAATATCCAGGCGCACCTTACCGGAAGCGATGCGGTTCATATCGAGGAGATCATCGATCAATTGCTTTTGCACACGCGCGTTGCGCTCAATGGTATCGAGACCATTGCGAAGATCATTCTCATCCTTGACACCCTGACGCAGTACCTTCGACCAGCCCACTATCGCGCTGAGCGGAGTCCTGAGCTCGTGCGACAAATTAGCCAGGAACTCATCCTTCAGTTCTCCCATTCGCTCTGCTTCGGCGCGTGCGAGTTGTTCGCGTTTAAGCAATTGTTCGCGTTCAATCGCCGACTTTTGTGCTGCCGCGAAGAGACGCGCGTTATCGATTGCGACGGAAGCCTGTGAAGCGACGCCGATAATGAGTCTTTCAACGCGTTCATCGAACACGCCGGTATGAGAATGGACAAAAAACAGTCCGCCTACCACCTCACCCGTTCTCAGAATCAGCGGTACTGCCATATAACTGCGTATAGGAATCGAACCGTCCACATTCCGCTGAATGCCCAGGTCGCGGCACCGAAAATCTTTCAGCACGTCCGCACAGCGAATGGTTTCGCGACCTCTTGATGTGGGACCAAACAACGGGGCAATCAGTGCCTGACCGATGTGCTGGATGATTCCACGCTTCAATCCAGCTGAAGCACGAAGGCGATAGACATTTTCCGATTTCCCTTCGGAGGCATAAAGGCAAGCGCCAAGCTCCGCATTGCACAGCTTTGTCGTGGCATCCGTGAGGGTCTGTATCAGCGTCTGTACATCCAGGGTCGACGCGATTGCTGTTCCGGTGAGATTCAGTATCTCGAGCACATGCCGCTCGTCGCTCAGAGCCTCTTCGGTTCGACGTCGATCGGTGATGTCTCTGTAACTCCAGACACGGCCAATAACGCGTCCACTGGAGGATTGAATCCTGGAAAAACGTTCAAGTACCTGGCCATCCGACAGCTCAATCAAATCGAAGGACTCCGTTGGAGATGCCGAATAGATTTCGGTCAATCGGCGTGAGTGCTCCTCCACATCCCGAAACACCGGAGAAATGGCCACTACCAGTTTGCGGTGATTCACCTGGTCCATCACTTCGCGGGAGAGGTGCCACATCTGGAGATATTTCTCGTTACAGTCGGTGATGGTTCCGGCGGCGTCGGTTACCAGAATTCCATCGTTCGTCGACTCCAGGGTTGCGCGTAGCAGTGAAGCGGAATTGGCAAGTGCCTCGCTCTTCCGTTCCAATTCCGTGTTGGCTGCAATGAGATCACGTTCGACTCGCTCACGTGCTTCATCCTGCATGACGATCCCCCAGAATGGCTGCTGCCAGGGCAGTCCCAGCTACCCGCGCCCGAATGTTTTCAAATGCGGTCTCGCGCGTCGTGATCACATCGTCACTGAAAGGCGCAAATCCGCACACTCACGAGAGGCGGCATCCGACGCATTCGTCCGGTTGCGAAAGGGATTCTTAGTCCTTCGGGAGCAGCGTTCGACATTCTATGCATGCTATAAGTCCGGAAATTGAAAAACTTCCGCTGCTCGCCATCTCAAAGGGTGGCATCACGTCTGGACTATCCGCTTCGAGGAGATGTCTGGGTGTGGGGATAGCGACGTATCCGCATCCGTACTGGCTCCTGTTTCGCCCCGTCATTCCCGCCACACTTATTTGAAGCATGCAGAGGGCCAATATTTGCTATCAGTTTCGTTTCACATGTCCTGAGGGAAGGCGGATACCACAAGTGGGAAGCCTCGGACCAGGAAAACGACTGGATTAAGATGTGAGAGAAGGAGGATGGAAAGAAAGAGCAGGAGTAATTCTCTCAGGGGGACCGCGTGACCCGAAGGGTCAGGTGAGGAATAAGGATTTTGGCTCTTTTCCCCTCACCCGATTGCCACCGGTTTGCCACTTCCGGACCGAAGATCACCCTCTTTGTATGCCTTGATGACCTTGTGACCGTTCATGCCACCGCCAGCACCTTCGGGATACTGTCAGCGTTCCGGTTTGGAAAGGACCTTGGACGAATCCATAAATTCATCCAGTTCTTTTCGAGCACGATCCTTCGCGTAGCCGTAGCGTTCCTGCAATTTTCCGATAAACTTTTCGGCATCGCCGTGAACCTCGTCCAGATCGTCATCAGTCAGCTTTCCCCAGCGTTGACGGATGTCACCCTTCAGCTGGAGCCATTTGCCTTTGATAATGTCTGTGTTCATGTCTGCCTCCTTGTTATGCATTAGAGACAGCCACTGGGCAGCACGTGCCATTCCAACTGCACGGCGGCAATGAATTACCACAGCCTCAGACGGACATCTTCGATCAGCGATACAGCCAGACTCGCAGCAGGGAAAGCAGCTGATCGGTGTTCACCGGCTTGGCGATGTAGTCCGAAGCGCCGGCCTGCAAGCACTTTTCCCGATCGCCCTTCATCGCCTTGGCAGTCAGAGCGAGAATTGGCAATGTCCTGAATCTGGCATCATTGCGGATTTCACGCATCGTCTCATAGCCATCCATATCGGGCATCATAATGTCCATGAGAACGATGCTGAGATCGAGGGTGCTTTCGATAATACCGATCGCCTGGCGTCCATTGGTGGCGCTCAGCACTTCCATATCATGGTTCTCCAGGATACTGGTCAGGGCGAAAATGTTTCGCACGTCGTCGTCCACGACCAGTACCTTTCGATGCCTCAGAACATCGTTTGAACCGTGAAGCCGTTCAATCATGTCGCGCTTGGCCTGGGGCAGGTCTTCCACGACGCGATGAAGAAACAGCGCGGTCTCATCAAACAGGCGTTCTGGAGATTGCACGTCCTTTACGACAATGCTCTTCGCAACCACCCTGAGCCGTGCTTCTTCGTCAGTGGTCAATTCCTTGCCGGTGAAAACGACGATCGGTACATCCTTCGCCGAATGATTCTCTCGCATCGTTTCCAGAAGCTCGAATCCGGTCATGTCCGGCAGCCGCAGATCCACAACGCAGCAGTCGAAACCGGACTCCGCAAGTTTCTGCAACGCCTCGGCGCCGGTGCCGACAGCGACAACCTGGACGTCGTCATGCTCGAGAAGCGTGATCACGCTTTCACGCTCGATGTCATTGTCTTCGACGACGAGGACTCGCTTCGTGTGTGGTGTCACATAGTCCTTGATGCGATCGAACGCACGCTCCAGATCGTCCGTCGTGGCAGGCTTCACAAGGTACGAGAAGGCGCCGTGCGACAGTCCATGCTGGCGTTCCTCTTCAATGGAAAGTATCTGCACGGGAATATGGCGGGTGGTCGGATCCAGTTTCAAATTGTTGAGAACCGTCCAGCCCAGCATGTCGGGCAGGAACACGTCGAGTGAGATTGCCGTGACTGGATACTGTCGAACCAGACTCAGCGCGGCCTGCCCCCTGGTTGCGACAAGCCCCTTGAATCCCTTGTCGCGGGCAATCCCCAACAAAATTCGTGCATAGTGCGGATCGTCATCGACAATCAGCAACACGATATCCCGCGTGCTGATCTGATCGCGATCATCCGAGACAATGATTTCAGATTTCGTGGCTGTCAGTACCGGAAGGGACGGCAGCGACGAGGGAGCGATGTACGGATTCGTCGCCGGTTGCGTCACCGATCGTGCGGGTCCGGTGTAGACAAGGGGCAAGTACAACGTAAACGTACTGCCCTGACCTGGCGCGCTTGTCAGCTTGATTTCGCCGCCGAGAAGCGTCGCCAGTTCGCGACTGATGGCGAGTCCCAATCCGGTTCCGCCGTACTTGCGACTCGTGCCGGCATCCGCCTGCTGGAATGCTTCGAAGATCAGTTTCTGTTTTTCGGGAGCGATTCCTATCCCGGTATCGGTAACGGCAATCGCCATTGCATTCTGCGAGAAACGCAGAACCGGATGATCCGGGGACCAGCCTTCGGTGACTCGCCGGACGGTCATGGACACATGTCCCTGCGCCGTGAACTTGAAGGCGTTGGAAAGAAGGTTTTTCAGGATCTGCTGCAGACGCTTGGAGTCCGCCGTAAACATTGGAGGCAGAGCCGTGTCGATGTCGACGCGAAGCGCCAGGCCTTTGGACTCCGCCACGTGATGGAATGTTCGCTCCACGCTGTCCCGGAGCGATACGAACGTCATTTCTTCCGGTTCCACGGTAACCGTTCCGGATTCAATCTTGGAAAGATCGAGAATGTCGTTGATGAGAGTCAGCAGGTCGGTCCCTGCAGAGTGAATATTTCGGGAATATTCCACCTGCTTGGGACTCAGATTGCCGGCGGAGTTCTCCACCAGCTGTTGTCCAAGGATCAGGATGGAGTTCAGCGGAGTACGCAACTCATGCGACATGTTGGCGAGGAACTCGGACTTGTACTTGGAAGTCAGCGCCAGTTCGGCCGCCTGCTCTTCGAGAGCGCGACGCGCTTGTTCGACTTCCATGTTCTTGCGTTCGACTTCGACGTTCTGTTCGGCAAGCTGTTTTGCCTTGGATGCCAGCTCTTCGTTGGTCTGTTGAAGCTCGGACTGCCGGGTCTGAAGCTCGATGGTGAGCTGCTGGGATTGCTGCAGAAGGTTTTCCGTCCGCATCGTCGCTTCGATCGTGTTCAGCACGACGCCCAGTGACTGGGTGAGCTGTTCGAGAAAGCTCAGATGAGTGGCCGTGAAGTGAGACAGCGCGGCAAGTTCAATAACAGCTTTGGTCTCGCCTTCGAAAAGAACGGGGAACACCACGATGCTGCTTGGTGGAGCCCCTCCCAGGCTCGACTCGACCGCGGTGTAGTTGTCTGGAATATCGGTCAGAAGAATGCTCTTTTTCTCCAG
>Ga0210380_10000248_pt1 | contig 27048 bp, 25 predicted proteins | sample PLM4_5_coexredo_FD_155476 | JGI IMG/M metagenome (GOLD analysis project Ga0210380, IMG submission 155476) | Groundwater sediment microbial communities from an aquifer in East River, Colorado, USA - PLM4_5_coex redo | ecosystem: Environmental > Terrestrial > Soil > Riparian zone | place: USA... | reverse complement strand
GTCGCGATCAACGAACGTTTTATGGTTGGTCAGGACGGCAACCGGCTCGATTACGTGATGACCGTGAATGAACCCGCATCGCTCGTCAAGCCGTTCGTCTGGAACGCGTATTTCGTCTGGAAGCCGGACGAAGCGGTCAATCGCTACGAGTGCACGCTCGAGGAGTGGGCCTCGGTCACGAACACGCTCCGCAAGTGATCCCGGGCGGCTCGAGAGATGAGCGCAGTCACGTGCGCTCGTCCATCTCTGCCACATCGCTGTTCGCCCTTCCCGCGCTCGCCATCCTCCGATCAGATGCGCGTGGACCTGGATCCGGGCAGAATGGGACGAGTGCTTCGAAGAGAACTCTTCTTCGTGTGCCTGGTGCTCCTCGCTGCGGTCGACGGATCCCATGGGCAGATGGGCCGCCAGAATACGTGGAGCGCGAGAACCAGCGCGGGCCGCACCTTCATCGGGACGTGGACCGCAGCCGCCGGTCCGACGAGCGGCACCGCCGCGGGAACCTGGACCCTCGTCAACGCGCAGGGCAAGACGCTCGCGAGCGGCGTGTGGACGGCGGCCAAGTCGCCGACAGGATGGACCGGCTCCTGGCGGGCCGCTAACTCTGCCAGCAAGGCCGAGTATTCGGGCAGCTGGAGCGCCGGCGTCGATCTCAAGGCGGACGCGCCGGTTGCCGATCTCTTCGCGAAGGCGGTGCAGGCAGTCGTCAGCGGCACGTGGCGGGCTGGGCGGCAGTCGGGCCAGTGGTCGATCCGGGCGGCCCAATGACGATCACCGGGCCGATGTCCGATCTTCGTGAACGGTTTGGCGATATCGACATCTACCTGTTCGATCCGCTGAAGACGACGATCGTCCAGAATCAGCGGTGCATGACGACGTGGGTGGTCCGCAAGGGGGTCTGAACAGGGCGTCACGCTTGATAAGGTGCGGTGCAGCCCGGCTCGAGTCGGCTGCGCAAGACACGGACTCATTTCAACAAGGAGCAGACTCATGGCGACTCCGACGGGAACATCGCTGTACGAGCGGCTCGGAGGCTACGATGCCTTCGCAGCGGCAGTTGACGATTTGATCCCCAGGCTGCACGCCGATCCCGTGATCGGTGCTTACTGGAAAGGGCACAACGCGCAGACCAAGAAGCGCGGCCGTCAGATGGTGCTCGACTTCCTGGTGCAGGCCCTTGGCGGGCCAGCTGCCTATCACGGTGTGGACATGCGGGCGGCGCACGACGGACTCCACATTACCGAGAACGACTGGTCAATCTTCCTGGGCCACCTCGTCGCGGTCCTCGACAAGTTCGGCATCCAGGGGCGAGAGCGCGAGGAACTGCTCGGCGCCACCACCAGCCTGAAGGGCGACGTCGTACAAGGTCACTAGGACAGCTGGAGAGGCATCCCATGACACCGAAGGTCCTGGGCCCGCGTGACGGCGCCGGGGGGTTCCTTGGCAGCATCGGGGTGCGCCTGATGATCGATGGCGCCGAGTCGGGCGGGGGATTCTCGCTCGTCGAACACCCGATGTCGGCGCGGGCGCTGGGCGCTCCGCTGCATCGGCACGCGCGCGAGGACGAGTACAGCTATGTCATCGAGGGGCGCGTCGGCGCGCTGCTTGGCGACGACGTGCTCGAGGCCGGTCCCGGCAGTCTGATATTCAAGCCGCGCCACCAGTGGCACACGTTCTGGAACGCCGGCGACACGCCCGCGCGCATCCTCGAAGTCATTTCGCCGGCCGGTTTCGAGCGCTACTTTGTCGAGCTGGTCGCGCTCGGTGGATCCCGGGCTGCGTCTCCGGAAGCCTTGCAGGACCTCGGCCAACGCTACTCGCTCGAGGTCGATCCGCGGAGCATCCCCGCCCTGCTCCAGCGCTTTCAGCTGCGCATCGGCGAACCCATCTAGGGTGGGAGGGCAGCGATGCTGCTCGAGTGGTTGGCCTCGAAGACGAATGGCGAATCCGGCTAAGATGCGCGGCATGACCAAGCACATTCTTACGGCGCTGTGGATCTCGGGCGTCGCCCTCGGGATGGCCACCCTCGCGGCGCAAACTGGACAGCCGGCGCAGTTTCCCCTGGCCGCCCCGGCGGGCACCGACAGCAACGCGCGCGCGGCTGCCCCGGCCGGCGCCACCAACCAGGGGCCGGTTGACCCGGCCACCTGGACGTACGGCCATGCCTTCGACGCGCCCAAGGACGCGAAGGTGTGGAACCCGGTCAAGTTGAAGCTCGCACAGGGCGGGAAGGTCACCGGCGGCACGCTCTTCAGCTCGACCGACCCGGCCACCTACTGCGCGATGGCCAACGCGGGGTATGACTTCATCTGGACCGAGATGCAGCACGACCAGCACGACTGGCAGGCGGTGGCGCGGATGTGGCGCACCTGCCCGCACGCCAAGGCCGTGCCGGGCGTTCGCGTCGCGTACACGGACGAGCGCGAGATCCAGCATGCGCTCGACGCCGGCGCGCTGGTGCTCGTCGTGCCGACGGTCGACACCGTGGCCGAAGCGATCGAGGCGCGCGACTGGGCGTACTTTCCACCGCTCGGCAAACGGAGCAACGGCGGAGGCCAGGCGTTCGACGCGGCCGTGTGGGGCGGCGTGCCCGGCGGGTACCGGGCCACGATCAACGACAACCTCGTCCTGATCCTGATGATCGAAACGCTCGAAGGGGCGAAGAACGTTGAGGCGATCGCGAAGGTGCCTGGCGTGACGGCGGTGTTTGCCGCGAGCGGAGACCTTGGCAACTTCTCGGGCTATCAGCAAGGCACCCCCGACTACGAGCGCCTGATCAACATCGTCCATGATGCGGCGATCAAGGCGGGCGTTCGCCTGTGCGGTCCGTTCGCGTGGAAAGACCGTCCCGACTTCACGTGTTTCCAGGCGGGCAACGAGGCCGCGGCGATCACGCGAGGGGTGGCGGCCGAACTTGGCACCCTGGCGAACACGCAGGGCAAGCCCGACGTGGGCCCGTTCGCGGCATCAAAACCCTGAGGGGCCGTGCAACGCCGGATTGTCGGATTCCATCAGGACGAGGAACACCATTGGGTGGCGGGCGAACCGCCTACCACCCACCCACGAACCGCTAACCACCAACCACCAACCACCAACCACCAACCAGCCAACCACCATCCAGCAATGGCCATTGAGGACATCAGACACTTCGTGCCGCTGTCTGGCCGCCTCGCGACGGCCGGACAGCCGAGCGAGCGGCAGCTCGAGGACGTCGCGCGCGAGGGGTTCGAGACGGTCGTGAACCTCGGCCTCCTGGATCCGCGCTATTGCCTCGCGGATGAAGCCGGCCTCGTCGAGTCGCTGGGCATGGCGTACCACCACATTCCCGTGGACTTCAAAGCGCCCCAGCTCGAAGACCTCGGTGCGTTCTTCGACGTGATGGACCTGTCGAGTGAGCGGAAGGTCTTCGTGCACTGCGCGGCGAACTATCGGGTCTCTGTGTTCGTGGCGCTCTACGGACAAGCACGTCTCGGGTGGTCTGTCGATCAGGCCGACGCGCACATCAGACTGCTCTGGGAGCCTGACAAGACCTGGCAACGATTCATCGAGACATCGCGCCGCCTGCTCTCGGACGAACGCCCTCGTCTTTCGGGTGTCTATCCTCGCGAGATGCCCGTGGGTGCCGATCGTTGCCGAACGTTCCGGCGGCTGCACGAGCGAGGCTGCTTCGTCATCCCCAATCCATGGGATCTCGGGAGCGCCCGACTGTTGGCGCAGCTCGGCTTCGCCGCGCTTGCGACCACGAGTTCGGGCGTGGCCTGGTCGATGGGGCGTGCCGACCACTACGTCTCGCTCGACGAGATGCTGGCTCACCTGCGATCGATCAGTCAGGCCGTGACGATTCCCGTCAACGCCGACTTTGAAAACGGTTACGCCGACAGTCCGGATGACGTCGGTGTCAATGTGCTGGCGGCGACGTCCACCGGGATTGCCGGCCTTTCAATAGAAGATTCGACAGGTGACCCCGAACGGCCGCTGATCGACCTCACGCTGTCGGTCGCGCGCATCGCGGCCGCGAGGAAGGCTATCGACGAGAGCGGTACGGGCGTGCTTCTGACCGCTCGCTCCGAAGGCTTCATCGTCGGGCGTCCAGACCTCGAGGAGACCATCCGGCGCCTGAGGGCCTTTGCCGAGGCAGGCGCCGACTGCCTGTTCGCGCCGGGCCTGAGATCGATGGCCGACATTCGTGCCGTGGTCGCTGCGGTGGCGCCCAAGCCGGTCAACGTGCTGGTTGGCAGCGACTTCACCACGGTGGCCGAGCTGGCCGAGGCCGGCGTGCGCCGGATCAGCGTCGGCGGGGCGCTGGCGCGCGCGGCGTGGACGGGCTTTCTGCGTTCGGCGAGAGAGATTGCGGAGCACGGCACGTTCACATCCCTCGACCATGCGGTCCCGTTTGCGGAGATCAACAGGACGTTCGGCTCCTGACATGTCGAAGGCGCTGCCGGACGGGAAACGGGCGCGGGCGCAGGTGCAGGCCTACTTCGCCGCGCTGCCGCCCGACACGCGCAAGGCTCTGCGGAACCTTCGTGAGGCCATTCTCGCCGCCGCGCCCGATGCCGACGATGCGTTCAGCTACGGCATTCCCGCGTTCAGGATCGACGGCCGCCCCCTCGTGTGGTACGCGGCGTTCACCCACCACGTCAGTCTCTACCCGATGACCGCGGCGATCAGGCGCGCGCATGCCGCAGCGCTCAAGGGATATGAAACGTCGACCGGTACGATTCGGTTTCCGATCGCGAAGCCGCCGTCGGCGGCGCTGGTGAGGCGCCTGGTGAAGGCACGCATCGCCGAGATGCGGAAGAAGAACACGCCGTGACACCGGACATCGAAGGCACGGTGCCGATCCGCTCGTCCATCAGCACCTTCATCGCGGCGATGCGCGAGCGTGTCGCCAGTGGACTCCTCACGAGCCCGCGCGCCCGGTACGTCGTGAGCGGCGCCGACACGACCGGCATCGAGGTGCGCGCTGTTGACTGGCGGACCGCCATCGACATCGGACTCAACCAGATCGAGTTGTCGCAGGGCGAGCCGGGCTCGATTCACTACCGCGTGCGCTACTGGCGATGGGCGTCGTACGTCATCGGCCTGAGCGGCGCGATTGGTTTCGTCGGCGTCGCCCTCATGCTCGGTTTCGACGTTCACGACTACATCGAGCGGCATCAGGCCTCCAGAATTCCAGGCCTGTCCACCGAACAGAACCTGCTCATCCTCTGGGTGATGATCGCGTTCTGGGGATTTGTCTGGCCGTGGGTGCTCATTGCGGTGCACAAGGGACCCCTGCGCCGCCTCGTCACGAGCATCATCACCGACGTGGATGCCAGGGGTCTCGCGACACGGTCGTCATGAGCGGTAGGCCAGCGACCGGCCGTCCTGTTGTACGCTACGCGTCGTGCGTCGCGTCACCTGTGCTGCGCTGACGTGTGCCATCGCGCTGATTGCCTCCGGGCATCCGCGCACCGCGGGTCGGGTCTGGCTCACGGTGCTATCCACCACCGATCTCCACGGCAACCTGCTGCCGGTGGACTACTACACCGACGCCGCAGACGCGCGCGGTCTGGCCAAAGTGGCGACGCTCGTGCGCGAGGCACGCCGGGACAACCCCTCGGGCACGCTGTTGCTCGATTCGGGCGACGTCATTCAGGGATCGCCGCTCGCCTACGTGCACAACACGATCGACAACGCGCCGCCCGATCCGATGATGCGCGCGATGAGCCTGCTCGGTTACGACGCGATGGCAGTGGGCAACCACGAATACAACCACGGCCTGAAAGTAGTCGAGAAGGCCCGGAGTGAAGCGTCCTTTCCGTGGCTGTCGGCCAACACCTACAGGAAGGGCACGACGCAGACGTATCACACGCCGTACTTGGTCAAGATCGTGAACGGCGTCCGCGTCGCCATTCTCGGGCTGACGACGGGGGGGATTCCGTCGTGGGAGAACCCCGAGAATTATGCGGGCCTCGAGTTTCGGGAGCCGCTTGCGGAGGCGAAGAAATGGGTGGCGGTGCTGCGCGCCAAAGAGCGCGCGGACGTCGTGATCGTGGCAATGCACATGGGCCTCGAGGCCGATCTGCGCACCGGAATCCCGACGCCGGGACAAGTGCCCAACGAGAACGCCGCGATCGCGATTGCCTCGCAGGTGCCGGGCGTCGACCTGATCCTGATGGGGCACACCCATCGCGACGTACCGAGCGCCGTGATCAACGGTACGCTGCTGGCACAGGCCAACTTCTGGGGACGGCATTTGGCGCGGGCCGACCTGTACCTGGAGCAGGACGCGCGAGCGCGGTGGCACGTCGTGGCCAAGCAGGCGCGGACGGTGCCGGTCACGGCGGGCACTGCGATCGATTCGGACGTCGCGGCGGTGGCGGCGCCCTACGATCGAGAGACCAGAGACTGGCTGGCGCGGGTGATCGGCGAATCCGCCGGCGAGCTCACGGCGCGCGAGACGCGCGTGCGCGACACCGCCATTCTCGATCTCGTGCAGCGCGTGCAGCTCGAGGCGGGTCGGGCCGACGTCTCGATGGTGGCCAGCTTCAATCCGGCAGCCCGCGTGCCGCGTGGACCGGTCACCGTGCGCGAGATCGCGGGGCTGTACGTCTACGACAACACACTGGTCGTGCTCGAAATCACCGGGCAGCAGCTGCTCGAGGCGCTCGAGCATTCGGCGCGGTTCTTCGGGCCGTTCGTGCCGGGGAAGACGCCGGATGAACTGGTGGACGACCGCATTCAGGATTACAACTTCGACGTCGCCGAGGGGGTGACCTACGACATCGACATCTCTCGGCCGGCCGGTCAGCGCATCCGGAACCTGCGGTTCCAGGGAGCGCCCGTGAGCCCGACGCAGAAATTTCGCCTCGCGACCAACAACTACCGCGTCAACGGCGGCGGAGGCTATGTGATGTATCGCGGCGCCCGCGAGCTCTTCCGTTCCAGCGAGGAGATTCGCGACATGATCATCGAGTGGGTCGAGCGCCACCACGAGATTCCGTCCGAGCCGACGAACAACTGGCGCATCGTGACTTCCGCTCAATAAAATGCGAGACTTTCGCTCGGCTCTAGGAGGAGCACCATGAGCGTCTTCACGCTGAAGGTCAATGGGCAGTCTGCGCGCGTGGATGTCGATCCGACCACTCCGCTGCTCTACGTACTGAGCGACGATCTGCAACTGAACGGTCCCAAGTTCGGCTGCGGGCTGGGCCAGTGCGGCGCCTGTACTGCCATCGTGAACGGCCGCGCCGTGCGCAGCTGCCGGACGCCGATGAGCACGGTGAACGGGGCGACCGTCACGACGCTGGAAGGGCTGGGTACGCCCGAGAAGCCGCACCCGATCCAGAAGGCTTTCATCAACGAGCAGGCCGCGCAATGCGGGTTCTGCGTGAACGGCGTCATCCTGACCGCGAAGGCCTTCCTCGACCAGAATCCGCGGGCGACCGAAGCGCAGATCCAGCAGGCGATGTCCACTGTGCTCTGTCGCTGCTTCACGACCACGCGCATGATGAAAGCCATCAAGCGCTACGCCACGGAGCGTGCGTGATGAAGAACATGACCGAAGAGGCGCTTGCCGAACTACGGCGCAGTGGATTTTCGCGCCGGCAGTTTCTGAAGGGATCCGGCGCGCTCGTCGTCGCCTTCAGCGTGGCCGAGTTCGCCGACACGCTGGGCGTGGCGCCCGACCGCATGCTCGCGCAGGGCGGCAACACCCCGCAAATGCTCGATGCCTGGATTGCGATCGGCAACGACGGCATCGTCACCGTGTACACCGGCCGTGCCGACATGGGCCAGGGGATGTCCACCGTGCAGGTGCAGCTCATTGCCGAGGAGCTGTCGGTGCCGGTCAACCGTGTGCACCTCGTGCAGTGCGACACGGGGATGACACCCGACCAGGGCACCTCGTCGGGGAGCCAGGCGCATCCGGTGAACTTCAATCACGAGAACCTCGCGCAGGCGGGTGCCACCGCGCGACAGGCGCTGCTTGGAATGGCGGCGATGCGGCTGGGCGTTCCGGTAGAGCAGCTCACCGTGGCCGACGGCGTTGTCAGCGTCCGATCAGACGGCTCGAAGCGCGCGACGTACGGTGAGCTCATTGGCGGCCGGCGCTTCAACATGAACCTGCAGCGCGACGCCACGCGCAAGCCGCACGCCGAGTGGACAGTGCTCGGCACGTCGGTGCCGCGCATCGAGATCCCCGAGATCATGACCGGCCGGTTCGAGTTCGTGCACAACGTACGCGTGCCGGGTATGGTGCACGGGCGGGTCGTGCGTCCGCCGACCGTCGGCGCCACGGTGGCCAGCGTGGATCAGAGCTCGGTGAGCGGGCTTGCGGGCAACGTCAAGGTGGTGGTCAAGAAGAACTGGGTTGGTGTGGTGGCCGACAAGCCCTGGCAGGCCATCAAGGCAGCCGAGACGCTGAAGGTCAACTGGACACCCGGTCCTAATCTACCCAGCCAGCGCGACTTCGAGCGCTACATGCGCAACCACCCCGGCCGTCGCGACGCCTACTCGGTGAACTCGAAGGACGTCGATGCGAAGCTGGCGGGCGCGGCGCGGCGCGTGACGGCCACCTATCAGCATCCCTACCAGATGCACGGATCGATGGGCAGCTCCTGCGCCGTGGCCGACGTCAAGGACGGCAACGCCACGATCTGGTCGCCCACGCAGGCCGTCTACCCGCTGCGCAGTTCGTCGGCGATGGTGCTCGGCATGCAGCCCCAGAACGTTCGCGTGATCTACGTGCGAGGGTCGGGCTGTTACGGACTGAACGGCGCCGATTCGGTGTCCTATGACGCGGCGATCCTCTCGCAGGCCGTGGGCAAGCCGGTACGCGTGCAGCTGTCGCGCAAAGACGAGATGGCGTGGGGCGAGAATTACGGCCTGCCTTTCGTCGTCGATCAGCGGGCGGGCATCGACGCTGCCGGCAACATCGTCGCGTGGGACTACGAGACGTGGTCGGCGACGTTCGGCAACCGGCCGGGCAACAACGCGCCCGGCAACGTGGCCTCCGGGATGCTGGCAGGGTTTCCGCCCGCGGCGGTCGCGGCGCGCGCCAACGCACCGGATGCCGCCAACTGGGACAATGGCAACAACGCCGTGCCCGCGTACGTCATGGGGCGCATCGGCGCCAAGGACAATGGCACGGGCACCGTGGCGAGCGAGCGCGTGCTCACGCATACCGTGCCGTCGCCGTTTCTGACGGGACCACTGCGTTCGCCCGCGCGGCTACAGAACGCCTTCGCGCAAGAGTGCTTCTTCGACGAGATGGCGGCACAGGTCAAGGCCGATCCCGTCGAGTACCGGCTGCGCCACTTGAGCGATCCTCGACTGAAGACCGTGGTGAGTGCGGCGGCCAAGCAGGCAAACTGGGAAGCGCGGCCGTCGCCGAAGGCGGCAATCAGCCGCACCGGTGTCGCCAGCGGGCGGGGAATAGCGTGCGTCCTCTACGAAGGCGACAACGGCTACGTGGCGCTGGTCGCCGAAGTGGACGTGAACCAGGCCACGGGCGTTGTGCAGGCCAGGCGGATCGTCGTTGCGCAGGACGTGGGTCCGATCTCGAGCCCCGACGGGTTGCGGAACCAGCTCGAGGGCGGGGCGCTGCAGGGCTTGAGCCGCGCGCTGGGCGAGGAGGTCACCTGGGACGATCAGAAGATCACATCGGTTGACTGGGTCACCTACAAGACGCTCTACGTCGGCTCGAACGTGCCGACGATCGAGAGCGTGCTGATCGACCATCCCGAGGGCGAGGCCATGGGGGCGGGTGAGACGGCCATCACGATCGTGGCGGCAGCCGTCGGCAACGCGATTTTCGACGCGACGGGCGTGCGCATTCGAGAGCTGCCGTTTTCACCCGAACGCGTGCGCGCAGCGCTCGCCGCGGGCGCGGCTGGCCGCACGCAGACCGCTGGGCTGTAACGCAATGCAAAATGCAAGATGCGAAATGCAAACACTTCGTGGATCCCGGCCACGCGTTGTTTGCATTTTGACTTTGAATTACACGAGTACGTTAGGAGATTGAGTGATGCGTAGGGTTGTCTGGCTCGTCGGCGTGTGCGCGGTGTTCGTGTTGTCGGTGGGCGTCGAGTCGCGTCCACAGGGAGGCGTCAATCCCGCGCAGTTGGCCCCGGTCCCACAGCGCGAGCCCGCATGGGCGTTCCCGGTGCAGGCGGGGACGCTACCCGCGGAAGCCCCAGGCCCCAAGACCGTGCCTGGCAGTTCGCGCAGCTACACTCCCGCACAGATCGACGACCTGCTCGCGCCACCAGACTGGTTCCCCAGCGACCACGGGCCGGCGCCCTCAATCGTGACGACCGGTCACGCCGGCGCGCTCGCGTGCGGATCGTGCCACCTGATGTCGGGCATCGGCCATCCCGAGTCGGCAGACGTCTCGGGACTCTCGGCGCAGTACTTCATCCAGCAGATGAACGATTTCAAGAGCGGCGCGAGGAAGGACCTCGCGCGCATGAACGGCATCGCCAAGGAGCTGTCCGACGAAGAGATCCGTCAGGCGGCCGAGTATTTCGCGTCGCTGAAGCTGCGGAAGAACAACCGCGTGGTCGAAGCAGACATGGCGCCCAAGACCTTCATCGGCCAGGGACGCATGCGGTTCGTGGATCCGGCGGGCGGCATGGAGCCGACGGGTCAACGCATTCTGACCGTGCCCGTCGACGTCGAGCGGGCGCGCTGGCGCGATCCCGCAACCGAGTTCGTCTCCTACGTGCCCGCCGGCACGCTGGCGCGGGGCAAGGCGCTGGTTGACACCGGCGATGGCGGCAAGACCGTGGCGTGCGGCACCTGCCATGGCGCGAACATGCTGGGCCAGGGCACGGCGGGACTGCTGGCGCCGCGGCTGGCGGGCGTGCACCCGATCTACCTCGTGCGGCAGATGTACCTGTTCAAGGAAGGAAGCCGCGCAGGCGCTACGGCTGCGTTGATGACGCCGGTTGTCGCCAACCTCAGCGACGGTGACATTCTCGCGATCGCGGCGTACCTCGCGTCACTCGATCCAACGACGCAGGGCACGCGGTAGGCACGTCCTCCACACCGTGACGTAGGGCGGGTCCTCTGGACCCGCCGTGAGGAACGCATGATGCACGTCGACGTTCGCGCCGGCACGCTGCTCCTCGCACTGGTTCTGGCGCCCGCCGCGCCCGCGAGCGCGCAGCGTGACGAGAGCCCTCCCACCGAGCTGGCAGCCCCGGCCATTCCCGGCGTGGTCGCCCCCGGCACGAAGATCGAACTGGTCAAGGCCGGGTTCCCACGCACCGAAGGCCCTGTCGGGATGCCCGACGGCAGCCTTCTCTTCACGAACACGAACACCATCACCAGAATTGACGTCCGCGGCAACGTCTCCACCTTCGTGGAACGTTCAAACGGCGCCAACGGCCTTGGCTTCGACTCGAAGGGGCGTCTGATTGCGGCCGAGCGGGCACCTGGCAACGAGAGAGTTGGCGTGCTGCATCCGAGCGAGGCGACGCTGGCGGCTGCGTACGACGGCAAGCCGTTCAGCCGGCTGAATGACCTGGTGGTCACGTCTCGCGACGCGGTGTATTTCACCGACGCCGCGGGCGTGTATTACCTTCCTCCGGGCGGAGGCGCCGTCGTGAAGGTCATTTCAGGGATCCCGAATCCAAACGGCGTGCAGCTGAGCCCGGACGAGAGAGTGCTCTACGCCAACGACAAGGACGGCGCCTACCTGCTGGCGTTCGACGTGCGACCGGACGGCACGCTGACCAACCGCCGCAATTTTGCGAAGTACCAGAGCGTGAGGGAGCCGGGTAGCAAGGACCCGCTGCTCGCCGAAGACAATGGCGCCGACGGTCTCGCCGTCGACAGTGATGGTCGCGTGTATGTCGCGACCAATGTTGGCGTGGAGGTGTTCGACACCATGGGCCAGTACCTCGGTGCGATCCCGGCGATCTGGGGCGCCGAAGCGTTCGCCTTGAAGAAGCCACAGAACCTGGCCTTTGCTGGAGCGGACAAGCGAACCCTCTACATGGTCGGTTCTGGCGCGGTCTTCAGCGTCCGGACGCTCGCACGGGGGGTCAGAGAACGGGCCAAGTAGGCCGTTGGACGATCGTCGCGGCCCTGAGCGTCGCGGCGTGCAGCGGCGGCGCCGCGCCGTCGCCGACGACCGGCCTCATGGGCGCTGTCATGCGCGGCCCGATCACTCCAGTCTGCCGAATCGACGTGCCGTGTGATGCCCCGTTCGCTGCCGCATTCACCGTCCAGCAGGGCGGACACCAGGTTTCGCAGTTTCAGTCGGACTCGTCCGGACAGTTCACCGTCTATCTGGAGCCAGGCGTATACACCGTCGTCCCGAACGCCGATGCGCCGCTCATCTCGCCGACGTCGCAGACCAAATCCGTGACCGTGGAGAACACCGGAGGGCTCACGTCAGTGCGTCTCGTGTTCGACACCGGCATTCGATAGGAACCGAGGACCTTCATGCCACACAGCCGGAGAGATTTTCTCAAGCTCGGAATCACGGCCGGCGTCGTAACAGGCGGTATCGCGAACGGCCGCGTTCGTGCCCAGGGCAACGCGGCGCTGCGAGTCCGTTCGGTGCAGACGCTCGTGCTGAACGTCGGGTTCGAAGAGAGCGGCGATCCTCAGGGCTTTCCGATCATCCTGCTCCACGGTTTTCCCGACGACGTGCGTGCGTGGGACGCCGTGGCACCGTTGCTTACGGGCAGGGGATACAGGGTCATCGTTCCGTACCTCCGGGGTTACGGACCGACGCGTTTTCGCGACACGGCTGCTCCCCGGATGGGGGAACAGGCGGCGATTGGCCAGGATCTGATCGACTTCGCCGACGCGCTCGGATTGTCGCGGTTTGCCGTGAGTGGCTACGACTGGGGAAACCGTGCGGCATGCGTTGCTGCGGCGCTGCACCCAGAGCGGGTGCGTGCCGCAGTCCTCATCGGCGGTTACACGATCCAGGACACGGTGTCGCCGCCGCAACCTGCTGCGCCGGAGCGCGAGCAGGCCCTCTGGTATCAGTGGTACTTCAACACCGAGCGCGGACGTGCCGGTCTGATGGCCAACCGCCGCCCGCTGTGCCGCCTGCTGTGGGAGTTGTGGTCACCCACCTGGCACTTCACCGACGACACGTACAACCGAACGGCGCCGTCGTTCGACAATCCAGACTTCGTCGACGTCGTGATCCACTCGTATCGCCACCGGAACATGAACGCGCCGGGTGAGCCGCGATTTGCGGCGGTCGAAGGCCAGCTCGCGACGCGTCCGACGATCAAGGTGCCCTCGATCATTCTTCTCGGCGCCGACGATGGCGTCGGCGGCCCCCCGCCGGCGGACGCACCGGCGGAACGGGCGTCCTTCAGCGCGCTTGCCGCCCGTCGTATCGTGAGCGGCGCCGGACACTTCCTGCCTCGCGAGAAGCCCGAGGCGGTGTCATCGGCGCTGCTCGAGCTGCTCGCGGCGACGACGTAGCGTCAGGGCGAGATACAGCGCAAAGCTCAGGCCGAACGTCACGAACCACGCGTAGGTGTACAGGACGTCAACGAACGTCGGGTCCGTCACCTGGCCGCCCGGCGTCAAGGCCGCCCGCACGAAGCCCGGCGTGACCGGCAGAACCGCGAGCACAAGCGCGATGACCGCCCGCGGGTTGACCCCGCCGGAATACGCGTAACACCCATCCAGACTGAACAGGTCCACCGACGACAGCTCGCGGCGCCGCAGCACCCAGTAGTCGGCGATGAGGATGCCGCCGATCGCGCCCATGAGGCTCGAGTATCCGATGAGCCACGTGAAGATGTAGGCCGACGCATCGGCGTAGAGCTTCCACGGCATCATGACGATGCCGATGACCGCCGTGATGAGTCCGCCCGTGACGTAGGAGATGTGCCGCGGCGCCAGGCTGGAGAAGTCGTTGGCCGGTGACACGACGTTGGCCGCCATGTTCGTGGTGAGCTGCGCCAGCAGAATCACGATGGCGCCGAAGATGATCACCGGCGCGCTGCCGATCCGCGCGATGAGGACGACCGGATCCCAGATCGGCTCGCCGAACAGCACGATCGTCGCGCTCGTCACCGCCACCCCGATGAACGCGAACGCGGTCATCGTCGCGGGCAGGCCGAGCGCCTGGCCGAGGGCCTGTGACCGCTGGCTCCGCGCGTACCGCGTGAAGTCAGGGATGTTCAGACTGAGCGTGGCCCAGTAGCCGACGTTGGCGGTCAGTGCAGCGGGGAAGAGCTGCCAGAACGGCGCGTGGGAGGTCTGCAGGCGCGCCGAGCCATCGAGAATGTGGCCGAGGCCGCCCCCGCGGCGGATCGCCCATCCGAGCAGCAGCGCGCCGCCACCGAGCAGCAGGGGCGCCGACCACCCTTCGAGCGTCTTGATGCCCTCGAGGCCGTTGACGATGATCCAGACCTGGATCAGCCAGAAGATCGCGAACGAGATCCAGATGCCGGCCGCGATGCCGCTCCACGCCGGCCACGCCGCGATGAGGAGCGCGTTGAGCGCCAGCGCTCCAATCCACGTCTGGATGCCGAACCAGCCGCAGGCCACCAGCGCGCGGAGGATGGCCGGGATGTTGGCGCCGCGAACGCCGAAGCTGGCACGGCACAGCACGGGGAACGACACGCCGTACTTCGTGCCCGCGTGTGCGTTGAGAATCATCGGCACCAGCACGATCGTGTTGCCGAGCAGGATCGTGACCATTGCTTGCCACCAGGACATGCCCTGCGCGATCAGCCCCGACGCCAGCGTGTAGGTGGTGATCACCACGCTCATGCCAATCCAGAGCGCGGCGATGTGATAGGTAGACCACGTGCGGCGCGAGAGCGGCGTGGGCGCCAGGTCGGGGTTCCAGAGCGGGCTGCCCGAGAGATCGACGGCGACCTCGACGAAGTCGCCGTCGCGGCCGGCGGTCACCAATCAGCGCTCGCCGCCGGCGTCGGCCCCGTACCCCTCGCCGTCGTAGCCGCCGTGATAGTCCTTGTCGTCCGGACGCCGAATCCGCGAGTGGGAGACGACCCGGTCGCGCCGGATGCCCCTGAAGTCATCCAGCGACTGCCAGCCGTGCCGCTCCATGGCCTCGCGCATCCCCGCAATCAGGGTCCTGATGACGTTGGGTCCGATGGCGTGGTCGAGCATGGCGGCGGTGCATACCTGCACGGTGCCGCAGCCGAGCAGAAAGTAGTTCAGCGCGTGGTTGAAATCGGCCACGCCGCCGATACCCGAAAACGCGTGGTCCGGAAACGCGTGCGTGAGCTGCGCGATCTTCGCCATCGAGAGCGGCAGGATCGCGGGTCCGCCGAGGCCGCCGCTCGACGTCAGCGTGTCCACGTTCATCTCGAACTCGAGCGACTCGGGATCGATGGGCGTCAGCGACGGGAACGTGTTGGACGAGACGACGGCATCGGCGCCGCCGAGAAAGGCGCCTCGCGCCTCGAGGACGATGTCGGTCGTCGACGGCGTGAGCTTGGCCCAGACCGGCACGCGCGCCGCCTGCTTGACCACTTCGGTGACGACGGAGATGAGCTCCTGATCCTTGCCGATGTTCGAGCCCATGTCCTTGCGATCCATGTGCGGACACGACAGGTTCAACTCGAGGGCGTCCGCGCCCTCGTCCTGACAGGCCTTCGCCAGCATCTGCCAGTTCCTGAGCTCGTCGTCGCTGCCCGAGCCCGCCATGATCGACGCGACCAGCACCCGCGTCGGATGCGCGCGCTTGATCCGGGCGATGCGCGGAATCCACCAGTCGAGCGTCTTGTCCGAGATGAGTTCCCAGTTCCACGAGGAGTGCAGCACGGCGCCCGCGCGCTTCTGCGTCGAGACGCGCGGCGAGTCGGGTCCCGTACGGAGGAACTTCGTCTTGGGACCGTCCACGTTGACGACCGGATGGAGTCCGATCGTCTTCGTGACGACGCCGCCCCAGCCCGCGTCGAAGGCGCGCAGGATGTTGCTCTCGGATTCGGTCGGAGGTGCGGACGACAGGAGGAACGGATTCTCGAAGCGGAGGCCGGTGAACGTCGTCGCGAGATTCGCGCCCATGGCTACTCCCCTTGGGAATGGCCTGACTATATAGCAGAATGGTCCGCCTTCGCCTGTTGGCGTCGGCGAGACTTCGCGCGAGGATCTGAATGCCCAGAAACGTGATCGGCGGTCTGATACAGGCTGCTACGCCGCTGACGGATCCGGCCGCTCCCATCGACAAGGTGCGCCAGGCGGCGATCGACGTGCACATCCCGCTCATCGAGGAAGCCGGCCGCAAGGGCGTGCAGATCCTCGGCCTGCAGGAGGTGTTCAACGGACCGTACTTCTGCCCGTCGCAGGACGCTCACTGGTACGACATCGCCGAGCCGGTGCCTGGACCGACGACGGAGCTGATGGCGACCTATGCGAAGAAGTACCAGATGGCGATCGTGGTGCCCGTCTACGAGCGCGAGCAGGCCGGCGTCTACTACAACACCGCAGCCGTGTACGACAACGACGGCCGCTACCTCGGCAAGTACCGCAAGAACCACATTCCGCACACGTCCGGATTCTGGGAGAAGTACTTCTTCAAGCCCGGCAACCTCGGCTACCCGGTCTTTCAGACCAGGTTCGCGAAGGTCGGCGTGTACATCTGCTACGACCGCCACTTCCCGGAGGGCGCGCGCCTGCTCGGCCTCAACGGCGCCGAGATCGTCTTCAATCCCTCGGCGACGGTGGCCGGCCTCTCGCAGTACCTCTGGAAGCTCGAACAGCCGGCGCACGCGGTAGCCAACGGCTACTTCATGGCCTGCAGCAACCGCGTCGGGACGGAGGCGCCGTGGAACATCGGGCGCTTCTACGGCTCGTCCTACTTCGTGGATCCGCGCGGCAACATGCTGGCCGTGGCGTCGGAGGACAAGACCGAATTGATCGTCGCCGAGATGGACCTCGACCTGATCGAAGAGGTGCGGCGCGTCTGGCAGTTCTATCGCGACCGTCGTCCCGAGAGCTACGGCTCTCTCGCAGAGCAGCTGCCGTGAGCCTGCTCATCAGAAACGGCGTCGTCGTCACCGCCAGCGATATCTACGAGGGCGACGTCTTCGTCGAGGGTGAGCGCATTTCGACGATCGGCTCGTCGCTCGACATGCCGGCCGACCGCGTGATCGACGCGAAGGGCAAGTACCTCTTCCCGGGCGGCATCGACGTCCACACGCACCTCGACATGCCGTTCGGCGGGACGACGTCGGCCGACGATTTCGAATCGGGCACGATTGCCGCCGCGCACGGGGGCACGACGACGGTGGTCGACTTCGCGATTCAGTACAAGGGCCAGACGCTGCACCATGCGTGGGACACGTGGATGAAGAAGGCCGATGGCAAGGCCGCCATCGACTACGGCTTCCACATGATCATCACGGAGCTGTCCGATCAGGTGGAACTGGAGATGGACGCCCTCGTCCGCCAGGGCGTGACGTCGTTCAAGCTGTTCATGGCGTACCCCGGCGTCTTCATGCTGGACGATGCGAGCATCTTCCGGGCGCTGCTGCGGACGGGTCGGAACGGCGGGACGATCTGCATGCACGCCGAGAACGGGGGCGTCATCGACGTTCTCGTGAAGAAGGCGCTGGCCGAGGGCAAGACCGCGCCGAAGTATCACGCGCTCACGCGCCCGGCGCGTGCGGAGGCCGAGGCGACGCATCGCGCCATCGCGCTCGCCGAGATGGCCGACGTGCCGATCTACATCGTGCACCTCTCGGCGGCGGAAGCGCTCGAGATGGTGACCGAGGCGCGCGATCGCGGGCTGCCGGCGTTTGCCGAGACCTGCCCCCAGTATCTGTTTCTCTCGTACGACAACTACGAGGAGCCCGGTTTCGCCGGCGCGAAATACGTGATGAGCCCGCCGCTCCGGCCGAAGGAGACGCAGGACCGTTTGTGGCGCGGGCTGGCGTTCAACGACCTGCAGGCGATCTCGACCGACCACTGCCCGTTCTGCATGAAAGAGCAGAAGACGATGGGGAAGGGCGACTTCTCGAAGATCCCGAACGGGGCGCCGGGCATCGAGACGCGCATGAGCCTCGTGTACGACGGCGGCGTCAGGCAGGGACGGATTTCGCTGAACCGGTTCGTGGAGCTCACCGCAACCTCGCCCGCGAAGATCTTCGGGCTCTTCCCGAAAAAGGGAACGATTGCGCCTGGCTCCGACGCCGACATCGTGGTCTTCGATCCCGAGAAGACGGTGACGTTGTCGGCGAAGACGCTGCACATGAACGTGGACTACAACCCGTACGAAGGGCGCGAGGTGGCCGGAGCCACCGACACGGTCATTTCGCGCGGACGTGTGATCATCGACAAGGGAAAGTTCGTCGGCCGTGCCGGAGCGGGGTCATTCATCAAACGAGCCTCACGGTGATCACAAGCCACAGAGGCACAGAGGTCCCGCGTCTCTGTGGCCTATCAGACATATGACAAGCGAAGACATCGTCTCTCTGTCGAAGAAGCACACCATTTCAGAGTGGTCGGCCCAGGGCGCGGTGGACCCGATTCCCGTCGCGCGGGCCGAAGGCATCTACTTCTGGACGCCTGATGGCAAACGGTACATCGACTTCAACAGCCAGTTGATGTGCGTGAACATCGGCCATGGCGACCCGCGCGTCGTGAAGGCGATTCAGGAGCAGGCGGCACGGCTGTGCTACGTGACGCCGGGTGGCATGACGACCGAGCCGCGCGCGAGACTCGGCGCGAAGTTAGCCACGATCACGCCGGGCGACATCGACGTGTTCTTCTTCACCAACGGCGGCTCAGAGGCCAACGAGAACGCGTTCAAGATCGCGCGCGCGTGCACGGGCCGATCGAAGATTCTGGCGCGCTACCGGTCGTATCACGGGGCCACGGCCGCGGCCATCGCCGCCACGGGCGAGCCGCGCGCGTGGAGCCAGGCGCCGCTGCCGGGCTTCGTGCATTTCCTCGATTGGTATCACGGCGTGGACCGCGAGACGCAGACGGCGGACGAGGCGCTGCGCCATCTCGAGGAGATCGTCCAGCTCGAAGGGCCGTCAACGATCGCGGGAATCATCCTCGAGTCGGTGACCGGCACGAACGGCATCCTGATTCCGCCCGACGGCTACATGCAGGGCGTTCGCGCGCTGTGCGACCGACACGGCATCCTGATGATCGCCGACGAGGTCATGTCGGGGTTCGGGCGTACGGGCGAGTGGTTTGCTATCAACCACTGGAACGTCGTGCCCGACATCATCACGATGGCGAAGGGGATCACGAGCGCGTACGTGCCGCTCGGTGCCGTCGGGCTCAGACGGACGATCGCCGACACGTTCAACGACAAGCCGTTTCCCGGCGGCCTCACCTACAGCAGTCATGCGCTCGCCTGCGCGGCGGCACTTGCGACGATTGCCGTCTACGAAGAGGACGGCCTCATTGAGCGGGCCAAACAGCGAGGGCGTCTGATGGCCGAGCTGCAGGCCGACCTGGCGCGCCGTCACCCGTCGATCGGTGCCGTGCGCGCGATCGGGCTGTTTGGAGCCATCGAACTCGTGCGCGACCGCAAGACCCGGACGCCCATGGCCCCGTTCAACGGCGCATCGCCGGAAATGGCCGCCCTGTCGCGGTTTTTCAGGCAGGAGGGGCTCTTCACCTTCGTCCGCTGGAACTACTTCTTCACCAATCCGCCGCTGACGATTAGCGAGGACCAATTGTGTGAAGCCTTCGGTATCATTGACCGCGGTCTCACGATCACGGATCAGGCCGTGACGTAGATCGGGCAGGAGGCTGTCTTCCATGCGTTCGGCATCTCGGCCGGTGTCCTGGCGGTGCGGTATCGCGTTTCTGACGGCTGCTCTCGTGACGCTCTCGGCCTCGGCCGCCGATGCGCACATCACGAAGATTCAGATCACCACGAAGGAGTCGCCCACCTTCGGCGGCTATTCGTGGCCCGGCGTCGGCCCGTACGAAAAGATCGCCGGCAAGGCATTTGGCGAGGTGGATCCCGCCGACCCGAAGAACGCGGTCATCGTTGACATCCAGCTGGCACCGCGCAACGCACGCGGCCTCGTGGAGTACTCGTTCGACTTCTACATCCTCAAGCCCGTCGATCTGTCCAAGGGTGCGCACAAGGTGGTGTACGAGCCGCCCAATCGCGGCAGCAAGACGTGGAGTTCCCTGGGACGTGTCGTGTCCGGCGGTGACGACCCGGGCTCGATTACCAACCCTGCGGAGCTGGCCAACCTCTTCTTGATGCCGCGCGGCTACACGATGGTGTGGAGCGGCTGGGACCTCTCGGCCGGCACCGACAACGCAGACTTCACGACGACGATGACGTTCCCCGTCGCGAAGAACAAGGACGGGTCGTCCATCACCGGGCCGGCATACGAGTACATCGTGGGCCAGGGCACGTCGTACGCGCTCACCTATCCGGCGGCCACCATTGACCAGACGAAGGCGACGCTGACGCATCGCGCGAAGCTGAACGACAAGCCCGAGGTGGTTCCCTCGACCGGGTGGACGTACAACAGCAGCGGTGCGGCGATCAGTCTGTTGCCTGCAGGGAAGCGATTCGTCGCCGGCGACATCTACGAGTTCTCGTACACCGCGAAAGATCCGACTGTCAACGGCCTCGGTTTTGCCGCGATTCGCGACTGGAACGCGTTTCTGCGGTACGCGTCGAAGGACGCGACCGGCACGGCGAATCCGCTGGCGGGCGACGTGACGCGGATCTATACGGAAGTGCGGTCGCAGCCCGGCCGCATGCTGAACGACTTCCGGACGCTCGGCTTCAACCAGGCCGAGAACGGCCGGAAGGTGTTCGACGGCATGCTGCAGTGGATTGCCGCCGGCGACGGCATCAACATGAACTACCGGTTCTCACAGCCGGGCCGTACCGAGCGCAACCGCCAGGACCACTTGTACGTCGAAGGCGTGTTCCCATTCGCAGACGTCTCGACCACCGATCCGATCACCGGCAAGACGGCCGGCCGCTACGACCGGTGCATCGCGACCAACACCTGTCCTTTGGCGATGGAGATCTACTCGGCCAACGAGTACTGGGTGAAGGCCGCATCGCTGATGCACACCGATCCGGTGGGAAAGCGCGATCTGCCGGAGTCGCCATATGCGCGCCTCTATTTCATCTCGAGCCACCAGCACGGCACGGGCAACGCGGAGACCCGTGGGGCGTGTCAGCAGTTTCAGAACCCGCTCGACTCGGCGCCGATCCAGCGCGCGCTGTTCGTGGCGCTCGACGAGTGGTCCACGAAGGGGACGCTACCGCCGGTAAGCCAGGTACCTCGTCTCTCGGACGGCACGCTGGTGCCTTCGTCTTCGACCGGTTTCCCCACGATTCCTGGCGTCATGAACAACGGCCTGAAGACGACGCGGTACCTGCTCAACTACGGGCCGGCCTTCTACAAGACGGGGATCGCGACGATCAATCCTCCCGTGTTCGTGGCGCCGTACCAGGACAACGCCGCCAACGGCCCGATCTATCCGAGCTTCGTGCCGAAGACCGATCGCGACGGCAACGACGTGGCCGGCGTGCGGCTGCCTGACGTCACCGTGCCGCTCGCGACCTACACCGGCTGGGCGCTGCGAGGTGGCGCGCAGTCGGGTGACGGTTGCGAGGGCACGGGACAGTACATCCCGTTCGCGAAGACGAAGGCCGAGCGGACGGCCAGCGGCGATCCGCGCCTGTCGGTTGAAGAGCGCTATTCGAGCTTCTCGCAGTACTCGGCCGCAGTCAGGAAAGCGATCGACGACCTGGTCGCGAGACGTCTGATGCTGCGCGAGGACGTCGAGAGCAACGTCGCCCGCCTCCTGCAGGCCGGCCGCGCCACGGGCGCGATTAAGGACGGCCCGACGGCGACCGCTTCGCGGTAGATAGGGATCAGGGATCAAGAACTCGGTCTCACAGCAGGGCGCGAGACGCAGAGTCCGCAGTGGCTTCCCTGCTCGCGGAACCGAAGCTGCGTCGGCGACTACCGGTAGTACGACCCAAGTAGGGCGACGACGGCGAGCAGCGTGGCGAACTGCAGGCCGACCAGCCAGTTGAACCGGTTGTCGATGTGGGCGAAGCGGCCGTCGGTCTGCTCGAACCGCCTGTCGATCTGCTCGAACCGCTTGTCAATCAACTCGAATCGCTTATCCACCTGCTCGAAGCGACGAATCATTTCCGCTCGCAGCTCGCGTACGTCGTGACGCACTTCCGAGATCGAGCTGGCGTGCTCTTCGCCGCGCCCTTCGAGGTACGCAACGCGCTCTTCCAAACTCGGCATCTCTCCGCCTCGCTGACGGACCGGCACGGCCCGATTCTACATCGTCGCCATTGAGCACGAGGCGTGCCTGCCTGAGGCTACTGTGTATTCACGGGGGGACGTCCCTTCATGGCGCAGTTCCTGCGCGGCGGGGTTGGGTTCCATATTTCAATCCGCGCAACGCGCCGTGGTCCCTACGAGATAAGGGTCGTCCGACTAGAACACGTAGCCCAGGCTGAAGGTCAGCGGGATCTTCACGCCCGCGTTCTGCGTGAAGATGTTGCCGTTCGAGTAGTGGTTGATCTTGATGCCCGCGTTGAAGCGGCGGGCCTTGCCGAAGAAGGCGCCAATCCCCATGAAGTCCTGGAAGGTGAAGTGTCGGCCGGTGTCGAGGCCGTCGAGCGTCGTCTTCGAGATGTAGGTCGGGCCAACCAGCGAGTAGACGAAGTACATGTCCGCCGGACCCGTGCGAAGGAATGTGAAGCGCAGCAGCGGGTAGACCGACAGCGTGAAGAAGCGGTCGTCATTTTCGTGCGTTTTGTAGGACCCCGCGCTGACGCCGAAGTCGAGGGCGAAGATCTTCTTCGTGTGGAACGCATTCCGCTCGTAGTGGCCCGCGATGCCGAAGTCCACCTTGGCGTGACCGCGCCAGAAGATCGGCACCTTCTGCGACCAGAAGTCGTTCACCCCGTAGCCCGAGCCGGACGAGTACTCGACCTGGATCATTTGGCGGGGGAATACGAAACCGGCTTCACGGTTGGCCTGGACCACCTCGGGCGATACCGGCCGCATCGTGTAGCGGAAGCCGCCAGAAACAAAGAGCGTGTGCGGCTGTTCCACGCTCGACTTGCCCGGCGAGAACGTGAGGCCGCTGGTGAGGTCCCACGTCGGGGTCACGCGATAGTCCACGCCGCCGCCCACAACCAGCGACGCGTAGTGCGCGTCGGTCACGACTGTCTGGTTGCCGATGGCAAAGCCCGTCCGGCTCGTGAAGCCCAACCCGCCTTCGCCGTAGGCCGACACGCGTCCCCCGATCGTGCGCCGCGCCCTGAGCGTGACGCCGCCGAAGTTCACGCGAACGTGGTGACTGGCGGCGTCGGTGTTGGTGATGCCCTGATAGCTGACGTAGCTGATGGGACGCTGGTAGCTCCCCTGGATCGACAGGGTGCGCGTGATCTCACGACCGAGAATCACTACTCGCACCGCGAGGTTCGGCACCTCGATGGCGGTCGCCTGGAAACCTGGCTGGAGCAGCGATTGGGAGAACGGCTGGTCGATGCCGCCGACGTTGATCGAGAAGAACGCGTTCTGCAGCCACTTCGGGTACTGCGTGCGATTGTCCTCGTTGGTCTGCGCCAGGGCTGGCGAGGCGAGCGAGGCGAGCGTGATGGCCAAACCGACGGCCAGGCGTACGCCACGACCTGGCCCGGCAGGGCTGGCGAACGTCAATGCGTCAGCGCGTACAGGAACGCGTCGATGCCCAGGGCGTACCCCTTGGGGCCAAACGCCATGAAATAGCCGGGATCGTCGCCTTCGCGTTCCCACGAGTCGCCGATGTCGGTGTTGTGCGTCATGAGGATCACGATGCGGCCCTTGGGATCGGCGATGGCGCGCAGGTGAGGCTCGGTGCTGTCGGAACCTTGCTCGGAGGTTCTACCGCCCGATCGCATGTAGAAGCCGATGTTCGGGATCTGCGGAATATCGCGCACCTCGAACTGCGTGCGGAAGATCGGATGGTCTGGCGGGATGTCGAAGATCGGAAAGTCGTTCGCGGGAAACACTTTGCGGATCTGGCCCACCCAGTGGTCCCACTGATACGACCCCCAGTAATCGTCCACCCACAAGAACCCGCCCTTCAGCAGGTACGTGCGCAAATTTTCGGCTTCGCGCTCGTCGATTGCCGCGGCGCCCGGAGCCGACATGATCGCCACGGGACAACTGAACAACTCCGGGCCACCGAGATTGACGAGTAGATGGTTGGGCTCGCGCTGGGCGTCGAAGCTCACGTTGGCTTTCGTCAGCTCGGAGAATCTGATGGAAAAATTGATGTCGGCGCGCGGATAGTCCGTGCGCCAGCTGCCGCCCGCGCCGTCGAGCGCCTGCCGGTAGACGATGCGGCAGTAATGAAACCGCCCGTCGAAATCCTGCGGCGTGGCGATGCGCGCGCCGTAGCCGAAGAACCCGCCACGGCCGAACTGCGCGTAGACCACGGTCGTCGTCAGGGCACACGCTGCCAGCACCGCGACGACGAACACCTGCCGTGTCGGACGAGTCGCTGCCGGACGCATAGATGAAAGTGTAATGGGATAATCGCCGGAATGCCCAACGCGGCTCCGAAGGTCATCGCCGGCCGGTCGAAGGTTGCGACCCGCTACGGCATCGTCGCCGCCAGCCAGCCGCTGGCCGCGCAGGCCGGCGTGCAGATCCTCGAGCGCGGCGGCAACGCCATCGACGCCGCCATTGCCGCCAACGCCGTGATGGGACTCGTCGAGCCGCACATGAACGGTATCGGCGGCGATCTCTTTGCGATCTACTACGAGGCGGCGACCGGCGCACTGCATGGGCTGAACGCGGGTGGATGGTCGCCGGCCCGCCTCACGCCCGAGCTGCTGGCGTCGCGCGGGATCGATCGGATGCCGAGCGTCGGAATCCACACCGTCACCGTGCCTGGCTGCGTGATCGGATGGGACGCGCTGCGCCGCCGATTCGGCCGGCTTCCGCTGGCCGATCTGCTCGCGTCCGCGATCGCGTACGCAGACGAGGGATTTCCTGTCACCGACGTGATCGCCGCCGCGTGGGCCGAGCACACGCCGAAGCTCGCCGCCGAACCGAACGCAGCGAAGACATATCTTCCCGGCGGGCGAGCGCCGCGTTCCGGGGAGATCTTCAGAAACCAAGGCCTGGCGTCATCGTTGCGCCTCGTGTCGAGCAAGGGCCCGTCCGGGTTCTACACGGGAACCACTGCCGAGGCCATCGTGGCGATCTCTGACGAGAAGGGCGGCGCGATGACGCTGGCCGACCTGAAGGACTACGAACCCGAGTGGGTCGAGCCGATCTCGACGACGTATCGCGGATGGCGTGTGTACGAGCTGCCGCCGAACACACAGGGGATTGCGGCGTTGATGATGCTGAACCTCATGGAGCAGTTTCCGCTGGCGGAATACGGATTCCACAGCGCGCCGGCGTTGCACGTGATGATCGAAGCGAAGAAGCTCGCCTATGCCGACATGCTGCGCTATGTCGGCGATCCAGACTTCTCGCGTGTCCCGTTGCACGAACTGCTGAGCAAGAAGCGCGCGGCCGATCGCGCGCGGCTCATCGATCCGGCACGCGCGGCCGCGAGTGTCGAACCAGCCCGCCTCGAGGGCGTGACCACCGTGGCGGGAGACGACACGATCTACCTGTCGGTGATCGACCGAGACGGCAACATCGTGTCGTTGATCCAGAGCCTCTACACGGCGTACGGAAGCGGCGTCGCCCCTGCCGACACCGGCTTCATGCTGCACAACCGCGGCGCGCTCTTCACCCTCGAACGTGGCCACCCGAACGTGCTGGCTCCACACAAGCGACCGCTCAGCACGCTCATCCCGGCCATGATGTCGAATGGGGATGTCACCATCGGCTTCGGCATCATGGGCGGGTTCAACCAGGCGCAGGCCCATGCGCAGTTCGTGGCCAACGTGGTGGACTACGGCCTTGACGTGCAGGAGGCGCTCGAGGCCGGCCGCTTCACGAAGAAGACGTTCGAAGGATGCGATGTGAACGTCGAAGCGCTGATACCGGCGTCGGTCAGAGACGAGCTGAGCGCGCGCGGGCACGACATCTCGACCGTGCCGCCACGCAGCAGCATGTTCGGGCACGGCCAGGCCGTGATGAACGACGGCGCGGGCGTGCACTATGCGGGCTCAGAGCCTCGGCACGACGGGTGCGCGATACCAGAGGCGCCGCACGTGTTCGAGCGCTGAGACGGTCCGCGCCCGTAAATCAGGACTCTGCTGCTCGTTCCCGGTGACAGCGTCGATCACTCCGAGGGGAACTGACGGCACCGGACATCACGGCGGGTACGTCTTCAGCCGCATGTTTAGGGGATGGGGTGTCCGCCATCGATTTGTCACCAAGGTGAGCAGCAGCGTGGTATCGCACTTGCAACCCGCACACCTCATGCAAAGCGGACATATTCGGAAAATGAGTCGGCGCCGCCTCCTCGAGTCGTTCGGCATTGCGGCCGGCGCCGCGGTGGCCGGCGCGTGTGGTTCGAGCCCCTCATCGCCGAGCGCCGTCGGGTCGGGGACCGCGGCAGGATCCACGACCTCGGGCGCCGTGAACGCAACGGGATGTACGGTCGCTGCCTCAGAAACGGTGGGGCCCTATCCAGACATGACGGGCATGCTGAACAACCCGGCGTTCTTCCGGCAGGACGTGACCGAAGGGAAGAACGGCCTGCCGCTGATGCTGGCCATGACGATCGTGAACGCCGCCGCCGGCTGTGCGCCGCTCGTCGGAGCCAGCGTCGAGATCTGGCAGTGCGACGCCGACGGACACTACTCCGAGTACTCGCAGCCCGGTTACAACGGGACGGGTCAGACGTATCTTCGCGGCCTGCAGACGACCAACGCCAGCGGCGTTGCGACGTTCCGCACGATCTATCCCGGCTGGTATCAGGGGCGCGCCACGCACATCCACGTAGAGATCTACGTCAACGGTCGATCGGTCAAGGTCACGCAGATCGCGTTTCCCGAAAGCGTCACCGCACAGGTCTATCGTACGGGCGTGTACGCGGCCAAAGGACAGAACTCCTCGACCAACGCATCGGACAACGTGTTCTCCGACGGCACGAGCACCGAGATGGCGACGCTCG
>Ga0210380_10000247_pt1 | contig 27052 bp, 18 predicted proteins | sample PLM4_5_coexredo_FD_155476 | JGI IMG/M metagenome (GOLD analysis project Ga0210380, IMG submission 155476) | Groundwater sediment microbial communities from an aquifer in East River, Colorado, USA - PLM4_5_coex redo | ecosystem: Environmental > Terrestrial > Soil > Riparian zone | place: USA... | reverse complement strand
CGCCTACCACGCAGCACTTCACGGCAGACCTTGCCGACAGGCTTACGGATCGGCCCCAGATCAGCACGGATGCCTTTGGAGCCTACAAGCTGGCCATCCGGAAATCATTCGACGGTCATGTAGATCACGGGCAGATCGTAAAGATTTATGAGCGCGGCACCACTCATGCGCATCGGGAGGCTCCCCCAAAAGTCGAAAAGACAATCCGTACGACCATGACAGGAGAACCGAGGAAAGCTGAAATCTGCACATCGCATGTGGAACGTAGCAATCTGAGCATGCGCACCTTCATGCGACGCTTGACGCGCCTTTGCCTTGGCTTCTCCAAAAAACTCGAAAACCTGAAGTATGCCGTGGCGCTGTATTTCGCTTGGTACAACTTCGTGCGGATTCATTCGACGTTAAAAACTACACCGGCAGTGGCAGCGGGGATTACGGATAGGGTATGGGAATTAAGCGATCTACTTGAGGCTTGCTAAAACAGCTGGAAGAACTTTAGTTATTAGCCATGCAATGAAACCAACAGATCCAGTTACAACGAGTCCTACGATAGCAACTCCAACCTTGAATCCGACCTTTGCTCCATGGACTTCCTTCGAGACATCTTGAAGATCTTTTGCAAGGGAATCCAGTTTTTGTCCGTGCGTTCTGGATGCATCAACCAGGTTGCTGACGCGCTCCGTCAGTTGCGCCATGGAGGTATTAAGCGCCAGAACAGTTTCATAGAAACTGGACATTTCGTCGTTCTGGCGTGGTGGTGGCGTATTTGGGTATCGGCTTGGGGTTGATGACTCTTCGGGCGGTCTCCTGCTCATGCTAATTCCGACTTCGTAGCGATCCACTCCCAAATATCTTTACCGGCAAAACCAAAATAGCCAGAAGATGCGACAACAACGGCGGTTTCTGGTCCACGGTTAATGCCGATTTTCTCGGTAATTTCTTTCGCAGTTCCAGACCCAACAACAAGCCAGCAATAATCATTGATTTGGCGATACAGGTCCGGAAGCGCAGCATTTATTTTGGCCTGAATCGCGATCGCGTGGACCGGACTAGTAGCCATGACCACATATAATGCCATTGGAAAACTATACCCTAAGAGACGTAGGATTGGACCGAGGGAAGGAAATTACGGATATTTGGGCGGTACGGCAACACAAAACCGACCATTACCCTCACTGAGGAGGGCAATCTTCGGAGCCGGATTTCAAAGTGGACCACTATTGGAAATTGGCAGTACAAGTGAGAAAGAATTTTCGGGCGAATCTCTCTGCCGAAGTGAGAGGGTGCGAAGCACCGGGTGAGGGGTACAGTTTACCAGGGACCGACTTCTCCCTTCAGGGCGCTAACATGCTTAGCTCCGTGAAACGCATGGGGTGTTGGAACTTCTTGATCTTTTGTTGTACCCCTCACCCGCCGCTTCGCGGCACCCACTCCCTTCAGGAGGGATTGCTTTGTCGGGGTGACCTTCTCGCGACGGGAGAAGCCCTCCCTTAGTCCCACGCCATTGGGTCGCGGCCATACCAGGTACCCTCGCTCCGCACCACGATGCAGCGCGTGAACGAGGTCCGATCTGCGAATTTCTTGTCTCGCTGGCGGTCCATCTGCAGACGATGCACTCCGGGGCCGTACAAATACGCGCTCGCGGCATCGTCATTGCGCCAGAAGGTAACGGTGAGAGGATCGAATTCGAGCACGCGCGGAAAGTAGAACGACTGGTGAGAGTGCAAACCGTCGACCGCCGTCATGGCCATGCGTACGGCGTTGACTCCGGTGGAGAACCTGCTCACGCGCTTCATGTCCAAACCCTTGCCTGTCTTCCAGCCAGACGTGGTGATCGCGACGAACGGCTCGGTGGGGAGAAGCTCTGGTGCAAGTATTTCGAAGAGGGGTCCCGGCTCGTCACGATTCAGGTAATTCGCTTCGCCCTTGTGACGCGTTGGCTGCAGCACTGCAGACCAGGACTCGAGTGCGATGCGCAGCCACGGCGCCGCGGCATGCCGTGCTTCAAAGAAATGATGCGCGGAAGCCGCATCCTTGTGCAACCCAAGGATCAGAAACACGAACGCCATATGGGACACCGGTTCGGTGCCAGCCGCGCGAGTATCGGCGCCGACGCTGCAGAAAAGCATGCCCGGGGTCCCGACATCCTTCAGGTCGCTGACGGCACGCACCAGGTCGAATCGCGCCATTTGCAGGGTGATAAATTCAGGTTGATCCACGCGGTAATTATCCCCAATGTCGCGCACGGACGCCATGCAAAGCACCCCAGCCGGGCCTGACATCATTTCCGGCTGCGTTTGCGTTCATGAAGCTTTGACCTTCGGCCGCTTCGGGTTATCGTGCCGGCAGGAGTACTCCGTATGCTCGAGTTCCTGATGATACTGGCATTCCTGATTCAGACGCCCCAGACCGTCCAATTGCCGGGTGGCACGGTGACCGGAGTTCTGCGGACGAATGAAGGCGCACCGATGGCTTCGGTTCGGGTTGCGGTAGTGCCGGCAGATGGAACCGATGCAGGGAGCGTTCTTCAAGCGATTGTGCAAACCGATAGCGAAGGGCGATATCGAATTGAAAACGTTCCACCCGGGCGCTATCACATCATGACGGGCCGCATGGATAGTCCATTGTTTCATCCCGGCGTGGACGATGTTCGTCGTGCAACAACGATTATCGTGGCGGATGGCGGGACGACGCAGGTTGCGGAGATGCTGTTCGTTCGCACGCGAGTCAGCGGGCGAGTGGTCGATGCCGCGACTGGAGTTGGCCGTCGTATCGAATCGTTGTCGATTTGCTGCGACTACTTCCTTACTTCGAGCCGTGGCGGCTTCGTAGAAGTGTCTGTAGCTCCTGTGACGGCTCAAGTCAATGACGATGGTTCCTTTGAGTTTTCTGCGGTCTCTGCAGGCAATCAATATTTCCAGGTATTCGATCCGAAGATTGTTTCATTCAATCTGCCGGTCACAGTTGGGAATACGGATCAAACCGGAATCGAATTGAAAGTTTCGAGCGGATCCGAAATTCGAGGCAAACTCGTGGATCAGACCGGTAGTCCTATTGGCCAGGCACAGATAGCCCTGAAACCGCAGCCGGGCAACGGCGCTTTCGAACTGCGAGGAAAACCTCTGGAAAGTCCTTTACTAGTGTCGAGCAGTAACCTGGCCAGTGGTGCGAGCCCGCTGAAGCCAGCAGCGGCCGACATTCAGTCCCGCTTACAGTCACAGGCGGGGATTCGAGTGATTTCCCTCGGCGCTGATGGAATACTCCACATTCCAGGAGTGCTGCCTGGCGCTTATGTCCTGGAGATCAGCCCTCCCGGGAGTTATTCCATAAAACGTGAAATTGAAGTTGGTCCGCAGGCAGAGAACGTGCAGATTGAAATCCCTTTCACACAGATCCCCGGAAAAGTCGTAGTGGATGCAGATGGAGCGGTCCCGGCACTCAAAGACTCCGTTCGGGTCTTTCTGTATGCGCGTGATGGACGAGTTTCATTTTGTCTTCCCGACAACGACGGGCGCTTCTACCAGGTGCTGCCTCCGGGTGAGTATCGAGTGGAAGCTCAGAGTTTGATTGCGGATTATTCGGTGCTTTCCATCTCCGACGGCACCCATGATCTGTCGACTCAGCCCTATGTCCTGGAACGTTCCGGTTCGCCGGAAATCCGTATCACTATCGGAAAGCGACCGCAGGCGGCTACAGATTCGCGAAAATAGACAGACGCCTTCTCCTATTGATTTTGCCGGATTCATTTCAAATCAGATGGTCTATCCTTCCGGACATCAGGAGAGGGTATGAAGAAACGCTATGTACTGTTGATGATTGCGATCCTCCTGGGTACCGGATGGGCACAGACTCCGTCCGCCCAGAAGCCGGTTCCCGGCGGCTACGTCGTCGAACTCGATTCCGAAATTCAGAGGACCGAACCTGGCCCTCACACTGGCGGAGGCCAGACCACGGCGTATTCGTTCTTCGAGAAAACGCCGAAGCTCGATCTGATTTTCCGGAAGCGTGCGCTGAAACCGGGTTCGGCGATTGGTTACCACCTGCAGACGGAAGACGAAATCTACTACGTTCTCAGCGGACACGGCACGATGACGGCGGACGGGAAAAGTTTCGATGTCGGCCCCGGCACTGCCGTGTTGACGCGGACCCCGCGTCAACACGGCCTGAAGCAGACGGGCACGGAGGATCTCGTCATCATTATTAATTACGAGCAGAAGAAGCCGTAGTTCCAATAAGGGCGCGAATCATGCCGTCGCTTTTCGTGAGGATATAGATTTCGCCGGCGGCGTCGACCTCCAATCGCATATCGACGCGGCTGGGCCCGGACACCGTGGATGTGCCCGGCAGGTCCGGGTCTTTTCCTCCGCGCGCATGGTAGGCCGACTCGACGATTGGAAACATCGAGGAGTACATCTTGTTGCCGGCACCCCAAACCAGGTTCAAAGCATTCATATCTGCGAGCGTGTTTGGATTCCCGTCATTCCGATCTGCCGCCGCCAGCATCGCATTGTAATCCGCGTACCAGATGCGCCCCGTCGTGATATCGCCGAATACGAACTTGCCACGAAGCGCCGGAAGTAATTTGCCCCGGTAAACAAATCCACCGGCGATGGCGTCGCCGCCATCTTTGGTGTGGGGATATTGAAGCACCGGATACTCGGGCGCCACGGTTCCCGCGGTTATCGCATCGCTGATTTGTATGGGAATTCGATCGGCCTGCGGGCGCGGCCCCGTGGTGTTGTCGGGCTTGAGCGTTTCATTTCCTTCGCGCAGCGCGTAGCCGTAGTTCGCACCCTTGTGAACGATATCGACAGTTTCCCACGTGTGCAGCCCGACGACGGCGGCAATGAGATGGTTGCTGGATGGATTCTCCGGATCGACGTCCCAGCTCAGGCGGTGCGGATTCCGAAGGCCATATGCCCAGATTTCCTTTCGCGCACCCAGTGTAGTCGTGAATGGATTGTCGTTCGGGATTCGATAGCGCCCGTTGCCGCTGACCGTACTCGTTGCGGCGTGTTCCTGGAGATCGGGAACGATCCTGAGGATTTTTCCGACCATCGTGTCGAGCCGTTGCGGGTTGAGCCGCACGCTGTTGTTCTGCTGTTCGCCCGATCCGCCATCGCCACACCCAATGTAGAGGACGCGCCATTCGGCGTCGCCGCTGCGAGCCGTCGGATTAAAGATGAGGTCGCCCATCGGATGAATGCGAAAATTCAGCGCCAATCGCATCAGCTCTCGAGCTGTGCCTTCAAATGTGGAGTTGGTGATGTTCGTGTCGGTCCATTCGATCAGAACCGCTTCGCGCTGGATCGCACCGGGCGTGGGGATTGGAGACGTTGTCATGTAGCCGGACACGCTCAGGCCGGGGACATTCTTGCTGTCCGGCATCAGCGATCCCGGCAGTGCGGGATCCTCAAGATGAATCGTGTAGACCTTTCCGTTTCGGGTGTAGTCCGGATCAAACTGAAACGTAATGAACCCGTTGGCAAAGCCGGCATCGATGGTGAGTTTGTCGAACATGCCGGGCTGAGTGCCGCGTCCGTTGAAATTGAGGTACTCGGTTTGCTTCTTCGTCGCGGAATCGAGAATGTACAAAGGCCCGTTCAGATCGCTGACGAAGAATCGCTTCGTTCCGCCGGGCTCTTCGCGCAAAACATTCACTCGCGCAAGCGATCCCGAATTGCCCGGACCGGACAACGTTCCGGTGAGCGGCATTGCCGCGTAATCCGCGATACGCAGCCCGACCTGGTCTGAAGCGGCTCCCGCCTGCATCCCGAAGAACGCGAGTATCAGTGATGTGAGGTGAGTGAACAAAGCGGAAGTCGTATTCATTGCTCCGAAGACCGTCGCCGCCATGCTAAGTCAGGACGCGACCAACGGCAAGAACCGGTTGGGTAGAAAGATAACTGGGTCAAATCCCTCTCCCTTCAGGAGAGAGATTCCACCGAATCATCTCGTTGGAATGCTCGCGGTTAAAACGTTTTGGGGGGCTTGTGCCCGGGCTCGCCTTTTATCATTCGCCGCAAATCGAGAACGATAGGCGGCACCAGCTTCTTTACAATTTGGCGCGGGCTCAGTTCTTTGTGCCAGTCGATTGAATCGCTGGGGCGGCTTTTGAAAGCGGTGTCATGAAAGCCACTGACTTCGTCTGCAGGCCGGCCATTGCTGTAGTAATACAACGCCAGAGAACGGCGAGAACGGTCGGGAGGGCATCCGAGCGGATCCGGATGGCCGTGAAACGAGTAGTCGGTGGTGTTGAAACACACAATGCGGTTAAACATGGGTGAGACCTTACGAACACATGAGCTCATATCCCGATTCCATAGTTCCAGGTGACCACCCCAGTCCTCCTGCCAGTCCCGATTGAGATACACCAGAACATTCAATCGCCGATCGAGCTTCATATGCGTGTACTTGTTGAAATCGGTGTGCACGCCCAGCTTACCCCCTCGCAGAATCTGATGAAGGCCGCCGCCCCAGAGGTGCGGATCGGGAAGCAGGCCGCTGATTCCAGTCAGGGTTTCCAGGAAGTTCAGAAACGCCGATGAGTTCATCGAGTAGATCAGGTATCGCGTAAACAAACCGATCTGCTGCTCATTGCGCGATGCAAGTTTTATCTCGTTTTTGGCATCGGCGAATTTGCGCCAATCAATGTCGTTCTCCCCGGGAAATTCTTCGAGAACGCGCTCCAGAATCGCGGGATCGAAAAATTCATCGAATATCATGTGCGGGAATGGCGTGGCGTTCCTGTAGACATCGGGATCTTCGCACAGAGTTTTCATCTTCTCGATGGGCAGAAGCGGTTTCCTGAATTCCACGTAGTCATCGATCGACGTCATCGCCGGACAAACTCCTGCATTACGATTTCTCCCGATTGGAGACGCGAGTATAGCGTGCAACCGCGATACCGCGAGAATCACTTTTGCGAGCACAAATCCCGACGATATACTCCCTGCCGAATGACGTCAGGAGGAGCTGCATGAACTGGAGCTGGCGAAGACCCGGCCTCTTTGCGATGTCGGTATTGGTTCCGGACTGCGGCGTGGGTTGCCTCCAATAGTGCTCGCGATGGTTCGGCGACCCGCTGTTGTGGTGTTGTGTATCGCTGCCGCGGCGGGTCTTGCGACGGGTGTCTGGTTTTGGAAAAAGCCGTTGTCCGGAGGACTAAACAAGTCCCCCGCGCGATTCGTTGGATCGGCATCTTGCGAAGGATGTCATCCGACGCAGTATTCCCGTTGGTTGGAATCGAACCACCGGCACGCCATGGAAATTCCCGTCGCGGCCACGGTGCTCGGCGATTTCAATAATACCGAGTTTCGGTATTTCGGACGAACAGCCCGTTTTTTCAAAACCGGCGATTCTTTTCGTATCACCACGGAAAACCAGCAAGGTCAGCCGGAGACATTCACAATTGCGTACACGCTGGGATACAAGCCTCTCCAGCAGTATGTCGTCGATATCGGCGGAGGCCGCTTCCAGGTTCTACCCTTCGCCTGGGACACTCGTGAAATGAAAGACGGCGGGCAGCGTTGGTTTGATCTGTATCCCAATGACAACGTCACGCCGGCCAATCCCCTGTTCTGGACGCGGCCGGTGCAGAACTGGAACCATATGTGCGGCGACTGCCACACCACCGGTTTTTCCAAGAATTTTTCCGATGACGGCAACACGTTCGCCAGCCGATGGAGCGAAGCTGGAAATGGCTGCGAAAGCTGCCACGGCGCCGGTTCGGCACATGTGGAGGCCCGAACGATCACCAAATCCAAAGCTGACAACGATTCGCTTGTCGGCAGCATGCGAACTCAGAAAGCACAGATAGACCAGTGCGGTGCGTGTCACGCGCGTCGCGTTCGTCTCCGTGAAGCGTCTTCTCGCGAACGCATGCTCGAAACGATGATGGAAACGTGGAGGCCGCAGCTTCCGCAGGATGGTTTGTATTTCGTCGATGGACAGATCCGCGAAGAAGTTTTCGAAATCGGATCGTTTCTCCAAAGCAAGATGGCTGCGAAGGACGTCCGGTGCACCGATTGTCACGATCCGCACACCTCGCGGCTGAAGGCCGAAGGCAATGCCCTTTGCACGCAGTGCCATGAGGTAGAGACGTTCGATCGCGCGGAGCACCATTTTCATAAACCGGGAACGGCGGGTGCACAGTGTGTGAGTTGTCACATGCCTTCGCGAACATACATGATTGTGGATCCTCGGAGGGATCACCGCCTGGCGATTCCGCGTCCCGATCTCAGCGATTCGCTGGCCACTCCGAACCCTTGTACGGGCTGTCACACGGACCGCTCGAATTCCTGGGCGGCGGAAGCAATCCGCAGACACAATGGGCCTGGAAGTTCTCAGATGGAAACCTGGGGCAAAGTGGCGTGGGAAGCTGTTCAGGAGCGGCGTTCCGCGACGGAAATTCTAAACGACCTGCCGGCTGCATTACACCCGATCGCCAGGGCGGCTGTTCTGGCGTCGCTGAAATCGTTACCGCCGCAATCGCTGGGAATGATTGCTGCGCAACGGAGCGCGAGTGATCCTCTGGTCCGGCTGGGGGCGATTGATGCCATCGGCAAGGTTCCACTTCCCCAGCGAGTGCCTCTCCTGATCGATATGGCGCGCGATTCGTCACTTGCGGTTCGGATGGAAGCCGCGAATCTTCTGGCCGGTGTGGATCGCACATCTCTGTCTTCGAAACAACGCGAGGGACTGGATGCCGCGCTCGCCGAATACCGGATGATGCTTCAGCGGGACGCCGATCGCGCGGAATCGATCGCGGCTCTCGCCGGACTGCAAGCCGCGGAGGGGGATGTTGCCTCCGCCAAACTCTCTTTTGAAAAAGCGCTGCAACGCGATGATACGTCCCTTACAGTGTTGCTGAACCTTGCGGATTTCTATCGGGCACAGGGCAACGACACCGCTGGAGAACCATTGTTGAGCCGGGCGGCAGCGCTCTATCCCGAGGCCGCCAGCGTCCACTTTGCTTTGGGTCTGCTGCGCGTGCGTCAGAAACGAACGCTGGAGGCCGTACCGGAACTGGCGCAGGCTGCACGACTCTTGCCGGACGACAGCAACTACGCTTACGTCTACGCTGTCGGCCTCTACACGATCGGCCAGAAGGGCGACGCACTCTCGGTTTTGGACAAAGCGCGAACACGCTTTCCAGCCAATGCGGAGATTTCATCTGCGATGCAGGCATACTGCGCCGGTCAGAGTAGTCCGATTTGCTCGGATACTATTTCAAAGTAGGTATCGTTAGAAATCCTTCTCCCTTCAGGAGAGGGATTCGTTCAAAGTGTCATTTCAAGAACGACTGCGTCGCGACGATGTCCGCTAACCGGCAGTAGTGCCACCGCGAATCGGCCGGCTTCCACGTCCCATTGGTGAAGTTGCTGCAACTGTCGGGTTTGGGAAGCGGAAACTCTTCCAGCGGATCGGCAATCAGATTGAAAAATTCACAGGTGCTTGTATCTACCTTTTCCGTGCAGACCACCTTGTACGTCGCATTCCGGGCTCCCACCTGGCGGGTACTGTTTGTCATCAGGTTCAAGGATTCCGTCAGCAGGTAACCCTGGTTGGGATCCCGCACGGCGGCCGCCTTATCAAAGAGGATTGGAGCCAGTGAAACACTATCGACGGATTGCAAACCGGCACCACCACGGTTGGGAACTTTTTCCGGAGATTGGAGTCTTGCCAAAGCCAGAGTCGTCGAGAACAGATCCGCCACATGCACATACTCATTGCTGCGCGTGGAGGCTTGAATGCGCGGCCCTCGGATGGCCATGGCGACGCGGGCACCGCTTTCATAGGCAGTTCCCTTCCCGCGGCCCTTCTTCGTGATGTACATGTTGTCGATGTAGTCCTGCCCGGGCCTGCCATACATCGGAGTACCGTTATCGCCGAGAAGAATCACATAGGTGTTTGGATCCAGAACGTCGACCTTCTCCAACAGCTTGCCGACTATGGTGTCCAGGGAATTGGTCATGGCGCGCATCAGCGATTCGCCACTGCATGATCCTGTATTCGCCGAACCGAACGTGCCCCCGCATTTCTTCATCTCACCATAAGTCCGGGCATCGAGTGTGTCGGCATTGGGCACCACCATGGAACTCGGCTGCGCCTGCGCTGTGGCGTGTGCCAGATTGAATGCCATCCAGGCGAACCATGGCTTGTCGGGGGTCGATGTTTTCTGGGCAGTGATCCATTCCAGGGTGTCTGCGACCTGGACTACGGGTGAAAAAGTCGTCGGCGCAATGCCAGGCAGGGACTTTATCGGAGGAGGTCCAGTTCGCCATTGGCTGGCAGGAGTATCCGCGTCCTGCACCATATAGTCATAGTCCCAGTAGGTCTTGATGGCGGCATGCATGTTGCCTTTGAAGGTCTCGAAGCCGGCTTCCTTCGGCTTCATGCCCGGGTAATTGGCGGTCGCGGAGGGCAGGCCGGCAAGGTGCCATTTGCCGAATATCGCGGTGCTGTAGCCAGCCTCATCCTTCAGCTTCTTTACGAACGATGTATAGCTTTGGTCGAGCGGATCCGCGTATGTCAGCACATTCGCTTTGACTGCAAACAGACCTGTGAGGATCGACGCGCGCGTCGGCGAGCAGAACGGCTGAGCCCAGGTGTTCGCGAATACCATCCCCTGCTGGGCCAGTCGATCGAGGTTGGGAGTAGACGCCGGGCTGCCGTTGATGGCACGGTAATTGGGATGATTGAGTCCTGCCGGCCCATATTTCTTACCAAGGTCGTCGATCAGGCCCGGATACATGTCGGTCGTCACGTCCATACCGACATCATCCATGATAATGAGCAAAATGTTGGGTCGACGGTTCTGTGCCGCGCTGGCTCTTTGTGCCGCAGCGAATGTAGCTGAGCTGGAGACAGTGGCTAGAGTTGCAACAGCCATTGCAATCCACGTCATCAGTCTTCTTTGCATGGCACCTCACTTTCAATCGCCGGAGAAAAGTTGAGTGGCCCTCTGGAGAGAACTCCAGAGGGCCTTCCCAAAGGCATCGCTAGAACGTGAAGCGAAGCGAAGCCTGGAAAGTTCGATTTTGACCCAGCTTCGTCGTGATCTGTCCAAAATTGGATCCTGCTGCAAGAGAATTGGTGTTCGCCAATCCCGTTGGATCTCCATCATTGACATGATTCAGAATGTTGAGCGAATCGACACGCAAAGCCAGCGCTTTGGATTCCGAGATCCGGAAGCTCTTGCTGGCGCTTGCATCGAGCGACCACCGGCCCACTGTGTGCATCGTGTAGGATCCCAGATTCCCTTGTTGTCCAGGAAGCGGCGTCTCCAATAACGGTAGAATGGAGGTTCCTGTAGCGTCCACAATAGCTCCAGCTGTTCCGGCGGGAACGACCTTGCCCAGACCTTGCAACGTGCAGTTGGATGTGCCGCCCGAGCCTGTGAACAGATTGAAACCACCGGGATCCGCAGATGTAGTAGAAGTCGGCGCTCCCTGTACCAGTGCGGTGTTGGTGCACTGCGGGTCAACAAACAGGGAGTAGGGATTGGGCGAACCAAAATAGGTGCCAGTGGCGCCCTGCCACTCAGCGTGACCCTTCGGATTATCCCAGGGTCCCACGATGTTTGGACGACCGTTTGCATACATGGTGTTCGGTCCAACGATGCTTCGAAGCGCCCCCTCCGGCACCACAAGGATGAAGCTGGTCTGCCACCGTTCGACTGCCCGAGCCACCCAGCCGGAACTGTTACCCAGGACCAGTTTATTCGGGCCCATGGGAAGTTCGATCGTGCTGTTGGCTCGGAATTCCTGCCCGATGCTATTCAGGGACTCCCCATAATCCCGTTTTCGGTTCAGGGGATCGGTATAGCCGGATCCAGGCTGCACCATGGTCTTGCTCAAGCTATAGGTTCCCTGGATGCTGATTCCCTGGATCGGACGCGCTGTAAACTGCACCTGTCCGGACTGATAATTACTGTGTCCGAAGTTGTAGGCGATATTTGCCGTGCCGAACGACGGGTTCGTAACGAGATAGTTCTCTGCAAAACACCGCGGTGCGATCACCGTTCCCTCGGTTGTTGTGAAGCCTGACGTCACGCCATTTGCGATTCGATCGCATCCGTTCCGCAGCGTCCGCCCGACCATGCTCGTCACACCGGATGGCAGGGTCTGCAGGCCGGAACCGACGGTCTGGAAGTTGTAAAGATTCTGCATGACTGTGGCGAAATCTCCGTTCGCAAGTGGGGTTGCGAACGCCCTGCGAATCTGTGCCGACCCTCTTTGCTGAATCGAAACGTTGGTTGCCGGGCCGCCGTTGATCGAAACCGAGCTGGTGACACTGGTTCCGACAGCACCATATCCGGTAGTGGTGGGATTGAGATTGAGACCGAGCAGCATCTGATCGAATAGCGGATCGTTCAGGCCGGCCCGGGTTTTTGTCAGAGCGTCGTAGAGTTCCTTATTGTGATACACATTAACCTGATTGAGATTGAGACTGCCCGGGCTGCTGAATGGACCGGCGGCGCCGGGCTGCTTTCGCCCGAGGGTATCCACAAATCGAAGATCAATCGTGTATTTTTGAGAAATGTTTCTGGTGATGGACAGCGTGAAGTTATCGGTGTATGGCGTGACATAGTCTGGGCTATACATCGAGTAGGTGATTGCGGATCCACCGGCTCCCGTAGCATTCAGGGATACGATTGGTAGCGGAGCCTGTGGCGGACGGGTTGGTGTACCGGGAACCAGCATCTGCAGATCTGCAAGAGTGAGCGCTCTTCCGACGCCAGCCGGTCCGCCCGTGGTGAGAATGGAACTGATTGCCGGATCACTGGTATTGATCGTGGCACTGAAGAAGTCCCCTCCACCGGGACCACTCAGTAGGCCTCCGGCAAACGTCGCACCAGCCCCACCATAGGTTCTTTGAAATCCGCCCCGCATGGTGGTTTTGCCTTCGCCAAACCATGGCACCTGCCATGCAAATCCAATTGCGGGGCTCACGCGGCCCTTCTGTGGAATCAACGTTTCTTTGGGATTTGGCGTCTCGGGACCCACAAAATGAACCTGCGACTGCAGGTTCGGATCGCAGTTGGAAACAGGAATTCCCGCTGGATTCACGACACCGGCCGCACACACCGGTCCTCCGGCAGCAAGGCTTCCGTAATTCGAGAGGTACAAGCCGGTTCCTGTGGATGCATCACCCGGAACCATCCAGTTCGCGAGAAGATCTCCCGACAATGGCCGGGCCGGACCATACAATCCCACTCCATCGTCAAGCAACCGGTTCGTCAAGCCTTTACCCAGATAGGGCGACATATTCAAATCAAAGCGGACACCCAGGTTCAACGTCAGGTTCTTGTGAATCTTATAATCGTCCTTGGCGAAGAAGCTCCATTCGTTCGAAACCTGGTGGCGGAACTGGTGCCCGTAGACGTCGTCCGCGGTGGGAACCACGTCCTTTACCCTTGTCGTGTTTTTCCACGTACCCGTTGCGAGATCCGAATAACCCTCAATCCAATATCCCGTATTGGCGGTCGCTACCGAACCGCTGAGCAGATTGAGCAGGGTTACCGAGTTGGTTCTTGTTGTTTGAAGAAGATTCGGCAGCTCCGCGGTGAAAAAATTGGTACTGCCCAGATCCTGAGCTGGAGCACCGGCCGGATTACCCGGGGTGGAAGTTGCGTATGCACTGGAATTGAAACCCGTCGTCAGCGGCCGGCGATATTCTCCACCAAAGCTGAAGGAATGTTTGGCGTGCGTCCATCGAATGGTGTCTGCATAATCCCACACCGGGCTGATGCTGCCTACGTCAAAGCCTCCGTAGGCCATAACCCCGCCGGCAATCGTGCCCGGATTGTAAATGATGGGAGTCATTAGACCGCTTAACGGGTCGTTGCCGCCTTGAAGCAGGAATGTTTTCGCCTTCTCGGCAGTGCTCGGATCACTCTGATTCGCCCACGCTGGATTGTTCCAGGTTCTGTTGGTGTTGTAACCAAAGCGGGCCTCATTCACCAGGGACGGGCTCAAAGTCGACGTTCCGTTCAGCGTGAAAACAATGGGGCGGCGAAGAATACTCCCGTTCAGTCCACCATCCCACGGCGCTGCACTGGTGCCGACGTTATCGTCCATCTCGTAGCTCCACTGCATGCTGATGCGGTGATTTCGATTGAAATTGTGATCCAACTTAAGATTTATGGACTTGCGATTGTTTTGATCGGCAGCGGAATTGGCGACACCAAACTGCGAGTTAAGCGAATTGGAACCACTTCTGACGCGGAGATATCGATTCGCCGCGGTATTTAACCCGTCGCCGGATCCTGCAATGGACCAGTTGTCCGGCTCCGGCATCAACTTCAAAATTCTTGAGAGATATCCGGTCGTGTCGTTGCCCGGGCGACGAAGATCCCAGGTGTTCAATGCATTGGCGGGGCCCGGCAGGAATGTCCCTCCAGGACAGTCCGCCGCCGGATTTACGGCAACCATCACATTGTTGCGCCAGTCGAATTTCTGGTTTCCAAAAACGCTGTAGCACTGTAGCGTGACCGGAGCCAGCGTCGACGTCGAACCGGCGGGCTGACCGGAGGCACAAACCGGGTTCGGGACGCTGGGCAGCGGGTTCCCCGAAGCATCCACGGAGAAGTAAGTTCCCGTGAGTCCGGTAGCGGATGCGGAGCATCCGTTCGGATTCGTCAGAGCAGCATTGCCAGGATTCCATCCGGGATAATATCTCCAGATCCCCTGCTTCGCAGCGTCGGTATACACCACATTGGTTTGTAGCGCCCGTGCTTTGACGATCTGTTGATCATAGAGTGCAAAGAAGAAGGTCTTGTTCTTGAGAATCGGACCACCCATGCTGACGGTAAACTGGTTCCGGTTCAGCCAGTCCGGCTTTGTGCTATTGGAAATCTGAACGCCATTTTCACGAGTGGGAGTGTGGTTGTTGAGCCATGTATTGGCATCCATCGCGGAATTCTGAACGTTCCACACGACGCTTCCAGTGTACTTGTTCGTTCCCGATCTGGTTTGAATCTGCAATTGTGAATTGCCGCGGCCGAGCTCCGCATCAACTGGCGCAAGTATGAGTTTGATCTCTCCGACGAGATCGGGATTGATGACAGTTGGCGTGTAGATCTGGTAACCCACAAACTCCGAAGATTGTTTCGCGCTATTGGTACTCAACCCGTTGATCGTGGCATTGACAGAATTCAGACCCAAACCGCCAACCGTGTCGAATTGGGGGCCACCGGCACTCGTGCGAAAGCCTGGAAGCACGTTGAGAAGGTCGAGGACGTTACCTCCGACGACGGGCAAATCATGCACCTTGTCTGCGCTGAGAACTTCGCCGACGGATGACGATGTCTCCCGCAGGATATTATCGGACGAGGCGTTAACGGACACAGTGGTTGCAGGTGCCCCGCCGACTCGAAGGACAAGGTCCAGGCGGATCTGATTCCCGGTGCTAACAGCGATGTTGTTCTTAACGTCCGATGTAAAGCCCGTCAGATCCCCACTGAGTTTGTAGGTTCCCGGTGGCACACTCGGAAAATTGTACACACCGGAATCATTGGTCAGTCGTGTATCCACCACGCCAGTCTGGGTATTGGTCAGCGTGACAGTGGCTCCTGGAATGAGAGCGGATGACGAGTCCTGAACGACTCCTCCCACCGAACCGTTACTCCCCCCCTGCGGGAATCCATTCTTAACAGCGATCAAGGGGAACAACAGAGCCAAGGCGAAGACTACAATTTTCCGCATACCAATATCCCCCTTATCAAACGAGCCTCTTCCGGAACCGTTCCAAACGCGCACTGCCACACGATTTCGCGGGCAACCCCGGCACATTGGTTAGGACTCGACTCTCCAGACAATGAAGTCCGAAATAATGAATTCCTTAATTTGGGGGAAATCAGAACACTGGCGAATCTCATAGTCAATCGCAAACGTCTGCGATGAGTGATGTCCCAAGGGCGCTGTGTCTCGACGCTTGTCGTCTTTTCCGTTCCCAGGAACAACGCATAGCCGAACGTGGGACCTGAGTTGGGAGGGGGCCATGCTTAAACCTCCTATGATCCGAAAGGAGAGCGTATGCGACTCCCTGGTCATCGTCGAAGAAAACAGACGGACTCAATGAAATAGAGAAGCTTATGGAATGGAGAAAGGCCGAAGAGGAAGTGGAGAAGCATCAGGCCGAAAAAGTGCTCCCCCGAGAATTAGAGCAGGTTTCCAATCTGTTTCTTTCTCGCTACACGGCCAATGGCAGCGCTCTTCCAGTTCCTCGGAGCATTTCGCACGAAAAGACGCCGAGCCCGGAAGAAGAGCAGCCGTTAAAGGTCGTGTCACGCCGGTTTCTGAAGCGCGATCAGCTGTTGTCTCTCCTGAGAAAGCAGCCTGCTGCACTCGAGGAAGGGATGAGACTGATTGACATAAACGTCCCTTGCGAAAGCTCGGGAAGCATCGCGTTGCTCGGGCTCGATTGCACGAATCAGCTCACGATCATTGACCTGGACGACTCCCCCAACGAGGAGTTGCTTCTTCGTGGTCTTGGCCACTTCGAATGGATGGTCCGCAATCATTCAATCGTCAATCGCATGTACCGCGAACAACCCATCGACTTTTCTCTTCAACCCAGACTGATGCTGGTGGCGCCTGAATTCTCTCCGTTGACACGATCCGTAGTCCGTCTCATCACGGCTCCGCGGATACACTGCCTGAAGTATCACTCTTTTGGTTTAGCAGAGGGAGCCGGTGTTTTCTTCGAACGCGTTTACTCGTAGATTCTTCCTCGAAGCCGTGTTCCGTTTCTGAAGAAGCTATCCTCGGCTTCCGGATTTCCAGACTCCGGCTTCAGTGACGACAAGAGTGAGCGGAATGTCCGTCGGCAAAGGATGAATCGTCTCCAGCCTGGAGAGTTCGAAGCCCACCCCGATCGTCAGCGGCGCCGGTTGCAACGTTGCAAGCGTGATGTCGAAATAACCGGAGCCATAACCAAGGCGGTAATTGTTCCTGTCGAAAGCGACGAGAGGCGCGATTACGATATTCGGCTGAACGATCGTGCGATCTCGCGGCATCGGAATGTCATAGGGTCCCAAATCCATTTCCATACCGGCCGCCCATTTCAGAAATTCAAGCGGAGTTCGACGACCCACAACAGTCGGCAGCGCGGTCACCCAGCCCTGGAGTTGCAGACGCTCCATCAGCGGACGCAAATCCACTTCGGCTTTGAAAGGCCAGTATCCGCTCAACGTTTGCGGTGGAAGGGGCCCGAGTAACTCCTCCAGATAACTCTCGATGGAGAGCGACGCACGCCGGTGTTCCTCCGGGGGAATTCCAAGGCGGGCGTCAATGAGGCGTGCGCGTGTTTCGCGGCGCCATGCCGCTACATCCATGATTTAAAGAACAATCTGGCGACATCACCGGAGGACGGGATACGGTCCGCTCGAAACATAGCTTCGATATTACCGCAAATCGCTAAGCCGCTGCGCCTGCGTCGCGTCGCTCGCGCCTCTTCGACGGGAGCTGCACGAACGATTTCAAAACTCAAAAAGAGGCCAGCCAACTTTGTTATAGTCGGACTCAGCCCCTCCGAGGGGCAAAGGGGTGCGCCATTTGCGGACAGGTTTCAGGCTTGGACTGGCTCTTATTCTGATCTCGCGTGCTCTCGTTGCCCACGCGCAAACCGATCCGAAACAGATGCGCTTCGACTTCTCAGCGCTGGGGGGTTACCGAACGAGCGTAACTTTCACCGGTCCGACAGAGACGGATGCCGTGACTCCCCACACTGTCACGGATGTCGTGACACCCCGCGTTGTCATCGATCCAAGCCCGAGCTACGGTGTAGCTTTCGGTGCGCGAATCAACGAGGAAGACCTGATCGAATTGCGCTGGTCGAGAATGAATACTTACATGCGCCTGGAACAGAATTTCCTGACAACGTTCCAGCAAAAGGTAATCGTGGATCAGTACCACGGCGATTTTACCCACGAATACATACTGGACAACTGGCCAGCCAGAGTCCGACCGTACATCATGGCCAGCGTCGGTGCGACTCACATCTCCGGCAGCGTCACCAGAAACGTCACACGATTTTCCCTCGGCATTGGAGCAGGAGTAAAAGTCTTCGCGAATCGCCACGTGGGTTTCAGAGTTCAAGGCGAGTGGCTGCCGATTGTCGTGGACCCCGAGGTGGGCCTCATTTGCGGCGGAGGCTGCATCATCCACATACGCACTCAGGTGGCTTCCCAGGGAGAATTCGCGGTGGGTCCGCTCTTTCGTTTCTGAATACCTTACAGAACAAGCCGGCGCTTCACGCTTGCAAAGGGTGGTCCAGATGATGTCGTGAGGCCGTGTGCCGACTGATGTCGTTGGCTACGCTCATTGTGCGCGAGTTATACAAGTTTTTCGAGGGGCCGTTGGACCGGGCTAAAGGAGAATCGGTCCACCAGAGCAGCGGCGTCGACCATCGGGGCGATCGTGTGCACGTTCCACTGACGCAACCGCCCGATGACGGGCAGCAGCTCGGCCCACTTGCCGCGGTCCTCCAGCTGCAGTTGTTTTGCAGCACTCCGCGCCCACGCCTCAGGAGCCTGGTCGCGAGAGGCGTCGCGGAGATTCGACAGCAATGCGGGCGCCGCCTCAGGAAAACCCGTTACGATGCCCAACAGGAGCATCGCCGTACGGAAAGTACCAGCCCTCGCCGCGCGATCCAGGTCCGCCGCGTCCAATGTCGACTTCAGCAGCCGGTAACAGTTGATAAACCGCTTCACGGAGCGCGGCGATCGGCCAATCACCGAGGACAGGCTCACCATGTAGTCGCGCTCTTCTGGTGTCAACATCAGCGTACGCGGTTTCGGTTCGATCGCGCTCCACTCCGCTCCTGCTGGCGGTGGAGACACGGCTTCGGGCTTCTGCCCACTCGCAGCCTGAGAGCCGGATGCCGAATCCTTCTGCCCGCCATCCGATCCAACTCCAGGAGAAGCGCCGACTTTGTTCTCCGAAACGGCGTGTTTTCCGTCGGGCTTCGTTACATTCCCATCGCTGGCTTTGCGCATGCCACCATTGTCGTTGGGCACTGCAACGGAAGCTGGCAGGCCTGAATCGATGTCGTGACGCGTCAGCTCCGTGACAAGCCGGCGAGAACCGGATCGGCCGAGCGGCCGGATCCAAAACGGCACTTGAAAGATCTTTTCGAGATAATCGTCCGGCGAGGCGGTCGCACGCCACGATTCGTGCTCTTGCGTGGCATTCCCACGACTCCTGGCGTCGGAATCCGCGGAGCGGGAGTCGGCGGTGCTGAGCATCAGTGAGAACCGATCCTTAAGCGATCGCTTCATCCATCGTGCATCGACGGCGACCACGACCACGAACAATCGGAACGCCAGCAGCAGGTGGATTGCCCGCAGTACGTCCACCACTTTTTGCGGAGGGCAACGATCAAGATCGTCGATATAGAGGATGATCCGGTTCACGATGGCGGGATCATTCCGTTGGTTTTCCTTCCCGCAATCCTCTCCTTTCTCCTCGGCCTGACGCTGCGTCTCAAACATCGCAGAAAGTTTTTCGAAATCCCGCCGAATGAGCGCTGGAACACCAAGGTGCCGGCGATAGTCGGTCGCGGCGGCGCGATCCTGGATGAATGTCGCTATGCGTCGCTCCGGGCGGAGCGCGTCCGCTTCCCTTGCCAGTGCTTCCGCGGCTGCCCGAACTTCCGCCGCCTCTTTCGCAGCTTTCCCGGCTTCGACTCTGAGATTCTCGGCATCCTGGCGGGCCTTCATCGCCTCAGCGGCCTTCGCAGCGGCAGCCTCCTGCTGCGCTTGAGCTTCAAGCTGCTTTTGAATCACGTCCTGCTCCAGGTTTGCAGCATCACGAGCTCGATTCTGGCGCTCCTCTTCGACACGCGCCTCGAGTTCGACGCGTTTTGCTTTCATCTGCCGGACTGTATCGAGAAGAGGTTTCAGTTGAGGCGACAGCTTCTTCCATGTCGCAACAGCACCCGTCATGAGCGCAAGCACCATCGATACCGTGCTTCCGAGCCGGTGCACCCAGTTCGCAGTGGACAGGCTTGTCAACCCATCGAACACCAGACCCAGCACCACGATTGCGACTGGTACCGCCACGACCCAGAACAGCAGCAGCCATCCGCTGCTTTGCCTGAGCAAACCAATACCTTCGAAGATCACGTGACCGGCTTCCGTCGCTTCCTTGAGGGCATCGCGAACACCCTGAACTGTCTGGAGGCGCTCCTTATTAATGCCAAGCCGTTCAAGTCCTGTCTCGACCTCGCCACGAACTTCCGGCGAGAGCTTGATTTCCTCGACGACGTCCGTAAGCAGCAGGTTGCGCCGTATTTCGGAAGTGTTCTGTGCGCTAGCCTGTTTCTGAACGGCGGCGTTCATTGCCGCAGCACTATCGAGGTCCGCCTGGTCGGCCGTGGCTTTCGCCTCTAACGCACGTACGTCCGCAACCGTTGCGGTCTTCTGCGCAGTGTCGGCGGCGGCCATGAGTTTCGTGGCCTCCCGATCTTTAGTGTCTGCTTCGGCAGTTTTGTCGCGCAGGAGCCCCAGCATTTTCGCCAGGCGCTCGGTGATATTCTTCTCCGAATCGAGGTTCTCCTCCTTCGTTCCCTCAAACCTCAGGTTCGTGAATATATGTTCAACGAGGCTGGCCCATAAGTTGCCCTCGACATAGTGCCAGGCATTGAATTCGACCTGGACGATGTTCTTGTAATAGCCGAAGTCGCGTTGTGCGCGATTCGACTTGCGGGCTTCGATTCCGATCTGCTTGACGCGCTCCTTCATTTTCTGCATGAAAAACGATTTGCCGGAGCCCCACTCCCCAAAGAGACCGATCGAGAGTGGAGGCTCTACGGACCACGCGCTCACCAGAGACGCCATTGCCTCCACTTCCCGCGTGATGCCGATCAGATCGGGACCAACTGAGGAATCCGCCGCATATGTCGGGAGGCGGCGTTCAACGTCAGCGACTACCGGCTCGAGCACGCGCCTCCAGGAATCCTGATCGTCGTCGAGTCCCCAGATCGAAAGCTGGTCGATCAACCGCCGGCGCACATCGTTCACGTCGAGTCCAAAATCCCTCAGGCTCCTCTGGACAGTAGTCTCACGATCGTCCTGGCGCACCGCCGCGCCAAGCAAATGCCGCGCGCCAACCTGTACTGGCGCGCCAGGGCGCGCCTCGGCTGCCAGCAACTTTGCTGTCTCCAGAAGGGTTTGCAGCGCCCCTGTCATGGTGTCCGATACGGTGAGATCGGAGCGCAGGATTGCTTCGAACGATCCCTTGTGACGTGATGCGGCCGGATACCGACTGAGAATCCGTGAGCGGATTGCTTCACGCTCCTGCGGGATCAGCGATACCAGCCATGAGCCTGTCCGTTCATCGCCTTTTCGCCGAAGCCCGGACAACACCATTGCCGAAAGCAACCGTCTCGCCGATGCGGGCGGCCGCTCCCGCCCCTCGCCCAGTCGCCGCGCGACTTCCACGATCTGCCACGCGAGCTCCGAGAAATCCTCGTGCCGGAATTCGTCGAAGCGGAAATTACTGACGGGCCCCTCATCGTCGGCAGCCGTCTTCTCTTGATTCGGAGCAGGAGTTCCCAACCCACCCACACCAGTCTTACCCTTCGAACTCGGATTCTTTTGATTCGCGGCTGGAGTTCCCAACCCACCTACTCCGGATTGAGTATTCTCGTTTCCCGCCTTCTGGGTAGCCGCCAAGATCGCCTCTCGCAATTGCGGCGCGAAGGCTTGAAGTGGTGTAATCGCTCCCGACTTCAAACCGGAGACGATTTCCTCGAGGCCTTTGCGCACGTCGCGAAGCCCGACCTTCATAAACCTCTCGTCGAATTTCTGCAATGGATCAAGCGGTGGAGCGTCCTCGCTACCCTCGGTAGCCCCCGGAGCATGGATGAGGAGTACGGCGGGACGACTGACCTCCTGCAACCCCGCCAGCACCTGCAGGAATTTCCTGGCGTACTCATGAACCCCACCTTTGTGGAGCAAAAGCAACATGTCCACCTGAACAACCGCCTGGTAGAGGTCCTTACGATCACCATTGCGATCGAAAACAGAGGAAACTGCAGCAAGTTCAGTCAGCTTCTGCGATTCGACGATCTGATACCAGTGCGTAAGATCGACGTCGTCGATTGCAATTACGACCGCGGCATAAGAGACCATGGTGGTCTGTGTCGGCGTTTTGGATGCCATATTCCCTGGGATTCTGGCGCCACATCTTACACGAATATCGAGGCCGATGTTAGTCCAGTCCCAGTAAAGACAACCCTTTTTTGATACGCTCGCCAAATGTCATTTCGACCCGACCTCGACGCATACTTTGCCCGAATTGGTTATGTCGGTCCGCGCGAGCCCACGCTGGAAGTTTTAAACGCCATCGCTGCAGCCCATGTACAGTCGATTCCGTTTGAAAATCTCGACGTGCTGCTTCGCCGCCCCATCCGTCTGGACCCGACTTCTGTTTTCCAGAAGCTGGTTCACGATCGTCGAGGCGGTTACTGCTTCGAACAAAACGGACTCCTGTTGGATTTGCTGACGACTATGGGATTTCAAGTTGCGCCGCTCAGCGCACGGGTACGATGGCAGCGGCCGCGAGACTACACGCCGCCCCGCACTCATGTTTTTCTGCGTGTTGAGATCCATGGTGAAAGCTGGCTGGTTGATGTCGGTGTGGGTGGTCTGTCCCTCACCGCGGCCATCCAGCTGGACGACAGCGGACGTGTGCAATCGACCCCACATGAATTTCGCCGTATTGTGCGCGATGGCGGCCGTCTCATTCATCAGGTGCTGCTGGAACAGCAATGGTGCGATCTCTATGAATTCACCCTCGAGGAGATGCCTCCCATCGACCGGGAGCTGGCGAACTGGTACACCAGTACGCATCCGCAGTCGTACTTCATCGATCGCCTGATCGTTGCACGCGCGGCGCCGGAAGGCGCCCGGCTCACGCTGCTGAATGATGAATTCAGCATCCGAGCTCGTGATGGCAGTTCTGACACGCGGAAACTGACATCGCCGGAGGAATTGCTGGAAGTCCTCTCAATGCACTTTGGCCTGCATTTTCCTGCCGGAACTCGATTCGGTCATTCTTTTTAATAACGGGTTTCTCAATGAGCGACTCGGCTTACTGTCAGCCGGTATGCCGCTGGCGGCTGAGTTTTGGAATTCATGTAGGCTGTCATCGTCAGGGTTGCGCCTTTGCGGAGAACGATGGGCTGTTTGAAAATGAATGGCGCGGGCCAATCGACCGCGAGTTCCTTTGCATAAAGCAGAATGTCTGTGCCACCATCCGGTCGGCGCGAGGAGACTTCAATCGAATCCACACCGGAGAGTGTCTCCGGACGTAGCGCGAGGACGTCCGTGTCTGCAGCAAGCCGAACCTCCGCGCGAAACTTTCGTGTGGCGGGACCATTCAACCCCACCGGTTTCGACACCAGCGTCAAGTCCGATACCGATGCGGTTTTTCCTGAATCCGCAAAGAACAAGCCAAGCTTGCCCGCATCCACAACCCGATTTGCTGCTCCGCGATAATAAATCTCGGCGGTGATGTGAGCACCCGGAGGCAGCCGGTATGCGTCGCCATTTGGAAGGCTGGTGAATCCGTACCATGGAGTCCAGCTTCCAATCCATTGTCCCGTTTCCTGAATTGTGAAAAAGGCCGCACGCGTGACGCGCCGATCTCCGGGCAGATACTCGATCGCACGCACCCGTCTTTCGGACACCAGGCCCACGTCGACGGTGCTCCGCACCACGGAGTCGGCCGAACGCGGATCGCTGGTGCTGGCGGGCAGAGCGATCGTCATGTCTGGCTTGCCCAGCTGCGTCTGCTCGAAATTGTTCTCCGCACGAATGTCTTTCTTTCGCGTCGCACCGTCATCCACGATATTTGTGAATACCGTTCCGCTGTTTCTCGGACCCAGGCCTTCCACCCATGAAACGACGAACTGCGTCTCGCGCAGGGTCAAGCTGTTGTCATTTGCGAACTGGCCGTAGCCTGAAACCGCGTTCCATGGCGGCATGTGACGCGCGATGACACTGGCGCGAATCTGCCGTCCGCGAAGCCAGGTCTGTTCGTATGTTTCGAGAGAGAACGACGGACCATTTTCAGAATGGCACATCACACATCGCCGGTTCAGCACCTGTACGATCTCGCGATCGAAGAGAACCGTTGTCGTCAGCGTTTCATGCGAAAACAGCGGGCTGGTCCAGATTGTCACGAGCGTGACCGCGAGAACCGCGGCAATTGAATACAGCTTCTTCATCAGAATCGCTCCACCGATTCACCGACCCGAAACGTAAATGGAAAGGTATGGATCTTGTCGTTTCGTCTGAACTGTGTCCAGGCTCGATAGACGCCAGGCTTCGGCATCAGTCCCTCGAAAGTGACGGTCGGTCCTCCGCGCAACTTCTCCAGATCCGATCCCGGCGGAATCAGGAATCGCGGCAGGCCGTCATCATCGGGTGCCGATAGAATATCGAGCGGATGCGAATGCACGTAATCGGCCATGTCTTCGCTCATGATCAGCGTGTGGCCAAACGCCCCGAGATACGTTTGAAGATCGGTGATGGGCCGGCCGCTCGCGCTGTCGGTCAAGCTGAAGTTCAAGTGAACGTACTGGCCGGCCGCAATGGAAGGCGGATCGTAAGACAACGTCGCTGTGATGTCGTCGACGGTTTTCGATTTCACAGCATCCGGAACAAGACGCGCGCTGTCGGACGCAATGTCGCCCGCGTATCCTGCCGTGACCAGCGGTCGTGCCAGGAACTGCGGCGCTCCTCCAGCCGGCATGAAATCCGAGAGAATCTTGTAGTAGCCGGCCTTCGGCAGCGTCACGTCAATGGACCATTCGCCATCGGGCGACTCTTCCGGATGAATGTGTTGAAAGTACGCCATATCCTGGCTGATGACGAACAGGTGGTACTGCCGTTCGTGAACCACTTCAAACTTTGTGACGGCTTCGCCGGTTCCGGGATGAAAAATTCGAAACAGAAACTTCACGCGCTGTCCGGCTTTCACAACCGAGGGAACGGTGCGGAAGTCCAGCCGATAATCGCGGACATCAAATGGAGAGGCGTGGACCAGAGCCATACCGCAACGTGGGCACTTACCCTCCTTTTCCATCGTGTAGTCCGGATGCATCGGACAAACCCAGGCGGTTTCCTGATCGGGCAATGGCGTTTGAACGCGCGCTCCGGAAAGCCCCACGGCAATCAGCAGCGCGACGGCCAATACAACCGGAATGGCGCCGGTTCTTTTCATACTAACGATGCGGGCTGGTGGAGTTGCCTTCGTAAACTCCGGATCCCGGGCCCGGCAGTTCATTGCTCCTCGGACCGGTGTATCGCGCGACATGGAGACCTGTATTGTTGTCGGCCCAGTAGATCAAGCCGTCCCTGAAGACAGGGTACGTTCTGGCTATCCCTTGCGGAGCAGGCATGGCATAGCCGACTTCCCGCGGAGTCTGCGGCCGCGAGATGTCGATGGCACGCAGTCCATGACCGTACCAGGTGGTGAAGACGAGATTCTTGAACACCGTCGGATTGTGATTCTGCTGAGCGACCTGCTGGCGCGGTTGCCCATTCGGTTCTGTCGTCGCCTGATCGAGGCACTCCTCCAGCTGATTGTCTGGAATCGCGAAGGCGCCGACCATAAACGGCGTGATTTCCGACTCCACCGAGACCATTCGCGCGTAGTTCAGCGGGCACCCGCCGTTTTCGTCGCTGAGCCAGACGTATGCGGGACGGCCCTTCGTGTTTCCTCGCACTTGAGCCGGCCGATCTGGCACATAGACGGCGCTGTGTGTACCTGTCGGCGAAGCGTTTACAGGTGGATACACATCAAACCGCGAGCGGGTCAGCAGGACAAGATAGCGTTGTGCCCTGGCCTGCGCGGAAGCGCCCGACGCGAGGAATGCCTTCAGTCCGGGATCGTCGTTGACGACCATGTGCAGACAATCGTTCGCAACGCTCGGGAGTTTCGCGGCGTCGATCGCGCCGTCGGGAGCCACAATTGTGGATCGCTGGTTGCAGCCTGCTGAGCCTGCGTTCAGTTCCGCATCACGGTGATGCACGACACCTTCGGAGTTGATCACGTAGAATCCGGCCGTTGTTCCCGCCACATAAACACGTTCGCCGTCCGCGGTGACAGACACGGAGTGCAGCTTGTTTTGCTCCGCATTCTGGAAATTTCCCGCGCGGTTTTCGCGATTTTTCATCTCGCTGAAATCCAGAAATCGCCCGTCGGAAAACAAACCGGTTGCGTCCGGCCGTTCATTGAGGGGAGGGCCGCCTGCGTCCTGAAGACTGAATCCCGCGAGGACTTTCGGTTTGTCGAGCATTTCTCCGGTGTTCTCATCGGTCACGGCAAGCACGATCATGTCTGGAATTCGGAGGCCGGGGTTGTCCGGGTCCGGAGTTCCGGACGTCCATATCGTCATATAGACCAGCACCCGATTGGAATTGACGGGATCGTGCCACAGGAAGAACTCATGCGACTGCGAGTGAAAGTCATGCGTCGTGCTTTTGGATTGGACCTGGCACGTATTGGGATCGATGCGATAGCTGTCCATTTTGCCGGCAGTGTTGGTTCCGCCGTTGCGGACAAGCAGGTAGCGCTCCTGACCCGTCGACGTCGTGTATGCCAACGCGCGCAGTTCGCGGTCGTCGTACCCCTGATTGCCTTCGACGGTCGCAGGGATTTCGCCGACCTGCACGGGCGGTTGCTTTTCCGGGTTCGGCTGGATTTTTAAAATGTTGATCGCATGCCGGACACCTGCGCCGTTCCCATGCCCGACGAAGATGCAATTGCCCGCGATGCCAAGCCCGCGCGCGTCTCCCTCGCCGTCGAGGTCGCCTCCTTTCCACTTTCCGGTCGCCGCGTCCTTGACCGAAGGAACCGTGACGACCCAGTGAAGGTGTTCGAAATTTCGAAACAGATGCAGGGATTTCTCCAGTGTGCTGGTCCCCGCCCGAGCGTCCTCTTCGGAAGAGAAGGGATCGATATTGCCCATTCGGTTGACACGCACCGTCGGCAACTGGCCGAGTGGCGTATCAAACGTGCTCGGTTGACAACCG
>Ga0210380_10000246_pt1 | contig 27114 bp, 15 predicted proteins | sample PLM4_5_coexredo_FD_155476 | JGI IMG/M metagenome (GOLD analysis project Ga0210380, IMG submission 155476) | Groundwater sediment microbial communities from an aquifer in East River, Colorado, USA - PLM4_5_coex redo | ecosystem: Environmental > Terrestrial > Soil > Riparian zone | place: USA... | reverse complement strand
GCGCGGCGGCCGGCAGGTACCCGAGGTGCCCGACCAGCGCGTAGAGGCTCCCGCGCGACGCCCACAGCATGCGCGCCGACTCGGGAACCAGCACGTGCGGCCGGCGCACCAGCCACCCGAGCAGCGCGAACCAGGCGCGCGGATCGAACGGCGATCCGACGCTCTCGGTGATCAACTCGAGTACCTGATGCTCGGGCTGCACGTTCGCGCCCGGACCGCGCAGCCGCAGCACGCGGACGCGCACGCCGCGCGCCAGCAGGCGGTGGATCTCGTTCTCGAGGAACCAGGTCTGGGTCGGGAACGCGGTGGTCACGTAGGCGATCGATTTCATCGCACCACCTCCGGGCCACCGTTCCGATAGAACGCCTCGTGCGCCCGCGCCATCGCATCGATGCTGCGGCGGTCGAGCACCTCGCGCCGCGCGGCGGCGCCGCGGCGCGCGGCTTCGTCCCGATCGACGAGCGCGGTCGCGAGCGCAGCCGCCAGCGCGGGCGGATCGCCGGGCGGCACCAGCCAGCCGGTGCGCCCATCCTCCAGGACTTCCGGCGTGCCGCCGACCGCGGTCGCGACCGCCGGACGACCGGCCGCCATCGCCTCGAGCAGCGCGTTGGGAATCCCCTCGTCCCGCGACGAGAGCACGAACACGTCGAACAGCGGCAGCAGCCGCTCGACGTCGGCACGCTCGCCGAGGAACCGCACGCGATCCGCGATCCCGAGCTCGGCGGCGCGCCGCTCGAGCCGCGGCCGCTCGTCACCGTCGCCCACCAGCACCAGCGCAGGTTCGAGTCCGCGCCCGGCCAGCGCGGCGACCGCGTCGAGCAGCGTTCCATAATCCTTGCGGGGGGCCAGGCATCCAACGCTCCCGATCACCAGGCGGCCGGGCGCAACTCCGAGCTCGGTACGGTCCGCGGCGGGACCCTGGAATCGTTCCGCGTCGACTCCGTTGCGGATCACGGTCACGCGCGACGCCGGGACCCCGAGCGCCACCGAGCTCTGGCGCACGCGCTCACTGACCGCGATCACATGGGTGGCGAGCCGGTGCGCAAAGCTCTGGACCGCCTGCTGGCGCGGAGAATCGTAGCGATCCACGTTGCGCTTGGCGACCACGACCATCGGCACCCGCGCGAGCCGTCCGGCCAGCACCGCGAACAGATTGGGACCGAGCAGATAACCGTGGATCACGTCGGGACGGAACTCGAGCGTCTGGTGCACGAGCCGCAGCAGTCCGCGCATGCCGCGCAGGTCGTAGATGCGCCCGCCCATTCCCAGGTCGTGGACCGGCCATCCGAGCGCCTGCACGTCACGCGTGAATTGGCCGCGCGCGCTGAAGCATGCGATCTCGACCGCGAACCGGGTGCGGTCGATCCGGCTCCACAGCTCGAGCAGGTGACGCTCCGCGCCGCCCGCGATGAAATTGTTCACCACGTAGAGAACGCGCACGCGGCGCTCGGGAGCCGAGGGGGCCATGGCGGGGCCGTCCAGCTCGACCGGCATTGCGCTCATGACGCCCGCCTCCGCTCGCGCAGTCCGTCGAACGCGCCATCCAGCTCCGCCAGCGCGAGGCGGCGCGAGAAGCCGAGCGGCCCGATGCAGGTCCCCTCCGAGAACCCGCGGCGCAGCAGCGCATGGCGCGGGGTGTCGGGGCGGTTGAGTCCGGCGCGGGTGGTGACCGCGTAGTCGAGTCCGGCCGCCGCGGCCGCCGCAATCGTGTCGCCGTCGTGGTCGCCACCCGGATACGCGAGCCCGCGCGGGCGCAGCCCGAGCCGGGTCGCGATCAGGTCCGCCGATCCGGCGATTTCGCGCGCCTGACCGTCCGGGTCGAGCGTGGTCAGGTGCGGATGGGTGAGGGTGTGCGCGCCGACCTCCATGCCCGCCTCGATCAATCGCCGGGACTCGTCCCAGGTCGCCAGCTCACACGGAGCAGCGTCGGCCACCCCGAGCTGTGCGCGCAACCGGTCGAGCCGCGCGGTGCGGGCGGGCGGCGGAACGCGGAAGCCGGGCAGCAGCGCGGCGAGCGCGCGTCGCCGCCCCTCCTCGCCGGCCAGCTCGAGGGCGGGAGTGCCGTTGCCGTCGGCGGCGATCCGCGCGGTCCGGGCGTGCGTGAGCAGGTGCGACAGCTCGTCCCACCACGGCGCGCGTCGCTCCTCGATCAGGCCGGCGGTGAGATAGAACGTGGCGTGTCCGCCGGTCTCGGCGAGCAGCGGCAGCGCGTGGGTGACGTTGTCGCGGTAGCCGTCGTCGAACGTGAGCGCCACGCGGTGTCCGCGGCCGTTCGCCAGATGCTCGAGACCGGCCTCGACCGTGACCGGTCCCCAGCTGCGATCGGCGAGCATGCGCAGCTGTTCGCGCAGCACACCGGCCGGCACGCCGAGCCGGTAGAGCGGACGCTCGCCGTCCTCCAGCACCCGGTGATGGCGCACAATCGTGAGCGTGGGCGCACCGTCGGCCGCATGGACGGCCCGGTGGCCGAAGCTCGCCAGCCAGCGCAGCGTGCGGGTGCTCACGCCGTGTACCACGAGGGACGCACGGCGCGCAGAACGGGTGCGGGCGCCGGGCGCTCCATCAGCGCACCCTCGACCAGCGCGCACGCCAGCCAGAAGTTGCCGGTGATCTGGATCTCGAAGAACCGGTCGCCGAACGCGCATGCGATCACGAGCGCGATCAGCATTCCTTCGAGTCCGACCGCGACCTGGCGGTCGAAGCGGTTCTGCAGCTGCCGGGTCCCCTGGCGGGACAGGCGCCAGCACACCCACAGGACCACCAGGAACGAGGTCAGCCCGACGATCCCAGTCTCGGCCAGCAGGCGGAGGAACGTGTTGTGCGCGGAGTCCTTCGAGTTCACGCCCAGCTCCTGGGCGAGCTGCGGCAGCACGTAGCCGAGCCCGGTGAACCCGATCCCGTCCAGCACGTGATCGCCGGCGATGCGCAGCACCGTCTGCCAGGTGTCGAGACGCGCCTCGGCGCCGCCCTCGATCGTGATCTCGTCGTCGGTCTCGGACTCGACCATGGTCGCCGCGATGCGCTCCTTCACGTAGTCGGGCGCCCACAACGGGCTGGTCGCCGTGATCAGCACGATGATCACCAGCGCCATCCGCGACGAACGGACCGCGACCAGCAGAGTGCCGGCCACCAGCGCCACGATCGAGGCGCGCGAGACCGACATGAACACACCGACCATCGCGGCGCCCGCCAGGCTCCAGATCAGGATCCGCCCGAACACCGCGCGGACGCCGAAGCCGACCGCCACCGCGAACACCATGAACATCGCCAGGTAGGTGCCGAGCTCGTTGGATTGCCCGATGGTGCCGGTCGACCGGCCGTGCAGATCGCGTCCGAACTTGAACGTGAAGTACATCTCGGCGGCGAGGCCGGCCAGGATCGCCCACGTCAGCCGCCGGCGCTCGGTCTCGCCCCGCACCATCGAGAGCCCGACGAAGTAGGCGGCGAAGCTCATCGCGCAGCGGAACAGCGCGAACACCGCTGGCGCCGTTTCGAAATGCATTCCGGTCGGAAACGCGGCGCCGCGCAGGATCGAGAGCGCGGCGATGCCGATCAGCGCCACCACCGGCAGCATCATGCGCCCGGACCGGAACCACGGGCGCCGGTTGAGCACGTGGGCGAGCGCGTACGAGAAGAACACGCCGAAGAACAACACGTTGACCGTATTGAGGCCGGGCAACGGCACCTTCGGGAACAGCGCCAGCAGCGGGGTTGCGATCGGCAGCATCAGCAGCCCCACCCTGGGCAAGGTCACCAGCGCCACCAGCCCGGCGCCGCCGAACAGCAGCTTGGCCAGTCGGTGCGCGTCCTGTTCGAACTTGTAGTCGAGCAGAACGAACGCCCCGACCAGCGCCAGCGCGCCCAGCATCCCGAGCACCGCGATCACACCGGTCGACATCGCACGCGCCTGGTGGCGCGCACGCGCGCGAACCTGGGGCGCCAGCGATCCGGTCGGAGGCAGTCCGCCGCTCACGACCGCACCCCCGCGTGGAGGCCGGGCTCGCCCGCCAGCAGCGACGGGTCGGTCTCGAGCCGCACGCGCCGGAACTCCGAACGCTTGCCGACCCAGGTCTTGCCCCAGCCGACGTGGCGCAGCCAGCCGATCGCCCGGGCCGGCAGCCAGCTCACGCCCCACCCGGCCAGCGCCTGGGGGCGGCGGGCGGGATCGGCGAACGCCGCGATCAGCTGGCGACGGGCCGCCGCACCGTTGCCTTCGCGCAGGTAGGCGAATCCAAGCTTCGAATTCGCGAGCGAGGCGCGGCTGCGCGCCCGCATCCGCAGCGCGTCCGGCAGCGTCGGATCGTCGGCGAGCCGCGCGAACACCGCGGCACTGTTCAGCAGCCGCGGTGCAGTCTGGCGGGTCAGGCTGCCGGGGCGATGCTGGTAGCGGACCAGCGCGCGGGTGCTCGCCACCGCCGGCGCGCGGCGCGACAACCGGATCCACATGTCGACGTCCTCGGCGTGGCTCATCGACGCGTCGAAGCCACCGAGCGACGCGATCAGATCCCGCCGCACCACCATCGACGAGGTGAGGATGAAGTTCACCTCGAGCAGCGCCGCCAGCGGATGTCCGGCGTACCCGTCCGGAACATCGGCATAGAGGGCGAACCACGAGGAATGAAGGATCCCGTCGAGCGCCGAGAACGCGCCATCGCTGAAGAACCAGCCGGCCGCCGGGGTCCGCTCCAGCAGGTCGGCGGCGACCGCGAGCTTGTCCGGGAACCACAGGTCGTCGGCGTCGAGCAGCGCCACCCACGGCGCCCGCGCGGCCTGCCAGCCGGCGTTGCGCGCGGCGGCCGCCGAGCCGTGGCTGCCCCGCAGGACCCGCACCAGCGGCTCGCCGTCCGACTGACGGAGATGACCGAAGCGCGCTTCGACCGCCTCGGCGGTGCCGTCGCTGGAACGGTCGTCGATCACCACCACCTCGCGGGGCAGCAGCGTCTGCGCGAGCGCCGAGCCGACCGCCTCGAGCACGAAGTCGCGCGCGTTGTGCGCCGGGATCACGACCGAGACCTCGAATGCGCGGATCACGACGTCACCTCCCTGGAGGCATTCGCCTCCAGCGTGCCGTTGTCGCGCCGAATCCCGTGGACGGTCTGCTTGAGCCACGGCGACCGCATCAGCCGGCCGAGCGACCAGCGCGGCGCCAGCGCGCCGAGCAGCGCGAGCGTGCGGCGCCGGACCGGTCCGTTCGCGATGGCCGCGCGCCACAGGCGCAGCTGACCCTCGCGCAGCCGGCCGGTGCGCAGACACGTGACGCCGAGGTCGAAGTCGTAGGAAGCCACTTTCTCGCGCGCCACCCTCTCGGCCTCGGGATGACGCCGCAGAACACCGTTCGCCACCATCTGCATCAGGCGCTGGTCGTCCCGATAGCGCTCCTCGGTGCGGCGTGACAGCTGGTTCGGACTCGACCAGTACGCGATCAGGCGGTCGGCCAGCACCGCGCCCGGGTAGCGGGCCGAGAGCCGAAGCCACAGCGAGTAGTCCTGCGAATAGGGCGTGTCGTCGATGCCGCCGGCCGCGTGATAGGCCTCGGTGTGGATCAGGCTGGAGCTCAGCAGCGGGAAGCACCGGCGGACCAGCAGCGGGTAGAGATCACCCGCCACGTCCTGGACCGTGTCGAAGTAGTCGGACAGCCATGACTCGCGCAGCACCCCCTCCGCCGAGACGAACGTGCCGTCGGTGCATAGCCACTGCACCTCGGGATGGCGGTCGAGGAACTCGTGCTGGCGCTCGAGCCGCTCGGGCATCCACCAGTCGTCGGCATCGAGCAGCGCGAACCACGGCGTGCGCACCTCGGCGATCGCCGCCCGGCGGGTCGGCGTGAGGCCGCGGTGTGGCAGGCAGATGACGCGCACGCGATCGCCGTAACGCGACCGCACGCGCTCGACCGTGTCGTCGGTCGAGCCGTCGTCGGTCAGGATCACCTCGTCGGCCGGCCGGGTCTGCGCCATCACGCTGTCGAGCGCGCGCTCGATGCACCACGCGGCGTTCCAGCAGGTGAGCGCGACCGTGACGCCGCGTGCGGCCGGCGTGGCCGCGGTCCCGATCGGCAGCGTGCTCATGCGCTCGCCTCCGGCGTCACCGGGGCGGTGCGCGGACGGATGCCGAACGCGCGGGGCACCATCTGCGCCCAGCGCGTGCGCTCGGCCGGGCCGACGCCCCATTTCCAGACCACCGCCGCGAACGCCAGCCACGGGACACCGACCGCCAGGCCGAGCGGCAGCCAGCCGGTCGGATGGAAGATCTGGCGCACCGCCAGCGCGGGCACGACGAATGCGAGGCTCAGCAGCGCCGGCTGGCCCATGCCCTCCCACAGGTAGCGTCGCACCGGCATGCCCATCGCGTGAGCGGCGTAGACCGCGAGCGTGATCCCGCCGATCAGCGCGAGCGGAACCGCGGTGCCGAGCGCCACGCCGACCAGGCCGTAGGGACGCACCCACAGCAGCGAGAGAACGAGGTTGAACAGTGCGTTCAGCAGCGACAGCCCGACCACCACCTTGTGGCGGCTGATTCCGTACAGCATTGAGGAGGCGGCCGACTGCGGGAGCGAGAACAGGGTCGGGATCGCGAGGATCACGATCAGCACGCCGGCGGTCCGGTAGCCGGGACCCACCCAGGTCGTCAGCAGCTCCTGGCCGAAGATCATGAGCGCCGCGAGCACCGGCCCGCTCAGCAGCATCGAGTAGCGGGCGCCGGCGATCAGCATCGCGTGCAGGTGGTTGGTCTCGCCGCGCGTATCCATCTCGCTGGCGGTCGGCGACAGCACCCAGGTCGCCGAATAGACCAGCGACCGCACGTTGTCGATCAGCCCGGCCGCAAGCGCGAACGGGGTCACCGACGCGGCGCCGAGGAACATGGTGATCACGATCGAATCGGTCTGGAACGCGAGGCTGCTGGCGAGCGCACCGACGAACGCGAACCCGCCGTACGATCCGATCTGCTTCAGCGACTCGCGCCGCACCCAGCGGAACCCGAGCGGCACCGGCAGCAGCCGGCGCACGACCACGACCGTGCACAGGTGGCCGACCAGCGTGGTGGCGAGCGACACCCACGCGAGATCGACGATTCCGCCGCCGGCCCGCAGCACCAGCACGAACAGCAGCGCGCGCAGGATCGAGATGCCGATTCCGATCGAGTTCGCGAGGTCGTAGCGCTGGAGTCCCGACAGCACCGCCCCGAACACGCCGAGCGGGAACCCGAGCGCGAGCGTGGAGCCCGCGATCAGGACGGTGGTCTGCGCCTTTGGGAGCATCGCCGGATCGATCTTGAACCACGCGCCGAACTGCCACGCCACCACCACGGTCGCCGCCAGTGTGATCACGCCGGCGGTCGTGTAGAGGGCGATCGCGCTGTTGATGATCCGCTTCAGGCCCTCTTCGTCGCCGGACGCCTGGTCGCGCGAGACGAAGCGCACCAGCGACGGGCGGATCCCCTGGTCGACCAGGCCGAAGTAGCCGGTCAGCGAGAACACCATCACCCACAGCCCGTACCCGCCGTCGCCCAGGGTATGGACCATCAGGGGAGTGATGAGGAACGAGATCGCGCCGCCGGCGAAGAACCGGAGGTAATTGGTGATCACGTTCCGCAGAACGCGGGCGCTGCGCATCAGCGGACTCACGGAATCAGTCGAAGCGCCGCGTCGCGATCACACGGCGGGCTGGACGCGCCGGACGGGAACCGCGGGAACGCTCACGCATCGGTGCCCGCCGCCTCGTCGGTGTATCCGTAGTAGTTGTAGCGATACCCGTAGTAGTGCGGCAGCACTTCACCGGAGTCGTTGACCAGCACTCCGAGCACGTTCTCGCGCGACTCCCGCTGCACCCGCACGCCGTACTCGGCCGCCTTGCGGATGGTGGAGCCGGCCTTGATCACGTAGATCACGCCGTCGACCATCCGTCCCAGGATCAGCGGATCCGGCACCGCCAGATTCGGGGGGCAATCGAAAATGACCATCGGATAGCGCTGCATCGCCTCGCGCACGAACCACTCGCAGGACTCGTTGTCGACCAGCTCTGATGCCGGACGCTCGCTGCGGCCGGCAGGCAGGAACTCGAGATCCGGCAGCACGGTGGCGCGGATGAAGCGCTCGTCGAAGTGACGGTGATTCAGCATCTGGGCGAGTCCCCAGCTGCTGCTCGGCAGCCCGAGCGCGCGGTGGAGCGCGGGGCTGCGCAGGTCGAAGTCGACCAGCAGCACCTTCTGGCGCAGCTCGCGTGCGAGCGTGATCGCCAGGCAGGCGGTGGTGGTGGTCTTGCCCTCGCCGCGGGTCGAGCTGGTCACCAGCAGCGAGCGCGGCATTTCACGACCGCGGAGCCGCGACAACTTGAGATGCGTGCGCCGGAATTCGAGGCCGAGCGGACTCTCGACCTTGAGACGGTGGAGCAACCCGTGGTCCCGCACCGCCGGCATGCCTGCGCCGCCACCCGATTTCTTGCGCCGCGTGCGTTCGAGCTCGGTGACGCGCGGAACCGCGCCCAGCACCGGCAACCCCAGCATCTGCTCGATTTCGTCCGCGTTCTTGACCGACTGGTCGTGGTGCTCGACCAGCAGCACGGTGCCGCCGCCGACCACCAGCCCCGCCAGGGTCGCGAGCAGCAGCAGGACCGGGCGATTCGGCTTGCTCGGCGCGAGCGGGCGGGTCGCCGGCTGGATCAGCTCGAACTTGCCGCTCAGCTTCGCGTTCTCGAATGCTTCGGCGATCGAGGCGATCGCCGACTGCTGCACGAACGAGTTGTACAGCGAACGGGCGTTCTCGAGTTCCTGGACCATCCGCTGCTCTTCGAGCTGGCTGGCGGGCGCCGACAGCACCGAGCCCTGGTAGCTCGACACCTGGCCGGCCAGCCACTGGCGCCGCGCGTCCACGCCGGCCAGGTCGGCCTGCGCGAGCCGGAACGACACCAGCGCTGCACGTACATCGTCCGGCAGGTTGGGCAGCGCGCGGTTCGCATTGGCGCCGAGCTCGACCTCGAGTTCGTTGCGCTTGCGGACGACGCCGAGCCGCAGCGAGCCGAGATTGTCCTGTCCGCTGGTGGCGGGATCGTTCAGCTGCGCGGAGGCGAGCTGGCGCTCGAGCGCCACCATCTGGCCGGACAGCTGGCGGGTCTGGTCGCTCGACAACAGCTCGTAATCGCGGTCGCGCGCCTTTCCGGCCCATCCCGAACGCAACGACGCGACGCGATCGCGCAGATCCTCGGCCTCGAAATCGGCCTGCGCCACCGCCTGGCTGGCGCGCGCGATGTTGCCGGCGCCCACGGTCGAGCCGAGCGACGAGCTCGAGGTGTGGCTCCGGCGGTAGGCTTCGAGCTTCTGCTCGGCGGTCTGGAGCTGGCGCTGGTAGTGACGCTGCTGCTCGAGACTGAACTCCTGGGTCGCCTGGACCGCCTCGATCTGGGCGGCCTTCGACGAGGCGATGAACTGGTTGGCGACGCCGTCGGCGATCATGCGCGCCCGGTCACGGTCGCGATCCGAGACCGTCACCTGGATTACGTTGCCGCGGCTCTTGCGGATCTCGATCGACTGCCGCAGGAAGTCGGTCAGGAACAGCTCGACGCTTTCGTCCTGGGAGGTGCCGGGATAGCGGCGCGCCGACTTGAGCGCCCACGCGCGAATCGCCGGATCGCTGCGCATGCCGGTCGCGGTGATCACGCCGCCCAGGAACAGGCTGCTCTTCACCTGCTCGCGCATCACGTCCGCCTGCGCGTCGGAGCTGACCGGTCCCGCGGCGACGTCGTTGAGCTTGCCGGCCAGCTGCTGCGGCTTTGTGAACATCAGGGTGACCGAGCTGGTGTAGACCGGCGGCAGCGTGAACGCGAGCGTCGCGCCCACCACCGTCGCCAGCGCCCACGGTGCGATCAGCAGCCATTTCCGGCGCCAGAAGACACGCAGGGTCTGGAGCAGATCGACGGCGGGGGGCGGAGCGAAATCGGTCACGGGTTCTCTTCCTGGTTCTTGAGGATGTCGGACAGCACCATGATCTGGAACACGTCCAGGGTGATGCTCGTCAAGGTGGAGAGGCCGCCGAACACGGAGATGAACTTCGACGCCGAGGTCTGCGGCACGTAGATCACATCGCCATCCTTGACCTGATAGATCTGCTTGGTGCCTCGCTGCAGCATTTCCTTGAGATCCAGCTTCACGACCGTCGCGCCGCCGCCTTCGCGGGTGATGACGCGGATGTCGCTCAGCTTGCTCTGCCGGGTCGGCCCGCCGGCCACCGCCAGCAGCGTCCACACGTCCTGGCCCTCGCCGACCGGATAGAGGCCGGGCTTGCCGACTTCACCGATCACGCCCGCGCCGCCGCCGCTGCCCGAGTACTGCGCCATGCCGATGCCCATCGGAATCGTGATCTGGTCGCCCGGACGCAGCGCCGGCAGCTGCGAGATGTCGCCGTTCCGCAGCGTGGAGGCGACGTCCGCGGCGATCGTGCGCCGCTGGGTGCCCTCGTTGCGCACGATCTGCACGCGCGACAGATCCGAGCCCGGCTGCGCCCCGCCCGCCTGACCGATCACCTCGGTGAGACCCGGAATCACCTCGAAGCCGTAGCGGCCGGGCTTGGCGACCGCGCCCGACACGTACACGCTGCGGCTCAGGTACTGGTTGACCGTGACCGTCACCGCGGTGGTCTGGCGCAGGTAGTTCGACAGGCGGTCGCTGATCCGGTCGCTGAGCTGCTTGGGCGTCAGACCCGCCGCCTTGATCGAGCCGATCGGCGCGAACGTCACGTCGCCGTTGGCGTCGATGGCGGTGGTGCGCTCGAGCTCCGGGTGCAGGTAGACCGAGATCTGCAGCACGTCCTCGATGCCGAGGACATATCCGCTCGACGGCGCCGCGGGGGCCGCCGTGGTCGGAGTCGGCTTCTGAGCCGGACCGCTGGTCGACTGGGCGTGAGCGGACGCGAACGGAAGCATCAGAGCGACGAGGACGGCCCAGCCGATCGCGCGGGCACGCGGTGCTCTCATTGGGTCACTCCTTTGACGATGGTGCCCTCCCGGGCGGTGGGGCTGAGCATTCCGGTTCCGTCGATCGATGCCGCATCGGGCGTCAGGCGGGAACCGCCGCGCGGCCGGCGCATGACGACGCCGACCGTGCGCCACAGCGTGCGCAGATCGAGCAGCAGGGAACGGTTGTCGATGTAATAGAGGTCGTAGTGCACGCGGCGCACCATGCCTTCGGCCCCGCCGTCGTCGCCGCAGTCGGCGACCTGGGAGAGTCCGGTCACCCCGGGCTGCACCGAGAACCGACGCGAATAGTCCGGCACCAGTCCCTGCCACCGCAAAACCAGCTCTTCCTTCTCCGGAATCGGTCCGACCAGGGTCATCTCGTTGCGCAGGACGTTGAGCAGGAACGGAAGCTTGTCGAGCCGATGGCGGCCCGCCCAGCGGCTCACCATTCCGAGATCGGTGCGGAACCGCAGGCACTCGAACGGCTGGCCGAGCAGGTCCTGGGTACGGCGTTCCGCCGCGCGACGGTCGATCAGTGCCGGCACCTGGACCGAGCGGCGCGGACCCTGGCGGCGCGTGTGGCCGACCCGGCGCTCGCGCACCACCATCTCGGCCTCGCCGCGCACGCGCGCTTCGATCGCGAGCAGCACCCACAGCGGCATCGAGGCCGCGAGCAGCACGCATGCGAGCCCCGATTCGACGGCGACCCGTGCGGCTTCGCGCCAGTCACGGCCGTTCATCACCCGCACCTCGGGCGCGGCGCCGGCCGGCAGCTCGACCAGCGGCGCGACCGGCATCGGCTGGTAGGGCGCGTGCTGCGGCTCGATGTACTCGGGCACGATGCGGTGGAGCATCTGCTTGATCGCGACCGGATCGGAGCTGCGCGCCAGTGCCTCGAGCTCGTCGATCTCGCGCATCAGCTCGCTTTCCTCGCGCGTCTCGAGCTCCCAGGTCAGGATCCGCTCGTGGCGGGTCATGCGCGTCCGCTCGGCGTCGGAGTGGAGTTCCTCGAACAGCTTCTCGCCCGGACGCAGACCGGTGAACACGATCTCGATCTCCTCGCCCTCCCGCATGCCGGCGAGCCGGATCAGCTGACGCGCGAGATCGAGGATCCGCACCTGCTCACCCATCTCGAGCAGGAACAGCTCGCCGCCCTTGCCCATCGCCCCCGCCTGGACCACCAGGCGCACCGCCTCGGGAATCGTCATGAAGTAGCGGCGGGTCTCGGGATGCGTGACCGTGATCGGGCCGCCGCGCTCGATCTGGCGGCGGAACAGCGGAATCACCGAGCCGTCGCTGCCGAGCACGTTGCCGAACCGGACCGCCGAGAACTGGGTGCGGCTCTTGTTCTGGCGACTGTGGAGGATCATCTCGCACACGCGCTTGCTGGCGCCCATCACGCTGGTCGGGTTGACCGCCTTGTCGGTCGAGATCAGCACGAACTTGCGCACGTGGTGGCGATCGGCGGACGCCACCATGTTGCGGGTGCCGAGGATGTTGTTGAGCACCGCCTCGCGCGGATTGATCTCGAGCAGCGGGACGTGCTTGTGCGCCGCGGCGTGGAACACCACGGTCGGGCGGAAGCGCGCGAACACCTGCTCGACCCCCTCGCCGTCCTTGACGTCGGCGACGATCGGGTGGATCGGCAGGCCCGCGTGCTGGGCACTCAGCTCGTTGTGCACGTAGTAGAGACCGTTCTCGGCCTGGTCGAGCAGCACCAGCTCGGCGGGCGCGAACTGCGCGACCTGGCGGGCCAGCTCCGAGCCGATCGAACCGCCGGCGCCGGTCACCAGCACGCGCTCGCCGCGCAGCATCGTCGCGACCTCGTCGATGTCGAGATGCACCGGCTCGCGACCCAGCAGGTCCTCGATCCGGACGTCGCGGATCTGGGCGAGCGCCGAGCGGCCATGGTGCAGGTCCGAGAGGCCGGGCAGGGTCTTGATGCGGACGTTCGCCTCGCTGCAGAAGCGGGCGATCTCGCGCACCACCTTGGCGGGCATGTCGGGATCCGAGACGACCACCAGCTCGACCCGGTGCTCGGCAATCACCCGCGGCAGGTCGGCGATCGTGCCATGGACCTTGATGCCCTCGGCCATGTGGTCGGTCATGCGCGGGTCGTCGTCGATGAATCCGATCGGCGTCAGCGACTCGCCGCCGGTGATCGTGCGCCGCATTTCCTGGATCAGGTGGACGCCGCTGGTGTCGGCCCCGACCACCAGGGTGCGCACTGCGCGCCGGGGCGAAGGTCCGAGCACGCGATCGCGGGCGAGGCGCCACGCGAAGCGGACGCCGCCGACCAGCAGCAGCTGGCCGCCCCACACCATGATGATGATGCTGCGCGGGAACAGCAGGTCGTTCGAGAACAGCATCAGCCCGACCAGCACGCCGGCCGACAGGGTGACGCCCTTGAGAATCTGGAACAGGGTCATCGTGCTGGCGTAGCGCCACAGACCCTGATAGAGGCCCGCGATCCCGTACATGATCAGCGAGAACACCGTGTACGGGGCGGCCGCCCGGGCGTAGCCCGCCCAGTAGCGCGCGGGAACTTCGCCTTCGAAGCGGAGCATGAGCGCCGCCAGGTAGGCGAGATTCACCAGACCCGCGTAGCCGAGGGTCAGGAGCAGGTATCGAGGTGTGCGCTTCAGCCGCATGGCGTTTGTGCCGGCAGCCAGGAACGGCATGCCAGCCCAGCCACGGACCCCGGGATACGCACAACGGCCCATCGGTCCGAGGCTGGCCGCCGTGCGATCGGAATCACGCCCCACCCGCCACAGAACATCCCGGGCAGAAGAGACACGAATCCGAGGTGGTCCCACGAGCCGGGCAAGGGAGCTTCCGGTCGTTGCGTGCCGTCCGGAACATCGAGACGGGACGTGGGGCCGTGGTCATCTACAATCCAGAGCCCGTCAGGCCCAGGAAGGCGCTTCGTCGAGGCGTATTCTATGGGGCTGTAGAAAGTTGTGTCAATCACTGGGCTGGAAAGGGGTTACAGTCGGTCTGGCAAATCGCGATATGGCGCGCAACTCGCGAATTGTCGGCCCTGCGGCGGTCTTTTGCCCGGCCTTCCGAAGTGACGTGATTGTGGGGTGATTCAAAGCGGCACTCGCAATTCACGGACCGCATCAGCTTTTTCGCATAAACCACCGGATAATTGAGAATTCGCCGAGCGGCGTCCGAGCGTCACCTGAAAAATTGTACGGATTACCCCCATCCTTTGGGTGGGAACCCGGAATCCGAAGCGGGAAGACGCCCGAAGCCCCCTTCCATTCATCCGCGGGAAGGAGAAACACCCATGGAAACCACGACCCGGATCGGAACCCGGTCGCGCAAGGATGCGGCGGTTCAGCAGGCGCTCGAGGAGGGTGACCGGGTGGCGGTGCACTCACGCATCCGGAAGGCGGCAGGCCCGGAAATCGCGGTGGTCCACATCTTCCGCTTCGAGGGCGACCGGATCGCGGAGCTGTGGGACGTCGGCCAGCGGGAGCCGGAGAACTCGCCGAACGAGAACGGGATGTTCTAGAGGATTGGTAGCGCTACGGGGATTCGAACCCCGGTCTGATGGCTGAGAACCATCTGTCCTAGACCCCTAGACGATAGCGCCACAGGTGCTCGTGCTTCTGGAAACTTGGCTGCCCGGCAAGGATTCGAACCTCGACTAACTGGTCCAGAGCCAGTCGTGCTACCGTTACACCACCGGGCAGTAAGAAAACGAGCCGCGGGAATCTAGCAAAGGCCCCGACCACCGACAAGGTCGCGGGCCATTTCATTTGGGCCGCGCCCCGGGCGGGTGAAACCGCCCTCCGCGGCGGGCGGCGTCAGCTCGCGACCGGCGCCTCGGCCTGCCAGCGGACCGCGGCGGCCTGGAGCCGCGCGACCGTGCGCTCGCGCCCGAGCAGCCACATCACCTCGAAGATGCCGGGGCTCACGGTGCCCCCGGTCAGGGCGATGCGGGCCACACCGATCAGCTCGCCCGCCTTGATCCCCCATTCGGCCGCCAGTCCGCGCACCATGGTTTCGAGGCTCGTGAGGCTGAACTCGGCATCGGCGGCGATCCGCTCGGCGAGCCCCTGGAGCCGCTGCGCGACCGCGGCCTTCTGGAGCAGGCTGATCCACGCCTCGGGATCGATTTCGAGTTCCTCCCGCAGCGCGAATGCACCGTAGCGCTCGGCATCGAGCAGCGTCTTCAGCCGGTCCCCGATCGCGCGCACCAGCACCGTGCGCCACTCGGGCGAACGCTGCGAGAGATCGTGGCCGCGCTGCGCGAGGAACGCCTCGACCCGGAGGACCCGCTCCTCCTCGGTCAGACGCTTCAGATGCTGCCCGTTCATCCACTCGAGCTTCACCAGGTCGAACACCGCCGGGTTGGAGCCCACGCGGTCGATCCGGAACAGCTCCTCCAGCTCCTTCAGGGTGAACATCTCGCGCTGTCCGTCGTAGGACCAGCCGAGCAGCACCAGGAAGTTGACCATCGCCTCGGGAACGAAGCCCAGCTCCTCGTAAGCGCCGACCGCGGTCGCGCCGTGACGCTTCGAGAGGCGGGTTCCGTCGGAGCCGAGGATCATCGGCACGTGTGCGAACTGCGGCGTGCTCCAGCCGAACGCCTGGTAGATCAGGAGCTGGCGCGGCGTGTTCGAGATGTGATCGTCGCCGCGGATCACGTGGGTGATCTCCATCTCGTGGTCGTCGCACACGCACGCGAAATTGTAGGTCGGCAGCCCGTCGGACCGCAGCAGCACGAACTCGTCGAGCACCTCGACCTGGAACGCGACCCGGCTGCGCACGATGTCGTCCCATGCCACCTCGCCCGGGTCCGGCAGCGCGAACCGCAGCGCGGCAGTCCGGCCCTCGGCCGCCATCGCCGCGCGGCCGGCCGCGTCGAGCGTCCGGCAGCGTCCGTCGTAGCGGAGCGCCTCGCCGCGCGCGATCTGCGCCGCGCGTCGCTCCTCGAGTTCGGCGGCCGTGCAGTAGCACGGGTAGGCCCGCCCGGCCGCGACCAGCGCCTGCGCGTGCTCGTGGTAGCGGCTCTTGCGCTCGGCCTGGAAGTAGGGTCCGAACGTCCCTCCCGCCTCCGGGCCCTCGTCCCACGACAGTCCGAGCCACCGCATCCCGACCAGGATCGCGTCGAGCGACTCGGCGGTCGAGCGCGCGGCATCGGTGTCCTCGATCCGCAGCACGAAGGTGCCGCCGTTCGCGCGCGCGAACAGGTAGTTGTAGAGCGCGGTGCGCGCACCGCCGACGTGGAGAAAGCCGGTGGGGCTCGGCGCAAACCGGACGCGGACGCTCATGACACTCCGAAGCGAGGGTGGGGATCGGGGGAACGGCGCGGCACCTTACGGAGGCCGGTGCGGGCGGTCAAACGAAGGCGGGCGGACCGGATGGCCCGCCCGCCTGAGAACCCAGCGACGATCAGGGCATCACGATCAGCTTGCGCGCGATCGTCTCGCCGCCGACCCGGAAGCGGGCGAAGTAGATGCCGCCCGCGACCTGCGCGCCGGCATCGTCGCGGCGATTCCAGGTGGCGCTGAACGATCCCGCCGCCGCCTGGCCACCGGCGATCTGCTTCACGCGCCGTCCCGACAGGTCGTAGATCGCGAAGTCGTAGGACTGCCCGGCGTGCGCGGCCGGGATCGCCCATGAGAACCGGGTATCCGAGCGCGTCGGATTGGGCGCCGGCGGGTGCAGCGCGAGCCGCGTCGGCAGCGCGGCCGGCTCGTCGGGGGTGCCGACCAGCGTCGGTCCGCTCGCGAGTCCGGTCCGCATTGCGTCGTGGTGGAACTGCGGCCACGCCGGCAGGCCGTTCGGATTGAAGGTGAAGTCGTAGTCCCACACGTACAGATTCTGGTCCCAGCCCGCGAGCACGATCTCGGTCAGGCCGTCGCCGTCGCAGTCGCACAGGCCCGGCGCGCCGCGCACCTCGCCGCCGAGCCGGATCGGGAAGCCGGGCAGGATCTGTCCGGTCGCGCCGCTGAAGCCGACCAGCTGCGTGTCCTCGCCGCCCATCAGGATGTCGGGGAATCCGTCGCCGTTCATGTCCGCCACCACCGGGCTGCTCTCGCTCGCTCCCGCAGTCGACGGTCCGTAGCGCGCCGACGTGAACAGCGGGTTCTGCACGCCGTTGCGATCGAACACGTACACGAGACCGTTGGTGCTGGCGACCACGATGTCGAGGAATCCGTCGTTGTTGACGTCGGCGAGCGCCGGCGACGGCTGCTTGCTGGTGTTGCCGGTGATCACCGCCTTCGGGAATCCCGGACGCCGCTGGCCGGTCGCGCTGACCACGTACAGCGATTCGTGCGAGGCACCGCAGGTCATGAACACCACGTCGAGCGACGTGTCGGACACGCCGTCGAGGAAGCCGATCGCGGGCGACATCGTCATCGTCCCGCCGGCGGTGAACGGGAAGCCGGTGACATTGGTGCCGTTCGCGTTCCAGGCGTGGAGCACGCCGTTGAACGCCGCGTACACGATGTCGAGCTGGCCGTCCTTGTTCAGGTCGGCGAGCGCCGGGGTCGAGAAGTTGTTCGCGACCCCCAGGTTCTTGAACACGCCGTTGGTCGAGCCGTTGTTGTCGCCGTTGATCCACTCGGTGCCGTTGGCGCGCAGTGCGTAGACGAAGTTGCCGTTCGAGCCGAACACCAGCTCCTTGCTGCCGTCGTTGTTGAGATCGCCGACCGCGACGTTCGACCAGATCGGGGTCGGCGCAATGAACGGCCAGCCCGGCTTGAGATCGCCGGCGGTGTCGAACACGTAGATGCCCTGACTGGTCCAGGTCGGCGCGATGATCTCCATGCCGCCGCCGTCCAGATCCGCGACCGAGGGGCCGGCCGCGAAGTAGTTGCCTTCGAGGCTGAAATCCCCCTGCGTATTGACGATGTCCCCGTCGGCATCGACCGGCGCGGAGCCGTCGGAATGCCACAGGTAGGTGATGTTGGCGCCGGCGACGATGTCCATCTGGCCCGGCTGGTAGATGCGCGCGAGCGCGACCGAGCCGGGCGTCTGCCCGCCCATCAGGATCGGGAAGAACCCGTGGTTGGGTGGCGTGGTGGTCTCGTTCACGATCGCCGACAGACCCGACTCGTTGCCCGAGCTGTCGACCGCCGACACCCGGAAGTAGTAGCGCGTGAGCGGGGTCAGCCCCTCATCGCGGTAGTAGCCGGTGCGATCGGTCGGCACCCGGTTGATCCGTGTGTAGGGGCCGGCCTGGGCGAGCGAGCGATAGATGTTGTAGCCCGCCAGGTCCGGCACGGTGCTGTGATTCCAGGTCAGCGAGATGTAGTTGGAGCCACCCACCAGCTGGAGTCCGCTGACATTGGCCGGCCACGTCAGATCGAACGTGTGGGTGGTGACCAGGCCGGCGGCGCTCGACACCCGCAGCTCGAACAGCGCGCCCGGAGCGTTGACCGTGAACCGGAACGGATCGCCGGTCACTTCGCCGCCCGGCGCGTTGACTGCGAACGACGCGGTGCTGTCGGTGATGGTGGCGTTGCCGTCGTAGTTGCGCAGCACCGCGGTCAGCGCCGGCTCGATCCCGGTGCCGAGATTGCGCAGCACCACGCTGTAGTCGACCGTCTCACCGGTCTCGGGACGACTGTCGAAATCGCCGCCGCTGATCTCGGTCACCACGTGCCGCAGGTGACGCGGCTCGGCCGACACCGTGGTGAGCGAGAACGTCTCGGCGAAGTGACGGCCGTTACCGTCGACCAGGTCGAGCCGGAATGGGATCTCGCGCTGATCGGCAGCCGTGTAGGGCAGCGAGAGCCGGTAGTTTCCGCCGTTCGCGACCGCGCCCGGAGCGATGCTTCCGTAGCTGGAGCCCGGGGTCAGGATCGTCACCAGGCCGTCGGTGGTCGACAGCGTCCCGGTGACCGACGGCGCCGAGCCACCGCCGGTGTTCCGCACGGCGACCCGCAGGTCGATGGTTTCGCCGGCGTCGAACTTGCCGTCGTCGTTGCCCGAGCTGCCGCCCAGACCGTCGTCGTCGATCTGCGGCGTCGACTCCACCAGCACCGCGGTGCCGCTGGCGCCGATCGTGACGTTCGCCTGGTAGGGGCGGCAGTCGTACCCGGTGACAGTGAGCTTCGCGCTTCCGGTCGAGTCGGGACGGAAGTCGAGCACCGCGTTGCCGGCGCCATTGGTCACCACCGAGCGGAAGTCGTCGCCCGCCTTGTACAGCGTGACGCGCGCGTCCTTGAGCGGCTGGCCGCCGATCTTGACGTTGACCGAATAGGTGGTGTCGTTGAGCGGCATCGACGGGTTGTGGGTGACGGTCAGCGTGCGCGGCTTGCCGGTGTAGATCTTCAGCTCGGGATCGCCGAGCAGGAGCAGCGTGAACTGGGTCCAGCGGTGCACGTAGTCCTGGGTCGAGAACGCCACGAACGGCACCTTCTGCTCGGCCTCCAGCTCGCCCACCGACTGGATGCTGTCGACGTACAGGAGCTGGAAGTGCTTGGCCTGGTAGTCACGGCCGACCACCGGGAAGTCGAAGCGGCTCGAGCCGACGTTGGAGACCGCCCCGCCGTTCTCGGCGTGCATGAACGCCTCGCCGATGCACGGGAAGTCGATCGCATTCGACGTGCAGTTGGCGGCGTACAGATTCATCAGGCGGTTGCCGTTGGTGAGCCCGGCGGCATCGCCGTTGGTGAGCGACGCGTCACCGACCGACATCACGTTGCGGTAGCCGTGGCCGGTGTGATTCGCGACGTTGTAGCCGACATTGAGCGAATCGATCACGCGCTGACGGGTCTCCTGCAGCGCGCCCGGCTCCCAGCGCGAATCGAGATAGTTCTGATAGAGACGCGCGTACTTGATGTTCGGATCGTGGTGCAGGTGCTGGAGGCAGTCCTCCTCGACGATCTGCGCGCCGTCGAGCGACGGCGTGCCGCCCACCACTTCCCAGTCCTGCGGGAACAGCACCTCGGCGAAGAACAGCACCCGGTTCTCGTAGTCGCCGGCCGGGGTCTTCTCGTACTGGAGCGCCTTGTTCACGAACGTGGTGACCTGGTTCATGGTCGAGATCGGCGCGCGTCCGACGTAGACCTCGGGGAGCAGGTCGCAGTTGTCGTTGGTTCCGTTCGGAGGCGCCTCGCCGTACAGGCTGTCGCCGTCCGCGTTCCAGTTGCCGTCGAGACACGAGAAGTACATGTCGCATGCGATCGATTCGCCGTTGTAGAAGGTGGTGTAGGCGAAGCGCGTGGGAATGATCTCGGTGTCACCGCCCAGCAGCACCCACTTGGTGCCCCAGCGCGCGTAGGCGTCACGAATGAACTGGCGGACGCGGTCCGCGTCGTCGACGCCGTACGGATACTCCTGGCGGATGAAGCTCAGCGTGCGCACCACCGCCGGCGTGCCGCTCTCGGTCTTCCAGTCGGCGAGGCGCTGGAACTCCGAGACGTACGGATCGGTGGTGACGATCAGGTACTCGACCGGGCTGCCGAGCACCGACGGGACCTGGGTCGGCTTGAACGGCTGCGCGCCGCGGCCGGCCGGCGCCATCGACGTGACGGTCGCTGCGGCATCGCGGGTCGGAACCCCGGACAGCTCGCGCTCCCACTCGCGGACGATGCGCTCGCGCTTCACCACGTCGGTGCGCGTATCCGGCTCGAGCGTGAGACGCACCCGCATGCGGCTGAGACGCTCGAGGCGTCCGCTCACCGCATCCCACCGGACCGGACTCACCTGCAGGAACGCGACGTTGATGCCGCGCTGCGTGCCCTGGTAGCCGAGCGCGACCGGAGCTTCGGGCTGCATACCGGCGTGGCGGTAGAACGCCGGGTCTTCCTCGCTGCGGTCGGGGACCAGGATGCCGGGGCGCGTGCGGAACGCGGGCGGAACCCGGACCGCGCCCGACAGCGGCTCGCTCTGCATCGACACGACTTCGACGCCAGCCACCTTCATGCCGGCCGGGAGCACGACCCGCTCGCTCATCATCGGCAGATCGGGGCGTCCGGCCTGCAGCTGGCGCGAGCCGCCGGTGATCTTGATGTCGGCGACGCCGTTCTGCACCGACAGACGGATGCGATCGGGCGCGACCGTGATGTCGCGTTCGATCACCGCCGCACCGGCCGGCAGGGATGCGCAGATCAGAACCAGCAGGGATGCGACGGTGGTGACACGCTTCAGCATGGCGGGGACTCCCCGGTGCAGGAATGGATGGCGGGATGCGGGTCACCCGGCAGCAACAATCGGCCGGGACCGAAGAGAGATCGCGGGTCGGGCAAGAGAGCGAGGACTCGGGAGAAGGTGATCGGCCCGAACGGAACAACAAGCTTCCAAATACGATACGGGAGGCCCGCGAAGCGGGTCAACGCCCGATCGAAGCGTTCAGCGGGGCCGAACGGGAAGTTTGCGCACCCGCTCCGGCTGGGGTCCGAATCGGGGGTCCACGGCCACCAGCGGCCCCGCCCCCCGCTCGATCCACAGCCACGGCAACCGCGCCAGCGGCAACACGACGCGATCCTCGGCCAGTCGCCTCTGCACCGCCTCGGGATCGAACGGATCGGCGCTTCGCCGGGGGCCGATCCAGGGGTCGAACTCCCGGGTCCGCCACCCGGTCCGGACCGGGCCAACCGCCGGGTCCCGGACCGGCATGACAAAACCGGCCAGGGTCGCCTCCGGGTCCTCGAGCAGCGGCTGGTACTCCACCAGCTGAACATGGGGTCCGACCGGCGCCAGCCGCGAGTCCCGCAGCTTCTCGCCGCGCAGCGGCTGGAGCTCGGCATCGAGCGCGAAGCGCGCCCATTCGGATTGGATCGCGCGCGCCACCTCCCCGCCTTCGCGGTCGGCCGCGTAGCCGAGCGTCACGTGCAGCGAGCGTCCGAGCTTGCCCCGCGCCAGCCACCCGCGCACCTCCTCGGCGTCGCGGGCGGGGAAGGCGAACGGTCCGCCACCGGGAATCCACTCTCCCGCCTCGGTCGCACGCACGCCGAGCCGGGCCAGCACGTCCTTGCGATCGAGTCCGTGGGAAAGCGCATGGCGCGCCGCCGGGCGCGAGGTGGGCGGCAGGTCCGCCCGCATCACCAGCAGCAGCCACCGTTCGGGGCGCGCGGGGCGCGAGTCGAGACGGTAGCCCGCGGTGGGCGGCAGCCCGAGCATCCCGGGCGGAAGCGGCCACGCCAGGTCAACCGCCCCCTGGCGGAGCAGCGAATGGATCCGCGCCGACCCGAGCGCGAACCGGATGCGCACGGTGTCGGCGAACTCGGGCGCAGGGGCCGCGTCTTTCTCAATCGCCTGCGCGGACGCCCCATCGCGTGCCCGCACGAGGGTCCATCGGCCGGGTGCTGCCTCGATTCTCCGGTAGCGGCCGATTCCGGAGTCCCAACCGCGATCGCCGTCTCCGGCGCCCTCCTTCCACGGCATTGCGAGTCCCGGGATCGCGAGCCGCTCGAGCAGGCGCGGATCCGGGCGCGTGAGCCGCACCACCAACGTGCGCGGATCGGGCGCGTCGATCCCGAGTCCGGACGGCAACGGGCGTCCCGAGCGGATCGCCTCGACGCCTTCGACCGACGACAGCAGCCAGCGCGCGGTCGAGTGATCGCGGCGCGCGAGCGCCGCGCGCAGCGCGCGCCGGAAGTCGTCGCTCGTGCACGGCGTGCCGTCGGCGAACTCGAGCGCGTGAAGATGGAACGTCACCCGCCGCTCGTCGGGCGAGACGTCGAAGCGTTCGGCGGCATCCGGCACCACGTCACCGGTCGAGTCGATCGCGACCAGGCCGCGGCCGAGCAGGCGGAGCAGCGTGCTGGCGACTACGTCCGGCGGACCGTCGGGATCGAACGCGGGCGGCGCCTGACCGACCACCCAGCGCACGACCGTGCCGGGCGGCGCGGGAGTGCCGCAGCCAGCGATCGAGATCAGAAGGAAGAGGAAGAGAGCCGGCGCGATCCGGTGGATGCGGGGCATGGGCCGCGCAGAATAGCAGGTTGCTGAAAGAGCCGAGCACAAGGCGGCGAGGGAGCGACGCGATCGTCGTATCCGTAGGATACGTCGCAGCGAGGAGCGACCGAGCCAACGCAGTGATCGGCTCTTTCAGCAACCTGCGGCGCGCGTGCTAGCGTCGCATCATGTCCCCGACCTCCGCGCGCCCGCCTGTCACCGACGCCGCGGCCGCGGGAGTCCTCGAAGGTCTCAACGACGAGCAGCGCGCGGCGGTCACCCACGGCGAGGGGCCGCTGCTGATCGTGGCGGGCGCGGGCACCGGCAAGACCGCCGTCATCACGCGGCGGATCGCGTGGCTGATCGCGACCAAGCGCGCGCGTCCCGACGAGATCCTCGCCCTCACCTTCACCGACAAGGCCGCGTCCGAGATGGAGTCGCGGGTCGACGTGCTGGTGCCATACGGCATGGTCGGGGCCACGCTCTCGACGTTCCACGCCTTCTGCGACCGGTTCGTGCGCGAGCACGCGATCGAGCTCGGCATGACCTCGCAGCTCCGGGTCGGCACGCGCGCCGACATGCTGGTGTTCCTGCGCGAGCACCTGTTCGATCTCGGACTTTCGCGCTACCTGCCGCTCGGCCAGCCCGACCAGCACCTCGATGCGCTGCTGACGGTGTTCGACCGCGCGCGGGACGAGGATGTGTCCCCGGAGCGCTACCGGGAGTTCGCCGACGCGCTGGCGGCCGCCGCGACCACCGACGAGGAACGCGACCGCGCGGCCGCCGAGCAGGAGAAGGCGGCGGCGTACGGGGCGTACCAGCGGCTGCTCCTCACCCACGGCCGCGTCGACTTCGGCTCGCAGATCAGCCTCGCCCTGCGGCTCCTGCGCGAGCGCCCGTACCTGCGCCGCGAACTGCAGGACCGCTACCGCTACCTGCTGGTCGACGAGTTCCAGGATACCAACCACGTCCAGTTCGAACTGGTGAAGCTGCTGGCGGGCGGGCGCCGCAACCTGACGGTGGTGGGCGACGACGACCAGAGCATCTACCGGTTCCGCGGCGCGAAGATCGAGAACCTGCTGGGATTCCTCGACGCGTTTCCCGGGTCGAAGGTCCTCCTGCTGCGTCACAACTACCGGTCCGGCCAGCACATCCTCGATGTTGCGCACCGCGCGATCCGCTACAACGATCCGGCGCGGCTCGAAGCGCGCGATCCGGAGCGGTTCGCCAAGCGGCTGATCGCGGCGCGCGGCACCGACGGCGAGATCCTCCATCGTTCGTACCCGACCGGCAGCGACGAAGCGGAGGCGGTGGCAGCCGAGATCGCCGCGCAGCTCGATTCCGGCACCCACACCGCGCGCGAGATCGCGATCCTCGCACGCACCCATGTCCAGCTCGACGGATTCGCACTGGCGCTGACCGCGCGCGGCGTGCGCTTCCAGCGCGCGACCCAGCGCGGCCTGTACCGGCGGCCCGAGGTGCTGCTGTGTCTCGAGGTCCTGCGCGCGATCGCCGATCCCGACGACGGCGGCGCCGCGTTCACGGTGCTCGGCGATCCACTGTTCGAGGTCGACCCGGTCGATCTCGCCCGGCTCTCGGCGCACGCGAGCCGCAGCAATCGTCCGCTGCTGATGCTCGCCGGCGAGGCGGCCCACGACCCCGGCTCCAGCCTGACCGACGCGTCGCGCGCCGGCATCCTGCGCTGGCTCGATCTCCACCGGCGGCTGGCGGCGAGCGCAGTGCGCCGCGCGACCTCCGAGGTGCTGTACGAGTTCGTGAGCGAGAGCGGCCTGCTCGCGCGGTTGTCGGCCGACGAGACCGCCGAGGCCGCCGAGCGGGTGCAGAACCTCGGCAAGCTGTTCGGGATCGTCACCCGGGTCGGGGCGATCCTGCGCCAGGACCGGGTCGCGGCGTTCGTCGCGCATCTCGACCTGCTGATCGAAGCCGGCGACGATCCGGCCGCCGCCAGTCCCGACCTCGAGGAGGATGCGGTCCAGCTGCTGACCGCGCACAACGCCAAGGGACTCGAGTTCCCGATCGTCTACCTGGTGCAGCTGGCGGCCGGCCGCTTCCCGCTGCCGTCCCGCACCGACGCGCTCGAGTTCCCACCCGAGCTGCGGGGCGGCGGCGATCCGCGCCTCGATCACGAACGCGAGGAGCGCCGCCTGTTCTACGTTGCGATGACGCGCGCGCGCGACCGGCTGGTGCTCAGTCACGCCGCCGACTACGGCGGCGACCGCACGCGCAAGGCGAGCGCGTTCGTGGTCGAGGCGCTCGACCTGCCGAGTCCCCCCAAGGCGGCGCGCGGCGCGTCGGCGCTCGAGGCGCTGTCCCGCTTCGCGCCCGCCGCCGAGCCGATCGCGCCGGTGCTGGCGCCGCTGCCGGCCGACCGGCCGCTGCGTCTGTCGCACAACCAGATCGACGACTACCTGACCTGCCCGTTCAAGTACCGCTACGCGCACGTCATCCAGGTGCCGCTCGCGAGCGACCCGCAGGCGATGTACGGCATCGCCGTCCACGAAGGCATCCGCGCGTGGCTCGCTCCGCGGCTGCGCGGCCACCCGGTAACGCTCGACGAGGTGCTCGCCGAATACGAGCGCGCATGGTCGAGCGAGGGCTTCTACTCGCGCGAGCACGAGGAGCGCCGGTTTGCGGAGGGACGCGAGGCGCTGCGCCGGTTCGTGGTGCGCGACCAGGCATCGGGGCGCATGCCGCTCGCGATCGAGATGCCGTTCCAGTTCGCGCTCGGCAACGACATCGTGATCGGACGCTGGGACCGGATCGACGAGGCGCCCGACGGCATCGTGCTGATCGACTACAAGACCTCGGAGATCGAGGACGCCGAGAAGGCGACGCGCCGCGCGCAGGACAGCGTGCGCAACGACCAGCTCGGACTCTACGCGCTCGCCTATCACGAGACCCGTGGGGCGCTCCCGCGGCGCGTCCAGCTCCACTTCGTCGGCACCGGCGTGACCGGCGACGCGCTGGTCGAGCCGGTGCATCTCGAGCGTGCCCGCGCCCGGATCCGCACCGCCGCCGCCGGCATCCGCGCGGCCGAGTTCGGCGCCACCCCCGATCCCGCGACCTGCGCGTACTGCCCCTACAACCGGTTCTGCCCCTACGCCGCCGCGCGGGGCCGGGTGTGAGCGAGCTCGATCCGGCGGCACTGCGCGACGCGGCGATCGCGTTCGCGCGCGAAGCCGGCGCGATCCTGAGCGAAGGCTTCGGCCGCACCCATGTCGCCGAGCGCAAGGGCGCGATCGATCTGGTGACCGAGTACGACAAGCGCTCCGAGGCGCTGGTGCTCGCCCGCATCCGCGAGCGCTTCCCGGATCACCGCGTGCTGGCCGAGGAATCGGGCACGCAGGGCGGAACCGGCGCGGTCCGCTGGGTGATCGACCCGCTCGACGGCACCACGAACTTCGCCCACAACTACCCGTTCTTCTGCGTGTCGATCGGCGTCGAGGTCGATGGCCGGATGGTCGCGGGTGCGATCTACGACCCGGTGCGCGACGAAATGTTCGCCGCCGCCGCAGGCCACGGCGCGACCCTCAACGAGTCGCCGATCCACGTCTCCACGGTGGGCACGCTGCAGGACGCGCTGCTGGTGACCGGCTTCCCCTACGACGTCCGCGAGCACCCCGACCGCCATCTCGGCCCGTTCCGCGCGTTCCTCACCCGCGCCCAGGCCCTGCGGCGCGACGGCTCGGCCGCCCTCAATCTCGCCTACCTCGCCATGGGCCGCTTCGACGGATTCTGGGAACTGTGGCTCTCCCCCTGGGACCTCGCCGCCGGCACCCTGATCGTCCAAGAAGCCGGCGGCAAAGTAACGCGCTGGGACGGCACCGACTTTTCAATCGAAGGCCGCGAGTTACTGGCAACCAACAGCCACCTGCACAAAGAAATGAAGGAAGTCCTGGCAAGCAGCTGAGAGAGCGCCGTGCACGCTGAGAGAGCGCCGGGAGCGGGGTCCGTTTGCGGCACATCAACGGCCGCGCGCTCCTGAGAGCGCCGGGAGCTGCAGGTCCGTTTTGGGCACATCGAGGGCCGCGGCTTTTGAGCCAGGGACTGGCGGGCGCGGCCCGAGGTAGGCGAGGCGCGCTCGGAGCGCGCCGAGCCGTGTGCCCAAAACGGACCTGCAGCTCCCGGCGCTCCCAGCAACTCGCTACGCAACGCCGCAAACGACGCTACGCCGCGCTCCGCCCCGCCTGCTCGATCTTCTCGCGAATCATCGCCACCAGCCCTCGCATGTCGTACGGCTTGGTGACGAACTGATCCGCCCCCATCGACATCGCCAGCTGCC
>Ga0210380_10000244_pt1 | contig 27147 bp, 20 predicted proteins | sample PLM4_5_coexredo_FD_155476 | JGI IMG/M metagenome (GOLD analysis project Ga0210380, IMG submission 155476) | Groundwater sediment microbial communities from an aquifer in East River, Colorado, USA - PLM4_5_coex redo | ecosystem: Environmental > Terrestrial > Soil > Riparian zone | place: USA... | reverse complement strand
GCCGCTCACCATGTTGACCGCAAACCCCGCGATGCCGATCGGCACGAGCCGGTGCAGCGCGCGCGGGGGAATGGCCCTGGCGTATCCCATCAGCCGCAGATCGAAGAGGCCGATCGTTCCGAGCAGCGTCGAAAGCCCGAGAAAGTGCACGATCTCGAGCACCGCCCACGCCCAGCTCGAATGGCGGACGAAGGTGGCGATCTCGGTGCGTGCCAGCCAGAAGATTGCTTCTCTCATCACGCTCGCTTATTCGTCCGCGAGGAGCCGGTGGTACGTGTAGGGCAGGAGACGCCCGAAAACGATCGCCGCCATCCACAGAGCAATCGATGTTATCGCGAGCAGCCGCGTCTTGCGAGAGGCGGATTCGTCGTCGGCGACGAGCACCGCCGTTCGCAGCCTGGGCACTAACAAGAGGGCCGCAGCGATGATCAGCAGCTTGACGTAGAAGAGCCGATTGGTCATAGCCTTCGTCGGGTAGCCGATGACGAGCAAGACGCCGGTCGCCAGATTGACCCAGAACGCGAGCCAGAGGATTGGGAAGAAGCGCGCCAGCGCGCGGATCGGGATCGTCGGGGCAACGCCGAGGAGGCGGAGGGCGATGACCAGGCTCGTGCCGGCCAGAAAACCCATCGCCAGCGTGTGAAGAGTCAGGATGCCAGGAAGGGCAAGCAGCGAGAGCGATTCCCGAATCCAGACACTCAGCTCGCTCGATTCGAGCGCCCGGAAGAACGGGTCGAAGTTCACGCGGTGGAACTCTATCACCGCAGCCAACGGATTGCGGTGCGAGGGAGCGACGGTGTGGGAGTGCGAGGGTGCGTCCGAGGGTGCGACGGTGCAGGCGCGCCGAAACCGTGACGATGCTACGGCAAAGGCGGGCGGCCAATCCACGGCTGGACGAAATCAAGCTGGCGGTCGAGCGCGGGCATGCGCTTCAGCGTCCCGAGTTGCGGCTTCAGCGCTTGCGGCTGGCGCGTCAGCCGACGATACAGATCCTCGTACTGTGTCTCGACCTGATACCACGTCGTCCCCTGAGGCAATGCGAGTTAGTGTGACGCCCGCCGGGAGGCTGAGCTCGACCTTCTCGCCCGGACGCGTGTGTGGCCGATCATGCACATCATCGCGATGAGGAAGGCGGTCCTCGAAGCGTACCCCTGGGTCGCGCGCAACCTGTACAACGCCTTCCTCGAGTCCAAACGGCGCTCCGTGGATCGCATCCTCGACCCTACATTCGAGCAAGGCATCGCCCATCGTCTCATGACCCCGGAAGAGTTCTTTCCTTCCGGGATCATGACCAAGGTGGTGACTTGACAGGACCCAGCTCAGAAAGTGATTCCGCCGCTGACGCCGAACGTCCTGGGGCGCCCCATCTCGCCGATGTATCCCGACGGCGCCAGATTGCCGTAGGCGAACGCGGTCGGCACATAGCGGGTGTCGAAGGCGTTCTTGATCCACGCTTCACCGAACACGTGTCTTCCGCGAACGCCGGCACGAAAGTTGGACAACCCGTAGGCATCCTGCCCGGCCATGTTGGCGTCGTCATACTTGAAGGCGCCATAGAAGACCGCGTCAGCGCGCCCGTATAGCGTGGCGGCGGCGTTGAGGGCGCGCGAGAGCTGCGCGCCGACGCTGGCGGTGTAGTCGGGGGTGCCGGGCAGGCGATTGTCTGCCACATCCAGGCCACTCGATATGCTCCCGGCGCTGAAGCGCGCGTGCGTGAATCCCGCCGATGCAAACAGATCTACTGCTGCATGAGGCCGTGCATTGAGTTCGACCTCGGCGCCTGTGCTCCGCGCGCCTCCGACGTTTGCGATATAGAACTGCCCAGGCACTGCGAGGTTCGGCAGGTTCACCTGCAGGTCGCTCCAGTCGATGTAGAAGAACGCGGCGTTGGTCGACACGCGACCCTCAGCCCACGATGTCTTGATGCCTCCCTCGACGTTCCACGTGTGTTCCTCGTCGTACGACTCGCTACCCGGGGGAGACGCCGGGTTGAAGCCACCCGCCTTGAACCCTCGGCCCATCGAGGCGTACGCCATTCGTTCGGGCGTGAAGCGATACGCGAGCGCCGCCTGCGGCGAGACGTTCGAGTAGCTCCTGGTGACGTCCACGCGTGTCGGCGGCGCAATGGCAGGCTCGTAGAACGTGTCGAGCATCCCCTCCTTGTTCTCGTGGTCGAATCGGGCGCCGAACGTCAGATCGAGCTTCTCTCGAACCGTGACCGTGCCTTGACCGTACGCACCGATGCCGTTGTCGTCCAGTGCCGACTGTGGAGAGTGCTGACTCACCGGGAACGGCTGGAACGGGGAGAGGACGAACGCTGAGAAAGTGTTGATCGCGTCCTGGTCGTAATTCTGGACGAAGAAGAAGACGCCCGACTGCCACCGCAATACTGCCGCCTCGCCGAGCCGCGTTGGGGCGTTGGCGGCTGACGCGATGCGCACCTCCTGCGTGAACTGTGTGTTCTCCTCCCGGTTGTCGCGGGTGAGCAGCGGTTGTGCGGTGTAGTCGAGGTCGGTCAGGTCGTGCGTCGTCCAGCGGACGAAGCCGGTCGTCGTCGACAACGTCATACGTGCGCCGTCCCGCCGTGCCAGCACGGTCGCCGCTGACACATCGCGGTTGGTGTACCCCTCGAAGTCGCGAGCCACGTGGAACGGATTGCGGCGCAACTCGCCGAGATCGTTGAGCGCGTAGTCGCCATCGCGCGCACGCTCACCGCTGACGATGACGCGAGCCTCCCAGTCCGCGGCCGGAATCCAGAGGAGCTGGACCTTGCCGAAGGTCGCCGATCGATCGTCAAGAGTTCGGTCCGTCACGTCGTTGACCGTAAAACCGTCCCGCGTCGCACGACCGATCGCGAAGCCCATCGCGACCTTCTCGCCGAAGGGACCGGACACGCCGGCGCGCAGCTCACGTGCCGAGGCATTCCCCACCGGTACAGCCACCGTTCCCGTCCATCCGCTCAGCGATGGCCGGCCGCTCGTGATGTTCACGAGGCCGCCGAGCGTGTTCCGACCGAACAATGCGCTTTGCGGACCGCGCACGAACTCCACCTGACCGACGTCGATGAACTCCAGGCTCGACGAGTTGGTGTTGAGCTGCGGCACGCCGTCGATGAACGTGGTGATCCCCGGATTCGAGGGGCTCGACCCGATTCCTCTGAAGCGGGCATTGCTGATCTTTCGCGCGCTGAGCTCCTGGAAGAACGTGTTTGGGGCCAGGAACGCCGCGTCGCTCACCGCGGCGACGCCGGCACTACTCAGCAACTCGCTCGAGACGGCTGTGACGCTGAGCGGCAAGGCCTGTCGGTCCGTCGGTTCCTTCTGCGCGGTTACGACCACCGTCGGCAGCGTAATCCGGGTGGGTGTCTGCCCAGCCGGTGCAGGTGACGTCTGCGCCGACACAGACGCCGGCGCGAAGGCTATCACCAGGGCCAGAGCCGTCCTCAGCGTCCGTGACATCCGTTCTCCGCGCACGAGTGTCAGTTGAGCGTCCACAGCGTGAGTGATGACACGTCCTTGACGAAGATCCGGTTGCCCGAGAGCACCGGCTGTGTCCACGTTTCCGTGTCGGCGACCTTGTATCGCTTCACCGGCTCGAATGCGGTCTGGCTGCTGCGCACGACCACGAGCTCGCCATCGTCTTCGAGGCTGAGGATGATGTCTCCGGCCGCGGCGAGCGCGGCGTTGACCGCTTGCCGTCCTTCGGACGCCCAGAGCGTCTTGCCGGTCTTTGCATCGACGCTGACATACTGCCCGCTGTTGCGGTTGGCGAGCGTGAAGAACGCGTCGCGCACGATCACGCCGTTGGCGAAACGGATGGGGGTGTCGGCGTTCTCCCACAGCTGTTCAGCCACCCACTGATTGTTCCGTTTGGAGATCGCGAGCGCGATGGTCGGCCCGCCGTTGCCGGAGACGATCACGGTCTGTCCGTAGACGATCGGCGTGAACGAGTTCGTGCTGTTGCCGCTGACGAACGGACGTTCCCACAGCAACGCCCCGGTGGTCGCATCCACGCTGACGAGCCGGCTCTGCGTAATCGTGACGACCTGGCGCGTCCCACCGAAGTCGGCGACGACGGGCGACCCGTAGCCGGGCCCGAATCCGGGGCCGTCGCCAGCCCAGCTCCACTTCACGGCGCCGGTCGAGAGGTCGTAGGCCGTGAGCGCGCCCTTGTCGTGCCCTCCAACGTGGAACACGACCGTGCCACCGACGACGAGGGGCGAAAACGCGTGCGAGGTGTACATCGGCACGAGCGGCGACCCCGGCTTCTGCCAGATCTGCCTGCCGTCGGCCGCGTCGTAGGCGGTGACCACGCCGGTCATCCCGATCGCGTACAGGCGGCCGTTGAAGAAGATTGGCGTCGACTTCGGGCCGGGGCCATGCACTCTGGCCGCGCTGTTCATCGTGAACACCGCAGGGTACATCTTCTGCCACAACACGTTCCCGCTGGCGGCGTCGAGCGCGCTCATCACCTCGTTCTCACCCTGGCGTGAGAACAGATAGATCCGATTACCAACGACAAGCGGCGTCGCGTAGCCGAGGCCAACCTCGACCTTCCACCGGCGAACGAGCTGCGCGGGCCATTCGCGCGGCGGGGTGAACGACGGGATCACGCCGTCGCGATTCGGGCCGCGCCACTGGGTCCAGTCAGTGGAGAGGCCTTGCGCCTCGAGCAGCGCAGACACGCCGGCGACGAGGATGGCGATTGTGAGGATGCGACGCATGTCGATGTCCTTTACGCGAAAGAGGATGCGTTTATCTGGCCCGCACGTCGTAGCTGGCCAGGGTGCCCTGGTTCCGGATGTAAAGACGCCCACCGCTGACGACTGGATGTGCCCAGCTCGGCCAGCCTTGATCCTTGATCTCGAAGCGTCCCTTCTCGCGATACGCCGTGGGAGACGCCTCGGCGAGTCCGACGACGTTGTCCTCGCTCAGTATGTACAAGTGACCGTCGGCAAAGGTGAGCGAACCCTTGCCCACACTGCGGTGACGCCACATCATCTTGCCGGTCGCGAATTCGAGACAAGTCAGAATCGCGTTATTGAAGCCGTACAGGTACCCGCCGACCAGCACGACTCCACCGTGATGGTTCTGCATCTCACGTGTGAAATAGATCTCCTGGGCCCGAACTTCACCGCGCTCGGCCCGAAGACCGAGGAGCGCACCGCCGGTGCCGTAGGCCGAGCTGTAGAACACCTTGTTGTCGGCGAAAACCGGCGTCGTGATGTTCGCCGTGCCGTTGGCTACCTGCGTGTACCGCCACAACAGCTTTCCGTCTGTCGCCCGAACGCCAACGCCGGCTTCCGCGGTCAGCGTCATGATCGTCCGCACACCCTGGACATCAGCCACGACTGCCGACGCGTAGCCAGCCTCGTCACTCAGCTCCTTGCTGACCCAGAGTGTTTTCCCGGTCAGCTTGTCGAGGGCCACGATGCCGGCGTTACGGCCCCCAGGGGTGACGATCAGTTGATTTCCGTCCACGAGCGGTGACTCGCTGATGAGCCACGGAATGTTGCGCGCGTTGAAGTCGCGCAGGATGTTTCGCTGCCACAGGACGGATCCGTCCTGAAAGCGGAGGGCGGCCAAATCACCGCTTTCGCTCAGCACGTACAAACGATCACCGTCGACGGTGGGAGTGCCCCGGGGGCCAGGACCGCGATCGTTGTCCGTCGCACGACCCAGGATCCTCACCCAAACCAGTTTGCCGTCGGCACGATTGAGGGCGGAGACCACACTCTGCGAGTTCCGCATCCCCTGGACAAAGACCCGATCCCCGCTGACAGACAGCGAGCCGTACCCGGCGCCGAGATTTGCGGCCGACCACACCAGCGGCGGCCCCGAGGCCGGCCACTGGTTCGACAGCGCCGTCTCTGTCGACAGCCCATTTCGATCAGGCCCTCGCCACTGCGGCCAATCGCCAGACGTCGCCTGCCCGTCGACTCCCACACCGAGGATGGTGAGCATCGCCAGCGCGCTCAGCAAGGCGGACCCCACCATCGGTGTCCGTCGAGCGCGCAACGCCGAGTGTCGAGTCGTGACCATGGTCTGAACCCTCGGAAAGACGACGGTAGAATACCGCCAACCTCGCCCGGCATCGACTGGTGACCCCCGTAGACCACCCACAAATGCGCGGTCGTTGACGGCTGTATCTCATCAGGACGCGTCTTCCCGCGGCGGTTACAATACGATTGCCCTGCTGTCGTGCCGCGGGCCTTCCGACAGGACGACTTATGTTGAAGAGATGCTGGCTGCTGACCGCGTTCGTCGTATCGATCGGTGTTTCCGGGTCGGCTCAAGGGCCGCGGCGGATCGCGGTCGGCGACTGGCCGGAGATGCGTGGGCCAAACCGCGACGGGATCTCCAGCGAAACCGGCCTCATCGACTCGTTTGCGCTGAACGGCGCGAACTTCCTGTGGCGCGTCCCCTACGGCGGCCGGTCGGCCCCGATTGTCGTCGGCAACCGGGTCTACGTTCAGAATCCCGCCGGGCGCGGAGCCAATCTCCAGGAACGTGTCATGGCCCTCGACGCTGACACGGGCAAGGTCATCTGGGAATACAAGTTCAACCTGTTCCAAAGCGACGCGCCGCCCCACCGGATCGGCTGGGCGTCACCGGCCGCCGACCCCGAAACGGGCAACCTCTACGCCCTGAGCGGTGGCGCGCAGGTGATCGCGCTCAGCCGGGACGGCAAGCTGCTGTGGGAGCGCTCCTTCGGCGAAGAGGCCGCTGCCTTCACCACGCAAGGCGGCCGGACGATGTCGCCCGTCGTCGACGGCGACCTCGTCATCGTGAGCGCCCCTGTTTCGAACTGGGGTTCCGCCGCCGGGCGCGCCCATCGCTTCATGGCGCTCGACAAGCGAACGGGTGACGTGATCTACGTCTCGAACCCAGGCGGGCGGCCGTACGACACCGCGTATGCGTCGCCGCTCATCGCCACGATCAACGGCGTGCGCCTGCTGATCTCCGGCCTGGGCGACGGCGCGATCCACGCCATCAAGCCGCAAACCGGCGAGAAGGTCTGGAGCTTCATCGCCGCCAAGCGCGCCATCAACACCGGCGTGGCCGTGACCGGCAAGAGCGTCATCGTGTCGCACGGCGACGAGAACCTCGAAGGCACTGAGCTCGGCCTGATTGCCGCGATCGACGGATCCCAGACTGGGGACATCAAGACGACGCAGTGGGCGCTCAAGGGAACGGAGTTTGCGTTCTCCCCACCCCTCGTCGATGGGCCGCGTATCTACCAGATCGACGGCGGTTCAACGCTGCACGCCTTCGAGGTCAGTACGGGCAGAGAGCTCTGGTCGCAGGCGCTCGGCACGCTGCAGAAGGCCCCGCCGGTGCTCGCGGACGGCAAGATTTACGTGGGCACGGATGGCGGTAAGTTCTTCATCGTGCGCCCTGGAGCCGAGCGCGCGGAGATCCTGAGCTCGGTGGAACTGCCCAATAGCACCAACAGCTGCTGTGGCTCCGAGGGCACGCCTGAGCAAATCCTTGGCGGCGTGGCGATCTCGCGCGGGCGCATCTTCTTCGTCTCGAGCGATGCGGTGTACGCCGTCGGGGCCCGCAGCGCCACGGCTCCGACCGGATTTGCCACCAACGAGGCGGCACAGATCGGCGGCGGGACGCCAACCCACCTGCAGGTCTCGCCAACCGAGATGGTACTCACGCCAGGGCAGGTGGTGAAACTTCGGGCGCGTCTTTTCGACGACAAAGGCCGATTCCTTCGCGAGGATGCCGCTGCGACCTGGACGCTGGACGGGCTGACCGCCACCATCGTCAATGGTGCGCTCACCGTTGGTGCCGGCCCGACCGAGCAAGCCGGACTCATCAAGGCGACCGCGGGTGGACTCACCGGTGAGGCACGCGCCCGCGTCGTGAGGCCGATGCCGTGGAAGGAAACGTTCGAGTCGTACGCCGACAAGGCCGTGCCCGCCGGCTGGGTCAACGCCGCCGCAGGACTCGTTTCAGTGACGACGCTCGACGGGCAGAAGGTGCTGCAGAAGGCGCCCGCCGACACCATCTTCAAGCGCGCGCGAGTGTTCATCGGGCCGGTCGACTGGGCCAACTACACGTTCGAGGCCGACGTGCGAGCCGGCACGCGCAGACGTCAGGTCGGCGACGTCGGCATCACTGCTCAGCGCTACTCGCTGGTGCTCTATGGCAACTCGCAGCGACTGAAGCTGGAACCGTGGGAACCCGAGACCACGCGAACCGCGACCGTGCCGTTTGCCTGGAAGCCGGATACCTGGTACCGACTGAAGCTGCGCGTGGAGAACCTTTCGAACGGGCAGGTCCGCGCACGCGGCAAGGCCTGGCCGGTTGGCGAGGCCGAGCCGGCAGCGTGGCTCATCGACAAGACCGATCCGATCGGCAACCGCCAGGGGGCACCCGGGCTGTTCATCGACGCGCAGTTCGGTGCCTACCTCGACAACTTCACCATCACCCAGAATCAACCATGACTACCCATTCCCTCCGATCGTCTGCACTCGTGCTTCTCGCTGCTGCGGCATGCGCCACCCTGTGGCAGGCAGACCTCACGGCGTCTGATCCAGGTGGCGGCAACTGGCCGATGTGGGGCGGCACGCCTGACCGGAACATGGTGTCCAGCATGAAGGGTCTGCCGACCGACTGGGACGTGAAGACGAAGAAGAATGTGAAGTGGGTGGCTGCCCTCGGCTCGCAAAGCTACGGCAATCCAGTTGTGGCGGGCGGCATGGTCTTTGTCGGCACCAACAACGAGCTTCTCCGGGATCCAAAACAGCCGGGCGACCGCGGTGTGCTGATGGCCTTCCGGGAATCTGACGGCGAGTTCCTGTGGCAGCAGACGCACGTCAAGGTCGAGGCGGGCCGCGCCAACGACTGGCCGTTCCAGGGGGTGGCCTCGTCGCCGCTCGTCGAAGGCGAGCACCTGTACTACGTGACCAACCGCGGCGTGGTCACGTGTCTGGACATCCAGGGATTCCGCGACAACGAGAACGACGGCGCCGTGAAGGACGAGAAACTCACCAGCCAGGTCGACGCGGACGTGATCTGGACCTTCGACATGATGGAAGAAGTCGGGTCGTACCCCCACAACATGTCGAATTCCTCGCCGGTGATCTGGGGAGACCTGATCTACGTCAGCACCTCGAACGGCCAGGACGAGAGTCACGTCAACATCCCGTCACCGCGTGCGCCGGCGATCATCGCGCTCAACAAGACCACTGGAAAGCTGGTCTGGGAGGACAACTCGGTCGAGGATCGAATTCTGCACGGACAGTGGTCGACTCCTGCCGTCGGACGCATCGGCGGGGTGCTGCAGGTGGTGTCGGCGCAGGGTGATGGCTGGGTCCGCGGCTACGAAGCGGAAACGGGCAAGAAGCTCTGGGAATTCGATACCAATCCCAAGGAGTCGGTGTGGCCGCGCACGCGCAACGAGCTGATTGCGACGCCGGTCATCTACGAAGAACGGGTCTATATCGCCAACGGACAGGATCCGGAGCATGGCGAGGGCATCGGCCACTTCTATGCGATCGACCCGACCAAACGCGGCGACATCACCCAGACCGGCCGCGTCTGGCATTTCGACAAGATCCGGCGCGCGATATCCACAGCCGCGATCGCCGACGGTCTCGTCTACATCGCCAGCTTCAGCGGCTATCTCCATTGCCTCGACGCCAAGACCGGCCAGGAGTACTGGTCGCACGACCTGCTCGCCGCAGTCTGGGGATCGCCGTTCCTCGTGGACGGCAAGGTCTACCTCGGCGACGAGGACGGCGACGTCGTCATCATGCAGCACGGCAAAGAGAAGAAGGTCCTGGCCGAGCTGAACATGGGCAGCGCCGTCTACGGGACCGCCGTCCCGGCCAACGGTGTGCTGTTCCTGAACAACCGCAGTCAGCTCTTTGCCCTTGCCGTGAAATGACTCCGCTCGTCGTGCGTCGGATCCACGCTGCGCTCCTCGTCGGCCTGTTCATCACGGCTGTTGTTGGAGTGCTCGAGGCGCAGCGGCCGACCGTCGCCGCAACCGCGCCCGCCGATGCGTGGCCGATGTTTCGAGGGTCACTGACGCAGACCGGGGTCTCGGCCAGCGCGGCTCCCGCCGACCTCAAAGTGATCTGGACCTATGACGCGGGCGACGTCATCGAGTCATCGGCCGCGATCGTCGGGGGGGTCGTCTACGTCGGAAGCGGTGACGGTGACCTGCTCGCGCTCGACCTTGCGTCTGGTACCCTCCGATGGAAGTACGTCACGGGCAACCTCATCGGCGAGTCGTCGCCGGCCGTCGGTGCCGAGGCCGTCTACATCGGCGACCTCGGCGGTCTCATCCACGCCGTGCGCCGCCGGGACGGTTCGAAGATCTGGACGTTCACGGCCGGTACGGAAATCAAATCATCGCCCGTGCTCATCGACGACCTCGTGCTGATTGGGTCGTACGACGGCCATTTGTACGCGCTGGACGCTGCCACGGGCCGGCTCCGGTGGAAGGTCCTGACCCAGGGGCAGGTGCATGCGACGCCCGCGGTCAAAGACGGTCTGGCCTACGTCGCCGGGTGTGACGCCGTCTTCCGTGCGATTCGCGTCACCGACGGCCGCGAGATGTTTCAGATCTCCTCGGGCGCATACACGGGCGCGTCGCCGGTCATCGAGGGAGACCGAGCCTACTTCGGCACCTTCAATCAGGAAGTGCTGGCGCTCGACCTCAAGGCGCGCAAGATTCTCTGGCGGTACAGCGACCCGGACACACAGTTCCCGTACTATTCCTCCGCCGCACTCAGCGGCGGGCGCCTCGTCGTTGGTGGGCGTGACAAGATCGTCCACGCGCTCGATCCGGTCTCTGGAAAGGAACTCTGGACCTTTCCCACACGCGCGCGCGTGGACTCGTCACCAGTTGTCGCTGGCGGCCGTGTCTACATCGGGTCGGGCGACGGCCGACTCTACGTGCTGGATCTGATGTCGGGGAAGAAACTGTCCGAATTCGATACCGGCGCCGGCATCACCGCCTCCCCCGCCGTGGCCGCCGGGAAGGTCGTCATCGGTACGTCGGACGGTCGGCTCTACGTCTTCGGCTAGGCCATCGAACGCTCGACTCACACGGTCCAACGCCCAGTTCTCACGCGGATGCGTCGACGTGACGGGGCGCCACTACGATCCGACGGAGAAGCGGCGTCGTCGCGATCGTGGTCGCCAGCGCCATGATGACCATCATCGTGAAGAGCGTCGGCGAGATCACGCCGAGGTCGAGGCCAACGTTCAGAACAATCAGCTGCATGAGGCCCCTCGTGTTCATCAGTACACCGAGGCCGGCCGCCTGACGCCACGGGAGCCCGGTGACCCGCCCGGCCAGCATCGTTCCGACCACCTTCCCCCCCGTGGCCACGGCGATGATGAGACCGCACGCGAGCCACGCATCCCAACCTGCGAGCAACCCGATCTCCGTGCGTACGCCCGCAAAAGCGAAGAACGCTGGGAGCAGCAGGATGCTCACGAGATGGTCCAGGCTGTGGGTCAGAGTGCGAGCCAAACGGCTGTCGTGCGGGAGCACTGCGCCGAATAGGAACGCACCGAAGATCGCGTGCACGCCGATCGCCTCAGTGAGAAGCGCAGCCGACAACAGACCTATCAGAGCCAACGCGATCATGCCGCGCGACGGATCGCTATCCGGGGACGCGTGAACAATCCGCGCCACCGCCGGGCGGACGGCGCCGAACATGACACCGATGAACGCGAGCGTCAGGACCGTGACCAACACCGCACTTCCCGGCGTGGCCTGTACCAGCCCGACCACCAGCGCCAGCAGACACCACGCGGTCACATCGTCGACGGCTGCGCACGTCAGCGCAGCCGCCCCGAGCGGCGTACGGCTCATGCCGAGGTCGGACAGGATACGGGCAAGCACTGGGAACGCCGTGATCGACATCGCGATCCCGTTGAAGAGCGCGAAAGTGATGAACGGCACGTCGCGTGTTGAGACACGGGGATACAGATAGAGCGCGAGCACGGCACCGAGGACGAACGGAAGGATGATGCTCGCGTGCGACGTTGCGACGGTCGCGTGCACCTGGCCGCGCAGCAGGTCGGCGTTCAGTTCGAGCCCCACCCGAAACATGTAAAGAATGACCCCGAGCTGGGCGACGATGCCCAGGTATGGCACCACGTCGGGTGGGAGGATGAATTGGTAGGCGGCTGGCGCGATCGCGCCGAGGAGGGACGGCCCGAGCATCAGGCCGCCGACGACCTCCCCGATGACGGGTGGCTGGCCAATCGCGACAAACAAGCGACCGAGCAACTGGCCGATGACGACCACAGCCGCGAGCGCGACGAGCAGGTGCAAAAGGACGCTTTGGGCGGCGGAGGTGGACGCAGTGATTGCAAGGCGCGCCACGTCTGGCGGAGGGGCGGAAAGCGTCTCGCCGAAACGACGTACGAATAAGAGCACCGCGGCGGCACCGAGCAGCATGGCGACGTACGCCACGACGCCCCGTGTCGTCTTCAGGGGCGGCGTCCCTCAGGCAGCACGAGATCGTTGGCCTTTTCGGGCACCAGGTCAGCCGGCGTTCCGGCGTCCCAACGAGCCACCGGCGTCTTACCAGGCGGATAGAGTGACTCGAGCGGCCCCCACACCTTGTCCACGCGATCGGTGAAGAGATCCCCGATCAGAAGATCCGTCAAGGTGCCCTGCAGGTGCGGGTACGTGCGGACCATCCCGCCAAAGCTGAAGCCGTCGTAGTACTCACAGACGAGGCGCCGCATGCGATCGACGCCCTCGTTGAAGCACGCGCCCCACTTGCCGAGCTGCGCGCCGGAGGTATCGCTCGTTCTGAGCCCTTCGACGATCGCGTCGGCGGCCATCTCTCCCGACTTGAGCGCCAAGAGCACGCCCGATGAGTACAACGGGTCGAGAAAGCCGAACGCGTCGCCGACCAACACCCAGCCGTCGCCGGCCACCCGTGTCGAGCGATAGGAGTAGTCCTTGGTCGCAAAATATCCGGTGACGCGTTTCGCCTTCGCCACCCGCTCCTTGACGCCAGGGCAGCTCTCGACTTCCTCCTCATAGGTTTGTGCGTAGTTGGTGCGCCCCTTGAATAGATAGTCGAACGGGGCGACGACACCGACGCTGAGGATGTCGTCGTGGAGCGGGATGTACCAGAACCAGCCGTTCCGACTACCGGTCTGGATCACCAGCGTGGCGCCGGCGTCGCGGCCGGTGTCGCGATACGCCCCTTCCCAGTACGTCCAGATGGCGCCCTTGTTGAGCAGCGGATCCCAGACGCGCAGCCGCAAGCGGTTCATGATGAGCCCGTTCTGCCCGCTGGCGTCGACAACAACGTGCGCGCGCACCTCGCGGAACGAGCCATCCTCATCCTTGATCTTCACGCCAACGGCGCGGTCGCCCTCGAACAGGACGTCGTGCACGCGCACACCCTCGTGCACCGCCACGCCGTGCTCGCGGGCGTTGTTCAGCATCATCTGGTCGAACTCGCTTCGAACCACCTGCCATGTCTGGGAGCACTCGTGCGGCTTGTTATCCCAGAAATAGAAGGGGGCAGAGTTCCGGCCGTTCGAGTTCACGAACTGCACACTGTGCTTCTTGACGAAGGGGCTCTGCTGCATCTTCGGCAGCATGTTGAGCCGCTTCAGCACCCAGTACGTTTCCGGAATCAGCGATTCGCCGATGTGAAAGCGCGGGAAGCGCTCGCGCTCGAAGAGCTGCACTTGAGCGCCCTGCTGGGCGAGCAACGTTGAGACCGTGGAGCCGGCAGGGCCGCCTCCGATGACCACGACATCTGGACTCGTACGACTGTCGGCCGACATCTGCGTCACTCCTCGACCATGAACCGGCGGGCCTTCATCTCGAACCGGGGCAGCGTTCCAGCCGGCACGTCCTGGACCACGACCGTCATGCCAAGCGCATCGCGGAGCCCCGCCGCCACTCTGCGGGCCACCGTCGTGCCGTCCGCGCCGTCTGGTGTGACTTCGAGCTCGACGCGCAGCGACCGCATCCCGTGCGCACGCGTGACGATCGACCGGAACTCCGCAACCTCGTTGAAGCCACGGACCACCGCCTCGATGCCGGCCGGGTACACATTGACACCACGAATGCTGATCATGTCATCGACGCGCGCCATCACGCCCCGCTCGAGGCGGGCCCATGTTCGTCCACAGGCGCAGGGCTCCGACCGTCGGATGACGATGTCGCCGGTGCGATAGCGGACGACGGGGCAGGCGTCGCGTCCGAGATTGGTGACGACCAGCTCACCCGGCTCTCCGTCGGGCACCGGCCGGTCGCCACCCTTCTCGAGCACTTCGCACAGGAACGCGTCCTCGTTCAGATGCAGATATCCGGGCGCCTCCCAGCACTCGAAGCCGACCGGCCCGACTTCCGTCAACCCATAGTGATCGATCACCCGTGCGCCCCAGCTCCTCTCGATGCTGTCGCGCGTCGCCGGAATGCTGCCGCCCGGCTCTCCCGCCACGATGATCACCCGCACGGTGCTTTCGGCGAGGGGGAGATCGGGCCGCTGCTGTGCCGATACCTCGGCCAGCCGGAGGGCGTAAGTCGGCGTGCAGCAGATCACCGTCGCGCCGATCGCCTCGATGGTTGCAAGGCGAAGCTCGCTCGACATTCCGCCGCCCGGCACACAATGTAGCCCCATCTGGGATGCCGCGTCGAACGCTGTCCAGAACCCGAGGAACGGGCCGAACGAGAACGGAAAGAATACCCGATCGCCTGGCGTCACTCGGGCGCCACGGAAGACCGCCTTCCAGCACTCGAGCATCCACTGCCAACTTTCGTTGGTGTCGATCCACCGGAGCGGCCGTCCGGTCGTCGACGAGGTCTGGCAGTACCGGGTATAGCGCTCGACCGGCTCGGTGAGCGCGGTACCCCAGGGCGGGCTAGCTCGCTGATCGGCGATCAGCTCTGCCCTCTGCGTGAACGGGAGACGGAAGAGCTCCCCGGGCAACCGCAGCGTCGCGATGTCGATGCCGGCCTCGTCGAACTTCCGCGTGTAGAACGAGTTCCTCCCGTGGATCGTCGCGAGGAGTCGTGACAACCGCTCGCTTTGCCGTGCGGTCAATGCATCGCGATCGAGAGACTCTGCCGGCAGCATTATTCGGGTGCGCCGGAGGCGACGGCGAATCGCGACGCGATCGCGGCCGGGATCGAGACGGCCTTCATCGGCTCGCCTGGCCGTGTATTTACGCAGACGACGGTCAAGGTGCCGGTCGCAATCCGTACGTCACCGCGCGTGATCTCGCAGGTGTAACGGATGGATTTGTCGGTCATCCCGGCGATTCGAATCGAGACGTCGAACTCGTCTTCGAAGCGAAGTGGGTGGTGGTAGTCGAAGGCCGCGGACACACGCGGGAAGCCAACGGTCTTGTCGGGCGGTGCGATGCTTAGTCCGGCTTCCCGCCACAGGGCATGCTCGGCTTCCTCCATGTACCGGAAGAAACAGCTGAAGTGAACCATGCCAGCCGAATCGACTTCGTAGAAATGGACGCGACGCCGCAGCCGGTATTCAGACGAGCGGGAGGATTTCGACAAGGTCTCCGACCTTCGCATCACCGAGCATCAGCTGTGTCTGTCGGCCGTACAGGGTGCGCGCCTCGGGCATCCCGAACACGCCCATCATTTCGGCGTTGGGCGTTACCTCGAAAAACGCCGTCGGCCGGCTGACGTATTGGACACCCGCCTCGCGTAGGATGCGACCGAGCGGGGCCTGTTGTCGAAGAATCCGCGCCCGAATCCTGGCGCTGAATGCGTCGAGCCTGATCCTGACGGCGCCCATCGCCACTGGACGGGCCGACAGCTCCTCCACCATCAGCACCCGGCGGGAATACCAGGGGCCTGCCGCCACAATCGACATGACGCGAATCCCAACGGGCCCGCCGACGTGCCGTTCCAGTGTCTGGGTCATCTCGTTCTCATGCACCAGGAGACCGTGGTACGGAGATGGGATTCGCGATGCCGACGTTCTTCTGGCGACAGGCGGCGCGACGCCCAACCGCGCATAGTGCTTGTCGAGCGGATACAGAATTCCGTTGCGCAGCGCCGCCGAGCGGCCGGCCCTCGTCGGAAGCGTGAGAACGCGGGGAGGCATCGGCAACGCCTAGGTGTAGCGCAACCCGGCGTGCTCGGGCTTGAAAAAACGCGAGAGCAAGGTGTCCACTCGCAGCAGGGCATCCCGCGTGAGCGCGACCGACTCTGCGTTGGCAGTGGCGAGATAGGCGTCCGTCGACAGCGACGCGAGCGCAGCGTGGAACCGTTCGAGCACGTTCACACCGTACTTGTTCTCGAAATAGGCAGGCCGGATCGCCCCACGCTTGAGCTGCAGCACCAGCTCGCGAATCATCCGCTCTTCGTCGCTTGGCCTGTACGCACGGCTCAGCGGCAGCTCATCGCGCCGGATGGCAGCGCTGTATGTCTCCCACGTGTCGAGATTCTGCATGTGAACCCCGTTCACGTGACCGAACGACGCAACGCCGAGTCCCGCGAGGTCCGCGCCCTGCCACACCCGATCCGTGTACACGAACCGCGTCCGCGCCGGATCTTTAACCGCGGTGTACGCACTGACGACGTGATAGCCATCCGCCTCCAGCGCCGCAAACGCCTCCTGCACCCAGCGCCGTTTCGTAGGCCAGGTTGCGACCGTCTGGGCGAATTGACCGGTCCCTTTCAACAGGTCGCGGCTGATCGTCGTGTTGAAGGGCAGTTCCATCTGGTAGATGGTCACGCTGTCGGGCTGCAAGGTCAGCGTCTTCTCGACACAGCTGCGCCAGTTCTCCTCGGTCTCGCCGAGCATGCCGGCAATCAAGTCGATGTTGATCTGGGGAAAGTCGAGCGAGCGAGCGTAATCGTACGCCCTGAATACCTCTGGCGACCTGTGCGCGCGCCCGTTGGCCTCCAGGATGTCGTCGTTGAAGTTCTCGACGCCCAGGCTCAAACGCGTGACGCCCATTCCGCGGATCGCCGCAAGCTTGGCCTCGGTCAGCGTTCCCGGCTCGCACTCGAACGTAATCTCCTCGGCATCGTCCCACGAGGCGACCGCGGTGAGTCGTTTGACCAACCCGCCGAGCTGCTGGGTCGAGAGAAACGAGGGCGTCCCACCGCCGAAGTAGACGAAGTCGATCGGCCGGGCGGCCAGCGCCGGCATCCTCGCCGCAAGCTCCCACTCGTGCGCCAGGACGTCGAGATAGTCGCCGACTTCCTGCGCGTTCTTATCGGTGTAGACGCGGAAGTAGCAGAAATGGCAGCGCTTCCGGCAGAACGGAATGTGCAGGTACATCCCCAGCGGAACCCCGGCTGCCGGAGCGCTGCGAAGCGCCGGTAGCGCATCTCGTTCCACGGCACCGGTGGTCCAGACTGAAAACGGCGGATAGTTCGCGACGAAATAACTACCGACTTCCGTCGGCTCGACGACCGCCAGCGACCGTCCTTCGGGCACAATTCATCAACTATACCGCAACGTCCGACTGAGGTCGTCGCGACGCGCCCGCAATATTCCTGCGGTCGTTGTCGTATCATTCCTACTCTCGGCGCGCGGCGCCCTCATCACAATTTCATGACTTCACACGCGAGGCCAAGACGTATGGGTTGGCTGCTCTTCGTCGCCGGTGCTGTCCTCTCATGGGGCGCCTACGGCGCCCTCCTCCATCTCGGACAGACCCAACTCGGCAATCCGCTCAAGGCGCTGCTCTGCGTCGGCGTCGCATATTTCCTGATTGGCGTGCTCGTTCCGGTGGCCGGTCTGAGCGCGCAGGGCGGGCTGTCGAACTTCAACTCGACGGGACTCATCAACGCGACGATTGCCGGCGCACTGGGCGCGGCCGGTGCCGCCTGCATCATCTACTCGTTCCGCTTCGGTGGGCTTCCGGTCTACGTGATGCCGCTCGTCTTCGGCGGCGCGCCAATCGTCAACGTGTTTGTGTCGATGGCCATCCACCCACCCAAGAGCGCCATCAACCCGCTCCTGTTCGTCGGCTTCGCGCTCGCGTCGGTCGGTGCGGCACTCGTTCTCTATTACAGACCCGCGGCGTAATTCCGAACTCCGTGTTGGCTCCTTGGGAGTTGGCTTCTTGGAGGGTGGGAGTTGTCTACCGCCCAATCGCGATCAGGTTCCGTGCGGTCCGGATATACCAGCGGCCGTCCACGAGCGCCGGGGAGGCGAGCGTGGATTCACCGATGTCGTTGACATGAAGCAGCTCGAATGTCGGCCCCGCCCGCACGACGAACGTTTCTCCCTCGTCGTTGGTGAAGAAGACCTTGCCGTCCACGGCCACCGGCGACGCGGAAAATCCCTCGCGACGAGCCACGCCGAGCCGCCCTTGCCAGAGGGTTCGTCCGGTCATCCCATCGAGGCTTGTCACGATGCTGGCCATGTCGTTCACGATGTACAGCTGCGAGCCGACCAGGATCGGAGAGGGCACAAAGGGCGACCCCCGCGGACTCTCCCACGCCAGGTGCGTGCGGGTCACGTCTCCTCTGCCTCCGGGACGGATCGCCAGCGTCGGACCCGCGCGGCCTGAGGAGCAGAACACCATCCCATATCCGACCACCGGCGTCGGAATCGATTCGTACGTCGACCCGTTGCAGCGCCACAACTCGCGGCCGGTGTCGGGGTCGTACGCGTGCACGCGGCTCTGCCCGTTGACGATGACTTCGTCGTGATCGACAACGCGAACCGCGATGGGCGTCCCCCACCCAACCGACGCCTCACGTGCGGTCCGCCAGAGCTGCTGCCCCGTCCGCGTGTCGAAGGCGGCGATGAACGAGCCCTGCCACTGGTCCTGATAGAGGATGACGCGGTTCTTGTACAGAAGTGGCGAGCCCGCTGCTCCGTGGTAGGGGTCCATGGCGCCAAGGTCGCGGCGCCAGACGAGCTTGCCGTTCATGTCGAACGCGAAGAGGCCCCGCGGACCGAACGAAACATAGACACGCTCGCCATCGGTGGCTGGCGTGGACGAGGCGTAACCGTTCTTGTAGTGCGTGCCGTTGTCAGTGCGTCCGTCTGGGGCGACGGTCTCCCACAGCCGAACGCCGTCCGATCGCCGGTACGCGAGCAGCGACAAGCGCCGCCCGTCTTCCGTGGCCGTCGTCAGGAAGATGCGGTCGCCCCAGACGATAGGCGACGAGTTTCCCCTGCCAGGCACAGGAGTCTTCCACAAGACATTCTGCGTGGCCGACCACGTGTCCGGATAGCCGCTGCCCGACACCAGCCCTTGTCCCGTCGGTCCGCGCCAGCGCGGCCAGTACTTCACCCCTTCCCCGTCGTCGGCAATCATCCTGACCGCCGACTCCTGCCCCACCAACGGTTCGGACGGCCACGCGCTCAGCGCAAGTCCGGCGGCGATCGCCCAGGCGCGTACACCCGTCATCATGGCCTCCGCTGCCCGACCATTATTCAGACCTCAGCGACTCGAGAAGCGGCGCGCGCGTCGCGGTTCTCGTCGCCGCCACTGACGCGAGGAGCCCGGTGACGAACACCGCGAACAGCAGCAGCGCGGCGCCGATCGTGATTGGGAACCGTCCGCCCCGGTCCGCGACACCGGGCGCAATCGCGATCGCAGCACACACCACGCCGGCTGCCAGTCCCCCCGCCATCAGCACCACGTTTTCCGCAAGCACCATTATGAGGACGTGCGGCCGTGCATAGCCAACCGCGCGGAGCAACGCGAACTCCCGCCGTCGCTCGAGCAGGTTCCGCAGAAGGACCGCAGCCAGGCCGACTGTGCCAAGCAGCAGGCCGAGCCCCCCGAGCGCCTGGAATGTCGACAGATAGGTGTTCTCGACCTTGTGGAATCCGGCCAGCCGCACGGCGGTCGACGTCACGTCGGCGCCGATATCGCTCAGCGCCCGACCGAATGTTTCCCCCGTAACCGCGACGCGTTCCGGCGCCGTCTCGACGAGAAGCAGACGATACCCCTCCTCCTCCGGAAAGAGCCTCAGAAAGTTGGCCTGCGACATCAGCAGCTCTCCCTGGAAGATGCTGTCGCGCAGCGCCGCGACCAGCCGCAGGCGAACCTGCTGAGCCCCACGCTTGATGACGATGTCCTCGCCAAGCGTGCGGTGCAGCACGTAAGTCATCGAATTCGCGTCGGCGATAACCGGCACAGCGCCGTCCGCCTCGGTGCGATGCAGGAGCTGCCACGGATTCCCTCGCTCGGCGTCGGTCGCCGCAAGCGACGCCTGAAAGGTGAACCGGCCGGCGGCGAGAAAACTGTCGCGCGGCGCCAGGATGCGCGGACTCGTCGGCTCGTACAGATTCAAGCAGCTCGCGTCGTCGCCAGGTAGCAGCCGGAATGGTTCGATCGACGCGTCGTCAAGGTCGAACAGATTGAGCGCCGCGCGACCGGCCTCCGTATTCGGGTCGTGGACGATCGGCAGGAGCGATTCGACCATGAGCGAGTAGCCGCCAACACCAGATCGGAGGCCGACATCGTTGATGTCGCCGCGCCGGAACGCGTCGACGGAGACGAGGATGAACGTGGCACTGGCGAGCACGGCCATCGACAACACGCTTCGTCCGGGTCGATACGTGGAACTCCGCATCCCGAGCCGAGACAGCGCCGGCCACCCCCGCCCCTGCAGTGTATGGCCGGGCCGACGCCGAAGCAGGGCGCTGGCGAAACAGAGCGAGGCGGCCAGCAGAAGTGAGCCCGCCGAGAAGAACGCGCCGGCCTCATCGACAATGCCCGCGGATGCGGCGGCGATGAAGCCAAGGCCGGCAGCGGTGAGCACCTCCGCCACGACCATGCGGCCTGTGAGGAAAAGACGGCCCGGCCTCGGCGCACCGTGGACACCCGGCGCGTCGGATGCCAGCTCGCCTGCCAGGAGGCTCCGCTCCGACATGCGCGCCAGACTTCGAAGCGTCCACCAGATGCAGAGGACTGCCGCGACGATTCCGCCGAACGCCCCCGCGGCCAGCGAACTGGCCGATACATGCAACGTGAGGGCTCTTGTTCCGACCGCGTCCACCCACCACGTGCGCAGCGCGAGCATCAACAGGGCTGCGTAACCGATCGCCCCGAGCATGCCGAGCGCGCTGCCGGCAACCGCCAACAGCAGCCCTTCGCTCGTGAGCAGCCGTCTTACCGCAGCGGGGCCGAAGCCAACTGCCCGCAGTAGTCCGACCTCGCGCACGCGCTGCTCGATTCCCAGTTTGAAGAAGAGCGATGCGAGAACCAGAGCTGATACGACGAGAAAGAAACTGAAGTAGATGAAGTAGGCGCCAAAATCGGTGGCACCTCGAGAGGCCGCAAGCCCCTGTGCACGCACGTCACGAACGATGATGCCCAAGGCCAACGGGTCGATGCTCTCGCGCAGCCGCTCTTCGAGCTGGGCCCGCGCCTCGACCAGCGACAAGCCCACACGCGGCGCAACGCGCACGGACGTGACCGCGCCGTAGCGGGAGCCCCACAGGCGCTGCCCCACCTCCAGCGGAACAAACGCCTTTGGCGTCGTCCGATACTTTTCCCAGTACGCCTCGTCCACCGGACGGATGCGGCGAAGATCAATCGGAAAGGGCGGATCCCAATCGCTGAGTGAGGGCGAATCGCTGATGCCGGGATAGACCGGAGCCAGATCGCGATCGGCGCCATCGACCGGAACGATGCCCACCACACGGAAATCCGTACCGTGTGTCACAAGCTGACCTGGGTCCTCCCAGACGGAGTACTCCATCGCCACCTGATCACCAACGCTCGCGTCCAGCTCGGCGGCGGCCCACACGTTCAACAGGATGGGCGGTGCGGCATCGGACGACGCTGCGGCCGCCGGCGCGAGCGCCGGGAGATCCATCGCGGTGACGAGCGAGTACGGGACGTCGCGGTTGCCCCGACGGAGGCCGTTCGCCAGATAGGTGAACACTTCCTGCGACTGCGCACCTGACGCCGAGATTGCCTGACGCACGGCCGTCGCGCGTCGCTCGTCAAGGAGGCCACTATCGGACGTAACCTCGACGAAGCCGCGGGCGTCGAGCGTTCGCACCTTCAGTCCGATGTCCTCGAGACTGGCAACGCGTCTGATCGTGCCCTCGAACCTGGGGATCGTCTCTCCCCCCGCCTCAGATAGGCTGGACACCAGGGCCGCGTTGACGAGCCCTTCGACCTCGAGCTCTCGCTGCATCCGCGATAGGGAGACGAATACTGCCCGCACGTCCCCTTGCCGAGCATCGACGGAGAACTCCCCCATATCCGACGACGCCACCACGCGACGCAGGGTCACGCGCAGGGTTCGTCCAAGATCGTCCTTCCGGCCGTGGAGCGACTCCAGTGGAATATCGGAGGGTCGCTGCACCCGCACGAGGAGGGTGCCGCCGCTGTTGGCACCGGCGGCGCCGAAGAGCTCAGCGGCGAGCGACGCGCTCACGAACGCGTCGCGCTCCTCCGGACCCTCGACACCGCGTACACCGTGGAAGGCCCAGAAGCGGCTGTCCACGCCGTATACCTGTACCCGGCCGACGCGCCGGCCCGTCTCCTGCTCGGTCACGACGCCCTGGGTCACGACGAGCGGCACGATTCCGCGAACGCTCCCCCGCAGCGCCGGGTCGGCACGCAGGCCGTCGGCGAGCCGCTCGCGAAAGAACCCCGAAGAGAGGATCACCTGATCAGTACGTCCGAGGCGCCGCTCGACGAGGTCGCGCAGGCTGCCCCTCACAGAGTCGCCCACGAGGAGCGCACCGGACAGCACGGCCACCGCGGTAGCCACGCCAAGGACGACCGCGATGTTCGTGCGCCAGTAGTAGGTCAGACCGCGATAGACGAGCCGTGATGTCTGCATGCGATCAGGAGGTCACGATACCACCTGTGGTGCGAACCTTCATGGTTCGCGTAGCGATCTGCGCGTCAAGCGCGTGGCCTCGAGATCGAATCGAATCGGAAACTGGGCCGCCAATCGAGGGCTGTGCGTCACGACAACCAGGACGTTCTGCTGGCGTTGATGCAGGTCAACGAGCAGCGATGCGATGGTCATGGCCGACGCCTCGTCGAGATTGCCGGTTGGCTCGTCACACAAGAGCAACCGCGGGCGGCGAATGAGCGCGCGTGCGATCGCCACCCGTTGCTTCTCACCACCCGACAGCTCCGACGGCCGGTGATCGAGGCGATCAGCGAGCCCAACGTGATCGAGCAGCTCGCGGGCGAAGCGCGCCGGATTGCGATCGTCAGGCGACCCCACGAGAGTCGGCACCAGAACGTTCTCGAGCACGGAGCACTGCGGCAAGAGGCAGTGATCCTGAAACACGAAGCCGATCTGCGCGTTGCGGAACTCGGCGACGGCACGCGGCGCGAGGGCGAACGGGTCGACGCCACAGAGCGTCACGTGTCCGGACGAGGGAGGTTCGAGCGCGCCAAGGATGTAGAGAAGCGAGCTCTTGCCGCTGCCCGATGGCCCAGTAATGGCGGCCGCCTCGCCGGCGGACAGCGTCAGTGTGACATCCGACAGCACCGTCAGCGGGCCTTTCGGGGTCTGATAGTGCTTGGTGACAGTGGAGACGTCGAGCATTGCGATCAGGCCACCGACTCGCCGACCGGCGTCGAGTCGGTGGCGATCGATCGATACACCTCGAGCAGACGATCGGCCGATTGCGCGATCGTGTAATGCGCGCGCACCCCCGTGTACGCCTGATCCCCGAGTAACCGCGCCCGACCACGGTTACTCCAGAGCGACTCAATCCCTTCTGAAAGCGCCTCCGGATCGTCCGGAGCGACGAGCAGCCCCCCCCGGGTCCGTTCGACGATCTCGGTGAACCCGCCGCGCCTCGGCTGCACGACCGGCACACCGCTCGCCATCGCCTCGAGCAAGAACATCCCTTTCGGCTCATCGTACGTGGCCGGGACTGACAGCACGTCGAGGTCGCGAAGAAACGCGAGCTTCCCGGCGCGGTCAAGTTCACCACGGTACGTGAACTCACTGCCCAGCCCGGCACGGTCAAGGGCACGACGTACGTCGTTCAGGTACGCTGCGTTGGTCGAGGCGAGGTGGCCGGCCGCTTCTAGGATGATCGGCGCCCGCCCCGTCCGCCTGCGGAGGCGTACGTAGGCGTCGGCGAGCACGTGCAGCCCCTTTTCTGGCGCAACGCGAGCGAAGTAACCTACCCGGAACTCCTCGCGCGTGTCCGGCCGCCGCTCGTACCCCTCCATGGAAATCCCCAGCGGCACGACCGCGATTCGCGACGCCGGAATACCGAGAAAGTCCGACATGAAGGTCGCGCAGTACTCGCTCACGGCGATGAAGCGGTCGACGTGTCGGACCTGCTCACGGATCAACGCCAGTGCCGTGTCGCGATACGGTGCGACGAGGCCGTTGAGAAACAGCTCCTCTCCCTGAAGCGTGCAGCACACCGGCCGCCGCACCGCCTGTCTGAGCGGTGCCGCTAGCCCGATGAGGAGCGAGTTCGGCAGGTTGATGACGTCTGGGATCGGCTCGTCGAGGATCCAGTCCGTCAGCTTGTCGAACTCCTTCTGCAGTACGCCGTCCCGCCCCCGCAGCATGGATACCGTCAAGTCGCCGAGGAGTCTCGCCTCGGTCGATGCGGCGCGGTTGGCGAAGGCGCGGATGACACCCGGGGCATCCCAGAGGCGATCGAGCAGCCGCGGCGTCTTGCGAAAGAACGCGGAGTGCTGCTGCAGGTACACGCTGATACCCCCGAAGAGCACGCGGTGCGCGCTGACATTGCGCTCGTCGGTCCGTGTGGGCGTATAGAGGGGCAGCAGCGTCACCGCGTGGTCGCGCGCCATCAACTCCGCTGCCAGTGCGTTGTCCCTGAAACAGCTGCCGCAATACATCCCGGCGGCCCCTGCTGTAATCGAGAGGATCCGCACTCGATCCGGCCCTCTACACGGCGGCGGGAGCCGTCTGAAACGCGCGCGCGCGGAACAGAAACTCGACGATGTTACCCTCGTGCGGCTGCAGCCAGTTGAGCTTCGTCGTCGGCACCGGACCGAAGTTCAGCCGGTCGATGTGCACGGCATCGAGGAGCCGGTGCCGCAGCGGCGGGTTGTTGGTGATCGCGGTGCACACGAGGGTCGGCCCCATCGCGTCGAGCATCGTCGATTCCGGACAGGCGACGACCGTCACGAACGGGAACATGAACTCCTTCTTCGCCGCGGCCGCCTCAGGAGAGTCGCAGTGAATCACCGTCGGCAGCAGGTAGTCCGCTCGTCCCTCGTGGATCACGCGAGGACCGGGTCGGTACTTCGCCGTGACGTCGGTCACCCCTGGCGCCTGCACGTCGGCGTCAATGGCCTGCGACACCGCGTCGGCCACGCCGGGCACCGTGAATGCCGCCAGTGCCGCCTCCGGATGGTCAGGCGGGAGCGGACGGATCTCGGCCAGCCGCCGGGCCAGCGCGTCCGCGATTTCCCGCGTGTGGCGACTGGCCCAGATCCCCGATGCGTTGATGCAGCCGCGCCCGCTGTTGATAGCCACGCTCTCAACCATCATGTCGAGATACGACTCCCACCGATCGACCTCGTCATCGCCAAGCAGAATCTTCGAAAAGCCCGGACCATGCGGCTGCACACGCGGGTCGCCGCGGTAGCGATCGACCGTCGCGGTGCCGCCGAAGATGAGACTCCGCCCACAGCTCTCGACCACGGCTGCGCCGACGTCGGCCCCGCCGGGATAGATCGAGATCGACTCGGGCGGGATTCCTGCCTCGAAAAACGCCGCCGCCATGCGGTACGGCGTCCACGGCTCCTGCGGCCCAGGCTTGAGGACGAGCCCCAACTGCAGCGGAATAATCGGAAGCCAGAGCGTGTGCACGCCCGGGGAATTCGACGGGAGGACCAGACCGAGCACGGGACTCTGCGCCTGATAACTGATCGGCACGCCGCGCTCTTCCCCGCAGCCAGTGGTGAGCACGTCGAGCGAGAGTCCGCGCGTCAGCGCCGCCAGGATGTTCCGCATCTCGCCGAGGACGAACGCGTTCTTGCTCATGTTCGCCCGGCACAGCCGCTCTGGCAGCCCCGTGCTCGCCGACTGGGCTCGCACGAACGCCTCTGGCGCCTGGACGCCATCGCCCATCGGCAAGGTGGCGTTCATGTACAGTTCGCCGGCCCGGCTTACCCTGGTGATCAGGTCCTCGATTGGAATCGCGCGCAGGCTGTCGCGGGCGCGCTGCGCCTTCCGCATGTCGCGCTGAACCAGCCCGCCGTTGGCGCGGCTGACGTGCGCAATCGGCTCCCCAGTCGAGAAGTGCAGCACTTCATCGACGTCGATGCTGGTGTACGGCTGTCCCCAGCGAAGCACTGGAAGATTCAGCATTGCTTCTAGTACACGCCGACCGTGGTGGTCGCCGCGAACCCTCGATACGGACGCACACCGCTGACTCCGTCCCAGGGGTACCGTTCGTACGGGGCCTCACGCTCGCCCTCATCACGCTCCAGAAAACCGGGCATGAAGAACTCCTTGGTGAGCGTGGTCAGCCGCACCCGTCCCGTCTGGCCGTACTCGACGATGCGGTCGGGATCGTCCAGATCGACGACCTCGATGACCGCGCGCGGCTGCGGTGCGTAATAGGCGATCTTGTACCCGTTGTGCGGTCCGGACGGCGCGCTCGCCGCAAGTCCCATCAACGTGTTCCCATACGTCGGGGTCATGTAGGCGCCGTCGAGCAGCTCTTCGTGCGCGAAACGGTTCCACTGCGGCGTGAACTCGGTACCGCCTGAGAAGATCCCGGTGATCCCCGCCTTCCGAATCGTCGTACCCATCGATTCCAGCTTCAGTGCGAGCGCCTCGAGAAGCTTCGGCGTCGTGAACATGCACCGGATGTCATGGCTGGCCTGCAGGATCGTCACGGCCTGGTCGATGACGTGATCCTTGTATGCATGCAGATGCTCGCTCCAGCCCTTCTTGATCAGCTTGATGACCCAGCGAGGATCGAGATCGACGCAGAACGAGATGCCGCCGCGAAACTGCGCCAGGTGCTCGACCGCCAGTCGCAGCCGCCGCGGCCCGGAGGGTCCGAGCATCAGCCAGTTGGCCCCCTTCGGGAAGTACTCATCGGGCAGCGTCGCGCTGAAGAGCTCGTAGTCGGTGCGGAAGTCGTCGCAGGCGATCCGAGTCTTTGGCGTGCCCGTCGTCCCGCCGGTTTCGAACACGAAGACGGGCTTTCCAGCCAAACCGCGCGGCACCCAGCGTTGCACCGGTCCCCCGCGTAGCCAT
>Ga0210380_10000243_pt1 | contig 27229 bp, 16 predicted proteins | sample PLM4_5_coexredo_FD_155476 | JGI IMG/M metagenome (GOLD analysis project Ga0210380, IMG submission 155476) | Groundwater sediment microbial communities from an aquifer in East River, Colorado, USA - PLM4_5_coex redo | ecosystem: Environmental > Terrestrial > Soil > Riparian zone | place: USA... | reverse complement strand
CGTCGGCGACGCCACGCGGATGCGGACCGGCTACGCCGCGGCCCGCGAGGTGCAATACGAGCTCAAACTCATCGACTCGCAACGCCAGCAGGCGCAGCGGCCGGGTCGCGGCGGGCTGTTCGACGTGGACGCCACGGCCTTCAATGCCTGGACGCTCCAAGGAGCCACCGCCTCGTCGGACCTGTCGTTCGCCCGCAAGCGCAAGTCGAGCTTGGCTCCCGCCGCCGTCGCCATCCAGCAGGAGCGATTCGCCGTCGTCCACGCGGGCGACCTCCGGCTCGTGGACGACGCCAGCGTGGCGGCTACGGAACGGGCGGCGCTCGAGCGGCGGGCGGTGCTCATCGCGGCGAATCCGGCGCTCCGCGGCTCGCTGCAAGTGGTCCCGATGTTCGAGATGAGCGCATGACCTCAGCGATCGGACGGTCGACCCATGGACACGCTTAGGAACTACACGTTTCTCCCGTGGACGCGCCGCGGCTTCGGCGCGGCCATCCAGACGCCCGACGATCTTGCGTCGGGAAGTGCCGGGCCCGGGCGGGCCGCGGTCTCGGTGAGCTTCGCCATCAACGGGCAGCCGATTGCGAAGGACGTCGAGGTCCTGGGGCCTGGCGACGTCGTCGGCATCAACCCCCGGGCCGTCGTCAAGACGGATCCGCGCAACTGGGTGACCGACTTCGAGTCGAACTACCTCCCGTACATCGAGTTCTACGACGAGGATTTTCCCTGGCGCTTCACGCCGGCCGCGGCGGTGAACTCGCTCGAGCAGAGCCGGTTGCGCCCGTGGCTCGCGCTCCTCGTCCTGCAGGAGGACGAGTTCGTGGAGCCGAAGACCGGCGGACCGCTGTCGGCGCTGGCCTTCGCCGAAGGGCTCGACCCCGCCGCCTTCTTTCCACCGCCCGATCAGCTCTGGGCCTGGGCCCACGTGCACGTCAGCCAGAACATCATCGGCAGCACGCTGCAGACCGCGTCACCGGCCGACGTCCAGGCGGTGGAGCGGAATCTCGAGCAGGCGCTACAGACCAACGCCGACGTGTCGTCGTCGCGTCTGCTGTGTGCGCGCAAGCTGCGCGACAACACCCCCTATCACGCTTTCGTCGTGCCGGCATTCGAGACGGGACGGCTCGCCGGTCTCGGGCTCGACGTTCCGTCAGGCATCAGCGGCCAGCGATCGTCGTGGGACGCAGGGCAGCGTGAGTACCCGGTGTACTACCGGTGGTTCTTCCGAACCGGTGAGAAGGGCGACTTCGAGTTCCTGGTTGATCAGCTCGAGCCGCGCCCGGTCGACAAGCGGGTCGGCGTCCGATCAATGGACATGCAGAGCCCTGGCTACGAAGTCGACGGGATGGCGGGCGACCTGCGTGTCATGAGGCTCGAAGGCGCTCTCAAAAGCCCCGAGACCGAGTCGTTCCCGCTCGAGTGGCCGCCCGCGAACACCGACTTCGACAATCCGCCTCCCGGGTCGGCGGGACGCTTCCTCGATCAGCTCGAAGAGAAGGTCAATCTCCAGTTCACGCTGCAGCAGGACGAGAGTGCCGAGAATCCACACCCGGACCCGATCGTCAGCCCACCGCTCTACGGCCGGTGGTACGCACTGGCGGATCGGCTCGACGTCCGCGGGAGCGGGTGGGTGAACGAGCTCAATCGCGACCCTCGCTTGCGCGCGCCGGCAGGCACGGGCACGCAGGTCGTGCAGCAGGAGCAGGAGCGGCTGATGCAGCAGGCGTGGGCCCAGCTCGGCGATCTGCTCCAGACCAACCAGAAGATTCGGCAGTTCCAGCTGGCGTGGATGAGCACGTTCGTCTCGTTTCAGCGCAACGTCGCGGCACAGCCCACCGACCAGTTCCTGACCTTCACGCAGCCCGTTCACTCACGCGTGCTCGGCAGCCCGACGACGATCGCGCATCAAGTGAAGGCGAGCCGTCTGCCGCGCGCGGCTCTCGATTCCTCGTTCCGGCGAATTGCCCGTCCGCGGGGCACGATCATGCGCAAGGTCGTGCCCGAGGGGACACCGCGGCCGCAGGCGATTCTGGAGCAGCTGAATCAAGGCAAGCTCACGGCCGCGCCGGCGCCCCCGCCGCCCTCGGGTCAAATCTCCCTCGACGACGCGGCCGACTCGATCGTGGTGCAGCCGCCGCCCCCGTGGGTGGCCGTGGTGCTCAGCACCGGTTTCCTGCTGGTCGTGCTCGCCATTGCGCTGGTGCTGGCGCTGCTCATCGGCGGCTTTGGCGGCCTGGCCCTGGCGGCGATCGCGGTCGCGGCGATCGGCGTGCTCAGATCGGCGGCGCGTCGGGTTCTTGGGCAAGCCGAGTCTACCGACCGGCTGCGCGCCGCATTTCACGAGAAGGCGTTCACGCCTGCCGCTGTCGACACGATCACGGCACGGCCGGCGTTTGCGCTGGCCGAATTCCAGGCAGACATGCCTCAGGTCACCGAGGGCAGCACGCGCGACAGCGTCGAGGCGGCCAACTTCCGCGTCGCGGTGAAAGACGCGTTCAACGCCTACCAACTGTCGCCGCTGCCGCTGCCAGTGCCCCCGCCACTCCCCATTGAGAACGCCGTCGTCAAACTGAAACAGACCCTCAATCCCGCCGTGGCGTTTCCACGGCGGGCGCAGTTCGTGCTCAACATCCCGGTCAGCATCCGCGATGCGTATCTCCGCCCCGAGGCGACGCTCGTCACCGTCATGGCGCACCCGGTGTTCGCCGAGCCGATGTATCGCGCGCTGCGCGACGTATCCGCGGAGTTCCTGGCGCCAAACCTCGGGTTGATCCCGAACAACACGATCTCGCTGCTCGAAACCAATCAGCGTTTCATCGAGGCCTACATGGTGGGGCTCAACGACGAGATGGGCCGCGAGCTGCTCTGGCGCCAATTCCCCACCGATCAACGAGGCAGCTACTTCCGGCAGTTCTGGGACGTCGGCGACGTCGTCAGTCGCGACGGGGCGCGGCCGCCGTCGGAGGTCGAGGAGGCGCTCCTCGACATCCTGAAGCTGCACACGTGGGATGGCGAGAGCGCGCTCGGCACGCACCCGAGCCGTCCGCTGCCGACCGGCGCGGAGCCGGGTGAGTCGCGGCTGGTGCTCGTCATCCGCGGCGACCTGCTCAAGAAGTACCCGACCGCCGTCATCTACGCGCAGCAGGCGAAGTGGGGTCTCGACGACGAGGGGCGGCAGGTCCGGGTGTTGGACGAGGACAACCCGGCGCAGTCGATCAAGACGCCGATCTTCAAGGCGGAGATCGATCCTGACGTGCGGTTCCTCGGGTTCGACCTCACCAAGAGCGAGGTCAAGGGCAGCCCGGATCCCGCGGTGAACGATCCCGGCTGGTTCTTCATCATTCAGGAGCGGCCCGGCGAACCGCGCTTCGGCCTCGACAATCTGAGCGACGACTCTCCGGCGGTGCCCACGAACTGGAACGAGCTGGCGTGGGAGCACCTCGCCCAGTCGGCCGCGCTCGGGCCGGTGAACATCGCCGTGAACGTGCCAGACGAGAGCCAGATCACCGCGGCGCCGGACAGTCAGTTCGGGTGGGGACGCAACGCGGCGGACATGGCCTACATCCTCTATCAGGTGCCGGTGATGGTGGCCTTCCACGCGGCGGACATGTTGACGTAGCGGTGTGAACGGCGAGCGTGACGAGATGGCGATGATCGACGAAATCAAGAAGGTCCGAGAGGCCCACCGCGCGGCAGACGATTCGCTCTTCGCGCAGCAGAATCGCGTGCGCGCCAAGGAGCGTGAGCTCGTGGTGCTCAAGCGCCTGGGGCCGAAATTCGCGGAGCAAGCCGGGCGGCTGCGTCGCGAGATCGAGGCGCTCAACGACACCGTTACGCGCGAACGGGTCAACCTCGATGCGCTCGGCGACCGGCTGGGCACGCTGGTGGACCAGCTCGTGCTCGAGCAGACGCCGCAGCAACTCGTCTCCCAGCTGGACGACCGGCTGCCGTGCGTCCTGTTCCCGTTGCGTATCGAAACGCGGTTCATGCCTGGCGCCAGCGGCCGCGAGCTCCTCGTGCGTGTGTATCCCGACGACATCGCCGTTCACACCCACGAGAAGCAGCTGACGCGCGACGAAGCCGACGCCGGCGTGTCGTACTGGACGACGCGGGCGGTCGCCGCCACCATCGGCCAGCCGGGCGAACGCGAGCGCGCCGACCAGGGCGCCTGGCGCGCGCTGGCGAATGCGTATGGCGGCACCAGAGCGTCCTGGATCGCTGGCGAGATCGAACGGCGGGCGCTCGAGAAGCCGGAAAACCAGGACCTGTCGTTCCTGCTCATCCGCGCGCACGCGCTCGCGGTCCTTGCCGATCCGCAACTGACGCCACCAGAGAGCCGCGCCGCGCTGCAGGCGGTGTTGTCCACGGCGCATCCTTTCGCGGCCGCCATCCACGACGCCGTCCTCGCGCTGGTGCCGCAGGAGGGCGACATCGCGGATGAGGCGCGCCAGACCATCGTCGCGACGATCGACAACGGTGTGCTGACCTACCTCGGATTCGATCTCGAGGCGCTCAAGCCGGAAACCTGGAGCCGGGCGCCGCGCAGCGAGGTCATGCCCGATCGGCTCGTCCTGATCGGCATCACCGACGGCGTGCGCCGGGAATTCCCCTTCCCGGCGTCGATCCCGAGTCCGCTGATCCTCGGACCGAACCCGCAGAAGCTGGAGTCCGAGTTGGCGCAGCGCGCGGGCGACCTGGTCGTCGGCGGCGACTTCGCGTGGATCTGGGACTTCGACGCGGCGATCAAGGTGGGCATGGCCATGCGGCTGCCGCTGCCCGAGCCGTTTGCAAGCGCGGGGTTCGATCGGCTGATGGTGCTCGGGATGCACGTGTCCGCCGAGCCGGCGGATCACTCGCGGATGCTCGAAGCGCTGATCGAGGATCACCGCTACTCGCCCGACGGCTGCGGGTTCGTGCGGCAGGGTACACCGACGAATCACACCGCCGACGTCCGTTCCGGATTCTCGACCGAGGACGCGGAAGGGGAGGCGAGCTTCGCGGAGGAGACCGTGCCGCCACTCCCGTCCTCGCCGGAAGATCTCGACAAGACGGACGCGCAGCGCTTTGCAGAGGCGTGGGACGTGTCGCTCGACGTCGTCGGACGGCTGGCCAACGGCGACGGGCGCGACGTCTCCAACGCCAAGCTGATGAACCAAGCGCTCTGGCCCGCGACGTTCGGCTACTTCTTCGAGGAGCTGCTCGAAGCGGAGGCCGCGGTGAACGACCGCGTGCGGCGGTTTTTCACCGCCGACGTGGTCGCGCGCGGGAGCGTGCCTGCCATTCGCGTCGGGAAACAGCCGTACGGCGTGCTGGTGACGAGCGCGTTCGGCCGCTGGCTGCCCAGCGACGACCTCGAGGGCGACGACGCGCCATTCCTCCGTCAGGTGCACGACGTCCTGGTCAAGGTGGAAGCGCAGTGGCAGCAGCTCGTCCCGCAGGTGTCGCGCGTCGACGCGCCGGGCGATTCGTTCGTGCACCTCCTGAACATCCTGGGGCTGCAGCCCACGTCGGCCGGCTTCGAGCGGCGCATCGGCACCTATCAGACATTCCTCTGGAACCTCGCGCACCTCATGATCGGCGGGAATTTCGGCGGGGACGACCCGATGGCCCGCTACTTCCACGACGTGACGGCCCGCGGCATCCGGCAGCTCGGCGAGCTCGGGTTCCAGTTCCCGCGTCTGCCCAAGCTGTTCGGGCTGCTGTTCTCGAGCGGTACCTCGCCGCTGAACGGGCCGCTCGTCGACGACGTGGCCACGGCCGAAGACGAGAAGCTGTCGGAGACGAGTGAGCTGCCGGCGACATACGCCGTGACGGCGCCGCCCGACACCGCCAGCGGCGACGAGAGCGAGACGCGTAACTACATCGGCTGGATTGCCAGCAGCGCACTCGACACGCTCAAGTCACAAACCTTCGTGGGCGGGAGCGGCGCGCCGCTGCCGATCCCAGGCGCGCTCCTGTATCGGATGCTCCATCGTGCGCTGCTGCTTGCCAGCTACGACGCGACGATGAAGCTGTACGAGGAATTGCAGCTCGTCGGCGCCGCCGTGCGGCGCGAGCAGGATTTCACCAACGTCGAGGCAGGCCGCACGGTCACGCGGTGGGAGTTCATGCAGGCCCGCGTCAACGACGTGATGCCGTCGGTGAGCGGCGCGAACCTGGCCATCGGCGATTTCCTGGCGACCTCCGAAGGCCTGGCACGGCCGGCGGCGGAGTTGCTGCGCGAGGTGCGATCGTCGATCGCGCGCCTCGAGCATCTGACCACCGCGGACCTCGAGCGCCTGATGGTCGAGCACATCGACCTGTGCTCGTATCGCCTCGACGCCTGGCAGAGCGCCCTGTTCGCGCGCCGTCTCACGCGCCTCAATCAGCTGCGTGTCAACCCCGACGGCGGCCCGCGCCGCGGCGTCCATCTTGGCGCGTTCGGCTGGCTGGAGAATGTGCGCCCGGCCCCGCCCGCGCCGGTCGTCGCGCAAGAGGAGATTCCGGAATCGCTCCGCGAAGACGACGTGGCTGTCGTCGAGCAGCCGAACAACGGCGGCTACATCCACGCGCCGTCGATGAACCATGCGGTGGCGGCGGCGGTGCTCCGCAACGGCTATCTCACGCATGCCACGCAGCAGGACGCCGACCACTTCGCCGTGAACCTGACATCGGAGCGCGTGCGAACCGCGCTGTCGTTCCTCGAGGGCGTGCGAAACGGACAGGAGCTCGGCGCGCTGCTCGGCTACCAGTTCGAGCGCGCGTTGCACGACCGGTACGTCATCGACGGCGTGGCGCTCGCGCAGTTCATCCTGGCATTTCGGAAGAAGTACCCGCTGGTCGCCGACAAAGTGACGCCCGACTCGGCGAGTGCGCCGATCGACTTGAAGGAGTCGTACCAGGTGGTCGACGGCTACGCGCTGCTGCAGGCGGTGTTCCTGACGGCCCCGCCGCTTGGGTATCCGTACGGCGTCGACGGACTGCCCTCCGATCCGGCGAACAGCGCGAGGCAAGCGATCGAGGCCGAGGTCGCACGGCTTCACGATACGCTCGATGCCATTGCCGACCTCTCGCTGGCCGAGGGCGTCTTCCAGGTTGCGCAGGGCAACTTCGCGCGTGCCGGCGCCATGCTCAAAGCGATGTCGGAAGGGCAGGCCCCGCCGGAGCCCGAGATCGTGGCCACACCCCGCGGCGGTGCCGTGGTGCATCACCGCATTGCCGTCCACCTTGAAACCGGAAGCGTCGCCAGCCCCTGGCCAGGACCGGCGTCGCCGCGATCGGACGCAGCGCCAGGGTTGAACAAATGGCTGGCCGATCGAATCGGCTCGCCTGACTCGATTCGGTGCAACGTCACCTACGACCTGGACGGCGTCACCCGCCCGGTCTCGGTGGCCGACCTGCATCTGCAGCCGATCGACCTGGTGTATCAGGTGGGCGATCAGGTTGGCGCGATGGACGGAACCCGTCAGATCAACGACGCCACCGAGCTCGAGGCTCGCTTCGACCAGGCCTATCGTCTGGCCCGCCGGGCTGCCGATTCGTCGTTCGACACCTCGGGCCGCACCACTGTGCTCTTCATGAATCGCGACGGCTTCGCGACCGGCGTGCGGACGTTGTTCGAGCTGCTGCCGCTCCTCCGCACGCTGCGTCAACTCGTGACGACGTGCCGGCCGCTGCGGCTGGGGGACTACCGCCTGCCGTCGGAGCAGACGACCGATCCAGCGCTTGCGGCTAATGCCGCCGGCTGGGATCTGCAGCAAATGATCGCCACGCTGGAGAACGCCGGCGGGGCGCTGCAGGCGGCGCTCGATGCCCTGCAAGACGTGTTGAACGCCGTGCCCGCGGGGGCCTTAAACGACGACTCTGCCACGGTGCCCGATCTGGGCGCCGTGGACTACCCTGCCCTGATCGACCGCCTCGTACGAACGTCGCTGTTCGGCGTGGCCGGCGCGTTCCCGAAGGTTGCGTTTCTTCCCGTGCCCGGCGCGAACCCGCCGGACGCGGTGCGGCTGGCTCTGCTGCGTCTGCGCCAGGCGCTGATCCGGCAGGGGCTCCTGACGCACGAGGCCGCGCTCGCTCGCCGTCAGCAGGCCCAGGCGTTGATCACGTTCAGCGGACTCCCGGATGAAGAGCGGAATCGGCTGACCGCCGACGCGAAGGCCGATACGTTCCAACGCGCGGCGGCGTTGCTGCTCGGCGACGCGTTCCGTCTTATTCCCGTGTTCACGCTCACCAATCGGATCGAGTTGGAGGCCGCGCGAACCTTTGCCGTCGATCGGCCGGCCGGCGAGGGGTTGCTTCGATTTACGCAGTCCCGGATGACCGCGGCCGCCGCGGGAGCGGCGATCGCCGACTGGCGGCGTCTTGCCGTGGACGAGTGGCTCCAGGGGGTGGCGTCGGTGCGTGCGTCGGCGCGCCTGCTCGACGACCTGCAGACCTACGAAGAGCTGTTCGGTTCCGCGGTGCTGCCGATCGAGCCGGTGCAGCTGCCGTTCGACGAGAAGGCGCACTGGATCGCCGTCGAGTTTCCGGAGATCGACGCGGCGCAGCTCGACGACCCCGCCGTGTTCGCTCCTCGCGGCGAGTTCGTCTCCATCGTGCGGCACCTGCCTGCCGCCTATTCTGCCGCCGGTCCGCAGGCAGGACTTCTCGTCGACGAATGGAACGAAGTGATCCCCAACCGTGCGGAAACGACCGGTGTAGCGCTCCACTACAACCAGCCGAACACCGAGCCGCCGCAGTGTGTGCTGGTGGCCGTCAGCCCGACCATGCGGGGGCACTGGGAGTGGGACCATCTCGTCGAGAGCCTCGTCGACACGTTCGATCGGGCCGCGCGCCGCGCGGTGGAGCCAGACTTCCTCCGCACCACGCCCTACGCGCAGCTCCTCCCGGCGGTACTGAGCACGTTCACCAGTTTTCCGTTCGGCACCATCTCCACCAACTTCACCGCGCAGGCGGCGTCGCTGGTCGTCGAGGGGGGGCAGTAGTCCGATGCCGCAACAGATCGATCCCGCTCTCAAGAACCGGCTGCTCGGCACCACGTTCCAGCCGGCCATCACGCTCTGGAATCGCCTCGAAGGGCGCGCGCGCGCCGAAGCGTTCGATCGCAGCCTCCGGGCCGAGGTGCGCGATCCGCTGTGGATGCTCACGCGGCAATGGCAGCTCGGCGAGTTCAAGGGAGAGGATGCCGGTTCGGCCGCGAAAGTGCGGGTGCAGGTGGACGCCGCGACGCTGGATCGGTTCACCGTCAAGGCGTTCGACGCGTCAGTGGACGCCAACCCGTGGGCGCCCGCTGCGCCGTACGACCTGGCGACGCCGCTCGAGCTGCGCGTCGAGCGCGAGCGGATCTGGACGACTTCCGAGCCGGTTCGCGATGAGTACCTGGCGCTGCGTGCGCAGATGGGACGGCACTGGCAGCGCCTCCTGCGCGAGGCCGGTCACAGCACGCTGGCTCCGGTGTTCGTCGATCACTTCGGTTTTCAGGAGGTGAAAGACGGAAGCGCTGCGACGCCGGCGGAGCAGCTCGAGGCAGGACACGTAGAGAGCGACCCATCAGCCTGGCAGTTGCTCGCGGCCGCTCTCCGACGGCTGCCGGACGGACGGCGCCTGCTGGACGCGGTGGAGGGCGGCGCCTTCGACAGCGTGGTCGATGCGGAGATCGATCTGGCCGTCCGGACGGTCGTGAAGGAGCTCGGCCAGGATTTTCGGCGCTGGTTCTACCGCACCTACTCGCAGCCAGAGACGCAGGCCGACCAGGCGTGGGCGCCGCCGTACCTCGAATACCAGTTCGCCGTGTCGGCGCCGACCGGTGCCAGCGGCGACGCGCGCGCCACGCTCGTCGCCGAGCAGTATCACCACGGCCGGCTGGACTGGTTTGCGCTGGACGTGGATCGACGTGCCGATCTGAGTGAGTCGCCCGGCGCCACATTCTCCCCCCGCGGCTTCGAATCGCGCCCGCCCGTGGCATTCGTGCCGACGCTGATCGAGTTCAGCGGCATGCCGAACATCCGGTGGTGGGAGTTCGAGGACCGGCGCATCGATCTCGGCAGCATCAGCGCCAGCACCACGGACACGCCGCTGCTCCTGCTCGCCGAGTTCGGCTTGGTGTACGGCAACGACTGGTCCGTGATCCCGTACACCCTTCCGGTCGGGTCGCTCGCCGACATCAAGGGGCTTATCGTCACCGACGTCTTCGGCGTACGGACGTTGATCCGGCCGGCGGGGCACGATCAGCAGATGGACTGGCAGCAGTGGTCGATGTATCGCATGAGCGCCCGTGGCGGCGGGATCGCGGACGAACGACTGTTCCTCGCCCCCGCGGTAGCCAAGGTGCAGGAAGGCGATCCGCTGGAGCGGATCGTGTTCGCGCGCGACGAGATGACGAACATGGTGTGGGGAGTGGAGGACAGGATTCCCGGTTCGGTTGGATGGAGCGCCGACGGCTTCGACCGCGCCACCGCGCTGTCGGCCTACTTCGTCCAACGCTCCTCATCCGAGCCGGCGCCGTCCGAGCCCAGCGACGCCACGATTCGCTACGTGCTCGGCACGACGGTGCCGGAGAACTGGATCCCGTTCATCGCCACGCGCAAACCTGGTTCGCAGCGTCTGATCCGGCTGCAGCGTGCGTCGATGCCGCGTCTCACGGACGCCATTCCCGACAGCCGCGTCGAGCCGCGTGGCGCCGTGCTGCGCGCAGGGCTGGACGGTGTCGCTGTCAGGCAGCCTTATTTCCTGCACGAGGAGGAGGTGCCCCGTGCCGGCGCCATCGTCACCCGTGGCTTTCAGCGCGCGCGGTGGTTCGATGGCAAGGTGTTCACCTGGGTCGGACGCCGCAAGCAGACCGGCCGCGGCGAGGGCGCGAGCGGTCTCGAGTTCGATCGCGTCGCGCCCGTGCAGTCAGGAACCTGAACGGCCTGAGGCACCTTGATCGCCAGTCGGCAAGCCGTGCCCATGCTGTCTTTTTCAAACGTGCCTTGAGAACGGCAGGAAGTCGGATCTCCTGTGCCAGTCGGAGAACTGGTCACCCGGAGAATAGCGTTCAAATCACGGCGGAACCCGTGGGGAGGTGGAGGACCCACCCGTCCGCCGGCGGACCGCAGCGCTGGCGCGACGTCCGCCCTGGTTTGAGTAGCGTTTCGGTTTCGAGTCCGGCCTAGCGTCCGAAACCAGACAGCGTTCACCAACCGTGCACTCACAGTCCTTGCCTCATCGCCATTCGCCAAGCTGCCGCCGGCAGAGGGCCCGCGCGCACACTCGGCGACCAGCCCTGTCGGCTTCATCCGAACGGCCTGCCCTTCGTCGCATTCAGTAGTTGGCCGCGAACCTCGCGAGGTTCGGCTCCATTCGCACACGCATCGGGATCGGGGCATGCGCTGTTTAGAGCGGCCGAAAGTAAAGCCCTGGAGACATGCTGGAAACCGCAATCACGTCGGCCGTGCAAACAGTTGTGAGGACGGTAGATCTCGGCGATTCGACGCGGGCAGTATCCAGGGTCACTCATCGGTATAAGCGACGCAGGAATCAACGCGTTGCAGGCGAGTGGTGGAGGGCGGGAGTTGCGCTCGAAGACCGAGCACGAAGTGCGAAGGTCGAGTGACGAACACCGGCGGCGAAACCAATCCGAACTACGTTCGGATTGGTGGAGGCGGCGGGAGTTGAACCCGAAAGATCGGGTTTTGGTAACTGACTGACGGCGTGCGAGTTGTGGTCACAACCTGTTCCGTATCAGTCGCTTAGAGATCGTTGTGGCGTCCTCCTGGGTCCTCGTGACTGCTCCAGAATCGTCCCGAATCTCGGAGACATTGTGGAGACGACCGGAGCCAATGGGCGGGACAGCGGTCGTGTGTGTCTCCGCCGCCTGTGCGGCCCCCGGCATTCCACATCCAGGTGAGGTGAAACGCCTCCGTGGCCGGACGACGGTGGTCGGTCGCACAAGGGCCGGCGCCGACGCCACTGGCTCGTACGGCGGAGAACCCGACCCAGGTGAGCCGAGCGGCCGCGGTGAAACGGAGAGGCGCGTCGTTGCGTGTACCAGGACCATCAGCGGGTGCCTGAGCCCGGATTCCTAGGCGTGTTGCTCCGCGACTGAACGTCCGCAATCGCGTGGAGCAGACGGGGCGCCGAGTGACGCCAGCCGATCCTGTCTCACGGCTCTCTCCCGGCAGTGGTAGATCCCGCCGTGCTAAATCAACTGCATGGCTGCTGAGAACCCCAGGCTAATGAACGTCCCGCGGGTTGGTAGTTTTGAACTGTCTGACAGTCTTCCGGGCGTCCTCGAGGAACTGCATCTGCGCCAGGTTCGCGGCCAGCGCATCGGCTGTGGCAGCCGTGGACGCGATCGTCGCCTGGCGTGCCTCCTCGGCAGCGTGGCGCGCCTCTTCGGCGGCTCGCCGCAACGCCTCCTTGCCCTCACGGACGGAGTCCAACTGCGCCCGAAGATCCTCATGAAGCGCCCTGGTCTTCTCGGCAAGCACGCGGAATTCCTCCGCCTCCGTCCTCGCCGCCTCCGCCACCGCGCGGTGATCTTCGGCGTCATCGCGCTTGTCATCCGCCGTCTCTCGCGTGTCTTCAGCCTCTTCCCGCCCTGCCTCGGCCTTCACGCGTTTCAACTCGGATGAAGTCGTCTCACTGGACATGTTGCCCCTCGGAACGTGTTTCCGACTCGCATGCTGACGAGGAACATCCGCTTCGACGAGCGTGCTCTGGCCTCGCCCTGTTTCGACGCGCTCTTCCGAAGGGTCTCAAAGAAGTCCAGGCCGAAATCGGCACGACCCGTTCGCAGAGCACCCTCTTGATGAGCGGTTGTTAAACCCGTCTCATCGGCTAGAACGGCGCCTTGAGGGTCAACAACTCGCTCGTGAGCGTTGTGCTTCGCGACTGAGCCGCACCGAAGTGGCGTGGAGTCAGACTCGCCGTCTGTAGAAGAGTCCACCGCCGCCGAGCGCCAGTACCACGAGGACGATGACGAGCAAAGTAGTCGTATCCATTTATTACTCCTGAGTGTGTCGAGGGCTGTACTTCACGTCACACAGCATGCGGCAAACGCGAACATCTGTCTGTGCAGATGGGGACACGCGCACCTCGAAATGCCTTCGACAATTCCAGCAATGGTGCCTCCGGCCCCGCTTGGAGCGAGGCGGATGTGGGTGCACTGGCAGCCCCGTGGACGTGTCCGATGCGCCGACTGAGGCGTGGGAGATCGGCACCAGAGCCGAGCGAAAGAAGTCGTAGGCTAGCCGCCTGGTGCTCAACCCCGGCAATCACACTCAGCTGTCAACCTCGTGCATGTCGCACGCTGTTCGCTATGTGACAGCGTTCGATTGGTCGCCGATCGTACCGTTGGATGCTGGCCCCCGATCGTGGGCGGTCACGGGCGCGCCTCGGGCGAACAAGCGGGCCATTCGGACGAATGGGTTGCGTGATCGCTGCGACTCTGGGGTCGAAAGGGTTGAAGCACGATGGACACGGACAAGAAGAAGGACAGATCAGCCGAAGAAACCACCGTCGTTCCTTGGCCGGCCGTGGACACGGCGCGCGAGCATCAGCGAGTGCGCTCCTCGAACGATCGAGATCAGGAACGGGAACGCGATGGAAAAGTCGCTCCACACAATCAGGGCTACGACGAGGTCGCGGATCTGACTGCGGTGCCGACATCGGAACCTAGCGACGAATAGAACGAATGGCTAATCTTCAAGATGCGATCACTGCCGACCGCGAGGCAATCGGCGCCTTCGTCGCAGCGGCACGCCGGGTTCCGCGCGATCAGTGGGCACTGCCTCGTGCGGCGGGCAAGTGGTCTCCGGGGCAGGTGACGGAGCACGTGGCGCTTGCCTACGAGCAGAGTCGACGGATGCTTCTCGGCACCTTCACCGGGCCAGTTCAGCCCTGGGTCCTGCAGCTGCTCGCGCGCTGGATCTTTCTTCGGCTGATGTTCAAACGCGGGGACTTCGGCAAAGCCGCCGTGGCGCCTGACTTTATCCAGCCAGGCGGGTCTCCGGCGCCATCGACAGACCTTCTGGCTCGCTTGGAAACGGCCACGCGTGATCTCGAAACGGATCTCACCGCGGCCTCAATTGACCGGCGGACACATCTCGACCATCCCATTTTCGGGCGACTGCCGCTCGCGGACCTTCTGCGCTTTCTGCTGATTCACACGCAGCATCATCAACCGCAGTTATCCGCCGGCATAGCCTGAGCATCCTCGCCGATCGCGGTGGCTCTCAACCTGGTGAGCGTCCGGGATTCTGTGGAGGCGGCGGGAGTTGGTCCACCAGGATCGCCGATTTTCCTCACGATCTGAGTGACCCGAAGCGCCCGATCGGCGAGATCGGCAGGAAAGCCTGGGTCCAGGTACAAAACAGATACAGTCCGCCCGACGCCTTTGAGACCGCCTGCACCCTCAGCCGCATGTTGCAAGCATCCCTTCGAGGGCGCCCCACTCCTCCGGCGTGGCAGTGAGATGCCAGGCTCTCTTGATGCGGATCCATGCCCTGGCGTACGTGCACCAATAGGCGCGCTTCGGTGGGCGCCACGACTCAGGACCCTGGTCGCCCTTGCTGCGGTTGACTGACGACTCGACCGCGATCAGATGTTCAGGATCAGAGAGGCCGTTCGCGAAGCGTTCCTTGTCAGCGAGGGACCAGCGCCAGGCCCCAGAGCGATGCGCGTTTGCAAGGGGGACGAGATGGTCGACATCGAGATCGGACGCCTGTGTGTTGGTGGAGCCCGTGTAGGGGTTCGTCCATTGCCCACTGTCCACCGCACAGCGACGAGGGTCCCGAAACACGACAGGGATTAACGACTCCTCGATGAGGACCTCGGCTCGGGTGTCTTGGCAATCCCCGTCCGCATCGATCCACTGTCGCCATTCGTCACGGTTATAGACGGGCAAGGAGGCCGGAATCGCAGCAATCGTCAGGAGGGCGCCGTTCGTCGGCTCCGTAGGCGCCACGAGACTCCGAGAGCCGTCACAGCCAACCAGCAGCAGGCTGACCGCGACCGCAAGGCACCATGGGCGAATCAACAGTGCGACTCTACTAAAGGTGCTGGATCTTGGCGTGAGTACAACGAGGAACGGCTGAAGAAGGGGCGCGGCGGGGCTGACGCCCGCCGCGTACGCGCAACAGTTGACGGCACGGACGAAGGCAGCGAAAGTGATGACGTTGTCCCAGTTTTTCACGACGGCGGAAAAGTAGAGTAGGGTCGCTTCGACGTCCCCCTTGCGGGGAGGAGAAGCGATGAAGAAGTCCCGCTACACCGAAGAGCAAGTGGCCTACGCGCTGCGCCTCGCCGAGTCCGGCACGCCCGTCGCCGATGTCTGTCGCCAGACGGGCATCGCGGAGGCGACCTTCTACCTCTGGAAGAAGAAGTTCGGCAGCCTCGGGGTGCCCGAGGTCCGCGAGCTGCGACAGATGCGCGAGGAGAATGCGCGGCTGAAGCGACTGGTGGCCGACCTGACGCTCGACAAGCAGATCCTCCAGGAGGTGATCCGAAAAAAAGTCTGAAACCAGCTCGCAGACGGGAGCTGGCTCAGTGGGTGCAGGACCGCTACCAGGTAAGTTGCCGACGCGCGTGTGCGCTGGCTCGGATTTGTCCGAATACCTGGTACTACAAATCGCAGGCACGAGACGCGGCGGCGCTCCGCATGCGGATCCGCGAGATCGCCCAGGCGCGCCCGCGGTTCGGCTACGTGCGCATTTGGATCATGCTGCGACGGGAAGGCTGGCCGGATAACAAGAAGCGGATTCACCGCCTCTATCGCCTCGAGGGCCTGCAAGTGCGCATGCGCGCGCGCCGCAAGAAGCGGCTCAGTCTCCGTCGTGGCGTCGTGCCCCCGGCGAGCGGCCGCGATCAAGCGTGGAGCAGGGACTTCGTGCACGACCAACTCGTCACCGGCCGGGCGTTTCGGGTCCTGACCGTCATCGATCAGTGGAGTCGCGAGAGTGTGCTGATGGAGGCCAACGTCGCCCTGACCGGCCAGAGCGTCGTGGACGCGCTCGAGGCGCTGTCTGCCCGTCGTCCGCTCCCCAAGGCCATCACGGTCGATCACGGCACCGAATTCACGTCGAAGGCGCTGGACGAATGGGCCCATCGACGCGGCGTCGCCTTGGATTTCATTCGGCCCGGAAAGCCTGTAGAGAATGCATTTATCGAGAGCTTCAACGGCCGTCTTCGTGACGAATGCCTGAACGTGTACAGCTTCGAATCGATCGCGCACGCCCAGGCGATCATTAGTACGTGGCGTGACGATTACAATCACCATCGGCCCCACGGCGCGCTTGGACATCTGACGCCAAGCGAGTACGCCGAACGACGTCAGCAACCCACGTCAGAAGCAGCCCCGCTCCAACTCGCCCCCGTCTGGTAATGGGGGCAACGTCAGTTCGTGGAGACATTCTGGAGACGGTGGGGAAGTGATCCCACCGCTCAATGGAGGTTGGCGTGGACGACGCCGTCTGGGAAGCCATCGGATACGGGGACGGCGGCATGACGAGGACGGAGCGCCTGCCGGTTGCGGGGGGATGGCTCTACAAGATCTCGGTGATCGGCCTGGGTGATGCGGCATCGACGGCATTGGCATTGTGCTTCGTGCCTGCGCCGATGGAACGGCGGCCTCGGCGTGGGGCCGATCGAGGGGTAGTGGCAGCCGTCCAAGGGAAGTGAGTGCGGCCCCAGTCCGCGAGAGAACTCAAACACTCACGGTGTTGCCACCGCCAGCCCCTCAAGCTGGAAGGGTTTGCGGCCGATCACAGCCGACCCCGGTAAATCGGGGTCGGCTTTCTCGCGTCATGGCCGTTTGAGGCCTTTCGTGGCCGCGTCTTCCAGATTTCGTTGCACACCGGTTGCACAGTATGGGCGCCGCTGTCGCCCGGGCGCCGCGGGTTCACTGTGCCGCTCTCACCAGCGAGCGGCCGGTAGTAGGAAATTCAGCGTGGACCTCCCTGCGAATCGGCTGGGACCGGGTTGGCGGCGAAAGACGGGCTAGGGTTGTGTCAACCCGGGTTCGATTCCCCACCGGAATTCGGATCGCATCGACACAACGCTGCTGTTGCCGTTCTCTAACCAGGTGATCCGCCTGTTCCGCCGGAGCCGTGCCGCGTAGCGGCCCTCCCTCGCGGCGATATTGCCGTTGAACGCCTGGAGGATTATCTCGACCGTAGCTCGCCGGCGAGCCGGGCGCCATCGCCACCAGCACCATCGGGGCAAGATCGCGTTGATCACCATCGTCTCCATCAGGCCAGTCCCCTTCAGGGGGCCGGGGACGGTGGCGATCAGCCGACCGGCACGTTGAAGGATTCGACCAGGGACGGCGTGAGTGCGCTGGCGCGGGCGATCCGCGGTGATCTCGGACTGCCGGAACCGGCCACCGACGGCGCGGCCTCGTGAGGCCAGCGGCCGGCGAAGGCCGGCGAGAAGGAGTCGTGCGATCACCCAATCGTTGTAACCCTCCGCGAGGGAACGCCCGGTTGTTGGGTTTTGCAGGGCCGCGCGGGCGCCAGGCACCGGCGCCAAACGCGTCGGTTCTCGTTCGGGACATGGTTGAGCCCTCTCGTCGGCGAGAGCGCCACTGACCCACCAACTGGGGGTCGCGACGGGGTCGTGTAGTGTGCCCCCTGCGGGGAACAAGCGCGGGCCTTCGAGCCGGTGCATTGCCGCCGTTCCCGGTCCAGCCATCCGCAGGGACTGTTGCCTTGTATCGAGCCCGTCGACATGATCAAACGGTTATGCGCGACACGACTCGCATTCTTCTCCGACTGTATCTGAACGACGACCAGCCGCTCGGCCCCGGCAAGATTCAGCTGCTCGAGACGATCCGGGACGGGGGCTCCATCAGCGAGGCCGCTCGCGCCATGAAGATGTCGTATCGCTCGGCGTGGCTGCTGGTCGCCAGCATGAATGCGCTCTTCCGGACACCGGTCGTGAGCACGACGCTTGGCGGGCGCGGCGGCGGATCGGCCACCATCACGGCCTTCGGTGAAAAGCTCATCCACCGCTATCGGTCGATGGAGCGCGCGACGCAGCGAGCGATCGCGCGGGATCTGAGCGCCCTCGAGCGGAGCCTGCGGCGCGCGCCGAAACGCGGCGGCTAGCATCACGCCCTGCCCCCGGTTTGCTGCGCTGCCAATCGACGCTATGTTTCCAGTAACATAGCGAAGCACGTCGGCCACCACGTGTTCGCCGCCGACGCGGGGCGCCGCTCGCGAAGGCCGCTCCAGGCCGCCAGGAGAACTCTCGATGAATCTGTATGGAAGCCAGGGCGCCGCTAGAACTGCGCGCGCTGTCGGCGCGCTCCTCGTGTGCGCGTGCATGTTGACCGCCGTGCCAGCCTTTGCGCAATCACGCAGTATCAGCGGTGTCGTCAGAGATCCACAGCGGGCAGTCGTCGTCGGCGCGCAGGTCGACTTGATCGCACCGCCGGCCGCACCGGTCACCACGGCAACCGACGGCGAAGGACGCTACCGCTTTGGCGGACTGGTGCCGGGGCGCTACGTCATGGAAGTCCGAGCCAAGGGATTCCAGGTGGTGCGTGGAGACGTGTCCCTCGCCGCGGGGCAGGACGTCGAACGCGACGTCGTGCTCGAGCTGGCGGGCGCAGCTGAATCGGTGACGGTCACCGCGAGCGGCGGAGTCGATCGGGGATACCGGGTCGATGCGATCGGGTCGCTCGGCCCGCTTGGCGCGACCACCGTGTTGAACACGCCGAATACGATCAGCGTCCTGCCAAGCGAGTTGATGCAGAACGGGCAGGTCAAGAACTTCAAGGAGGCCTCGAAGTTCCTGCCGCTCGTTCAATTTCAGGAGATGCAGGGCTCTGAAGTGCTCCGCCCGGCAACGCGCGGCATGCAGGGGTCGAATATGCAGAACGCCCGAATGGACGGCATGGGCATCGTGGTGACCGGCGCCAATAGCATCGAGACCTTGCAGCAGATCGAGGTGCTGAACGGGCTCGGCGGAGCCCTTTACGGACCCGCCAACCCGTCGGGCATGTTCAATTTCGTGCCGAAGCGTCCTACCGTGCAGCCGGTCCGCCAGGTCACGCTCGGTTACGACAACCACGCCATCGGGACGGTCCATGCCGACGTCGGAGGACGCGCGGGGCGAAACCGGATCTTCGGCTATCGCGCCAACGCCCTGTTCGGCAGCGGTGACGCGTTCGTGAAGGACAGCCACCTCGAACGTCGCATGATGAGCCTCGCGGGCGACGTGCAGCCGTTTACCGGCACGACGATCGAGGGGTTTTTCAGCTACTACAACGCGGAGCAGCGGGGATTTCCCGGCTGGTTCACCTACGGGCGCCCGAACAACCGGGCGCCGTTCATCCTGCTGCCGGCCGATGCGCCGGATCCCGCGCGTCAAGGTTACGGGCAGTCGTCGGCTGGGCTCGATCTGACCTCCCGCATTGTCCAGGGCCGGGCCAAACAGGCACTCAACTCCAACTGGCATCTGACCGCCGGCGTGCTCCGGCAATGGACCGACCGCGACATCAGCACGCAGGTCAACGCGCTCACCAGTAGCGCGGGGGCCTATACGTCTTCGCTGGCGGTCGGCTTCGCGCCTCGGTTCGGCGTGACGAGCGACCTCGCGCATCTGAACGGCCGCCTCGATAGCGGATCGATCCGGCACGACGTGGCCATCGGCACGTCGGGCTACACGTTCAACACGTTTTCGGACGTCACCAACCCGCCCGCCGCCAGCGTGCTGCTCGGCACGGCGACCATCGCGGCGCCGGTCGTGTTCGCGCTCCCGCCGGCCGGCATCCCGACCCACGACAACATCTTCAAGTCGAGCGCCGTGAATCAACAGGGCTTCAACGCGTCGGACACGGTGACATTCGACGAGCACTGGTCGTTCCGCGCCACCGCCAGCCAGGATTGGATCTGGACCGACAACTACAACAACGCCGGCGTCCGCACCGGTGGCTACAGCGCCAACGGTATCAGCCCGCTCGGGAGCCTGATCTACAAGCCGGCCGTGAACATGACGCTGTATGCGACCTACGGCAGCAGCCTCCAACAGGGCGATCTCGCGCCGGGGACCGCCGCCAACGCCGGGCAATCGCTTGAGCCCTACCGGAGCCGGCAGACCGAGGTGGGCTACAAGGTCGCGATGAAGCAGGTCACGCTCTCGACCGCCGTGTTCCGGATCAACCGCCCGTTCGCGGTCACCGAGGCGGACAACGTGTTCAAGATCGCGGGCAACCAGATCAACACCGGCCTCGAGGCGATGCTCTCGGGCCGCGTCGCGGAACGGGTGATCGTGTCGGCGGGTTTCACGGTGATCGACACCAACGTCAGCGACACCGGCAACCCGACCACCGAGGGCCGCCATTTCGTCGGCATTCCGAAATTCAGGTCGAACGTGCTGGTCGAATACCACGTCCCCGTGGGCACGGCCACGTTCCTCTCCCTGAACTGGCAGTCGGTCGGCCGGCGTCCGATCGACGACATCAACTCGAGCTGGACGCCGTCCTACAACGTGATCGACCTCGGCGCGCGCTATGGGCTGCCCGTGATGGGCCAGGCCATGACCTTGCGAGTCGGGGTGAACAACCTGACCGATGTCCACTACTGGTCCACACTGGGCCCCGGCAACATCACCGGCACCAACGTCGGCAGCTACACGGCGCATCTGGGCTCGCCCCGCACCGTGGCGGCGTCGATGACGGTGGCGTTCTGATGGCTGGGCGCGCGCGGTGCCCGCGCGCGGCGCTGCTTTGCGCAGCAATGCTGGCGACGGCCTGGGCGACCGCCGTCCGGCCGCAGCAGGCCCCTAGTCTTGTTGTGTGCCACGCCGGCAGCCTGCAGGCGGCGTTCAGCACGGTGGAACGGGAGTTCACGTCCCGCTTCCCTCACGTCCGGGTGACGGACGTCTCGGGGGGCAGCGTGGCCCTTGCCGGGCGCTTGGCGGCGGGCCTCCAGCCCTGCGACGTGTTCGGCGCGGCCGACTATCTGGACGTCGATCTGCTCCTCAAGCCTTCGGGCGCCGCCACCTACACCATCGTGTTCGCGAAGGGACGAATGGTGCTGGCGTATCTGGCCACCGATCCGAATGCCCGCGGCATCGCCGCGGGTGATTTCAACCCACCCATGCAGATCCCGGCGGCCGCCGCAGACTGGTATCGCGTCCTGCTCAAGCCCGGGGTCCGTATCTCGGGGTCGCACCCGTTCCTAGATCCCGCCGGATACCGGGCCCACATGATGTTCCAACTCACGCAGGCCCTCTACGACACGCCGAACCTGGCGAATCAACTACTTGAGCACTACACAATTCTTCCGGATGTCGGCGGTGCCGACGGGGGCACCCGCCGGGCGCTGGGGACTGACTTCACTTTCCAGTTCATCTACGAGCACAGTGCCGCGGCCGCGGCCAAAACCAATCCCGCCTACCGGTATGTCACGCTGCCCGGACAGATCGATCTATCCACCGCGGCACACGACCGTGCCTACGCGCGCGCCGCCGTGACGCTACCAGCGCTCGGGTTTCCTGGTGTCAGCGTGCCTGTGACCATTCCAGGCGCGCGGGTGGCATGGGGACTCACGATCCCCACGTCCAGTCAGAACCGCGAGCAGGCCATCGCCTTCGTCAGCCTGTTGCTCGGGCCGCCCGGAACATCGGCGCTGAACGCGAGCGGGCCCGCGCCGATCGCCCCGGCGCACGTCGCACGCGGCGACTACGCCCGTGTCCCCGCCGCCCTCCAGCCTCTGGTGCGGCCGGGCACCGACGTGCCCTGAGGACGGCGGGGGCGCTACGTGTCCGCAACCCGGGGCGCCCGAATAGATGTTGAAGCGCCTATTGCGGACGAAGCGCACGAGTGTCATCGCGTCGTCCTGCGCGCGTTTGCGCGACGCCCGACGCTCCCCGAAGGTTTTCTCCCCTTCGGACGGCGCAGACAAGTAGGCTTCCGCACGAAACTCCGTGCACGCAATGCCTGCTCCACTGGGCCCGCGATGCCCGTGCACACGCTCTCTGCATCCCAGTGACAGGGTCAACAAACAGGTGATTGATGGACCCGGACCGACCGGCATGAACTGCCGGCCAATCCGGGGCGAAAGTGCGGCTAGTCGGATGGGGATTCTTGGACCTGCCGACGCCACCGCTTCACGGTCGACCGAGAGACGCCAAGGCGTTCGGCAGCGACAGCAGCGGTCAGGCCCTGAACCTTTTGCAGGCGCTCCACAGGCACCCGGACCGTCGGCCGGCCTAGACGCTTCCCGTCCCGCCTCGCACGCTCCAGGCCGGCCAGAACCCGCTCCCGGATGCGCTCTCGCTCGAACTCGGCGATCGCGCCCAGGATGTGCATCTGGAGCTTGCCCGCAGGCGTCGTCGCATCGATGCCCTCGGCGAGACTGACGAACGCCACGCCGAGTGCCTGCAGATCCTCCAGCAACGTGATCAGGTGCTTGAGATTTCGACCGAGCCGATCGAGACGCCAACAGACCAGTACGTCGAACCGTCGGCGCCGGGCATCGGCCACGAGCTGGTCGAGCGCAGGGCGCCGATCCTTGGCGCCGGAGACGCCGCGGTCGACGTACTCGACGGCCGCCCAGCCGCGAGCCTGCAGGTAGCGCCTAAGCTCCTGGAGTTGGTTCTCCGGCTCCTGGTCGACGGTGCTGACGCGCGCGTAGACGGCGGCCCTCATCGCCGACGCCCACGGCGAGCCGCCGGCCGGCTGCTGGCCTGCAGCCAAGCCACCAAGAAGCGCAGCAACAGCCCGACGAGCGATGTTCGTCGCCGGCTCACGACTGCGCCTCGCTGGTGCCAGCCTTGAGGATCTGATCGGCGACCTTCAGGATCCGTTGCGCGGACCGCTCCGGGATCGGGTTACCGGCGCCCCACCAGGACTGGATGTACCCGCGGCTGAACTCGGCGCCGGGCAACTCCAGCGCCGCGCAGCAGAGGAGCGCCACGGCCTCCGCTTCGCACTCAGCGAGGTTGCGCGGAGTCGTCTCGCTGTCGGCCTGATTGCCCTCGGCCGTGTGCCCGAGCAGCACATGCGCCAGCTCGTGGAACCGCGTCTTGTGCGGCAGCGGGTTGATCGGGTTCACGGCGATCGACCGCTCGCGCGCAAACCCCAGGCAGTTGCCGTTGATGTGGTCGAATGGGATCTCCGTCACGCCCAGCGCGCCGAGGGCCCGCGGCGCGTCCCAGGCCGGAGCCGCTGCCGCCGGTATCTCTGCGCCGTCGGTCTGCGCCAGGACGAACCAGTGCGGCTTGTAGATGAAGCGCGTAAACGCGGCCTCGTCGGCGGAGCCGTCCGCCGCCTCGGTCGCCCGCTTGACTGTCACGGGCATGCAGAGCGTGATCGCTTTCTCGCCCTTGCGGACGTAGCGCCCCAGCTCCCTCCAACGCGGGAAGGTCGCTAGGGGCCCTGGCGAGATCCCCCGCTCGACGCACTGTGCCCAAGCGAGGAGCTGATTGCCGAGGCTGTAGTTGTGGAATTGCCGGTAGGCGCTGGAGATGATGCCGGGGTCGGTGACAGCGGATCGGAGCAGATCCGCAAACGAGATCGATGGTGCCATGGTCCCTCCGTGCAGGAGGGCCAACGGGCTGCGCTGCGATAATGGCAGGAGCCGTCAGCCAATCTGTCGTTGGTTGCCGGTTAGGGACGTTCGCGTGTTACTAGCACGCGGGCGTCCCGCTTCTGACGATCACTCGGTCGCGTGATCGCTTGTCTTGAGATCAGTGCAGAAACGACGCCAAGGCGATCGACTGCGCTGACGCGTCGATCAGACGATCAGGAGCGATCGAGTCTGTACCCGAAGGCGACTTAGGATCGCGATGCGGATCATGTAGGCGACATCGATCGTGTGCGTGGTCTCGATCGCAGTCGCGAAGGTCGAGGGAATTGTCGCGAGGGCCACCCGGTGGGGGCCGTCTGCAGGTGTATCGAACGCAGCCCGAATCTTCTTTTTGCGTTTCGATTTTTCGTTTTCGGTTTTGGCTAAGCCGTGACCAGCTCGACGGCGAAGCGATCTCTGGTTGTGCGTTCAGTGACGCCGATCGCACCGACGGTCTGCCACCACGCCGCGACCATCCGTCGGAGCCGCTCCGCGCCCATCAGCGCGAGCACGTCGGCGAGACAAGGCCAGGATCTAGTCCTACACATCTCGAGCGGACAAATCGCCGGCATCGGCCTGTCGCGCAGGCTCGCTCACGCTGGCTTCGCTTAGCCCGGTGTGCCTGTGGCGTACAGCATCAATCGCGAGGCATGCTACGCCGTCGCGGTCGTCCGGCCGTGATGATAATCACTGCGGCGTTTGGACCAAGCCGCTGGCGCGGCGGACGCTGCGCGTGAGGCGCGCCCGCCGGGTAGCGTGTGGGTCACAGGAGGTGTCTTGTGACCCATCTTCGTCAGGTGATGCTGGAGGAACTCCAGCGTCGTAACTTCGCTTCCACCACGATCTCGTCGTACCTGCATGCAGTCGAGCAGTTCGCGCGGCACTTCAAGTGTCGGCCCGACCGACTGAATCAAACACACTTCCGGTCGTATCAGGCGTATCTGCTCCGCGAGCGGAAGATGCAACCGCGGACGGTGCGCCTCCACGTGGCGGCGTTGCGCTTCTTCTTCGTGAAGACGCTGAAGCGACGCTACCTGCCCGACGACACGCCGTATCCCAAAGCCCCACGTCGGCTGCCGCAAATCCTGAGCGTCGAGGAGGTAGCTCGGGTGATCGACGCCGCCGACAGTCTGTCGCACCGCACGATGCTGATGGTCCTGTACTCGACCGGCATGCGGAACGCGGAGCTGCGGCATCTGCAGGTCGCCGATATCGACAGCCGGCGGATGCTGATTCACATCCAACGGGGCAAAGGCGGACGCGATCGGTACGTACCGCTCAGCCCCACGCTGCTCATGACGCTGCGCGTGTACTACCGGTGGATGCGGCCGAAGACGTGGCTGTTTCCCGGGACTGTCGACGGCTGGCGCGCCGACAAGCCCATCACGCCCAAAGTCCTCTGGGAGGCCTGTGTCGTCGCAGCCCGTCGCGCCGGACTCCGCAAGCGGTGCTCGCCGCACCTCTTGCGAAATTCCTATGCCACGCATTTGCTCAAGAGTGGCGCCGACCTCCGGACGATCCAACTGCTCCTCGGCCACGTGGAGATTCGGCATACGGTGCTGTATCTCCATCTTTCGCGGAAGCATCTGCACGCGGTCGCGAGTCCGCTGGATGCGCTCACCCTCTCGGCGCCCGACATCGCGCGGCGCACCCGGCTGAAGCACAAGCGGTGACGCGGCCACCTTTCGAGGTGGCCGACATCGTGCGCCAACACGGCGATCGTGTCCTGGAGACGCACCGCGCCTGGGTGACCGGGCAGCATCGGCGCGTGCTGCGGGCCATCGCGCAATGCCGCACCGCGGCGCTCGGTGGGCACCGTGATCGCTGTGACCAGTGTGCGCAGCCGGCCCTCTCGTACAACAGCTGCCGCGATCGGCATTGTCCGAAGTGTCTGACCACAGCACGGAACGCGTGGGTGGCGGCACGCGAGCAGGAGCTGCTGCCGCTCGGCTACGTCCACATCGTCTTCACGATACCGGAGCCGCTCGCCCGTCTCGCGCTCGTCAACAAGCGTGTCGTGTACGACCTGCTGTTTCGCTCGGCGGCCGCGACGCTGCTGCAGGTCGCGGCCAACCCGAAACGGTTGGGCGCGGCGATTGGTGGACTCATGGTCCTTCACACCTGGGGCCAACGCCTCCAGCATCATCCCCACGTCCACTGTGTCGTGCCCGCCGGCGGGCTGTCTCCGGACGGGGTGCGTTGGATCCACGCGCGGCCGACCTTCTTTCTCCCCGTGAAAGTACTGCGCCAGGTCTATCGCGGGAAACTCGTCGCCGGCTTGCGTACGGCGTTTCACCAGGGGCGGCTCTCGTGCCCCGGCACCTTACAGGCGCTGGCGACCGAGGCTGGCTTTCGTGCGTGGCTCCGGTCCCTCTATCACCAACCGTGGGTGGTCTACGCGAAGCCGCCCTTTGGCAGCCCGAGCCACGTGCTGCACTACCTCGCGCGGTACACCCACCGCGTCGCCATCTCCAATCACCGGCTCGTCGCCGTCACCGACGACACCGTCGCTTTTCGGTGGAAGGACTATCGGCACGGGAGCCAGATCCGGACGCTCACGCTCGCCGTCGACGAATTCCTCCGACGCTTTCTCCTGCACGTCCTGCCGAAGCGCTTCGTCCGCATCCGCTACTTCGGCCTGCTGGCGCCGCGATGCCGTGCTGACGACTTGGCGACCTGTCGCAAGGCCTTGGCCGTTGCCCCAACACGACCAGCGCAAGAGGCGTCCGTCACCTCGAAGCCGAGGTCCACGTGGCCGTGTCCTCGCTGCGGCGCGCCCATGCGCATCGTCGAACGGCTAACCGCGCGGCAGCTCTTTCTCGAAACGCTCCTCGCAGCCTGCTTCCATGACACCTCGTGAGCCGCGCCCGGATCTGGCCACCCGCTCGCCCTCGCGCTCGTACGCGCGTGCGCCGGAGGTGTGCCCGCACGACCGAATCGACGTCGGCGCACCTAGCCGTACCGGCGCCACGGGCTGTCACCACCGCCTCGATCAGATCGCTGTCATGACGACGCACATCCGAACGCGAGGGGTCCCCACGATTCAACGCCCATAGCGGGAGGGTCGCGTCCGCCGCAGACGCCAGCGGCTTGGTCCAAACGACTCTATCGAAAGTGACCCGGCGGTCGCACCCCGGGCTCAACGGGGGGCGGCCGTGCGCCGGGTCACTCCCGATAGAGTCCTACCGTTTATGAGGACCTAACGTCCGCGGAAAGCCGTCGGCTCCATCGCGTGGTTAGACCTCGGTCTAGCAGTCTCACTTCGGCACGATGTACTTGTTGTTCTCGCCGCAAGCGTGCTCCATCAGCTCCGTGTCCGGCTGGAATACGAGGGGGATCGCGAATGTCCACGGGACACAGGCGCCTGGGTCGTCAGTGGTCATCTCCAGAGGTTCAACTGGACGTCCGCCTCTCGGACGCCGGCGGCACCTTCATTCCGGATCTGACGGGCTGCGACAGACCGTGCCGGTCTTGGTCGCACCATCGTTTGATCCTCAGGGACGATCTGCGTTATTTCGAGGCCGCGATCTCGTCGAAATAGGCTGGGAAGCCGGCGAAGAATGTCGTCCAACTGACGGTGTTCTCCCAGCCCAGCTCCTCGAGCTTCAGCGCGGCGCGTGCCTGATCCCACGTCTTGAGCCGGTCCTTCGTCACGCCACGGTCGATGAGGGCCTTCATCCGTCGGTTCATCTCCG
>Ga0210380_10000242_pt1 | contig 27377 bp, 33 predicted proteins | sample PLM4_5_coexredo_FD_155476 | JGI IMG/M metagenome (GOLD analysis project Ga0210380, IMG submission 155476) | Groundwater sediment microbial communities from an aquifer in East River, Colorado, USA - PLM4_5_coex redo | ecosystem: Environmental > Terrestrial > Soil > Riparian zone | place: USA... | reverse complement strand
GGCCCCCACCCCCTCTTTCCCGCTGTAGCCTCACGCTAGGAGGCGTACGGGCCATTCCAAGGACGACGCGGTAGTTCTCGTCGAGCATTCGGCTCCATCGCTCTGCCGCCTCGGCCTCGAGCGTCGTGAGCTGCCGCAGGTAGTGCATCTTGCCGGCCTGCGAGGCGAGCTTGGGATTCCCGCCGAGTTCGGAGATGCGGTCGCGGTAGCGGCTCCATTTGGTGAGGAGGGACGGGTCTTCGGCGAGCTGCCGCCAGTCCCGCCGCCCGGCGAGCCGTGCCACATCCTTGCGCTTGCGCCCTGCCCGCGCCATCAGAACTCCCATGTAAGCCTGCCCTGAGCCCGTCGAAGGGCCCCCATTGCCCGTTAAGCCGGTTCGCGAAAACGGGGAAGCTATACGTGCGTATCAGCCGTCTCGAAGCGCCACGCCTGCGGATCGGCTGGTGTCTCGCTGTCAGCCTGTCCTGAGCCTGTCGAAGGGCCGCGCAGTTCTTGCTCGCGCAGCCACGCCTTGCGCCGCATGGCCTCGACGAGTTCAGGTGAGGGCTCCACAGCCACCTCCTCCGTCAGCGGTTTATCCTGCCACGATGGCAGGGTTTTCTGGTTTTGCTCCGCGTGTCCCTCCCATTTCAGGATACTGCCGAGCTTGGCCTGCATCTTGGCGCGCTGCTCCGGCGACGGCTCCGGTCGTCCGGCATCGACGATGCGCAGACGTGGCGCGATCCGGTTGAGGTGCTCCTGCTCGGCTCGCACCACGCGGGCCAATTCCGCGCTGGTCGGGATAAACCGCCCGTCATGCTCCGCAACCGTGCCGCTCAGATAGCTGCGGACCGCAGCCTTGAGCGCCTGCGGCGTGGAATGCTCCAGCGCGATCAGGTAGCCCATGAGCTTCCCGGCCATGTCCCCGTCAGCGGTTCCGAATTGGGAGAACAGTGGCGCCAGGAGGTTCTTTACCGTTGCTTCGTCCATAGGTTTCTTCGAAGGGTTTCTTGAGCAATTCCACGAGCTTGGCCGATCCAGTGGGCGGCTTCGGAGGAGGGCCGGCGGGACCGTTGTGGCGTTCCTCCAGCCATTTCGGCTTGAAGCCACGCCAGCCGCGGGCGATCATCACATCCGCTGCCGCGTTCGGGTCGGCGCATTTCGCAAATTCAGCCGCGAGCAGCTTCGCCGCATGTGCCGTCAACCCGCTTCCGAGCCGCTGTCGATGGTCGATAACCGCTGCGGCGTGCTCCGGATCGAGGATGGCTTCGAGTTCGAGACGCGGTGTCGTTTTCGGGACCGGTATAGTATCCGAACGAAGTTCGGATACGTGGGGGGTTTGATTTCTTTCTTTAGGGGGGAGTTGTCCCCGTGACTGTCCCTGTGACTGTCCCGTGACATCCTCCTCTGTCCCGTGACTGTCACGGGACATTCTCTGTCGCTGTCTCGCCTTTCTATCCCGCTGCTTCGCGAGCCTTTCCTCGTCCGCAGCCATTGCATCGGCAAGGATAGACAGAACCTCGCGTATTACCTCTGGCGGCGCATCCAAAGCCGAAAGACGCTTGAGGGTGGCGGGGCTGATCGTCATGGCTATATGCTCACGACATTTGACTGCTCCGTAGAAGCGTTCTCTGAGGCTCTGCGCGCCGCTACCCGCCGCGTTGTGATGAACTGCATAAGTTCGTTTACACAGTCCATCGGACGGCGATTAATGTCGGTTCCGGTAAAGCGAAATACCTTATGCCCGGCAATGGTGAGCTTCCGGTCTCGCTCTCTATCGCGAGATGCCTGCTCTGGCGTCCGATCATGGAAATTATGACCGTCGCACTCGACGATAAATGCTTCTTCCCTATCGTAGCAACTAAACGTTATGAGAAAGTCTACTCGATAGTCGCCAATCTCAGCCTGGGGGTTTACATGCACCCAACCCTCAGAGCCAAACCTCTGCCACAGATGAGAAAAGTCTCGGGTATCGGCAGGTCTCTTATTTATAACAACTTGGTCCCAGTAATAATGGCAAAACCATTCAAATGCGACTACGAAAGCTGTTTCAATAGGGCTTTCCGTAAACTCCTCGGCCATAAACCATGAGATATCTGCTTGCATCTCAAACAGTTCACCGATTTCGGTCGCAATCTTTTGGCGCAGGATCATGGCGCGGCCCTCCCGCGCGCAAACGCCTGTTGACAAGCTGTCACAAAACTATGCTGTATTGCCACTTGAGGCCTCCTGTGCATTGGATAGGCTTCAGTTCTTTCAGGCCGGAGGAAGGAGCCCTCCGGCCTGATATTTTCACGCCACGCTACGCAACCCTCTATCGGCAACCGGTTCGCAGTTTTTGTCCACGGCCGTGCCGCGTAATGCACCCCAATCTCGAAGCGTCTCCTCCGCCTCGCTGATCGAGCGCACCACGCGATAGTTCACCCGCACGATGGCGCACCGCGCCTGAAAGTCCTTTTGCGCGTCCGACTGCCGCCCATCCGGGGCCTTCACCTCTAAAAAGTTCGTGCGGCCGTCCGGCGTGATGATGAGAAGGTCCGGCGCCCCCGCCAGCAGCCCGTGCTTCACGAAGCGCGCGCCTATCCGAGGCGACGCGGGAATGCCGTTCGGGATCGCCAGGTAGATCGTGCGCCGGTCGGCGGCGAGGCGCAGGAGCTGGACGATCGCCTCCTGTATGGCGTCCTCGCGCGGCCCCTTGATCACATGGCCAAATAAGTCACGAGGGCGCTTCATGGCACTGACTCTGGAGTGGTTCGCTCTCCATGCCAGCCTAGGGTACGCTCGCGGCTGGCAGTTGTGCACTGTCGACTGCGTTTGTTCCCGGTGCGTTCGCTCTTGTCTCGCTCAAACGCTTTTGGCGTCCACTCAAGCCGACGCGCCGTTGCCTCAAGCCGGTCGCACAGGCTGCGCTGCGATATCCGAAAGCTCTTATACCCCTTCGGGTGGGCGGGTGATCCTTGGCGGGCCGGCAAGCCTTGGTGCCGCAGAAACCGGATGGCCTTGCGATAGTCCGCAAGCTGCGGATGAACGATGAAGCCGACGCCGGGAAGATAGGCGGTGTTGCCGCTCATGACCGCGCCATTCGCTGGCCGACGTAGGGAGTGCCGCGCGCCGGGCCGGACAGCGAACGCCTGGTATGGTCTTCGCAGTAAGAACTTTCCCCCATTTTGGGCCGACCACAGAAGCTGTATGGGGGCCTGTCTTCCGGCCCCGGCCAGCGACAGGAATTGTGCCGCAGGTCGAGCAGGCGGAAGCTGCCGATCGGCGGCACGGGCGGAGGCGGAGGCGCCCGGTATGGCTCCGGCGGCGGCAGTGACCGTTTATTCGTCCGCATTTGCGGAATTTGCGGCCTGCTCGATTGCTCACTTGATTTGAGCACCCGAGCAGCCCGCCGCACGATCGGCATCCGCGGCCGGTCCTGGCGCAGCAGGCCCAAGCGCCGCAGCTTGCCCATGCAGGCACTACGCGAGACGCCCATCAGGCGGCCGATCACGCCGCTAGTGGTGCCACTGAGCCATAGCTCCGTGAGCCGCGCGATAGCCGCGGCAGTCCACGCGAAGTCGCCGGGATTGGGCTTCCGCACCTACCGCTCCCCCCGCACTGGCCCGCCGTGCAGAATTGTCGGCATATTTCTCACATCCATCGGCGCGTAGTCGGCCTGCGTCTGCGCTATCTCCTTGCGGGCGAGCGCCACGCGCGTCCCCTCCAGCCGATCAGCCAATTCGCGAACGCGCTGCGTGTGGTCGAGCAGTTCGGAGGCAAGCTCCTGCAGCAGCAGCGTCGCGTCGCGGTGCGCCTGCAACGCCGCGGCAATGCGCTCGATGAGGGGCTCGCTCATACCCGCTCCTCGTAGCGCCGCATGAGATCCTCGATCTTGCGCTGCCTCTCCTGATAACGGCGCCGCACCGCCTCGCTCTCGGCCTTCAGCCGCCACGCCTCGGCGATGTGCTGGTGCGCCTGTCGCAGCGCCTCGACATGCTGCTGGGTGACGGCCGGGAGACTCTCGCACGCCTCCCGGCCTGAAGCCCGGCCACGAGGACCCGGAGCCGAGCTTTTACGGAAGGGGTGGATGGTGGCGGTCATGCCGTCTCCCATGAGATGCGGTGCAACTCTGTCGGGCCGGGATGAAACCGCTCCCAAACAAACCACGCGAACGCCATTCCCGAATTAGCTTGGCGTTCGCCATCCCATCCATGCCGATGCATCATCGGCAGCCGCTTGCGGAAGACGTGGACTCGGGCGAGGCTTGCTTCGTCGAGAATGCTGCGGCGGCGCTCACTTTCGAGGAAAGCCAACCGCAAAAGCATGATCACTTTGGGACAGAGCGTAAGCGCCCGAGACACAAACGCTTGCCCATTCTTGAATGGCGGATTGGTGACTATCGCCTCAATGCCTTCCGGCATCGGGAACGGCATCAGGAAGTCAAAGCCGCTCTCGTCCTGATACGGACTCCGATAGTCGATGAGGTCTGTCGCTAGAACATCGTGGCCAGCCTGACGAAGCTCCTTGACGATGCTCCCTGGCCCACAAGCTGGCTCCCATATTCGATGCGGTAGTTGTTCGGCTTGCAGCAGCGCTCGAACGGCTACCGGCGGAGTCTCGTAGAGGTCGTCGCCACGAGCCGAGAGGGCCGCTCTTTTTGCGCTAGCGTCGAGCCTGCTCACTCGTCGTCTCCGTCAGTTCCGGCGCCAGCCACACCGCCAAGTCCGCGAAGCGACTGCTGAAGCGCATCAATCTGCGGGCGATGAAAATCCTCGTCGCTAGCCAGTAGCGCCGCCTCGATGCGGGCAATCCTCGCCCGAAGATCCCGGTATTCATTCGTGGCCTCTTGTAGCTTCCGCGCGTCCATTGTCCGGCGAAGCTGGTCCATCTCCCCAGCGTCGATGCGCCGGGCTTGCTCGTACCAAACATCGCGCGTCCGGCTGTAGCGCCAGCCGAGCTTTCTGGCCGCGAACAGAATGCGCTCCCGGATGGTCGCTCCCTGAACGGGGGCAACCTCCCGGACCAGCTCTGACGCCTCCGCTACGTCACTCAAATCTGAACTCTCCGACGCCTTGTTGGACATCTCCGACAGCTCCACGCCTAGGTTTCCCGGCGTGAGAGACGAGATCGCAAAACCCATTATCGAAGCGCCGCCGAGCGCCGAGTCCGAGGGGCTGCCACCCTTTGAACTCATCGGCAGGATCACAGATCGCGTGCTGGCTGGCTTGCGCCCTGCAAGGCTCGGCGCGCGTAGGGGCGGCGGGCCTGTTAGTGATGAAGGTAAAGGCTCGCCGCCCGCTCATGCGGCAGAACTCCGCCTAGCCGGCGCAGACCCGAAGACATCAGGACGAAGCTCGTAACGAGAGACGCCGGTCAGCTTCTCAATATCAAGCACCCGATGTGCTGGAATTGGGCGAGCGCCCGTCTCCCATCTGCTCCACATGGACGCCGTCACGCGAAGCTGCGCGGCAACCTCGTCGGTCCTCCGCACGCCCCGCCATTGTTTCAACTTCTCCATGCCGCATGATTTCCATATAGGAAACCACGTGTCAAGCGGCGCGTTTCCGATCCCGGTCTTCGGCCTTTCCTTTGCGGAAATTACACTCCGCGCTATGGGCGGAAAAATTGCGCGGATCGGCAGCAAGCAGCCTGTCCGGCACTACATCAGAGAATTGATGGCCTTGGAGTCGCCAACGCTCACGCAGAAGCGGTTGGCCGAGAGGATGGGGTGCGAGCCCGGGACTGTATCTAAATTATTGAATGACGGCATGAAGATAAACCTCGGATGGCTGGCTAATTTTGCCGCGGCCCTCAACAAATCCGTTCCTGAACTCTTCATTGATCCCAGGGCGCCGACACGCGACGAGCTGCTCGCTGCCGGAACGCCGGAAGAATTGCGCCAGGCGATTGCGCTTGTGAAGATGGCCAAGGCCGGCACGCGCTCATAATTCCAATCCAGCCATAGCGATTTCCGAACCGGAAACTTTCCGCTTGACTTAGTGATTTCCATATCGGAAACTGCCTCCATCGAAGCGATGGAGTGAGCGGTGACGTACGATAGTTGGAAGGCTCGCGAGCCGGAATACGCTGAAGAGCCGGTCGAGGAAGAGGAAGAAGCCGAAGAGCCCCTCGTTGAGGAAAAGTGGGACGGCACAATCACCGTCACCATGCGTCCGAGCGGCCATGAGTTCATCATCAGGCGAACCTCGGCAGGCGCGCTTGTTGGAGACTACGAAGTCACGGGCGCTGGCGTCTACAGCGATGGTCATTTGAGCCCAGACGCGGCGCTGTCTTGGCTCCTCAACGATCCAGAGCACTGGAGCTGGTAATGCCGAATTTGGCTAGGCCCGGCTCGGCGCGGCTAGGCACGGCCCGGCTCGGCGCGGCTAGGCACGGCCCGGCTTTGCCCGGCACGGCATGGCTCGGCAAGGCTCGGCTCGGCTCGGCGGGGTTCGGCGGGGCCCGGCAGGGCAAGGCTCGGCTCGGCACGGCGGGGCTTGGTGTGGCGTGAGCTTGGGGCCGTATGGCCAAAACGAATTCACTTTGGGCATGGCACGGCTGGGCAGGGCCTGGCTCGGCGTGGCAAGGCGTGGCCGGGTATGGCCGGGCATGGCAAGGCAAGGGGCTGTATAGCCAAGATAAAGGAAACTAATCAGTGAGAACCTATCAAGTAACGATTACCGGTGTTCAGCCACTCCTAATGCACGCGGACGACATTGACTGGGCTGACGCAATGGATGCGTGGAAAGTCGATAAGGACAACAAGAAAAACTCCAAGGCGGGCGACGACCGCTCCCCGGCACATCGCTGGATCGGCTCCCTCTATCGCAACGAAGCCGGCGAGATCGTCATGCCGACTGAGAACGTCATGCGATGCCTCATGGAAGGCGGCGCGATGGTTCTCGTTCCCGGCGGTAAGAGCGGCAAAACCTTCAAGGCGCAAAGTCAGTCAGGCATCATGCCGCGCGATATCGGATGGCCGCTCCTTATCGACGGCAAGCCAATCGATGCCAAGCCGATCAAACAGCTTCTGAAAGAGCGGGACTTCTCCATCCACAGAGAGACGGTGAAAGCGCTTGGCTTCTCGCTTTATCTCAAGCGCGCCCGTATCGGCCAATCCAAACACATTCGCGTTCGGCCAAGATTTGAGAGTTGGTCCGCAACCGGCGAACTCGTGGTTGTCGATGATCAGATAACCGAAGCTGTTCTTACCGACATTCTGGAGGTGGCCGGAAAATACAAAGGGCTTGGTGACTGGCGCCCGTCTTCAAAGACACCCGGCACTTTTGGAATGTTCAACGCTTCGCTTCGTCAAACCTAGGGGGATAAAATGCCGGTATTTTTTGGCGGAGTTCCAACAAAACGGGAAGTCGACCTCCTCATGGAGCAAGTGGACGCGGTCTCCGGAAGCGCAGTCTCTTATGAGAAGGTTGCACGCTTAATCGAGGTCAAGGCGAATACGAGCCGCTTCCGCACCGTCACAAACGTCTGGCGTAGACGCCTTTTCAGAGAGCACCTGATACAGTCGGCAGCTTTTGGCGGAGCATTTCATTTTCTCAGCGCAGATGAAGCCCACGACAATGGCTTACGCGATATGCATCGCGTTGGCCGTTCCACTGGCCGCCTGCGCACGAGGATAGAAGCAGTCCAAGCTGCAGAGCTGAGTGAGCAGCGCCGCGACAAACATCATCTGATGCGTCGCGAGATAATGGCCGTGCATGAGGCATTCCAGAAGAGCGCGAAGGCCCTTGCCGAACCCAAGCCCGTTTCTAGCGTCGTCCGGCTGGCCGGGGAGAACCGCGCATGAACTCCCCACGGCCGGGCAGGGCAGGGCATGGCACGGCCGGGCAGGGCTCGGCTCGGCATGGGGCCGTATGGCCAATAAGCAGCATCCTCGACGACATCCTGTCGCTGGCCGCGCTCGCCGTCTTCAACGTCGCGATCGCCCTCCTCCTCTACGGCATCGCGCCGGACATCGCCGCGTGGGTGGCGAGATGAGCGGCAACGATCACCTCGACGCTCACTTCCGCGTCATCTTCGACCGCCTCACCGCCAGTCACCGCGCCGCGCTCGAAGAACTGCGGGACGGCAATGCGGCCCTCGCACGAGCCGCCGCCAAAGGCCCACTCAAACCCAATGGGACACGCATGCCATTGCCAGAGCCAGCCAAAGACATCGCCATGAAGATCATCATCGAGCGCTCGCCCTACCCGAACGCCGAGCCGCAATACCGCTGGACTGCCTACTACGAGGATCGCGAGGAGGAGTTGTCGAAGTCCGGCATGACGCCCGACGAGGCGCTCGGGCGCTTTCTCATCGCTGTCATCAACAGAGACGAACCGCACGAACCGGAGATCGATTGATGAGCGAGACACTGGGACGCGAGCCGGTCAACGAGTTGATGGCGGCGCTTGCCAAGGCGCAGGGCGAGATGTCGAACGCCCCATTTGACGCCACCAACCCGCACTTCAAGAGCAAATACGCGACACTTGCGAGCATCCGCGACGCGACAATCCCGCACCTCGCCAAGCACGGGCTTTCGATCCACCAGGTGACGAAGATCAACGGCGACGGCATGCTGTTGGCTACTCGTCTTGCGCATTCGAGCGGCCAGTGGATCGAGAGCGTCTATCCACTCCCGAACTCCAGCAAGCCGCATGAGATGGGGAGTGCCATCACATACGCGCGCCGCTACTCATGGGCAGCGATAACAGGGATCGCTGCCGAGGAGGACGAGGACGGCAATGCCGCCCAGGAAGGCGCTCGAAACGGCACCAAGACATTGCCCGCCCTGCCGGCGCGCAAGTCCTCCGCAGCCGCCAAGCGAGACGGCGACTGGCCCGCCCTGAAGGCGGCGCTCGCGGACTGTCAGTCAGCGCGCGAAGTCGAGAAGCTGCGCGCCGAATATCGGGCCGAGAAATACTCCGCGTGGAACCAAGACTGGAGGGACGTCGCAGACGAGGAGTTCGAGAAGCGCCTCGCCGAGTTCTCGCAGGGCGAGGATCTGAAGCAGACGCTGCAGGATAGCATCGAAGATCCGCCGGAATTCCACCGACTGCGCGACCAGATGATCGAACGCATTCAGAAGGCGGACACCGAAGTCGAGCTGCTTGTCTGGAAGGAGTCGACCGGCTTCCGCCGCGAACTGGCATCCCTTCCAAAGCCCATGCAGCTCGCGGTGCGCAAGGCCGGCGCCACGAAGCTAGAGACGCTGCGCGGGGCAATGCGTGCCCATCTCGCCACGCCCCCAGCCGAGCCAGCATGAAGCGCGAGCGGCCCTCCCTCATCGTGCGGAAGACGCGGCGCGGTTTGGCGCCCGTCTCCGCCTTCGACGAGGAGCGGCTGCACGCCCTGCCGCTCAATGCCGAATGCGAGGTGAAGCCACTCAGCAAGCGCTCGAATAACCAGCTCAGACTTTACTGGAGCATTTGTTCAAGGGTTGTCGCTGCGACCGGGATAGCACCCACCGCGGCGCATCTCTCTGATCTTTTGAAGGTGCATCTGGGCTACTGCTCTACCGTCTATCTGCTCGACAAGCGCAAGATGCTCTGGCCCGACAGCATCGCTCTGGCGAGTATGCCGCCTGACGAATTCAATGAATTCTTCGAGGCTGCGATGGCGTTCCTCGCCGAGCGCTGTGGCTTCGATCCGCTGCTGGAATTCAGCGAAGGCGCGGCCGCATGAGCGGACCTCCCCTCCCCCGCGAGCTCGTTTGGGCCTGGGCCATCGCAGGCGGCCTGCTGCTCTGGGTCATCATCATCGTCACCGTCGCCTGGATGACCTGATGAGAAAGCACCGCTCTGCCCGCGAGAGGGAAAGGCTGTTCCTGCTACACGACAAGCGCTGCCATCTTTGCAGCCAGCCGATCCAGCCGGGGGATGCATGGCAGCTAGAGCATGTCGTGCCGTGGGAGTTAACGCGGGACGAGGGCGACGACAATGTGCGGCCCGCCCACACAGGCTGCCACAAGGTCAAGACTGCGGCAGATATACGAGGAATTCGTAAGACTGACCGGCAGCGGCAGAAACACAATGGTTCATGGCCCAAGTCCCGCAGGCCCATGCGGGGGCGTGGCTTTCAGAAGATTGCGGCGAAGGAAGAGAAGGAAAGTGAAAATGCGTAGAGTATTTTTGAGTGCAGCGATTGCCTGCCTGTTGGCAGCGAACTTTGTAGGCCCTGCTGCGGCCGGTCCATGCCAATACAACTCCGACACAGCCAGCGACGGCTCACGGTGTGGCAACCGCTCCGCCGAAAGCCGGCCGGGCGGCGACTAATAACGACGAGCTGCTGATATGACCGACGCTCCGAGCCGCTCAGTCTACACGCCAGCCGCTTTGGCGCGCGAGTGGGCGTGCTCGGAGCGTCATATCCGCAACCTGATCGCGGCAGGCCAGTTGCGTGGCTTTCGCTTGGGAGGCAAGCTACTCCGGATACAGTCCGATGCCGTGGAGGAGTTTATCGCATGCCAGAATACAGCATCGGACGGCTCAACAACCGACTCTGCCTCACTTGGTGGCGAGACGGAAAGCGGCACCGTTACTCGCTTGGAACCACTAGCGCGAGCGAGGCTGAACGGCTTGCGCCAGCGCTCTACGCAGAGCTGACGCGCCCGAAGGGAAAGAGCATTGAAGAACTCTGGGGAGCATACACTGCAGATCGACGCGGCCGCGCCGTCCTGGCGACGATGGTTCACACTTGGAAAGCGCTACGATCTCGGTTCGGGGCAATGGATGGACATACTGTCACTGTCGCCGACTGCCGTGCTCATACGGACGAACGTAGAAGGGCTGGGATCGCCGACGGAACTCTCCACACCGAGCTCGGACACCTCCGGATGGTACTGGTTTGGGCGCAAAAGCAAGGGCTGATCGACCGCGCCCCTTACATCGAAAAGCCGGCGAAACCGAAGCCGGTTGACAAATTTCTCACCCGCGCAGAAGTCCGCGCGCTGATGGATGCCGCGACCCTGCCGCATGTCCGGCTGTTCATCGAATTGGCAATAACCACGGGCGGACGGAGCGGCGCGCTTCTGGACCTCACATGGGACCGTGTGGATTTCGAGCGTGGCCAGATTGACCTGCGTAACCCCTTTCTGAAATCCCCGCATAAGGGCCGAGCCGTGGTGCCGATGAACCGGACACTGCGCGGTGCCCTCCTGGTCGCAAAAGAGGGCGCGTTAACGCCGTTCGTCATTGAATGGGCAGGGCAGCGTGTGCGCTCCGTGAAGCGGGGCTTCGCGGCAAGCGCCAAGAGAGCTGGTCTGGATCACGTTTCACCGCACACGCTACGACGCTCGGCGGCCCGCCACATGGTTGAAGCCGGGGTGTCCATTAGCGAGGTCGCTCAGTATCTTGGTCACACGAGCGAGAAGGTGACTTTTAGCACCTATGCAAAATTCAGTTTGGATTACCTGAAACGGGCGGCTGCGGCATTGGAGTACGACGATCTCGCAATGGCGAAACGTGGTGGGCACGGTAGGGATTGAACCTACGACCCCCGCCGTGTCGAGGCGGTGCTCTCCCGCTGAGCTACGTGCCCTGGTTTCACTATGCCAGGTAATGGCGCGTAACTTGTTGAGGAAACTACGATGACCGAGATCATGTCAACGTAGGATGCTAGCTGGAACAGGCGGAATTGCGGGCTTTTTGCAGGACGCCGTATGCTGTTTTTGGTCGTTTGTTCACGGTTCGGGCATGGTAGGTGGAATACCGCGACCTGCGGGAACTACGTAAACAGCCCAAGGATACCGCGCAAGCCGAAGGGGGGTGGGGATGTGTGAGCAAGGTCCGCAGGACGTATGGTTTTGGCTGTTTTGCCTAATGGAGATCGGTATCGTTTTCGGAGCGATCCCGTGGAGGCCCCACCCATGACCGTGGAGCGGTCAGCAGCGCCGGAGAGGAAGCGCTGGCGGCACGTAAACAGTGGTGCGCTCGTAACTGAGATTGGGCGCGGTCTGTATGCATCTGGGGATGGCGTCGATGATGTGACGCCAATCGTCTTCTACCGTCACGACATTGGAGGATGGGGCAGCGCATGCTGGGCGCGGCCAATCAAGGAGTTTGAAGACGGCCAGTTTGTTGAAGTCCCTCCCCCTCCCGCCCAGACAGAGGAGGGGAAGGCATGAGCGAACCAACCGACCAAATTCTCAGTGCTATCGCTCATGAACTGACTGGCCTCGTCGCCGCGAACTGCTGCGCTAAGACCGGCGGACGAGGAGGTCCGGCTACCAGCAAGCACTGCGAGTGTCGCGAGACAGCGCTTGATGTCTATCGTGCCGCCGCTCCCCTGATCGAAGCCGCCGTGCTGGAGAAGGCGGCGAAGGTGGCGGAAAAATACCCCGCTACAAGCGTTGCGCGCCAATGGGCAGGGGAGCAAATCGCCGCCACCATTCGCGCCCTGAGGGAGCAGCCATGAAACTACGTGAGCATCTGGAAATAGCTTTCCTTCCAGAGCGGGAGATAGGCGAGTGGACAGTGAAGGGGGTCAGACGGGCAAGGTGTTATTTATTTCACTGGCGGAAGCAGAAACTGAATTTTCGGAACCATCCGATACCGGGGTGGCGCTGTCTGATTTGTGGGGAAGTGTGGGGTGGGAAAGTTCCAGAGGAGGAGCCTTGAAGCCCGCCAGCCCATCGCCATCTCCCGACAGCGCCTGACGCCCCACCTTTGTCCTCGCCCCCCTCTACGGGGCGTCGGGCGCACCATCCTTCTCCTTGGCTTTCTCCTCAATCAGCGCCTCTTCCAGCGCCTGAATGCGCTTAGAATTAGCCCCCAATGGCGCGGTCTCCAGCACACAGGCTTTGATGATGTCGAGCGTGCTCAACATCAGCGACGAGCGGGTGCCCTCCAGCTTCGCCAGGAAGAACCCGCCGATGGCGATGAACGCAATATTGATGACGACGATCAGCAGCAGGACCGGCTGTGCGCCAAGAGAGCCAACAGCATCGTGCGCAACCGCAATGCCGGCCTGAATCGCCCCCGGCGGATGCGACAGGAGGACGGTCTGCTGTGTGGGCTCAGACACGGCATGATCCGCCTGTCACACCAGCGTAAGGGTTACCGAACGGACGGTGCCGCCGGCCCTGGCCCGGATCTTGAGATGCGTGGCGTCGGTGAACTCGAACGCGATGTCGCCATCGACAAGCGCTGTGGCGTCCGCGCCGATGCCGGGGTTGAAGCGAAACTTGCCGGCCACGTCGAGCTTGTAAGCCGGCGATACCGTGCCGATGCCTAAATTGCCGCCATTGCCGCAGATGAACGAGTTTTCCGTTGCCTTGGCGCTGAAGCGTGCGGCAACCGCGGCATTGTCATAGACGTCAAGACTATGCGCCCCGCTTGTGACAACACCATTCCCGACCCTCACCCTGGCGGTTGATGTGCCGTCACTCGGGGCGGCATTTAATTTTAACACAGCCGTCCCGGCATCCGTAGTATGGCGGATGTGTGAGATCAGGGAAGTCTCGTTATAGGCTTCCAGCCGCCCAAGGTCGGCGAGCGCCCGGCTGACAAGTATCTCTGGACTGCCCCCCTTCCCGGCATAATACTCGCCGGTATCCATGTCATAGTAGCTCCAGTCGCTTGGCTCTATCCCGGCGGTGAAGGAAGTCGCGACATTGAAGGCGATGTTGTCAGAGCCGCGCACGCGGTTGTTCAAGTAGGAGCAGTGCTTGTAGTCGTGTCTGTCTTCGGGCAGAGGGTCAACTGGGACTGGCTGCTCAACAACCGGGTCCGGCACTCCAAGGAAAATGTTATTGGAGACGACGATATTTTCCGAGGTAAATAGGAGTGGCGGCTCGCCCGGAAGAGAGTTTTCATCGTAGCCGACGCCGTTTGAAATATGCACTCCCTGTTGCCGGTCTGTCGGGTTGACCGCCCAATTGCGCAATCCGAAATGGTTGTTGTTGATCATTACGTCCTTGCAACCCTGCAACTCGATAAAGGGCCGCGGATAGATATTGCTGCTCGGTGTTACCCCGTCGGTTTTGTAGCCAACATCCTCAAACCAGTTACCTGTGATTATGGCGCCATGCTGCATGCTAACAAGCCCGATGGCCTGCGCCCGGCACTTCTTGAACACGTTGTTTGCCACAATCAGCATCTCGCCGACCTGCAGTCCGCCGGCCGAGTTGACCAGGACGCAGGAGCCCACCTCGATGAAGTGGTTTCCGGTTACGATAACACCCTTCATTTGCCGAACCGGGCTCTTCACCCCCTGTGCGCAATGATAAAATACGTTGCTGTAAACCCGAACCTCACCGCCGTCATCCGAAGCCACTGTGCCAAAGGCCCCGCCGGAGAGGTAAAGCGCCGCGTCCGACCATCCCTGAAAAAAGCAGCCCTTGACCTCGATATTACGAGAGAAAGTCGCGCTGACAGCCGAGTCGGCGATAGACACATCGTCGTTTACGCCGGCATAGAAAAACATATCCGCCAGATGCACTCCGCCGTGCCGCTGGAATGAAAACCCTGTACCCGACGCCTTGTTGGGACAGCCGCCACGCAGCGAACAGTCCACCCTACCGCCGCGGATTCTGACAGTCGGGTTGAGCCGCGGATCGGCAGTGTCCAACACCCTGAAATGGATCAGCGACTTGGTCGAGCTGATGCGCACCGTCTGCCCCACGGCGGGAGCCGGCAGGGCGCCGGTAATCGTTACGACCTGGCCCGATACCGATATTTCAGCGGTGGCGTATTGGTCTATGATGGCCCTTGAAGCCGTATCGACCAGATCAACGTTGACATCGAGTATATCAATAGGAGTTTGGACGATCGTGACCCAATCAAACGCAGTGACCGTAAATGATCTGGTCGCACCATTGCCGGCAAACTCCTGAAACGATGTAAACCCTTTGAGAACCGAGTAGGGATGCAGATCAATTTCGAGGCTATTGGTATGCGTGTAGTCAAGATATTTCAGCATATACGTGCCAGGCGGCACATGCCCCTTGCGCTTTAACAAGTCGATAGTCGTCAGCCAGTCGGCCATGGCGACGGTGTCGTCAGCCACGCCGTTGCCCGTTGCGCCGAGCATCTGCGGCTCGATGACCCGTTCAGCAATTTCATACCAGGTATCGACGCCGCCAATCGTGATCTTCAGTTTTCCCGCATGGGCTGGCTGGCTTCCGACCTTGGCGTAGGTCGCACCACCGGCAGTCGAGACTGACGAGTAGAACGAGGTGCGGATAAAGTCCGGAGCGGCAACCGGGACGTATGCCTCGGCGAGGGCCTTGGTCAGGAACTCCGGGGTTAGCTTCTGCACGAGCTGCTTGCCGCGCAGCGGCGTGATCGCCACGGTATCGAGCGTGCCGGCTTCAGCCTCGGCCTGCGTGGCCTTCGGCACCGTGATCGTGTTGGCGACACCCAGCGTCCCGCCGGTAACTGTGACGAGTCCTGAGCCGGAAATCGTAGTAGACTTATCAGCCTTTGAGGCAAGGGCTGGTGTTGTTACAAAACTACTAAGAGGAATACTATTTAAATATATCTGACCAGCCGACCCCGGCGTGATCAGGACGTTGCCGGCCTGCGCGCTTTGATTGCCATAGACGCTAATGTAAGCGCCGCGCGATGGGTCGGGTACAGAGCCGCCTCCACCGATGACAACACCGGCATTATCAGAGCCGCTCGCCGTCTTGGCATACAGTTTTAAGTTTGCGGGGTCGGAGGTGATGTAGTGCCCTGCCATCGTCACCGACCCGGACATGCCGATGTTGCCGAGGTTGGTATAACTGCCGACGAGGTTGGCGTTGGGCAGCGTGCCGGTGGCGCTGGCGAGGTTCTGGCCGGTCGCCCACACGCCAAGGCCGGAGACATCAGTGGAGGCAATGCTGCCCCATGTCGTGTCGTAGGCGGTGGTGGAGTTCTTCTTCAGCCACTGGCCGACATTGCCGCCGGCTGCCACGCCCGGCCCTGCGGAGCCGGCATTGCCCTGCGGGCCCTGCAGACCCTGTGGGCCGGTCTGGCCTGTCGGACCTTGCGGCCCGGCGGGGCCGGTATCGCCTTTGACGCCGTTCAGCCCGGCCGGGCCCTGCGATCCCTGCGGACCCGCTGGCCCGGTCCCTCCGGCCGGACCCGCCGGGCCCTGCGGCCCAGTAGGACCGGTGAGGCCGGTCGGCCCCCCGAAGTTGCCCTGGTCCTGCCAACCGGCCGGCAGCGTCACGCAGACCCAGATATGCGAGGGGACAGTGGAGGTAACGAGATAAGCATCGCCGACCGCATTGCCCGAGGTCGGCAGTGCGGTAGAGGTTGCGACAGACCCCTTGATCAGAACACCGCTACCTGCGGGGCCTTGCGATCCAGACGGCCCCTGTGGCCCTTGCGGTCCCTGTGGGCCTTGTGTTCCGGCCGGACCGGTCTGGCCGACGGCACCGTCCTTGCCTGCCGGCCCTGCGCCGCCGGTGGACCCCGTGTCGCCCTTCAGGCCCTGCAAGCCCTGCAGGCCCTGCGACCCGGCCGGACCAGTCTGGCCAGTCGGACCCTGTGGACCCTGTGGCCCGGTCTGGCCGGCAAGGCCCGATGGACCCTGCGGACCCTGCGGCCCGGTCTGGCCGGCGGCGCCTTGCGGACCGGCAGGCCCAGTATCACCCTTTAGACCCTGTATCCCCTGTAGGCCCTGCGCCCCAGCGGCGCCTGCTGTGCCTGCCGGGCCGGCGGGGCCAATCGGCCCCTGCGGCCCGGCAATGCCCTGCAAGCCTTGCGGGCCTTGCAGTCCACTGTCGCCCTTCAGACCAGTGAGGCCAGTGTCGCCCTTCAAGCCCTGCGGGCCCTGCGGGCCGGTAGGGCCTGTGGCGCCGGTCGCGCCGGTTGGGCCGCCGAAGTTGCCTTGATCCTGCCAGACAGCAGGTAGCGTCACGCATACCCAAATGTGCGAGGGAACTGTTGCCGTGACGAGATAGGCATCACCGACCGCATTGCCCGAGGTCGGCAACGAGGCGCTCGTCGCCACTGAGCCTTTGATCAGGACGCCGCTGCCGGCTGGACCCTGTGGGCCAGTTGGGCCTGACGCCCCTTGCGGCCCCTGCAGCCCAGCGGGACCATCGAGACCAGTCGGACCGCGTGCCCCGGTCGCCCCAGGGTCGCCCTTCAGCCCCTGCAGGCCCTGTAGGCCCTGTGGGCCGGTCTGACCGATGGCTCCGGCTGTCCCGGCCGGGCCAGTTGGGCCAGTTGCGCCGGCTGCCCCAGAAGGGCCGATTGTGCCCTGCAAGCCCTGCGGGCCCTGCGGGCCGGTAGGGCCCTGCGCGCCAGCTGCGCCCGACGCACCTGCTGGGCCCGTCAGTCCGATCGGGCCCTGCGGGCCGACATTACCGGCAATCCCCTGTGGACCCTGAAGCCCGGTATCGCCTTTCAGGCCAATCGGGCCCTGCGCGCCGGTGGCGCCGGTAGGACCAGCCGCACCAGTAAGCCCGGTCGGCCCCTGAAACGCGCCCTGATCCTGCCAGACGGCGGGCGGACCCGCGCCAATGCAGACATAGATGTGTGAAGGCGTGACGTTGGTGACAATGTAAGCGTCGGCAAGAACGGCCGTGGTCGGCAGTGCGCCAGGCGTGGCGACCGTGCCTTTGATAAAAATACCGGCGCCCTGCGGCCCAGTCGGCCCGGTGGCGCCCGTGTCGCCCTTCGGTCCCGCGGGACCGATAGAGCCGGCCGAGCCAGTCTGGCCTTGCAGGCCGGCAATGCCCTGCAGGCCCTGCGGGCCGGTGGGGCCCTGGTCACCCTTCAGCCCGGCTGGCCCGGCAGCACCTGTATCGCCCTTCAGTCCCTGCAGGCCCTGTAGGCCCTGTGGCCCCGTGGAGCCGGCGGGGCCGGTCCCACCCTGCGGACCAGTTGCGCCGGCAGCACCGGTTGGGCCAATTGGGCCAGTTATACCCGTTGCTCCCTGGAACTGCCCCATATCCTGCCAGGTATTCGGCAACGTGGTGCAGACGTAGAGATGCGCCGGAGTGACATTAGTCACGACGTAGGCGTCAGCCAGTGCATTACCCGAGGTCGGCAACAAACTTGGGCTGGCGACAGTGCCCTTGATGAAAACACCAGCACCGGCAGGGCCTTGTGCGCCAGTTGAGCCGGTCGGGCCGGCCGAACCTGTTAGGCCGATCGGGCCCTGTGGGCCGACCAGGCCCTGCAGGCCGGTATTGCCCTGCAGGCCCTGTGGCCCAGCCTGGCCGGTCTGACCGGCGGGGCCAATCGGCCCCTGCGGGCCGAGCGAACCGGTTGCGCCCTGTGGACCAATTGGTCCCTGCGGACCGGTATCGCCCTTAAGCCCCTGCGCCCCGGCGGCGCCGGCCGTGCCGGAGGCGCCTTGCGGGCCGGTCGCCCCGGTAGGTCCGGCAACGCCTTGCGGGCCCTGCAGCCCCGTGAGGCCGATCGGTCCCGTGGGGCCGACATTGCCGGCCGCACCCTGCGGCCCGGCAGGCCCCGTGGCGCCCGTCGCACCCTGGAACTGCCCCATGTCGGACCAGGTATTGGGAAGCACCGTGCAGACGTAGAGATGCGCCGGAGTGACATTAGTCACGACGTAGGCGTCAGCTAAGGTGTTACCGCTCGACGGTAGCAAAGCCGGCGAAGTAACCGTACCCTTGATGAAAACGCCGGCACCCGCCGGTCCTTGCGGGCCCGTCGGGCCGGACGCTCCTTGTGCCCCTTGCGGTCCCGTGCCACCGGTCGGCCCCGTCGCGCCGGTCGGGCCAGCGGGACCCTGTGAGCCGGCTGCCCCCGCGGCACCTGTGGTTCCCGCCGGACCTTGCGGACCCGCGGCGCCTGCCGTGCCGGCAACGCCCTGTGGGCCCTGTGCGCCCTGTGCGCCGGCAGCGCCAGTGTCGCCCTTCGGGCCCTGCGATCCAGTAGTGCCGGTCGGGCCGGCAGGGCCTGCCGGGCCTGTGGCGCCAGCGACACCCTGCGTACCTTGCGGCCCGGTGGCGCCCGGGGCGCCAGTGGGGCCGGTCGCGCCGGCTGCGCCCTGGAATTGCCCCATGTCCTGCCAGGTATTCGGCAGCGCGGTGCAGACATAGAGATGTGAGGGTTCGGAAACGGAGCCGGTCGTTCCACCGGTCTTTACCGCCACACGTTTTGCAGCCACCGAATAAGTAAAATCGGCGGCAAAGCCTGCCTCCTCATGGTCGAGCAGCGCGGCGGCACCAGTGGTGGGCTGGGTAACGACATAGGCGTCGCCAATGGCATTGCCGGACGCCGGCAGGTCGCTGGGCGTGACGACCGAGCCCTTGATAAAGACACCCGCGCCCTGCGGGCCTTGCGCCCCAGTGGGTCCGGTAGCGCCTGTCGCCCCCTGTGGGCCGGTCGCTCCAATCGCGCCCGTCGCGCCCTGCGGGCCGGCAACGCCCTGTATTCCCTGCGCGCCCGTTGCGCCGGTGGCGCCCGCGGCACCGGGGGTGCCCTGCGCACCAGTGGCACCAGTTGCACCGGCAGCGCCGGCTGTCCCGGTCGGTCCCTGTGCCCCGGTGTCGCCCTTTGGACCCTGTGCGCCGACCGTGCCCTGTGTCCCCGTTGCGCCAGTCGGTCCGGTCGCTCCCGGGGCTCCTGCCGGACCTTGCGGGCCGGTAGAGCCGGCCGGACCAGTCGCGCCTGCCGGGCCCTGAAACACGCCGACGTCCGACCAGCTCGACCCGCCCCAGACCCACAAATGCGCCGGAATAGGCGACTGTACGATCCAGGCGTCGCCGACAGCGTTGCCGCTCGGCGGTAGGGCGGCGGAAGTAGCGACCGATCCCTTGATGGTGACGCCAGTGCCGGCCGGGCCTTGAATGCCCTGTGCGCCAGTATCTCCCTTCGGACCCTGCGTGCCGGTCGTGCCTGCTGCGCCCTGTGGGCCGGTGGGGCCTGTCGCACCTTGCGGGCCGGTGGCGCCGGTGCTGCCCGCTACGCCGGGAGGTCCCTGTGCGCCGGTCGCGCCCTGTGGGCCAGTCGCTCCTTGTAGCCCCTGCAGTCCGGTCGGCCCCATGGGGCCAGTGTCGCCGGGATCTCCCTTTTCGCCCTGCGGGCCGGTGGGGCCAGGATCTCCGGGCGGGCCTTGCTCTCCCGTGCCTCCGCCGCCGCTGCCCCCTTCGTTCATCGCCTCGACGAGGAGTTCGGCTAGACGCTGGGCCTTTCCGGGCGGTTCGCCACGCGCGATGAGATCCATCGCGATGCTTTGAACACGGGAGATCTCCACAGACATCAGAGGAGCCTGCCCCGCATGTCGACCCAGCCCTGCGTCAATACCGTGATCACGGTCGACGCACTCGATGCGTCGAGCCGATAGCGTATGGCTCCTGCCGTGCTGGTGCGGAGAGCCCTCCAGATGCTGCCGTTCGCACCCTGGTCCTGCCCGAAGGCTATGTCATACAGGTTTATCGATGGGACTGCATTGGTCTGCGTGAACGAGGAAATGAGCAGGTATTGCGTGGATGCGTTGTTATTGCGCGCCATGACCGTGACCATGGCATTGACGGGGATGCCGAGTGGGACAGTGCAGACCTTGACCACCGAGCTGACGCCGGGATTAGTATCGGAATCGGCGACCGGAGTATCCAGCAGGAACTCGTCGCCATTCTGCGCAAAAGCCAGAATGCTCCCAGCGGAGCGGATGATCGATCCCACACGTCGCTTGTGGGTATAATTCGCCGGCATGGTTGGCGTTAAGGAGGCGGAGAGCAGCGCATCCACCACGCCGGTATCGGCACGCTTGATGAGCCACACATGATAGGTCGTGTTGGCGGCCGTGCCTGTGTCGAGGCCGCCCTGGCCACTACCGACAGCCCATGCCGCATCGAGCCGCTTGCTAAGCAGGGCTGGGAGAATGATGTTCACGGCATCGGTAGAGTCGCGCGCCATGCCGGGATAGATTTCGATGTCATTCACCGCATCAACGCCATTGGACAGCGTGCAGCCGAAAAGATGGCCGGGAGGCAGGGGGTTGTATTTCGGCGTGACAGCGAGGACGGCAGAGGCCCTGGCGGCGTTCTCCGCCTCCGTCGCGATCTCCAGCGTGCCGGCCGCGTCTTCCGTGGCGCCCGCGGTCGCGGCCTTCCAGAGCACGTCCGTCCCGTCGCTACCGAGTATTGTGCCGGCCGCGCCGATCGGCAGGCGCTTGGATACCGTCGCGTCGCGGGTGAGGAGGTCGCCGCGCGCCGTCATCGGCGACAGCGCCTCGAAGGCGGAGGCGGGCGATGTTGCGCCCGTGCCGCCTGCACTTACCGGCCGCGGCGAGTTGAACTCGCTCGCGGAATCGTCGAGGATCGCGTTTTGCTTGACCGAACTGATGGGCGTGTTTGGGACGGCGTAGGAGCCGGCTGGCCAACTGAAGGTGCCACTTCCACTACGAGGCAAGTTAGTACCCTCCCCCGCCTTCGTGGCGGCTTCGTTCCTGCAGGGCGAAGAGTATTGCCTTGAGCGCAGCCTCGCGGCCCGCAGTGGGGGCAGCTATTCCAGGGGCTGCTTCGGCGAGCGGTGAGCGGCTGCGGACCAGCTCGTCGGCCCCTCGCATGGCGCGCTTTGCCAAGGCGTTGGCTATTGCCTTGGAGGATGCGCCAATAGCCGGGAAGGCTAGGCCAGCCGCTACACCCGCAGCAGTGCTGCCCATGCTTCCGCCCAGCGCGCCTGCGCTGGCGCCGGTGAAGGCCATACCAAGTCCGCCGCCACCGCCGAGCAGGTTGCCGACGTAGCGCAGATTATTTCTAAGCGGATTTCCCTTCGCTACGGCCTCAATGGCTGCCTTTTCTTCGGCAGAGAAACCGGACATGCGTTCGGGATGGAGCGGGTCGACAAGGTATCCGGCTCGCGAGCGGATAACGTTGTCGACATTCCTGCCGGAATTTGCGATTTGGGCCTTGAGTTCGGCAGAGGCTTGATTGGCGACGAGGTCTTGGGAGCGGAATGCTGCTGCGGCGTTGCCGCGCGCTCGCTTGGCAATCTGTCCAACGGCGCCAGCGGGTCCAGCCAGAACACTCGACGGAATAGGGTTCTCAAAGAAGCCATCAATGGTCTTGATTGCCCACGTTGCGGCCATGCGGTCTTCTGCGGTGGCGTTGTAGTCCTGGGCGATCCGCTGGAAGGACTTGCGGGCCGAGTAGAGTTCGGAGAAGGACGAGTTAGCGCCCTTTGGGGGCGAGGCGAGTTCGTCGAGTTTGGGATAAGTTCGCGCGGCATCTGAGGGCGAAATCCCTTCCTTCATCAGGCGGGCTTGCAGTTCCTTCGCTACCTGAGCAACAGCCTCGCCATGATAGTCAACTCCCATTGCGCGTGCCGTTGTATAGTCGGCATCGGAGGCGGCATTTAGTTCAGCACCAGTTGGGGCGGGCGGGCGCACCATATTGCGCATCGGCTCGTAGGAAGTAGAAGTAGCCTGCTGCATTTCCAGGGCAGGACCCTCGACGCCGACTTCCCTTGCCGTTGAAGCACCCGCCTGCGCAGCCCTTTCGGGGGCCAGTGTAAACTGGTTGGACAGCACCTCCCGCGCTGCCGGGATGATTGACTCCCCGGCGCGCACGGCAGGATTGACGCCGATTGCCAGGGGCGCGGCCTCGATCGCCTTTTGCTCCGTGTCAGTAGTGACGGGCGCGCCGCTGAGCGTGTCCCCCATCGCCCCGGAAAGCCCCGTCAGGGAGTGGTAGGCCCCCACGGCGGCATCCTTTGCCAGTCCCGGAAGGCCAGCACTCCAATCGAGGTGGCTTTCCCCTGGCCGATCTCCCGAGAAGGGCAGGATCGTGCCCTTCCAGGGCTGCTGTTCAGGAGGCGGGGCTACCAGCCGGTATTTCGGCTTGGCCTGATCTTGCGGCGGCGGGGCTATGAGCGTGTATTGCATCAGAGCAACGGCACCGGCTTGCCGCCTTGGATTATGTATGTTTTGCCGTCCTCGCCTTTGACGGTCGATCCTTCCTTGAACTGGCTCGGATCATCAGTGGTCGTGCCGATCGGAACGCTGTCAGTGTCCGTCTCTTCATCCCCGGTCGGGATCGGGTCGCCGGGCTTGATGCCTTCGTTGATGACCTTGCCGTAGATCGCCTTCAAGCGACGAAGATTGTAGAGGAGTTGCGAGGCGTCCTGTGACATCGCTAGCGAGCCGTAGGCCGATGCCAGCATCTCTTCTTCGTATGTCGTGACCGAGCCTAGTGCCGCGCCGGTCGGAGACGAGGCGCGCATCTGCTGCAGCTTGTCGATTGAGATATTCGACTTGATGGGCCTGATCAGCTCGTAGACATTGTTCGCCGCCGTGCCGCCAACTCCTGCAAGGAGTTGTCCGCCGAGGCCGGTCGTCCACTCTGGGGCCGCCTTGATCTGTTTGATTGCCCGGTCGACTTCCTGCCCGACAAAGCCGGCCGTCTGCTCGGTTTGCGCCTTGCCGGAGGCTGCAGACTCCGCAGCCTTCTGCGCGTCCCGGTATTCCTTGGTTCCCTGCATGGGAAGAATTTGAGGAACGCCGCGATCGTCGAAGAGCACCTTGCCGTCCGGGCCATGCACGTATGCAAAGCCCGAGGGCGGCGGCGGCAGTTGCTCGCCTTGCGGCCCGATGCTGACCATCGGGTGGCCATACCTGTCCGTCAGCCACTGGTGGAACGATCCTTTGTAACCACTGGCTTGATCTGCAGCAAAATTCTGCTCGTCCGACGTCGGTTTCTGGCGCCCGCTGTAGATGGGTTGGTGCGTGACTGGGTCGAGGAGGGTCTCCCCCTCGCCGACCTTGATCGGGTCGTGCGGCCCCATCTGCTTCATGCGCTGCTCAAGGATCGCCCCCAGCACCGCCTTCGTCCCTTCCGGCGCCCACGGGTCGTTCAGCGCCTCGATCATGCGCGGGTCAAAGCCGTTACCGCTGTCGGCTACCTGAACGCCTGGCTGCCCAGCCGCCTGCTCTGCCGTCGCATCCTGCGCGCCGGACGTGCCAGCATCGCCCCCGTAGCCGAGGCTGTAGAACCGGTGGTCGCCTATGTCGGTGCCCTGCTGTCCCCGCGCCCAGTCCGGCACATCGCGGCCGAGCGCCGCCTGCGCCTTCGGGGCGTAGAAATAGTCCGCACCGCCGGTCGGATCGTCCGGGGCAAAGGCCGGCGTGATGTTCCCCAGCACCGACTGGTATTGCTGTGAGGTCGGGTCGATGGCGTTCAGTTCGGCGCCCCTGGTCGCCCACGGCTCGAACTGCCCTTTCGCCATGACTACCTGCCGCGGCGTCATGCCAGTCTCACGCGCCCGGTTCAGGATCACTTCGGCAACCGCTCTCTGGCCTTCCGGCGACTGATTACCCGCCTCGCCGATGACCGTACGCACCATGGCGGCCAGGTCTTCAGGCGGTGGCAATTGCGTATTCGCGACGTTCTCCATGGTCGGCGGCGGAGGCATGCCGCCGCCGGTCAGATATTCCGGGTGGGCCTGCGACAGGTCCGGCTGCGGCGGGACTTCTCCGCCAGGCGCGGTCGGCACAGGGTCAGCAGCCCCGCCGTCGTCACCGAAGAGTGACGGCAGCAGGTCGCCGTAATTCTTCTGGTAGGCGGCACGGCCCTCGCGCTCCGCCCTATCGGCTTGCCGGCCTAGGCCGCGCGCCGCCAGCGCCTGTCCGATGGCCGACAGCCCCTCGCCAATGTTCTGCGGCGCACGGCTGAGGCCATGAGCTACAATGGCCTCGGCGATAGCGCGCCGCCGTTTGGCCTGCTCTGGGGTTAGGCCGGTTTGCCCGCCGAACACGTATCCCATTATTCCGCCCTCGCGAACTCGCCATGATGGCGAATGGCTGCCTCTAAGTACGCGGCATGGGCTTCTTCTGGGCTTCGAAATGTTCCGAGATAGACAGGTTTGCCTTCAACGCTGATTTGAGCCACGAAGCAATTCGGAGCGTGTTTCGGGGTAATCACTCCCTTGAACCCGGACTTCGCTCGCTTCTTACTGTTTGCCCGGTTCTGGACTCCTGTTGCCTCGCGCAGATTGGCCCACCTGTTGTTCGAGCGGTCCATATCGCGATGGTCGATCTCATGCGTGGGCCAATCGCCGGTTTCGATGAGCCAAGCCAGTCGATGCGCCCTGAAATGCACGTAGTCTATGCAGATGACGATATACCCGGAGGGGATCAAACATCCGGCTTCATCCCCTTCCTTTCGGAATATCCGTCCCGGCCTGCCGACGTAAATGTCGCGCCGATAAAACAGCTTGCCGGTATCACGATCATAGCGCAGCAGTTCGCGCGCCTGCGCCGCTGTCAGTCCGCTAGCGATTTCGTTCTTGGTGCTCATCCGAAATACCCACCGGCAAGCCCGCCGGCACCGAGGCCGAACAGGCCGCCCATGAGCGACTGCATGTTCTGCTGCCCCTGCTGCCAGCCGGCAAAACGCTGGTTATAGTTGGAGTTCATTAGCCCGGCATAGTCGGTGTTTGCTACCTGCGACTGCGGCGCGTTTACCCAGTTCGGCTGGGAAACCTGCGAGCCTGAGAGCAGTGCGTTGATCTCGTTCAGCGGCTGGTTACGCTCGGTCAGCAGATCCTGCGCCGCGGTCGAGTGCCCGCGCAGCAGCAGGTCGTTGTAGGCGGAGTCCCGTGACTTGCTGAAATCCTCCATCTGCCGCTGGTAGGCACCGGAGCCCATCTTCACGCCGCGATTGGCGAGCGACTGCTCGAGGTTCTGCTGATTGCGGGCGAACACCGGGTCGAGCTGCCCCTTGCCGAGCTCGAACAGCCTCCCCTCGACCGCCGAATTGTCTAGGCTGAAAGGCTTCGCCAGATAGTCCTGCAAAAAACCCGAACGCTCGTTGGCGATCTCGCCGAGGTTGAGCTGTGCGCCCTGTGTTTGGTTGAGGATTTTTTGCTGGATCGGCGACAGCGTCTGCGTGGCCGTGAACTGAGGTAGTTGATACGTCTTGCCGGAGAGCGGGTCTTTGAAACTGTATGTGCCCCGCTGCGTATAGGCCAGTGAGCCATAGGGCGTGTTTTGGTTGGTCTGGCCAAGAACGTTCGAGGCGATGGCCGTGCCGATGTTGCTGCCCGTCTGCGCAGCGGCCGTCTGCATCGGGTTAGGGGGTTCCGGGGCGTGTCCCTTTGAGATGGCTCTTCTCCCTCTTGAAACGCCACGTTGACCAGTCGTCATCGGTCAGCGTGAAAATGATCCCGTCTTCGTCTCTTCCGTACAGGCGTGGGATTGGGTGGCGTCTGAGGCCGAGCGCATCGAACTGCCGATGTAGGCGCGTATTGCGCGCCGAAACGCGCATGAGCGCCATCTGGCAACCGATCTCGAATGGGTATGCGAAAATGGCGTACAACACAAGGCGATTAAGCCATCGCGGTGTGGTCGCTGCGCTCGATAGTTCAATCGTCCCAGCCTCTGGCTGGTAATTGTGGTAAACCACCCCGCCGATCAGCTTGCCGTCAGCATCAATCGAGCCGATGGCGCGGCAATTGCCGAAGCCTCGGTCATCCCTGAACAGTAGCAGCGAGACGAAGCCGGCGACCTCCGCGTCATGGCCGTAGAGGAGAGTCGCCACCCCTACACTACCAGACCTCCGTGCTCATAAAGCACCTCGATGCTGATCAGCTCGGCATCCGGCGCGAGCAATTGCCCGCACGTTACCTGCACCTGCGGTGCGATGCAGAAGCCTGTCTTGCCGGCCGAAGTCCAGCGCGTGGTGGCAGCCTTCACGCCCTGAGCGTCCCACACGGCCACGTCCCATAGGCCCACGTCCCACTCGCTGCCAGAGGGATTGTTTGCCGCCGCAGACGGTGCCGCTGGCAGCTTGATAACGTAGTTTGTGCTGAGTGACGCCCGCGGCGTGAACGGCACGCTGGCGAGGAACGTGGTGCGCAATTGATGGACGAGGTGCGTCGGCCCGATGTCGGCCAGGTGGTCGAACTGCCAGACCACGGCGCACTGATACGGCAGCCCGTCGTCCGACCCGGACACCTCCGCCTTCATCACTTTGCCATCGGAAGTGCCGAAATACGCCCACTCGCTGAATAGCCCGAGGCTCTGTGTGTTCCATTGCGTATACTTGGCCCAGCCGCCGGTCTGCACGTTCACCACAAAGCAATAGGGCTCAAGTTCTCCCTCGGTCGGCAGCGCCACGATCGCCATGTTGTGGTTCGACCACTTCAGCATGTCCCATGGCTTGCGGCGGGCTAGAACTTCCTTCTTCCACTCCGGCTCGATGCTGCGGGTGATAGCCGCCAGCGACAATGCGGCCACGTCCTTGGTGATGGCCGAGGAGATCGGGATGATGCCCTCCATCGTGGCGATCAGCAGCTCACCGCCGGCGCGCATGACGGCGTTCTTGCCCATCGGCGGCGCGAGATCGTAGCGCCCCACCAGGTTCCAGTTATCAGCGTCGGGATCAGCCCCCTCGTAGACGGCCGCCTCGCCCTCAGTGGTGACAAAGACGATCTTGTCGTCGACGCCGTCGCCCGCGTCCAAGCTCCAGGTCGCCGAGAACAGCAGCGCGCCACCTTTCAGAAAAATGCCGT